>WNFD01002014.1_pt1 | contig 20411 bp, 17 predicted proteins | sample 5400491 | NCBI WGS metagenome assembly WNFD01 (sample SAMN13153343, study PRJNA577476) | soil metagenome | isolation source: 120 cm saprolite under Douglas fir tree site 2 hole 2 replicate 2 | place: USA:California | collected 2015-04-18
CGTTACACCGCGGGAGATAGGCCGTTAAGTCGCCATATGCAGCGCCTTGTCATCGCACTTCTGGCAGCCGGACTCGCCGTCGGGCTGGGCGCATGTGGTCAGAGCCTTTCCGAGGTGAAGGTCGACGACTCGAAGAACGGGCAGTCGGTGCAAGTCCACGTCGGGGACACGGTCAAAGTCACCTTGAATTCGACTTACTGGACGTTCGACCAGAGCTCTGACCCGCTCGTTCTCAAGGAACTCGGCGACCAGGTCGTCACCTCGGATCCGATGGGGAGCTGCCTTCCCGGGATGGGCTGCGGAGTCACGGCAGCCTGGTACAAGGCGGTGTCCGTCGGCAGCGCTACGGTGTCAGCGTCTCGGGTCAGCTGCGGAGAAGCGCTGAGGTGCCTGGGCAACCAAGGCACGTACCGGGTGACGGTCGCTGTGAGCGCCTGATCAGACCTCTAACCGGGCGCGACTAAAATTCGAGACGCGATGCCGAAGGTGACGATGATCGGGGCCGGCAGCGCGGTCTTCGCGCGCACGGTCATGACCGACATTCTCGCCGTCGACGGCCTGGATACAGGGACCTTCGCTCTCGTCGACATCGACCCGGAACGCCTCGAGCTCGCGCGTCAGATCGCAGAAAGGCTCGTCGACCTGTCAGGCAAGCGGTGGACGGTGGAGGCCTCGACCGACCGGGGCGAGGTCCTCGCGGGAAGCAATTACATCGTCAACTCGATCGAGGTCGCCGGCCTGCAGAACGTGCGCGCCGACTACGACATCCCGCTTCGCTACGGCGTCGATCAGTGCATCGGAGACACCATCGGGCCCGGCGGCATCTTCAAGGCTTTGCGCACGGGGCCGGCCTGGCTCGACATCGTCGCCGACGTCACCCGGCTGGCGCCCGAGGCGTTGATCCTGAACTACACCAACCCGATGTCAATCCTCACGCTGGCCGCGGCGCGTTCCAGCGGGCTGCCGGTCATCGGCCTGTGCCACAGCGTGCAGGGCACGTCGAGGCTTCTGGCCGACTATCTCCAGGTCCCGTACGAGGAGCTCGACTGGAAGTGCGCCGGCATCAACCACAACGCCTGGTTTACCAGGCTCGAGCGCAACGGCGAAGATCTCTACCCGCTGCTCCGCCGGCGAGCCGCCGACCCCGAGATCTACGAGCAGGACCCTGTGCGCTTCGAGGTGATGCTGCACCTCGGCGCGTTCGTGACCGAGTCCAGCGGGCATTTCTCGGAGTACGTCCCGTACTTCCGCAAGCGTCCTGACCTGGTCGCGAGATACGCGCGCCCCGGCTATCTGGGGGAGAGCGGCTTCTACGCCAACAACTGGCCGCGCTGGCGTCGGGACAACGACGAGCGCATCCACGCGATGCTGAGTGGCGAAGCGGAGGTCCCCAAGGCGAGCAGGCACGAATACGCGTCCTGGATCATCGAAGCCATCGAGTGCGGGCGCGCGACGAGCGTCCACGGGAACGTGACTAACGACGGCGCTATCGAGAATCTGCCGAGCACCGGCTGCGTGGAGGTGGAGTGCCGCATCAGCGCGGAGGGCGTGCAGCCGGTCCGTTTCGGCTCGATACCAGAGCAGCTGGCGGCCTTGAACAGCGCCCACATGGCCGTGCACGAGCTGGTCGTCCAGGCGCTGCTCGAGCGCGATCGGCAGAAGGCCAAGTACGCGTTGATGATCGATCCTCTTACGGCCGCCGTATGTTCGCTCGAGGAGATCGACCGGCTCTTCGACGAGATGTGGGACGCGGAACGCGAATTCCTGCTTCCCTTCGAAGGCTAAACCAATTCACGCCCCACTCGTTGGAGGGCGGACTCCCCCCTTGGAGCGTCGGGCCCGGCGGAGCCAGCTCCCAACGCACCCCCCTGGACCCTCTGCCCGCAGGGGACAGGGGGTCAGCCTAAGAACTCGGCGACAGCCCGAGCGGTCTCGGTCTGCATCCCAATCGCGTAGTGGTTGCTGTCCACCTCGACGAGCATTGACTCGGGCACCTCGCGCAGAAATCGCTGCGCATCGGCGGCGGTGAGGATGTAGCCCAGCCCGGGCAGGATCTCCTGACCGGCGCGCACCAGCAGCGTCGGCATCGTCACCGCCGGCCACAGCGCATAGGGATCGTGTGACTTGCGGTAGCCCTCGTCCTCCCACGGCGCGTCCTTCGACGTTCGGGCACGAACACCGCCTGCGACGTCCTCGAGCTCGTAGTCGAACAGCCGCTCCCAGGCAGGCCAGGGCGTGTACATCGGCAGCTTCTTGGCCAGGTCGAAGAATGCCGCCCGAGATGGATAGATCGTGCCCAGGCGTTCGAGTCCCGCATAGACGGGCGCAACCGAGCTGGCGTCAGGCTCCGCGCCACCGTCAATCAAGACGAGTCTGCGCACGCGACCCGGAGCCAGCGCGCACACCACGAACGCGATCCAACATCCCATCGACCAGCCGACCAGGTCGAATGATTCGGCACCAAGCTGATCGGCCATCTCGATCACGTCCCTCGCATGCGCCGGCCAGCCGTACGTCCCCGGTGCGGTTTTTTCGCTGCGGCCGCGGCCGCGAGGGTCGTAAGCGAGACGGCGAGATTGATCGGGGTCGAGGGCTTCGAAGATGACGTCGAAGCTGCGGAGGTTCGCCGACAGGCCTGGGATACCCACCACCAGCCGTCCCTTGGGCGAGCCGGTCAGCTCCGCGGCGATCACGCCCGACTCCAGACGAAACGGCCTGGCGTCCGGCGCTGCCGTCACGCCACCGCGCGGCCGAACGCGCGCGCGCCCAAAACGATGGAGACGAAGCAGAGCACGCCCATGATCACCACGCCTTTCAGCACGCTCGGATCACCGAGATGACCGAGGAAGACGGCGCGGGCGGCGTCCACGGCATAGGAGAGCGGGTTGACGAGCGCGATGTTGCGCAGCCATGACGGCGCCAGGCCCATGGGCAGCAAGACGCCGGACAGAAGCAGGATCGGAAGGGTGGACGTGAAGATGATCGGCGCGTAGCTGTTCTCGCTGCGAGTCCACAGCGCGACCGCATACGCGACCGATGCCGTCAGGAGACCGATAAGAGCAATCAGCGCCAGCACGACCACCACGCCGATCACGTTGATGCTAAGACCGAACGGAAGGGCCAGCAGGATCAGGATCAGCGACTGCACGAGGATCGTGAGGACATCGCGCAGCGCCCGGCCCAGCAGCAGCGCCACCCGGCTTACCGGTGTGACGCGCAGCCTCTCGATCACACCGATACGTAGTTCGGCGATGAGGCTGAAGCCGACGCCGGCCGCCCCGAACAACCCGAGCTGGACCAGCAGCCCGGGCACGAAAACGTTGTAAGCGCCTCCTCTCGGGAAGCCGGGCGTCGAGGCGAGCGGCTTCAACAAAGGCGCGAAAAGGATCAGGTAGAGCAGCGGCTGGACGACGCCGATCACGACCCATGCCGGGTTGTGCGTGAAGATCCAGAAATACCGCCCGAACACGAGCCAGGTGTCGCGCAGCAGCTTCATGCCGCCACCTCGCGCAGCGAACGGCCGGTCTGGCGGAGGAAGACGTCGTCCAGGCTCGGCCGGTGCAACCCGATGGTCAGCAGCTGCAGGCCTGACGCATCGAGCTGGCGCAGGATCGCAGGCATCGCGACCTCGCCGCGATCCACATAGAGCCGGACCGTTCCCTCTTCGATCGAGGCCTCGCGCACGTAGGGCTGGTCCTTGAGGCTGTCCAGGGCGGCTCCGGGTGAGCCGGCCACGGTCAGCGTGACCACGTCGCCTGCAACGGCGCGCTTGAGCTCCTCGGGCGTGCCTCCGGCCACGATCTTGCCGTAGTCGATGATCGCGATCCGATCGCACAGCGCGTCCGCTTCATCCAGGTAATGAGTCGTCAAAAACACAGTCGTGCCGCGATCGTGCATACGCCGCACCTCGTCCCACACGCGGGCGCGCGACTGAGGGTCGAGTCCCGTAGTCGGTTCGTCCAGGAACAGAAGTTTTGGATCGTGAACCAGCCCGAGCCCGATGTCCAGGCGCCGTTTCTGTCCACCCGAGTACGTTTTGACCGGCCGGTCGGCGCACGCCTCCAACTCCAGCATCTCGATGAGCTCGGCGGCCCGCTTGCTCGCGGCCTCGCGCGTCATTCCATATAGCCGGCCCTGGAAGGTCAGCTCGAAGCGCCCCACCACCTCATAGTCCGACCCCCCGGCCTGGCTCACGTAGCCGATCAGTTTGCGCACCCGGTCTGGCTGGGTCAGCAGATCGCAGCCGGCGACCGTGGCCTTGCCGCCGCTCGGCGGCAGCAGCGTGGCGAGCATGCGCAGCGTCGTCGTCTTGCCGGCGCCGTTGGGTCCGAGGAAGCCGAAGATCTCGCCGGTACGAACCGTCAGGTCTACGCCGGCCACAGCCTCGACGACCTGTTTGCGCGTCTTGAAGACGCGCCGCAGCCCGTGCGTCTCGATCGCTGCGTGCACAACCCCCGCCGCCACGAGGGCTATTTTCGAGGTTCCAGTCGCGCGATATCCTTTGCGCCATCTTGGCGAATCCGTTCAAAGGCTGGCCCGAAGAGTGTCAGCGCTTCTTCATTGGGCTCGAGCTCGACAACTCCAAGAAATATTTCGACGCCCATCGCACGGTCTATGAAGAGGCGGTGCGGGGCCCCATGGTGGCGCTGATCGAGTCACTCGAGCCGGAGTACGGCCCCGGCAAGGTGTTCCGCCCCAACCGCGACATCCGGTTCTCCAAGGACAAGTCGCCTTACAAGACGAACGTCGCCGGCTACGCGGGGATGGGCGGCCATGGCGGTTACCTGGCGCTGGATGCGCGCGGGCTCACCGTTGCCGCCGGGCGCTACGAGTTGACGCCCGCGCAGTTGACCAAATATCGAAAGAAGGTCGGGGCCGACTCCACCGGCGCGCCACTGGCCGCGATCGTCGTCAAACTCGAAAAGGCGGGATATTCGATGGGCGGGGAGGCTCTTAAGCGCGTCCCGGCGGGCTGGTCGCAGGATCATCCTCGGGCGCGCCTTCTCCGCCACAAGCTGATCTACATCTACAAGGATTTCGGGCTGCAGCCCTGGCTGGGCACGGCAGCCGCCCGGAAGCAGGTGGTCAAGGTATGGACCGACGCGGCGCCCCTTAACGACTGGCTGCAGCGCAACGTGGGCTGAATTATCAGGTTTGTAAGCGCAAGTCACGTTGTCCTGGGCCGTTTGACGTGATGAAGATAGGCTGAAAAATAGGCAGTTGGCGTTATCGTTGGGAAGCTCACACGGGAGCTCGAAGGAGGTGAGTCTTATGCGTCGTCAGGGGTTCCGCGCTGGTGACATCCGCCAGCGTGGACAGGGGATGGTTGAGTACGCGCTGATTCTGGTTCTCGTTTCGATCGTCGTCATCGTAATTCTGTTAACCATGGGGAACCAGATCCTCAACGTGTTTTCCAACGTGGTCGCGGCGCTGGGCTAACTCAGCGTCACCCGAATCTTTCAAAGGCCGGGCGCAATGCCCGGCCTCTTGCGTTAATTTCGGCTGGTGACAAGTCCGTGGTGGCGCGGCGCGGCCTTCTATGAGGTCTACGTCCGCAGCTTCGCGGACTCCAACGACGACGGCATCGGCGACCTGCCCGGTGTCACCTCGAGGCTCGACTACTTGAAGCGCCTGGGCGTCGACGCGGTCTGGCTCACGCCCTTCTATCCCTCACCGCAAACGGACCATGGATACGACGTCGCCGACTACGGCGACGTCAACCCGGAGTACGGCACGCTCGCCGACTTCGACCAGCTGGTGGCGCGCGCGCACGAGCTGCGCCTCAAGGTCCTTTGTGACCTCGTCCCCAACCACACCTCCGACCAACATCCCTGGTTCGAGGCCGCTCTGAGCTCACGCGACGATCCTCACCGGACCTTCTACTGCTTCGCCGACGGCAAGCCGGACGGATCGCCGCCGAACAATTGGCTTTCGGCGTTCGGAGGCCCCGCCTGGACCCATGACGAGCGCAGTGGCCAGTGGTACCTACATCTGTTTGCACCCGAACAGCCCGACTTGAACTGGTGGAATCCGCAGGTACCGGCTGAGTTCGAGCCCATCGTCAGGTTCTGGCTCGATCGCGGTGCGGACGGATATCGGATCGACGTCGCATCGGCGCTCTTCAAGCGCAAGGATCTCGCCGACGTGCCGATGGTCCGAGACCCTCTCAGCGGCATGGTCCGACCCGACCCGGCGTTCCTCATCACCGACCAACCGCAGGTGCACGAGGTGTATCGAAAATGGCGCCAGATCCTCAACGAGTACCAACCTCAACGCGTGCTCGTTGGAGAGATCTTCGAGCCCCAGCGTCAGTCGCGTTACATCCTTCCGGACCAGCTCAACATGGCGTTCGCGCTGATCCGCGCGCGTTGGGACGCTCATGCCTGGCGACAGTCGATCGACGTCGACATGAATGCGTTGCACGGACCCGGGGTCGCGCCGAGCTGGACCCTGTCCAACCACGACGTGGTGCGTCACGTCACGCGACTTGGTGGCGGCTCGACCGGACGCGAGCGCGCGCGGGCCGCCCTGCTGCTTCTCCTCGGCCTACCCGGCCAGGTCTTTCTCTACCAGGGCGAGGAGCTTGGCCTCGAAGAGGCGGAAGTTCCGCCTGAAGCGCGACAGGATCCGCTGTACATCCACACGAAGGGCAAGCACCAGGGGCGGGACGGCTGCCGGGTGCCTCTGCCCTGGAAGAAGGGCGAGCCGAATGCGGGCTTTTCTGCCGCCGATCCGTGGCTGCCGATGCCACCAGGATGGGACGGGTTTGCGGTTGACGTCGAGGAGGCGTCGGGCACCTCGATGCTGTCGTTTTACAAGCGGGCACTGGCCGTGCGCCGCCGCCTCTCGCCCTGGCTGCCGGCGTCGATCGCCTGGGGGCCGGCGCCCGCGGGCGTGCTGACCTATAAGCGCGAACGCTTGACGGTCGCGTGCAACTTTCTCAGCCGCCCGGTCAGGTTCTCGGCCTGCGGACGCCTTGTACTGGCGAGCGCGCCGCTCGCCGCCGTCAGCGAAGGGCGGCTCACGTTGCCCGCCAACTCGGCCGCCTGGCTCGACTCTGTTTCAGCAACTTGATTCGCCGATCAGCGACGCCGGCGCCGCGCCGGCGCCGCGGCCGCGAGCCGCTCGCGAATCGCCGGCCGCCCGACCAATTCGCGGAATTGATCCGCGTCCGCGGCCAGCGCACGCATAGTGCTCAAAGCGATCGTCGTGTCCGGGGAGCCGCTCGGCCACGAACTCGAGGTCGGACCATCGCAGCCCCGCGAAGAGCTGTATCCCCGCCAGCCTGTCGGCGCGGAGGCTCAAGGGCTGCAGAACCTGGAGGAGCCTGGCCACCCAGCTGACGCTCGATTGCCCCGGGTCGTGAATCGCTTCCATGGTCTTTTCCCGCCTCGCGCTTGATTCAGCCGTGACGTAGCCAGGCTATCGACGGTGGGTTAAATCCGAGGCCCGAATCGGTTAACCGGAGTGGGTCGGACTGGGGAGAATCCCCAGTCCGGGGACAATTCAGGGTACAACCGCCCGCGTTGCCTGCCTTTAACCTCTCCCTAACCTAGGATTTCGCCCGCACCCGCTACAGTTGGGCGGTGGCGGTTGGAGCACACTCAGACCCGGAGCCGGTAGGCCCGGCGGCCCTCCCGGAGGCCCCTCGATTCCTGAACCGGGAGCTGTCCCGGCTCGACTTCGACGAGCGCGTCCTGGCCATGGCCGAGGACCCCAATTTGCCCCTCCTCGAGCGGGTGCGGTTCCTCGCCATCTTCAGCCAGAACCTGGACGACTTCTTCCAGGTCCGCGTCGCCGGCCTCAAGGAGCAGGTGCTGGCGGCAGTCGCCGTCGCGTCGCCGGACGGTATGTCGCCGCTGGAGCAGCTCCGGGCCATCCGCGGGCGAGTCGAAGGACTCGTCGAGCGTCAGAACCGCCTCTATACCTCGGGTATCGTCCCGGCTCTCGGCGCGACCGGCATCGCCATCGTTCGCGTTGACGAGATGAGCAAGAAGGAGTTGACGCAGCTCCACACGGTCTTCAGGCAGCAGATCTTTCCTGTGCTGACGCCCCTGGCCGTGGACCCAGGCCATCCATTCCCGTACATCTCCCACCTCTCGCTCAACCTTGCGGTCACGGTTCGGGACCCGCAGCGCCGCGAGCATCGCTTCGCCCGCGTCAAAGTGCCGCCGGTGCTGCCTCGTTTCATCGCGCTTGGCGAAGACTCGCGATTCGTCCCGCTCGAGGACGTCATCTCGCTCCACCTGCAGGCGCTCTTCCCCGGCATGGACGTGATTGCGCACCATCCATTCCGGGTCACGCGCGACGGCGACCTCGACGATGTCGACAGCGATGCAGAGGATCTGCTCGCCGCCATCCAGACCGAGCTTCGTCGCCGCCGCCGGCATGCGCGAGTCGTGCGCCTGGAGGTCGACCCCGGGATGTCGCCGGAGGTGCTGGAGCTGCTCACGCGCGAGCTGGAGCTGCAGCCGGCCGATGTTTACCAATCTGACGGATTGCTCGACCTCGGCAGCTTGAGCGCGTTGTGGCAGCTCGACCGGCCGGACCTGAAAGAGGAGCCGTGGACGCCCGCCACTCAGCCGCGGCTGCGTGGAATCGGCGCCGAGGTGCCCGATCTGTTCGCGGTGCTTCGATCGGGCGACGTGTTGGCACACCATCCATACGACTCGTTTGCGACCTCGGTCGAAGCCTTCATCGACCAGGCCGCAAGCGACCCCAACGTGCTCGCCATCAAGCAGACGCTGTACCGGACATCCGGCCCGGCGAGCCCGATCGTGCGCGCCCTCATCAGGGCAGCCGAGTCCGGGAAGCAGGTGGCCGCTCTCGTGGAGCTCAAGGCTCGCGGGGATGAGCAGGCGAACATCGCTTGGGCGAGAGCGCTCGAGGAAGCCAACGTGCACGTCGTTTACGGATTGGTCGGCTTGAAGACGCACGCCAAAGTGACTCTGGTGGTGCGCCGCGAGGGCAATCGCATCCAGAACTACGTGCACGTCGGCACCGGCAACTACAACCCGAGCACCGCCCACGGATATGAGGACGTGAGCCTGCTCTCGGCTGATGCCGACCTGGGGGCCGACGTCACGGAGCTCTTCAACCTCCTCACTGGCTACAGCCGGCAGCATCGGTACCGCAAGCTGCTCGTCGCGCCGTCGAGCCTGCGCTCGAGCATCACCCAGCTCATCGAACGCGAGGCGAAGCCTGGCGGCCGCATCGCGATCAAGGTCAACAACCTCATCGACCCCGACATCATTGATGCGCTCTACTCGACGTCTCAGGCCGGCGCGGAAGTCGACCTCGTTGTGCGGAGCATGTGCTCGCTTCGGCCTGGCGTCCCTGGGCTGTCAGAGAGGATCAGGGTGCGCTCGGTCGTCGGCCGCTTTCTCGAGCACTCGCGCATCTTCCGCTTCGGCGGCGGCGCCCAGCCCGATTACTACCTCGGTTCCTCGGACATCATGCAGCGCAACCTGGACCGCCGGGTCGAGGCGGTGGTCCCGGTCACCGATCTGAAGCTCTGTGCCCGTCTTGCCGAGATCTTCGAGATCGAGCTCGCCGACGACGTCCTGGCCTGGCAGTTGGGACCCGACGGCTCTTGGCAGAAGGTGCCTACCGAAACCGGACTCAACGCTCACAAGCGCTTTCAGGAACTCGCCCTGGAACGCGCCCGTGGCAACGGAGTGGTAACCCTCTTAAAGCATGCTTGAGCCCCACGAATTCGGAGCTTGCAGCTTGAATTCGCGGGGACCCCATTAAAGAACGAGAGGTGAAGCTCGGGGCTGGCCCCGCGTTCCACCTCCCGGACCTCACCGGGGTCGTAGACGGAGTGACGGTGACCCCGCCCGAATCGGTCCGCCTCGAGACGGTCTACCACGACACCCCCGACCTCCGACTAGCGCGCTGGGGCGTCTCGCTGCGTCACCGGGCGGGCGAGGGCTGGACGTTGAAGCTGCCTCCCTCTCCGGCTCAGGGAGAGGGGCGTGAGCAACCCGAGCTGTTGGAGAGGGATGAGATCAACTTTCAAGGTGGGACGAAGAAGCCGCCCGCGGCCGCGCTGGCGTTGGTGCGCGCCTACGTGCGCATTTCTGAGCTGGTGCCGGTCGCCCGTCTATCGACGATGCGCCGGCGCGTGCGTCTGATCGGCGCCGACGGCAGCCGGGTGGCGGAGGTCGTCGACGACGAGGTCTCGGTGCGTGACGGCCGCCGGGTGGCGGCCCGATTTCGCGAGATCGAGGTCGAGGTGGCGGGCGCTGAAGGCAACGAAGCCATCGTGGCGCCGCTCGTCGACCGGCTGCGCGCAGCCGGCGCGGGGGCTCCAGACCCGACCCCGAAACACATCCGGGCCCTTGGCCCGCGCGCCATGGAGCCCCCGGAGGTCGCGCCGCTTCCGGTCACCCCCGACTCGCCAGCGCGCGACGTCATCCGGAGCGTGCTCGCCGAAGCGGTCGCTGCGGTCCTGCGCAACGACCCGCTCGTGCGCTTGGGCACCGATCCAGAAGGCGTGCACCAGGAGCGCGTGGCGACACGCAAGCTGCGGTCGCACCTGCGCACGTTCGGCCCTCTGCTCGAACCTGAGTGGTCCGAGCCCCTGAGGTCTGAGCTCGGCTGGCTCGCGTTGGCGCTGGGCGCAGTTCGCGATCGGGAGGTGCTGCTGGAGCGGCTGCGCGAGCGGTCCAACTCGCTGCCTGCCAGCGACTCGAGGTCGGCCGCGGCCCTGTTGCATATCCTCGAGCTCGAAATTGAATCGCTGAGGAAAAAGCTGTACGCCGACCTCGACTCCACGCGCTACATCGACCTGCTGGAGCAGCTGGTCGCAGCGGCGCATTCGCCGAAGTGCACGCTGGAAGCGGACCAGCCGGCATCCGCGATGCTCCCTCCGCTGGCCACCGGTCCGTGGCGCCGCCTGCGCAGCGCGGTCAGGCAGCTGCCCGAGCAGCCGACGGATCCCGAGCTGCACCGCATTCGCATCCTGGCCAAGCGTGCCCGCTATGCGGCTGAGGCGGTCGCCCCAGTCGTCGGACCTGGCGCCGCGGCGTTTGCCAAAGCCGCGGCCAAGCTGCAAACGATTCTGGGCGAGCATCAGGACAGCGTCACCGCGCAGGCCTGGCTGCGCAGCGTGCGCGTGACCGGGCGGCGGGCGTTCGTGGCCGGCCAGCTGATTGCGCTGGAGCACATCGCCGCGCAGAAAGCGCGCAAAGAGTGGTTGAAGGTCTGGCAGGCTCTCGATCGCAAGCCGATGCGCAAGTGGATGCCGAGAACAGCCGATGACCCCGCCCCGGCTTGAGCGTTTTCTATTTCGTCCGCCACGCCAAGGCCGGGAGCCGGAGCCACTGGCGAGGAGACGATCGGCTTCGTCCCATCGGCAAGAAGGGCGTGAAGCAGTCCGAGGCGCTGATCGACATCTTCAAGCCCTTCAAGATCTCCGCCATCTACTCGAGCCCGTACCTCCGCTGCGTACAAACGGTGGAGCCGCTCGCACGCGATCGCGGCCTCGAGGTGCAGGAGGCGCCCGCCCTGGCCGAGGGCCGCGGGCTGCGCGGAACCTTCGAGTTCATGAGCGACCCGAAGCTGGATGACGTCGTCCTGAGCACGCACGGAGACGTGGTGTGGGAGCTCGTCGAAGACCTGGTGCGGCGCCGTGTGATCAAGCCGGGAGAGGGCGGGTACGAGAAGGGCTCGACCTGGGTGGTCGAGGTCCGCGACGGCAAGCCGGTGCGAGCACTCTTCATCCCGGCCCCGTGAGCCATTTCGCCTCTTTCGCCCCAAACGTGCGTATGGCGCCATCCCGACACGCACCGTTGGATCCAAACGTGCGGAATCCGCGAAGAGGTTAGCCTCTTGGCGTGACCGTCACGCTGCGGGGCGCCTCCCTGGACGAGGAGCAGGTCGTGGCGGTGGCGCGTCATGGAGAGAAGGTGGCGCTCTCCGCGGCGGCCCGAGCCAAGATGGAGCAGAGCCGCGCGCGGGTGCAGCGGGCGGCGCAGTCGCGTGAGCCCGTCTATGGCGTGTCGACCGGTTTTGGGGCTCTCGCCGGCACCCGCGTGGCGCCGCTCCGCCAACCGGAGCTGCAGCTCGCGCTGATCCGTTCCCACGCTGCGGGCGTCGGCCCGCCGGTCGACCGCGAGGTGGTTCGGGCCACGATGCTTCTTCGCGCGCGCACACTCGCCATGGGTTTCTCCGGGGTGCGGCCGGCCGTCGCCGAAGCGCTGATTGCATCGTTGAACGCGCAGATCACTCCGCTGGTGCCGCGGTACGGCTCGGTCGGCTGCAGCGGGGACCTCGCCCCTCTCGCTCACATCGCGCTGGCGCTTGTCGGCGAGGGCGACGTCATCAACAGCGACGGCGCGACCCAAGCCGCGATGCCGGCGTTGAAGGCCGCGAAGCTCAAGCCTTTAAAGCTCGAGACCAAAGAAGGCCTCTCCTTGATCAACGGCACCGACGGCATGCTCGGCATGCTGGCGCTCGCATGCAGTGACGCCGAGCTCTGCTTTCGGGTCGCCGACATCACCGCGGCGATGTCGGCCGAGGCGCTCCTCGGCACGGACCGTCCGTTTCAGCCACACCTGCACCAGATCCGTCCCCATCCCGGACAGGTCTCGAGCGCCGCCAACCTCGCGCGCATGATGCGCGGGTCGGGCATCGTCGCGTCACATCGACACTCCGCGCACGCGGTGCAGGACTCGTATTCGGTGCGCTGCAGCCCACAGGTTGCCGGGGCGGCGCGCGACACGCTCGACTTCGCGCGCAGGACCGCCGCGGTCGAGCTGGCTGCGGCGATTGACAACCCGGTCGTACTGGAAAACGGCAGCGTTGAGTCGACCGGCAACTTTCACGGCGAGCCGCTGGCTTTTGCTGCCGATTTCCTGGCCATTGCCGCCGCGGAGGTGGGGGCCATCGCCGAGCGCCGCCTCGACCGCCTTCTCGACCCGCATCGGTCTGAAGGTTTGCCGCCGTTCCTCGCGCACGAGCCCGGCGTGAACTCCGGTCTCATGGTCGCCCAGTACACCGCCGCCTCGTTGGTGGCCGAGAACCGCCGTCTCGCTGCGCCCGCGAGCGTGGACTCGGTGCCCACCTCGGGCATGCAGGAAGACCACGTTTCGATGGGTTGGGGCGCGGCGCTGAAGCTGCGCACAGTGCTCGACAACCTGACCAGCATCCTGGCCGTTGAGCTCGTCGCGGCGGCTCGCGCGCTAGACCTGCGCGCGCCGCTGGTCCCCGCGCCGGCGACCGCGGCCGTAAGGGATCTGGTGCGCAAGCACATCGCCGGCGTGGGTCCGGACCGAATGCTAGCGCCCGAACTGGCCGCGGCGGAAGCGCTCATCCGCAGCGGCGCAATCGTGGCGGCTGCCCAGGCAGTCACAGGCCCATTGAAATGAGCTCGTCGCGCGTCGTCCGCGCACCGCGGGGAGCCGAGCTGAGCTGTCGTGGGTGGGCGCAGGAAAGCGCGATGCGGATGCTCATGAACAACCTCGATCCCGAGGTCGCGGAGCGGCCCGCAGACCTTGTGGTCTACGGCGGCACCGGCCGCGCGGCGCGTTCCTGGGAAGCGTTCGACGCCATTATTCGCGAGCTGAGGCAGCTTCAGGGCGACCAGACCCTCCTCGTCCAGTCGGGCAAGCCCGTCGGCGTTTTCGACACGCACGAGTGGGCGCCGCGCGTGCTCATCGCCAACTCGCTGCTCGTGCCCGAGTGGGCGACGTGGGATGAGTTCCGGCGGCTCGAGGCCCTTGGGCTGACCATGTACGGGCAGATGACCGCGGGGTCGTGGATCTACATCGGCACCCAGGGCATCCTCCAGGGCACCTATGAAACTTTCGCCGCGATCGCGCGCAAGCGCTTCGGCGGCTCGCTGGCCGGCACGATCACGCTGACCGCGGGCCTGGGCGGCATGGGCGGGGCTCAGCCGCTCGCCATCACCCTCAACGGCGGGGTGGCGATCTGCGTCGAAGCCGACGCGGAGAAGATCCAACGCCGCCTCGACCATGGCTATCTCGACGTTCGCGCAGCCGACCTCGAGGACGCGCTGCGGCTGGCAGTCGAAGCCAAGACGGAGAAGCGCGCTCTTTCGATCGGGCTGCACGGCAATGCCGCGGAGGTGCTGCCCGCGCTGGCCGCGCGTGGCTTCGACGTGGACGTCGTCACCGATCAGACGTCCGCGCACGATCCGCTCAGCTACATCCCCGCCGGTGTTCGCGCCGAAGACGCACATGAGCTGCGCCTCGACGATCCGGATGGGTATGTACGCCGCGCTCGCGAGAGCATGGCGCGCCACGTCGACGCGATGATCGATTTCCTCGACCATGGCGCGGAGGTCTTCGACTACGGCAACAGCCTGCGCGCGGAGGCGAAGCTCGGCGGGAGCACGCGCTCGTTCGAGTTTCCCGGCTTCGTGCCCGCATACATCCGGCCTCTGTTCTGCGAAGGCAAGGGCCCGTTCCGATGGGTTGCGCTTTCGGGTAACCCGGAGGACATCGCTGTCACCGACCGTGCCATGGTCGACGAGTTCTCCGACGACGCCGCCCTGGTGCGGTGGATCAAGGCCGCGCGCGAGAAGGTCAAGTTCCAGGGCCTGCCGGCTCGCATCTGCTGGCTCGGCTTCGGCGAGCGTGCCCGTGCGGGCCTGCGCTTCAACGAGCTCGTCCGGAGTGGCGCCGTGAAGGCGCCGATCGTCATCGGCCGCGACCACCTGGACTCGGGCTCGGTGGCGTCTCCATATCGCGAGACGGAGGCGATGCTGGACGGCTCGGACGCCATCGCCGATTGGCCCATCCTCAACGCGCTCCTCAACACCTCCAGCGGCGCGTCGTGGGTGAGCGTGCACCATGGCGGCGGGGTGGGCATCGGGCGATCGATCCATGCGGGGATGGTGGTGGTTGCGGACGGCACCGACGAGGCGGCACGCAAGCTCGAACGGGTGCTCACCAACGACCCCGGCACCGGAGTCATGCGGCACGCCGACGCCGGGTATGAGCGCGCGATCGAGGTCGCCGGCGAGCGCGGCGTCCATATACCCATGCAGTGAATGCAGTGAATGGATCGGGGCTCTGGCACGCCGACCAGGCCTGGATCGGCCACCGCGCCGATGACGTCCTGATCGAGGTCGAGGGCGGCCGCATCAAGAGCCTGACAGAGGGAGTCGCGGCGCCCACCGACGCCGTGCGGCTCGAAGGCTGGACGGTCCCCGGCCTCGCCAACGTTCACAGCCACGCGTTCCAGCGGTCTCTGCGCGGGACCACTGAATCAGGCGGCGGCGACTTCTGGGAGTGGCGTCGCGAGATGTATCGAGCCGCGGAGGGCTGGGACCCGGCCAGCTACGCAAAAGAGTCGAGAGTTGTCTTCCAGGAGATGGTCGCGGCGGGGATCACCGCAGTGGGCGAGTTCCATTATCTGCACGAGCACGGCAACGGCCTGGGCGAGGCGCTGCTCGATGCCGCTCGAGCGGTAGGGATACGAATCACTCTGCTCGATGCGTGCTATCTGCGGGGCGGGCTCGATAGGTCGCTGGAAGGCGTCCAGCAGACGTTCTCAGACGGCGATGCAGACAGGTGGGCGGCGCGCGTCGACGAGCTGAAAGACGGCGAGGGGATTCGCATCGGCGCAGCGATTCACAGCGTGCGTGCGGTCGATCCGGCATCGATGCGGACCGTCGCCGCCTGGGCCCGCCATCGCAATGCGCCGCTGCACATCCACCTCGCGGAGCAGCCGGCGGAGGTCGAGGAGTGCCTGGCCGTTGAAGGCTGCACGCCCGCGCAACTCCTGGAAAGCGAAGGCATACTCGGCCCGGACCTGACCGCAGTGCACGCAATCCATGTCAACGACGACGACGTCGCTCTACTGGGCCGTAACCATGTCTCGATTTGCGCGTGCACGACGACAGAGCGTGACCTGGGCGATCGTGTTGGTCCACTTCGCGATCTGGCGGATGCCGGCAGCCCGATATGCGTGGGCAGCGATTCCAATGCCGTCATCGACATCTTCGAGGAGGCACGGGGCCTGGAGCTCGACCAGCGGCGCGCCACCGGTCGCCGGGTGCTGCATCAGCCCGAGGACCTGTTTCGCGCGGCCACGGTCGAAGGTATGCGCGCGCTCGGCTGGGATGCCGGCGAGCTGAAGCCCGGTTTGTTGGCCGACTTCATCACCATCGGCCAGCGGCCTCCGGTCCTGTGGCGGCAGCTCGACCTCGGATATCTCGTGTTCTGTTGCTCCGCCCGTGACGTGACCAACGTGGTCGTCGGCGGCAAAACGTTGGTCGATAGTGCCCAGCGCCGGTAGTTCCTTGCATCTTCGACGGCCCGGGCGGCCGGGCGCCTACGGCGCTGAAGCCGGCGTCGAGGGGCCTGTCGCTGCGTCGTCGCGCATGCACAGATGCGCTCCTCCTGGCGCCACCCTCTCCTTGGCTCCGGCCGCCAGTGCCGCGAATATGCGGCGGAACTCCGTCGCCGGACACTCCAGGTGAGGCGGCTTCACAACATCGGCCGCCTCTTTACGGGCACGCAGGTCGGCGTGATCGAGAAAGCGGCGGTGATCTGCGACGACGACGAGCACATCGCATGGTGTGGCCGCGAGGGCGACGAGCCGCGCGACCTGCTCGGCTACGTCGCGCACGAGGAAGACTGCGGGGGCGGGCTCATGACCGCGGGGCTGATCGATGCGCACACCCACCCCGTATACGCGGGCAATCGGATGGCCGAGGTCGCCATGCGCTCGGCGGGCGCGTCGTACGAGGATGTGGCGAAGGCCGGCGGAGGGATCGTCGCCACAGTCAAAGCCACACGAGCAGCCACGCCCGAAGCTCTCGAGCAAGCGACAGCCACCCGGCTCGGGCGCTGGCTCGAGGGCGGCGCCACCACCGTCGAAGCGAAGACCGGCTATCACCTCGAGCGCGAGGGCGAGCTCGAGGCGACTCGCATCCTCAAGCGACTCAGCGATCGCAACGATCTACCTCGCATCGAGCCCACCTTCCTCGCGGCCCATGCCACGCCACCCGATCGCGGCGCCAGGCTGGGCTCGTACGCAAAGAAGGTGGCGGACTGGTGCACCGACGCGCACGTCGCGGGAGCGCGGTTTTGCGATGTGTTCTGCGACCGCGGCTACTTCTCCGTCTCGCAGTCGCGCCGCATCCTCAAGGCGGCCGTGGAAGCGCAGCTCATCCCACGGTTACACGCCGACGAGCTGGCGCGCACGGGCGGTGCCCGACTCGCGGCCGAGCTGCACGCCGCGTCGGCCGACCACCTGCTCTGCGCGAACCGCGGCGATGCCGTCGCGCTGGCTCGAGCTGGAGTGGTGGCCACGCTCGCTCCCGCCACGGCCCTGTCGATTGGGAAGCTGCCGCCGGTCAAAGACTTTATGGCGGCCGGCGTGGTCATCGCCCTGGGAACGGATCACAATCCAGGTACGAGCGGGATTACTAGCATGAGTGTGGTGGTGGCGATGGCGGTGGCCGTCTTCAAGATGTCTGTAGAGCGTGCCCTGGTGGCGGCCACGGTCGGCGGGGCGCTCTCCGTCTTACGGCCGGATCGGGGCGCCGTCGCTCATTCGATGCTGGCCGACCTCGTGCTCTGGGACGCCGACCACGAGGGTGCTTTTGCGTGGGCCTACGGTCTTCGGCCACTCCGAGTTTGGCGGGGCGGAACGCAAGTTTTGAGTTGACTACCGTTGCAAGTCACGTGCAATTAGCGTACAAAGTGGGCTACAAATGACCGCTGCGCTCACAATATCTAACAACCTATCGCGGTCGAAATGGAGGCAAGGGACTAGTGGCTAAGTGGAACCCCCTGGCGTTAAAGCTCGTGATGTGGCTTATGGGTATCTTGATAGCAGCCGGTTCGGCGGCGGGGTTCATAGGTGGGAGCTTCTTCCAGTTCGATCAGAGCTTCGGCGTGACCGCCTCTGTGGCCGGAATCGCTTTCGGAGCGGGGTTGATGATCGCGGGCTTTGACCCGATCGCCAACGTGAGCTGGGTCCGCGCGTTGATCGTCTACGCGATCCTCCAGGTCGTCTACCAGTTCGTCTCCTGGCTCTCGATCGGGCGCTTTGATGTCATCCCGTTTGTGATCGCGATCATCGCTGGTGCCCTCCTGGTCGTGCTCTATCCGAACAAGCCGGAGCTTTGGATGGCCGGCACGTTCAAGATGCCCAGTGGAATGGGCGGAGGCATGGCCCGCTCGAAGATGTAGTTCGTCAGCTCAACTTAGGGGCAGCGCTCGAGCTGCCCCTTTTCTTTCGTCCTCGAGCGTGCAGCCGATCGGCTATCGAGAGCAGTCGATTCCCTCTTTTCCCAACACCCGCTGTCCTTTTTGGGCTGAGTTCCATTACGAGGTCGCCTTGCCCACGATTCTGGGCCGTGCCTCGAGCTCCAATGATTCCCGTAGCGCTCACCACGGGTCCCTTCAATCTTGAGGAGGCCCGACGGCACGGGCTCACCAAGGATCACCTCCTCGGTGCGAGCTGGCGCCGACTCGGTGGCGGCGTTTACGCACTGCGCGCCATTGCCAATAACCCCGACGTCGTCCTTGCTGCCGCCAGCAGGCGTCTGCCCATGTCGGCAGTCTTCTCTGGTCGAACGGCCGGCTGGCTCCACGGTCTCGATCTACCTCCGTGCGATCCGGTCGAGGTGACCCTCCCATTGGGCAGTTACACCTCGCGGCTGACGGGAATCGTCCTGCGGCGTTCCGAGGTCGGCCCAAGCGAGAGGGTGAGACGGCGCGGCCATCCGACAACCTCGGCGGTTCGCACAGTCGCGGACCTGGGCAGGCGTCTTCCACTCGTGGAAGCGGTAGCGGCTCTGGACATGGCGCTGCATGAGCGTCTGCTCAGATCAGACGACCTACGTTCGTGGGTCTGTTCACATCCGCGATATCCCGGCCTCGCGCGCCTACGCCGAGCGATCGAGCTGGCCGAACCAGCGACCGAATCCGTGATGGAGACAAGACTAAGATTACTCCTGGTGATTGCGGCCCAAGGCCGCAAGCGCAGGTTTCTGTCTTCGACGAAGCCGGCCATTTCTTAGCGAGGCCGGACTTCTACTACCCGCTTCACCGCCTGGCGCTCGAGTACGACGGTGCCTACCACCGCGAAAACCTGACTGGTGACAACCGTCGTCAGAATCGTTTGGTCGATGCGGGTTACCGCCTGCTGCGCTTCTCGGCTGCGGATGTATTGTCCGCACCCGAATTCGATCGTGGCCCTTGTGAGAAGGGCGCTGTCCGAAGGCACGAATCAATCCAGAACGAGTCGATAAGCGACCCGGACTAAGGGATTGGTACTCGGGGAGTCGGGTCCTGTCTCGCGGTTCCTCTTTCCGGCGAATGGAGCCCGCCCGAAGGTGGGTCAGCTGCTAACGGTCGACTGGCAATGACCATCCAGACTACATCCCACCTTCACAACGCTCTCTCCGGAGGGACTCGGTTCCGGAAGCCCAGAGGCCACCGCTTGCACCCATGAATCCCATGTCGCACGATGCGGGTCAAGCCAGTAATCGAAACCGGATCCGTCTGGCCACCAGCGGTCGATGCGGATTAGATCGAAGCCCGAACCGCTCAACTGGACAGTTAGCGATTGGATCCGCCCAGATGAGAGGTCAGCAAGCTGCACCTCATCTGGATAACCGGAACAGCAGAGATGGGGCGGACCACCTACCTGGGTGTATAGAAGCCTTGCTCCGTTTGGCGACCATGCGAACGAGGTCTCATAACTTGTCCGGCTGACGAGGTGCGCCGCGCCATCAGGACTGACAATCCATAAGCCAGGGGCCTTGTCGTTGGACGCCGGGGCGACCGCAAGAACATCGGCCAGCGGTGACCAAGCGAATCTATCGACAGCCTGGTTGAGGCCGCCGGGAGGCCCTACCGGGAGAGAAATCTTGATGACCACAGAGTGCCCGTCACTAACCCTCAGCCGACCCGAGTGAAGATAGGCAATGTAGCGGCCGCTTGGTGAGGTCGCAGCACCTCTGGGAGCGACGAACTCGGACTGGGGCTTGTTCGCGACTTCGCTGGGTCGGGTGGTGGAATCGCATGCCACGACGAGAATGCAAAGGGCGGCACTCACCCAGATAACTCGTCTCATGAGCCGACTGTGACCAAATGGCCGCCACCCGTCAAGTCAACGCAGGGTGTGTGGAGACGGTGCGTTAGACGGTCTGGCGGAGCCAGGCCTGCTGGCCACGGTGGTGGGTCGTATGGGGGTGAAACAAATGCAGCTGATCAGGGCGTCGGAGCAAGTCCCGTCCGGCTCCAAACCTCCCTCGGGCGGCCGATTTCACGGCCGCGCATCTCAGCACGCGCTGTACGAGACGGACGGGAGGACGCGGGTCAGCTTTGTGCATTTCGAAGCGGGCGCGCACACCATGTGGCACACGCACTCGGGCGGCCAGGTGCTTCATATAGTCGGGGGCAGTGCACGTGTGCGGCCCT
>WNFD01017698.1_pt1 | contig 20410 bp, 25 predicted proteins | sample 5400491 | NCBI WGS metagenome assembly WNFD01 (sample SAMN13153343, study PRJNA577476) | soil metagenome | isolation source: 120 cm saprolite under Douglas fir tree site 2 hole 2 replicate 2 | place: USA:California | collected 2015-04-18
GTCGCCCGGCTACCGACCGACCCACATAGAGTGGATGTCACCTACACGGTCAGCGAAAAACAACAGGTGAAGGTGAACGAGGTGCTCCTGGTGGGGAACAAGCGAACGCGGCCATCGTTAATGAACAAGACCGCGAACATTACTCCCGAGACACCCCTGAGCCAAGGACGCCTGCTAACAGGGGAAAGCAAGTTACATGAACTCGGAGTGTTCGATTGGGCGAGCGTCGAGCCGCGCCGGCCGATCACAGATCAAAGCAACGAGGACGTATTGGTCAAAGTGCATGAGGCCGGGCAAAACGAAGTCACCTATGGTTTCGGTCTCGAAGTCGCCAGGCGTGGCGGGAATGTTCCCGCCGGCACAATAGCACTTCCAGGACAGCCGCCCATTACCAGTGGAGCGCCAAATTTTACTGCGGCGGAGAAAACGTTCGTCAGTCCTCGCGGGTCTATCGGATACACCCGCTATAACGTTCGCGGTCTGGCGGAATCACTGTCCATTTCCGCCCTTCTGTCACGCCTCGACCAGCGTGCTGTTGCAACCTACTCCCAGCCGCATTTCAGGGGTTCAAGCTGGAGTTCGCTTTTCAGTTCGTCGATCGAGCGTACGACTGAGAATCCCACCTTTGCGGCTCGCTTTGCAGAAGGCTCGTGGCAATTGGAGAAACCGCTTAACAAGGACAAAACACGCAGAATCCAACTGCGATATCGTTTCCGTCGAACCATCCTCTCCAATCTTCTAATTCCTGGGCTAGTCTTGCCCCAAGATCAGAGACTTAGGCTTTCCACCCTGTCGGCGACTTGGATACGCGACACGCGCGACAAGCCTTTGGATGCCAGCCGTGGTTTTTATCAGACGCTGGATTTAGGAATCACGCCGACTGCCCTTGGGTCTAACGCCAACTTCGCTCGCTTCCTGGGCCAAAGCTCCTATTACAAGCCGTTCGGCAAGACTGTCTGGGCCAACCGGATTACGTTGGGGCTCGCCCATTCTTTCGCAAGCACTGACGTTCCGACGAGCGAGCGCTTTTTCTCCGGAGGGGAGACCACGCTCCGCGGTTTCCCTATCAACGGAGCCGGGCCTCAGCGTACGGTGCCCGCTTGCAGCAATCCCGCCGTCCCCTCGACGTGCGTAAATCTACAGGTACCCGTGGGCGGCGATCAGCTGTTCATGTTCAATTCTGAACTCCGTTTCCCCCTGGGAATTAAAGAAGGTCTGGGAGCAGCGGTTTTCTACGACGGCGGCAACGTCTACGGTCCGGTTGGTGTTAGCCACTTCATTCGAGATTACACCAATACGGTCGGTGTCGGCTTGCGGTACAACACTCCCGTGGGGCCCGTTCGCTTCGATATCGGACGCAACTTGAACCCGGTAACGGGAGTGAAATCTACCCAGTTCTACATCACCCTGGGGCAGGCTTTTTGACGTTCGAGATTATTCATTTGGTGCTGCTATGGCATGGAAAACAAAACTCGGCTGGATCGCAATAAGTCTTGTAGCCCTTGTCGTGGTCCTCGTGATCGCGGGCTATGTCGTGTTCCGCTCTCAGCGGTTTCATGATTACGTGCTCGCCAAACTCCAGCAGCAAGCGAGTGAGGCTACAGGTGGACAGGTCCAAATCCAGAATTTTGCACTCCGCATGTCGAGCCTGACTGCTGAGGCTTACGGAATCACGATTCACGGTAGCGAGCCGAAATCTCGGCCGCCGCTGGTCCAGGCAGACCAGCTCACGGTTCGCCTAAAGATCGTCTCCCTGCTGCGCAAGAAGATCGACCTGAATGAGATCATTCTCCGCCACCCTGTGGTAAACCTCCTGATCAGGAAGGATGGCAGTACGAATCTTCCCACTCCCCCGAAGTCGAATAGCAACGATTCGACCAACCCATTTGATCTCGGCATCCAACACCTTCTCCTGAGCAATGGCGAGATCTATTACAACGACGTCAAAACGCCTCTGGATGCTGAGTTGCACGATGTGCAACTGGAACTCAAATCCGAGTTCGCAAGCAAAGGCTACGATGGCACCCTTTCCTATCGGGAGGGACGCCTCCAGTACGGAGACAGGAAATCACTTCCCCACGGTCTGAAGGCCAGCTTCAACGTCACTCCTTCGGAGTTCACGTTAAAGCCGCTGGTCTTGACCGTTGCCTCCTCCACGATCCTGTTGGAGGGCAATGTACAGAACTACTCGAGTCCCTCGGTCCATGGGTCCTACAACATCACGATTCACCCGCAGGACTTCCGTCCTGTTCTCAGCAATTCCTCTATTCCGACGGGAGAAGTCACTTTGGCTGGCTCGCTGCGCTATCAGTACGCGGCCAATGTGTCCCCGCTGCGCACTGTGGTTCTGGATGGACAGCTGAACAGCCGCGAATTGGCGGTCGACTCACCGGATCTTCGTACCGTTATCCGCAATGCCCGCGGAGAGTTCAAGCTGACCAACGGAAACCTAGATGCCCATGGGCTTGCGGCAGAACTGCTGGGCGGCCGGCTGACTGCTACCGCAACGGTGCAGCACCTGGATACCAGCCCGGTGTCGAGGGTACATACATCCTTGCAGGCGATCTCACTGAGCGCGGCAAAAGCAGCATTACGAACCGCAAACCTCAATCAAATTCCGATTGAAGGACAGATTGACGGCGCCGCTGATGCAGCCTGGGTTGGCAGTGTACAGAATGTCAAGGCTCACTCTGATATCGGACTCAAGGCGACTCTCGCCAGCACGGCTGCCGGGTCAGCTCGCATACCTCTTGATGGCTCGTTTCACTTAAGCTATGACGGCCGTTCAAGTCTTGCGACTTCGACGAACACATTTGTCCGCACCCCACAGACTCGTGTGGACATTAATGGCTCCGCCGGCAAGAAACTCAACCTGACAGTGCAGGCGCGCGCGGCGGACCTGAGAGAACTGGATTCTTTGGCAGCTGCATTCCAGACTTCGGGTGCGCAGACATCGACAAAAACTACGCCTCCAAAATCCATAAACCTCGCTGGTGCCGCCGAGGCGCAAGTGGTCCTCGAAGGCAGCATGAACGATCCGCACATCCGTGGAGAGGTAAACGCCCGAAATCTGCAGGTGGAGGATACTCAGTGGCGAAGCTTACAGCTGGGATTGCAGGCCAGCAAGTCCCGAGTGTCCATCCAGGACGGCTCTCTGGTGAGTGCCCGGCAGGGATATGTCAATTTCGCATTCAGTTCCAGTCTTTCGAATTGGAATTACCTGCCTTCGAGCCCGATCAATGTACAGCTGACTTCTCGTGGACTTGCCATCAATGAGCTGCTGCAGGTCGCGAAACTCGACTATCCGGTTTCCGGCAATCTGTCGGTCGATGTCTCAATGCATGGATCTCAACTGAAGCCTATGGGTAGCGGATCGGTGCGGCTGGCCCAGGCCAAGGTCTATGGTCAGCCCTTGCAGCAATTCTCGGTTCAGTTCCAAGGAAATGGCGACGAAATAAATTCTTCGCTTGACGTGAGCACGCCCGCAGGCTCTGCCAAAGCGAACCTCCTATTTAATCCGAAAAGCAAGGGCTATCAGGTTCAGCTCGACGCTCCTGGGATCAAACTCGCACAGCTCCAACCCGTACAGGAGCGAAACCTTGGGGTGGCAGGCGTCCTCACCGCCACTGCCACCGGCCGCGGAACCCTGGATGACCCGCAGCTGACCGCCACCGTGCAGATCCCGCAGCTTCAAATACGACAGGCAAGTGTTTCTGGTATCAAGGCAGACCTAAACGTCGGAAATCACAAAGCTCAACTAGCCCTCGATTCAGAAGTGGCCCAAACCTTCGTCCAGGCACGTGGAACCGTGGATCTCAGCGACGGATATTACACCCGGGCAACGCTCGACACCAAAGGATTGCCCATCGAGGGCTTGCTTGCCCTGTACGCACCCGCGAAAAGCAATGGACCACGCGGCATTTTGGAAGTGCATGCCTCTGCGGAAGGTCCACTGAACGACAAAACTCGGATGCAAGCGCAGGTAGTCATTCCAACGCTGAAGGCCGACTATCAGGGGTTGCAAGTCGGCAATACACGCCCCATCCGCATACGTTACGCGAATTCGATCGTTGCGCTGGACCCGACGGAGATCGCCGGAACCGACACGACTCTGCGGCTCGAAGGTCAGCTTCCGCTCCAAGGCAGGGCGCCGGTAACGCTATCCGCGGTTGGTACCGTCGACATGCAACTGCTCCGTTTCTTCGAGCCCGATGTTCAGAGCTCAGGGAAGGTTCTGCTCGATGTCCGCGGGACCGGAGCGACTGCTCATCCAGAGCTCCAAGGCCAGCTCCGCATGCAAAATGTTTCGTTCATCACACCAGACGCGCCACTGGGCCTTCAGAATTTAAATGGAGTTCTTGATGTCAGTAATGACCAAGTAAACATCACTCAGCTCACGGGCGAGGCTGGAGGTGGACAGATTTTGGCACGAGGTGTGATCGGGTACCGCCCGCAACTCCGGATGAACGTCGCTCTTCAAGCCAAGAGTGTTCGCATCCGGTACCAGGACGCGATACGGACGGTGCTGGAAAGCGACCTGAATCTCGTCGGGACCAGTGAATCGTCTGCTCTGAACGGCCGCGTGCTTATTGACAGCTTGAGCTTCACTCCGAATTTCGATCTGGCAAGTTTAGCCGGGCAGGTTCAGTCCGGCCCTGAATCTGCACCCAGTGAAGGTATGGCGCAAAAGCTCAAACTAAATATCGTCGTGCAGACGGCTCGGGATCTGAACCTGGCCAGTAGCGCAGTCAGCCTGCAAGGCCAAGCCAACCTGCGCGTGATCGGTACCGCCGCCGATCCGGTAATTGTTGGACGGACAGAGTTCACGGGGGGCGACATATTTCTGATGAACAAGCGCTATCAGATTGAACGCGGAATCATCGAGTTTTCGAATCCCAATCGCACAGAACCGGTCCTTAACGTTCTGCTCACGACTACCATAAACCAGTACAACTTGAGTTTGACCTTCCTGGGCCCGCTGGACAAAATGCAGACCAATTACGTCTCAGATCCACAGCTGCCGACTGCCGACATCATTAACCTGATTGCCCGCGGACAAACTACCCAGCAAGCCGCAGCCGCGCCTTCCAATTTTGGGGCGAGTTCACTCTTAGCCCAGGGGGCGGCGAGTCAGGTCAGCGGCGGACTTCAAAAGCTTGCCGGGCTCTCCAGTCTGTCCATCGATCCGACGTTGGGTGGCAATGACTCTAACCCTGGCGCACGCGTAGCCATGCAGAAGCGGATCACCAGTGGCTTCCTGTTCACTTTCGCTACGGATGTCACCTCGACGCAGCGAGAGATCATACAGGGAGAATATCAATTTAATAAGCGTTGGTCAGCGAGTGTAACTCGGGATGAGAATGGAGGCTTTGCAGTCGATGGGAAATATCGCAAGAGGTTTTAGATCGTTCGACTGCGTTGCCCCGGAGATAGTCTTCGTTTTCAGATAGCTCGTTGCAGCTCCGTGCTGGACCTTAGTGGACGATGACCGGGACGAGCGGCTGGACCATTTCGTCGCCAACTATCTCAGCAGCGCTCTCGAAAACTGGCGGAGAGAGTGGGATTCAACTCCTGGCCTTGATAACAAAATACTTGCCCGCTATCCTCTTGAAAACACGCTACACAGAATTGTTAGAGTTGTTCCCGTTCACTTCTGAATTGTTGCCAATGGCCTTTTTGCGTATACATCGGTATATATGCGCAAGAGGTGGAGGAGAATACCAAAAAATGGCCAGCCAGAAAGGGTGCGTGCAATGCAACGAGGAGAAAGGCGAAACTAATTTGTTGGACCTGATGGCTTCCATGATTTCAAAAGCTCCAGAACAGATTTTTCCTGGTCTCTTTGCCCAAGCTGTTGCAGACCTTTCTCGAATGGTGCGTACTTGTCCATTATTATCTTCCGCAGATTCTCTGACTTCCGGGCCTCCTCGACAAGTTCTTCCATGTTCGGAACGAGATCCAATTGTTGAAGTGCAGCGCAAACCGTTTTGTAAATGAGGAGATCAAGATCAGTACCTCGCAGATTGCCGAGAAGCATCATCGCGATTTTGTGAAGTTTGTCCTTGTCGTCCATAAGGAATTGTTATGCAGTCAGTTTTTCAAACGTGAGTACCGGGGCGGTGACCATATGACGCAAGGTGTCCAAAAACAGATCGGCATTCCTCGGGCGATTGAAGCGGAAGCTCATCTCGTCCAAAATAGGCGGCGTTAATTCAGTCGTGTCGGTAAGTTCATGAGGCACCATGCCAGCAGCCCGATCTGTCAGGCAACCCTCTTTCCACTCTTTTCCAGGATCCTTTCGCAGGACGCTCTCGATGTGCGCCTGTAGTGCTGTTTCCATTTTCCTCTTCGCATCCTCAAAACTGCTCCCGTGAACAGTGAGCGACAGCTCCTCGCAGGCTCCGCTCCAGCCATCATTTTCCAGCCAGAAACTGCAAACTTTCGGGACGCTAGCGAATACTTTCAGCTTTACTGCACGAGCAGCCATAGATGATTCCCTTCTTGGATTCTCACTGATTATAATAGTAAGTGAGAAGCCCTTCGACGATGCCATTTTACCTCTGAGTGCGCGTCCGGCGTTGACTTGCTTGTTCATCCACCCTAAGATTGCGGCCCGAGGGGCGGAGTTCGAATTGATCAGCCAAACCATTTCGCACTACCGCATCGTCGAGAAATTGGGCGGTGGCGGCATGGGCGTTGTCTACAAGGCCGAGGATACTTCCCTGGGACGGTTTGTCGCTCTAAAGTTCCTTCCCGACGAGGTCTCCCAAGACCCTCAGACTCTGGAGCGCTTCCGTCGCGAGGCGCGTGCCGCCTCGTCACTGAACCATCCCAACATCTGCGAGGTCTCCCAAGACCCTCAGACTCTGGAGCGCTTCCGTCGCGAGGCGCGTGCCGCCTCGTCACTGAACCATCCCAACATCTGCCCCATTCACGAAATTGGCGAGCACAGGCAAACGCTTCATCGCCATGGAATTTCTGGATGGGCAGACGTTGAAGCATCTGATCGGGGTTCGACCGCTGGAGTTGGAAACTCTGCTTTCACTCGGAACCGAGATTGCCGACGCGCTCGACGCTGCTCACACCGAAGGCATTGTCCACCGCGACATCAAGCCAGCAAACATCTTCGTGACCAAGGGTGGCCACGCTAAGATTCTGGACTTTGGGATGGCGAAGCAGACCGCAAGCGGGACAAAGCCAGGGTCCGACGCTACCGAAACCGGTACAGCGGGGCCACACCTGACGAGTCCGGGTACGGCGGTGGGTACGGTGGCCTGTATGTCGCCCGAGCAGGTGCGGCCCAAGGAATTGGACGCCCGAACCGACCTGTTTTCATTCGGAGCGGTGCTCTACGAGATGGCGACGGGGGCGTTACCGTTCCGTGGGGAAAGCTCCGGCAGTGCGGCTGAATCCTGACTTGCCAGCCGAACTAGAACACATCATCAACAAGGCGCTGGAGAAAGATCGCAACCTGCGTTACCAGCACGCTTCAGACATGCGAACGGATCTCCAACGCCTGAAGCGGGATAGCGAAACGGGACGCGTTGGAGCAGCCAAATCTGGGACGGTCGCTGTGGCGCAGGATAGCGGCTCTCACGTAGTGACCGGGCAGCCAGTGCCAGCATCGGGTTCAGTTCCTGCCGGCGTTCCGTCATCATCCTCTGTCGTCGAGGTTTCGGCGGTCGGTAGAAAGCTCTGGAAGATTCTGGTTCGGACTGCGGGGGTCGCTGCCGTCGTCGCCCTGATTGGGGGTGGTATCTACTTCCGCTCGCGTTCGGCAATGCCGTTGACAGAAAAGGACACGATTGTGTTGACAGACTTCACCAACACCAGTGGCGACGCCGTGTTCGATGACGCGCTCAAGCAGGCACTAGCGGTAAATTTGGGTCAATCTCCTTTCCTCAACGTTCTCTCGGAGCGCAAGGTGAGCGAGACGTTGCGGCTGATGGGGGGATCGCCCGGCGAACATGTGACCCCGGAAATAGGGCGTGAACTCTGCCTGCGAACCGGAAGCAAGGCGATCCTGGCGGGGCCATTTCGAGCCTAGGCAGCCACTACGTGATTGGGCTGGAAGCAGTCAGTTGCGGGAGCGGCGATACTCTGGCCAAGGAACAGGCAGATGCCCCGACCAAAGAGAGCGTTCTGCAGGCGTTGGACAAGGCGGCTTCCAGCCTGCGGACCAAGTTGGGTGAGTCTATCGCCTCCGTGCAGAAATTCGATGTTCCAGTTGAGGCCACGACACCTTCCCTTGAAGCGTTGAAGAACCTTCAGCATGGGCATCAAGACTATGCGGGAAAAGGGGGACCCGGAAGCGGTGCCCTTTTTCAAACGGGCCATCGAACTCGATCCGAGCTTTGCCCTGGGCTACGTTTCTCTCGGAATTTGCTATTCCAATCTGGGGCAAGCCAGTCTGGCGGCTGAGAACATTAAGAAAGCTTACCAGCTGCGCGACCGCGTAAGTGAGAGAGAGAAGTTGCGTATCTCACAAGCCTATTTTGGCAACGCGACCGGTCAGCTGGAAAAAGCTAATCAGGTAGCGCAACTCTGGACGCAGAGCTACCCGCGGGATGCCAGCGCTCGTGGCAACCTGGGAAATACATACATGACCCTGGGCCAATGGGACAAAGCACTGGTGGAGGCCAACCAGGCCTTAGATCTGGATCCCGACGCGATCGTGACCTACGGCAACCTGGGACTCATTTACCTCGCACTGAATCGGACGGATGACGCCGGCGCCGCTCTGAAGCGGGCGCGGACCCGGAAATTGGATGGCGAGTGGCTTCACCAGGTAGCGTACGAGATGTCGTTTCTCCGCAACGACCTTGCCGGAATGGAGCGGCATGTTGCGTGGGCCATTGGCAGACCCGGAGACGAAGACTTTCTGCTTTCTGTTCAATCAGACACGAGGCCTATGATGGCCGATTAGATAAAGCTCGGGATTACTCCCGGCGCGCGGTCGAGTCGGCGCGCGCCGCGGAGGCGACTGAAGCGGCCGCCCTCTGGCAAGCCAATGCTGCTCTGCGCGAAGCAGAGTTCGGAAACGATGCTTCGGCTCAGCAGGGAATCGCAGCGGCACTAGCCCTGGCTCCGGGCCGGGACGTAAAAATTCTTACGACGCTGGCGTGGGCCCGAACCGGTGACACCTCCCGGGCCAAAGCAGCCGCGGAACGGTTGGAGAAAGACTACGCCGACGACACCATGGTGAGGTTCTATTGGCTGCCAACTATCCGTGCCGCGATCGCAAACAGAGCTGGCCACGCGGAGGAGGCAATTTCGTTTCTTCAGGCAGCGCGCCCCTACGAATTGGGCTTGCCGCCGCAGTTGTCGGTAGGGACTCTTTATCCCGTCTTCGTACGAGGGCAGACTTACTTGTTGACACACGATGGCAACCTGGCCGCTGCCGAGTTTCACAAAATTATTGACCAAAGTGGAATCGTGCTAAACTTCCCGCTGGGCGCTCTTGCGCATCTCGGCCTGGCCCGTGCCTACGCCCTTTCCGGCGACACAGCCAAAGGCAAGACTGCTTACCAGGACTTCTTCGCCCTCTGGAAAGACGCCGACCCCGACATCCCCATCCTGAAGGAAGCCAAGTCGGAGTACGAGAAGCTGAAGTGAGCGGCGACGGATGCTAGACTGGCTCAACCGGACTGGAGGCATCGGCCCATGAACTTTGCTTTCATCTTTCCGCCATTTTTCTTCTGAACTTCTTCCTCGGCCGGACGCTTGTTGGATGGGTGGTTGCCCTGGTGTGGGCAGTGAAGGTGGACGATTTTCCGGCACGAGTTCGTTATAGAAACCGCACGGTAGTTTCGCAGACCCACGTCCAACCCCTTCGAGTCAACTCTGTGAGTCTAGTTTCTCGTGACGCTCGAATCGGTAGACGCGCGCCGCGCATTTTTCGCGACTGTTATCGACCCTTATTACCATCACAATGACGGCGCAGAACATGAGCAAAATTACAAAGACAGCGGACACAATTTCCTCCGACCCTGGGACAAATTATTAGTGATGCAGTTGTGAGGTCTAATCGTCATTGATCCGCCATCGCGTGTAAAGGTCTGGTGAGACCTAGCGCGGTAACGAAGGTAACGGCAACCAACTGGCCCCGGATGACGAGGATGTATTTGGAGAAAAGTAGAGAAGACTTGCTCTGAAGCCCACCTTTGCTCGGCCAAGTTTGCCTTCGTGCACGCTATCCACGATCCGGAAAACGGACAGCCGTGGAATGACCCCACGCCAAATTTCTTACCCGATGGAAGCCGATGCGCGCAGATTTTGTTTTTCCCGAATGACGCAACCCGTGGACCCCAAGAGCACAATTATTGAAGACAACATCCGGATTCCACTGGTTGACGATCCTCAGTTATTGAAAGCGTTGAAGCTGTCGTCGGAAAGAATCGCCCTCCGGAATCGTTTTCGGACAGAGGGGGGTCCAACGCATTGACGTACCAGTTTGTGCAGCTAGAGCTTCGCATTGGGACTCTCTTGTCAGCAGCCGAGCAGCGACACAAGCTGCCCGACCGCGCCCGCTCATCGGCCAAGCGGTGGAAAAAACGTCACCGGCTAACCCCTAAACCACAAATTCCACAACTGGGTTTGGCAAACCTCACCTGCAAGCAATTGCATCTACGTCTCTGGCCCTTAGTCCGCGAGGGCCTCACCCCTGCGGAGCAGACAGTGGTGCTTATATGCCGCAACCTGTAGCAGAGCGTATCAAAAAGTTGCGAGATGAAATAGCCGCAATTAGCCAAGCGAACCGCGTGCACCTCCACGGCCCTAAATACGGCTCATCTGTAGCCGATCATGAGCGGCGTATGCAAAGATTGCTAGAAATCGTAGACGAATTGAAGTCACTAACTGACTGGAAAAAGCTATGAAATTGGCTCCGGGGTGTTCTGCGTGGGTGCTGTCCACGGTTGAGCGACGGTTTCTCCCACCCGCTTCTGCTGGGTAAGTTTGGCCAGGCCGAAATCCAGTACCTTGACCCGTCCGCGCTGCGTCAGTAAAATATTCGCCGGCTTGATGTCGCGATGGACGATGCTGCGCGCGTGGGCGGCCTCCAGGGCTTCGGCGATCTGGATCCCGATCTCCAGCAAAATGCTCTAGCTTCATCGGCCCGCGCTCAATGCGGTGCTTCAGCGTCTGCCCTTCAAGCAACTCCATGGCGATGAAGTGCTGTCCATCGAACTCGTCGATCTCGTGAATGATGCAGATCTTCGGGTGGTTCAAGGCCGAGGCGGACCGCGCTTCCCGTTGAAAGCGCTCAATCGCTTGGCGATCGCGCGCGTATTCTGCTGGCAGAAACGTCAGGGCGACGTTGCGCTCCAACTTGGTGTCTTCAGCGCGGTAGACCACACCCATGCCGCCGCCGCCAAGTTTTTCCGATATGCGATAGTGGGAAACGCGAGCCCCGATGAAAGGAGAGGCCATGTGCGCGCATCATATGCCCACTTGTGCAGGCCGTCAACGCGTTGACACGCGTTGACACGCGTGCCCGCACGCGACACAATTTCCACCAGGTCCACCGAATCACGGGCTAGAGAATTTTCGGGATTCTCTCTAACTTAATGGAAAGAATGGTAGGCACCTGGGGACTCGAACCCCAGACCTCTACCGTGTCAATTTTGAGGTCAACGACCTAAAACCCTTTGCTTGTCTTGCTTTTCCGCATACATCTACCTCAAAAACACCTCGAAAACGCCCTATTTTTGGTGACGAATTGGTGACGAGTTTTTTGTTCCTGCGCCGAAAGGAGGCGGCTCACATCGGCCTTGCAGGACAATGGGCGTATCTGCTATCCATGTCCGGTCTATGGACGAACTTGAGCAGATCCATTCAAGCTGGATCAAGTTCGAAGTCGCTGGAGAGGATCACAACTTGATGGACGGAAGGATGGGCGATGGCCTTCTCGGATGGAAAAATCACTAATCCCAAGTACATTGATGCGGGAGACGTCATAGTCACGCAGTTCACTGTCGAAGGCACAAACGACGGGGCCGTTGGGTTCGCTCCCGCCTTCTGGTCGTCGGATATCACTGCCGTTCTGCGAGGTTTGTCAACTCGACAAACAGGGACGGGTCGTGTCGGGGGGGTGCTACTACGATCAATACACACTCTTGACTCAGCTCGGGCACATCCAACCGCTTGCCGCGATAGCCTAGGTTCTCACCAAAATTTGGACCGCACCTGGCAGAGAGTGGAACTATGTTCCATCCTCTAGCAGCCCGGGGTGCTAGGTGTGAGCCGAGACCGTTTGCTTCGGAGGTCTGAACTCACACCAAGGGCGCACCATATTTCATTCAGCTTGGTTCTAGCGGAGCTCTGCCGCTTTTCTCAAATCGCCATCGAAGCCGCTTTGTTGACGTAGTTTCCGGCCTGAGCTGCAGATGACGAACAGTATGCCTAAGCGTTCAACACGGCAGCGCGCCAATGCTATATGCCGTGCTCTGCCTTTTGGCGGTCATCCTGGGCTGGGTATTTGTGCAAGCTACGCACCACACGGAACCGATCACAGAACCCAATGGAGCGATGCATCAACAATGAGAATTACTCACCGGTACTTCGATTTTGCCTGAAACTCACTCTTCCACTGGATTAAAAATTCCGGGGCCGCTCAGTTGCGTTTGCAACTATCGAGAGCCACTCTTCTGGGCCGTTCAAGACGAGATTGTAATCTGCCTCAGATAGATTCGTCTGGTGTGGCGGATTTAGGGCCAGGATCTTTGTGTCCGGAAAGTTTGTCTTCAACCACCGCACCATTTCTTCTCTCGTTTCTTTCGCTGCTGCATGTCCGACTATGAAGAAACCGTAGGTTTCGCCATTAGCGAGAACACGCTGCGCATCATTGTTGCCAAGTGCAGAACTGACCTCGTACCCGCGATTCTTCAACAACTCTGCCCTGGTGGTAAGCAACATTTCATCATAGGCAATCTGAAAAATACCGCCATCTCTGAAACGTGGCTTCACATTGCTCGGCTGCTGCAAGCGCCTGTCTTTGGCTTCCAACAGCTCATTGATGCGGTGAACAAGCTGGTACAGTTTCTCACGGTCCTGCTCCACCGATGCCCGTTCGCACAGCTCTAGCCATTCTTCTTTGTGATCTTTCACAAATCTCCCTTCAAGCAGCAACCAAAGAAGCGCTGGCAACTGGTAGCCGGGCTATCACAACCGTTCCCCTGTCAGTAGAATTGATTTCCAAACTTCCGCCAAACTGGCGGAGTCTCTCCCGCATTCCCCTGATTCCAACTCCCGGCGTGCCCCCCGATTCCATGGCTTCCCGCTTTTCTAGCGGTATGCCCTTGCCGCTGTCCTCCACTTCCAGGCTGACCTCGCTGTCAGAACGAGTAATACGGATTCTGGCGACCGGGCTTTCCGAGTGACGGTGAATGTTTGTGAGACACTCCTGAACGATCCGGAAGATCGCGGTTTCCAAATCCTGCGGGAGACGCCCTAAATCCTCTGGCAGCTCCAAATCGACTTTGATTTTGCTGCGTTCTGTAAATCCCTCCAGATAAGAACGAAGACCCGAGACGAGGCCAACTTCATCGAGCAACGGCGGATGCAGTAAATGAGAGATAGTGCGCAGTTCGCGCGACAATTCCTGCACGAGACCGATACTCTCCTCGATTGCCTTGGCAGCACGGGGAGCGATGTTGCCGTTTTCTGACTCCACTAACGACAAGTTCATACCTAAAGCGGCAAGTATCTGGCCAGCGCTGTCGTGCAACTCGCGCGCGATCCGCCGCCTTTCCTGATCTTGCAGGTGCAACAGTTGGCCAGAAAGGAGACGTAAACTCTCTTCTGCCCTTTTCCTCTCGGTGATATCACGGATCGCACTCGTGACCAACGTGCCGTCGTCCGTCAGCAACGGACTGAGGCTAATCTCAACCGGAAATTCTTGGCCATTCCTGTGCAGACCAAATAGTTCCAGACCCGCACCCATCGAGCGCACTCGCGGTTCGCCGAAAAAACCGGTTCGATGTCCAGGATGTATTCGACGGAAACGCTCTGGCACCAGGATCTCAATTTCTTGGCCCAGTAACTCCTCCCGTCGATAACCGAACAGCTTCTCCACCTGGGCATTGGCCAGGACGATCTTGCCTACGGGACTTACCACCACCATGGCGTCCGGCGCCGCCTCCAGCAATCCTCGGAACTTCGCTTCGGCTCGCTCCCGCTCACGAACTGCTTCTGACTCGGAGCGAAGTTGTTCTTCTGCGAGAAGCCGTCTTTCCACTGCTGTGCGAGCCTGTTCTTTGCTTCTTGCGGCGACTCTCATCACCCGCAGAACCAATACATAAACGACAATGGACAAGACAGCGATTGCCAAGGAGGCGAGCACCGTGGCCCACTGGCCGCGGTTGGCAAGGGTCGCCCGTACCGCAAGCAGCCGATCTTCCTCTTTCTCCATTTCGGCTACGACATGGCGAAGCTCATCCATTCGCTGTTTGCCAACGCCGGACATCACAATCTGGCCCGCTTCCAGGTCTCGGCCTTCTTTGTCTAATTGAATGGTTTGTTGCAGAACGGCGAGCTCTTCTCGTTCGATCCGTCGAAGGTCTTGCAATCTCTGCTGCTGAGAGGCACTGTTTTTCGTCAGACTATCAAGTCGAGCCAGGCGGCCGTCGATCTCAGAGGTCGCTGCTTGGTACGGTTCCAAATAGACTGGATCATCCGTGATTAGGTATCCGCGCTGGCCTGTTTCCGCATCGACCACAAGGCGAAGAACGGCACTCAACTCTTCCTTCACTTCGTGGGTTCTCTGAATCTGATCGTTCAGTCTGTCATAACCTAGGGCGGCACGGCAAGTGTACGCAACCACACAGAGGGTAAGGAACAACCCGATAGTGAGGATTAGGAGTAGACGTCGCTGCAGAGTGGCTAACATACCATCGCCTTCTTTTTCGGAAGGATCGCAACAACAGCCGTGACGGCGGCGTAGCCCACCCGATTGTGTTTTGAGATAGGTTGCAGACGCGAAAGGTCAGTATCCATCATCCCCACCTTTCCATTCGGAAAACATGCGGGAACGGGCGAAAACTGGTTTAACAATGATGTGATAACCGACAAATAAAGTAAAGCAAAGTTTCGTGGACCTGTCTCGCATAGCGCAAGGGGTTGGGCAAGCCTATCTCAAACAACTTGTGCTTCATGAATGAGCATGCATTTGACCCGGCCCGAACCTCAAAAGAATCTTGCAAACAGGATGGCTGCAAGTTATTGAATCAACATGCTGAACGACACCTCAAGCAGGGGGCCCCCGGATCTGGAACCTTATCTTGTTAATGCAATGATAGTCTATTCACTTTCCCGTTCATGCGGGCAGACCCGGATCCGACGTCTGGAGTGGTGGAAGATCCAAGGCACTTTTTGAGCTTATCAAAGCAAACGGTTGATTCTGCTTTGGCACGCGAGATTGTTGCGGAGTTAAGAAATGAAGGGCACGTCGAGGAGGAGGTGCGCGGCACCATCCGGCTTACTCCTCGCGGCTACAGAGCGTTCCAGAATGATCCACCACCCTACTCTTATCGAAGCAGATGAAGCATCTTTGCGGTGAGCCGAATTGACTTTTCTACACATCTCGAATGATAGGGCAAACCCCGGAACCACCTCCGCATCGAAGCTTCGCCGCATGGTATTTTCACAGGCTCTGCGGCCAAACGTTTATCGGAGGTTGAAGCGATGCATTTCGATCTGAAGCAGTCATCCCGAGTGGCGGTAGCTTTTCTTCTCACCGCTATTTTCGCGCTTCCCCAGAATCTAGGGGCGGAAGGGGCTACCCATGTGGTGAGCCCCTCTGAGCTTCAGCAGGCGGTGATTAAGGCTTCTACGACAAGGCAGCACAACCTGGATGAAGTTCAGCAATTCTTTTCGTCGGAGAAGGCGCAAACTGCTCTGAAATCCGCACACATGAACCCGGAGCAGATAAAGAATGCGGTCTCCACGCTGGACGATAATGAATTGGCACAGCTAGCTTCGCGGACGCGGAAGGCACAGGCGGATCTCGCGGCAGGCAGGCTGAGCAATCGCGATCTGATCATTATCATTGTGGCTGTTGCCGTGGTCATCCTGATCATAGTCGCGGTCAGATAAGACACCCAGGACAGGAAGCCTAGGCACGCTGGGCGAAGGGTAAACGCGCCAAGTAGAAGGGTGGAAAGGGAGGCAGCGATGGCAACACCTAAACTGATAGACGTATCTTGGCTTGGACCAAAGGAGGAAATGGATCGCGCCAGTCATCTCTTCGGCAAGTGCTCTGAGTGCTATGAGATCATCTGTGTCGAAAAGACCGTGGCCGATAAACAGAATACGCAACAAGAAACCAATGAAATGATCTATAAAGCGTTTCGCACACACGTTAAGTTGAAGCACTCCGAGAATGTCAGCCAAGCCGCGTAGGCGCACCTGGGATTCCTAGCGGTGATTCTTCCCAGCCTGCTCAGATTGAATCCGCAGGAACTGGCGGCTTGCCGCCCGCTCTCCGCAAACGCTTCGATCCCAGACGTTACCGCTACGCTGTCGTCGGGCTGAAGGATGACACCAGCGGGGACTTGATTCCTCTCGGCTCTCTGGTGGAAGTCGACGTCATGCAAAATGCGGTGCAGGTATTTGACTGGAGAAGCATGCGGGAACGCCCGGTCTACCTGGTTTGGCACACCGACGGGCACAGCTGCTCGCTAAATGATCGTTGCTGCGTGCTACCAAGCGTCCGTGCTCCATGAGCACAGCCTCCCGCGTCGATTCTTTGATCCATGATGACCCTCCGCATAGGCTGAGCCAGAAACTCGCCCATTTTTCAACCCGACATCAGGCTCCGCTGGTGATTACAGATTGGATGATGCCGGATATCACCGGAATTGAACTTTGTGGTCGTATACGCTGCGAGTTTCCAACATCCTACACTTACATCATCATACTGAACGGTATGACGGATACGGACATAGTCGTAAGGGGCTTTTGATGCCACTCAACGCCAAAGGCACGACGTCCGGCCAAACAATTGGTTGATGACCGCAAGGCCGTGGGGCCACCGAACCGGCACGGCTGCCAGCTACTCCGATGGCGCATAATACCCGCTCTTCGCATAGAAATGGAGAGGAGGTAACCTCTTTGACAGCCTCAGCTTGACCTTTATCTTGCGCCATTTCCCGTTTCGCTCGAGGTTCCTTGGACTATAGCCAAGCACATATTGATTGCGTAATGCGCTTTTTGCAGCCTCGACTGTTCAATCTCTTTCTGTCTCAAAACTGCGTAAACGTCCTTCATGCGTGAGCACCCCTACGAAATAGTGTGGGAATCGCACGGACAAACAACGCCTCTAGTCCTCTAGTTAGGCTGCTTTGCTCTGCCTCCCGAACGCCTCGGGAATTGTCTTAACCGCGATGGCCCGTAGATAGCGTATGTGATCTCTGATAGCGGCTTTCAGTTCTGGCAGAATCGCGTCCAGTTCGCTCTGAGTCTTGGCGGCGATGGCCCGATCAGTGAGCAGACGTACGCGCAACCAGCCGACATTGCAGCGTGCCCCTCTTGTTCGCCCAATTTTCGCCATTTGGTCTGCTATCCTCCCGACCGATGGCATTCCAGCCCATGCCCTTGTCTCGCAGACCTCTGCCTTTCGATCACCCCGAGTGGATCTTCGAGTTGAAGTACGACGGGTTCCGTGCGCTCGCCGTCATTCAGAACGGGCGAACCCAACTCATCTCCCGCAACGGTCACCCGTTCAACTCGTTCGATTCTCTTCGCAAGGCAGTGACTGCGCCGGGTGCTGGCACGACTGTGCTCGATGGCGAGATTATCTGTCTCGACAAGCGTGGCAGACCGCAGTTCAACAACTTGCTCTTTCATCGTGGCGAGCCTTGCTTCTTCGCATTCGATCTGCTGATGTCTGACGGGAAGGATTTACGTACGGAGAGATTGACTGACCGCAAGCACGAGTTGAGGCGCCTGCTCTCGAAGGTCTCAGGATCCAGAATGCGATATGTCGAACACGTCGAAGGACATGGCAAGGCGTTGTTTGAGCGCGTGTGCAAACTGGACATGGAAGGGATTGTGGCGAAGCACAGTTCTGGGCCGTACGTCACGGAGACGCGGCGGACGACATGGTTCAAGGTTAAGAACCGTAGCTACTCCCAGATGGAAGGCCGCGAGAAATTGTTCGAGCGCGAACGCCATCAGGAACCTGTCCCAGGTTGGCATAATTGCGATTTAGCGTGTCAATGAGGTCATCATGAGCGTCACGAACAGATCGTTTGAGATTAGCGCCGAACTGTCAAGACTTTTGGCTGAACAAACGAATTGTCTGAAAAAGATGAATCACACATCGACTGAGCGTGAGGCATATGAAAGATCGTGTCACCGCGTTCGGGAACTGTTCGCGGAGCTGGAGCAATTAAAGGCGGCATAATCCATGAGTAAAATCGGGGACAATCGGGCGGTCGGAAGCTCCGTGCCAGATGCGGGTCGATACGGTCATTCGGCATGTACCAAGACCCAGACATTTTATAGGGGGGACATCCTGCCGCTTTGCGGCAATCGTAGTTGTCCCAACAGGGGTGCTAATTGGACTCTGAAAGAGAAAATCACGTCGGAGAGCGCATGATGAGAAACCTAGATACGCTGCAGGAATCGGATTCCAAAATGGATCGGACTTGCCAAATCGAGTACGCCGCTGCGTGGTCAGACGTTCGTCTGCCGTGTGGGAAGCCTGCGGTCACGCGGTGCGCGGACTGCGGAACCTCGATATGTTCCGACTGCGAAATGGAATGTTGCGGACAGTCATTCTGCGGGGCGTGCTACGACTACCACGCTACGCACTCTTGCAGGAAGTCCGTCCACAACGAGCGACATATTTTCGGTTCGTACAAGGCTGGCTAATCTCAACTGGCTTTTTCATTTCTTGCAGGCCAACGCTCATCAATCTCCTTCATAATTTCCTCTGCCCAGCGTACCGCGTCGGCTATCGCGCTCATCGTCGCTGGTACTCGCTTCCCCGCATCGTATTGATGCCAGTTTCCGCGCTGCGAGGATTGAAGCCGCAATCAGGAGCACGCGTTTGCGCGATTCGTCCACGAACGCAGTGTAGCACTTTCGCTCTTTGTTCGCCATTAGGAAACGTTTTCAAGCCGAGCCCACCCAGACCACGCCTTCGGTAAAACGTGCATCTCACTTTCCGCCGAGCCTCAAGCGATGGTTTCGTTGTAGTTGACGAAAGGCGATTGTTGCAGGAGGCGCTATGGCAACCAATACCAACGATAATTCTCATGCTCCGCAGTGGCGACAACTTTGCCAAGCTGCGTTCTTGGAACTTGATCCCGAAAAATTGCTCCAACGGATTGCTGAGGCACGCAACGCCGTTCTTGACCAAATCGAAGACTGCCATTCAAGACCATCGGACCGCGAAGGATACGCGCTGCGCGATGCTTTAAGAACGCTGAGCGACCTGCGCACGATTGCGGAGCGCGAAATTGTCGAACAAAGGAAAGGCTGGGACCTAAAACAGTATGCAGGAGAAGAAGAAGATCCCGAACGATAGCATCCCGTTTGAAGTTCCGGGCGAATCCCTTTACGAAAAAGAAAGCCGCGAGGCCGAGAAAGTGCTAGCCGAAGAGCGTGCCGCTCGCAAGGCTTTAGCTAAATCGAAGGGTTAAAACCGTCCCCGTGGGCAGCGGCTTAGCTTTCATCCTCGCGCTTGCATTTGTGTTCCACGAATTGCACCCTGAGACTCTCTTGCGCGTCCGAAACCCTCTTCATCGAATTCATGGGAACTTTGAACTCCCGATTGCAAAAAGTGCAAATCCCGATAGCGGGGACCGTACCCACCCATTTGATAACCCTGAGATTGCGCTTGGGCATGGTTAGCCTTTTCGAGGAACAGGCTCGCATGGACATTTCCCGCATTCGTGTGTGTTAAACGCTTCCTTCACTTCTGTAGATGGTTTATCAGAAGACGTGAAGCGAGGATTAGGCATGATCCAGCCGCACGCCTTACATCCCCATGCCGCAAATGCGCTATTTTCAAGCTCCACACCAGTTCTCGTGGCACCGAGACAGTTTCCCACCAGTCTGTCAATTTGACAATCAGTTGTTGGATAGCTGGCAACGCGAATATGAGACGGGAATCGAGACTCTCTGCCATTCTGCCAAATCGAATACGCACGAAGTGACAGCGACGTAGGGCTGCCATGCGGCAAGCCTGCCGTGGCGAAGTTCGCCGATTGCGGAGCCGCGATCTGCGATGACTGCCGTGCGGAGTGCTGCGGGGATTCGTTCTGCTCCCAACCCTGTTCAAAACGAGCGCAACCCGCTCTCCACTTTTCGGCCTTGGCTGAACCAGGCCAACTCGGTGATCGTTATTGACAAATTAGCATGGCAGTACCGCTCACCGTGGCTGACGTGTTCTGCACCCCGTTAC
>WNFD01002015.1_pt1 | contig 20409 bp, 17 predicted proteins | sample 5400491 | NCBI WGS metagenome assembly WNFD01 (sample SAMN13153343, study PRJNA577476) | soil metagenome | isolation source: 120 cm saprolite under Douglas fir tree site 2 hole 2 replicate 2 | place: USA:California | collected 2015-04-18
CTCGGTTGGGAAATCATCTCCGCGCCGGGTCACGATCCCGACGTTCGGTTCCCACAGGCGAGCCCCCAGGGCCGCATAAAGACAGTCCCCGCCAATCGACGCCATGTGCGTCGTGCCATCGGGCATGACGACGTCGTCGAGCGTCAGATCGCCGACCACGATGACGCGGGGGGTGGGAGTCAAGGCTCCCACCCTACCCTCCGGCGTCACTCAGGCGGCAGTTCTTTGTACGCCAGCGACAGGTTGATCCCGCGTTGTCGGTTGATGTAGTAGGCGGCGGCGTACCAGATGATCCCGATGATGGGCACGCCAATCATGAACTCCAGCGAGAGCTGGCGGGTCACGGCGAAGGTGGCGTTGATGACGGAGTTGAAGAGGAACTCATACGCGAACGCGCCCAGCACGAGGACGCCGCCGATGCCGGCGAGTGTCACAGTGGGAACGCCGAAGAGGCGAGCGCCGCCCGCCGACTCCCACGTCGACTTGAGCCGGTAGGGAAAAACGATACCGGCAATGGACACCAGGATGAAGGCGGCAATCTGCGCCAGCAGGGCCCCCAGCAGGCTGGCCTGGGAGTTAACGACGAGCGCGATCAGGGCGATTTCACCGGTAATGGTGGCGAGCACGATGCCGGTGACCGGCGTATGAAAGCGCTCGCTAACATCGCCCAGCTTCTTAGGCACCGTCCGGTCGAGCGCCCACGCGAGCATGTAGCGGGTGGCCTGGAGCTCGGAGAGCGGCGTTCCCAGCAGCGCCCAGAGGACGAACCCGATGCCGATGATCAGCAGGATCACAACGTTCTGGGTAAGCAAGCTGACAATAAAGTTGAAGCCCGGGGTGAGCGTGCCCGGAAGGCCCAGCTTGGCCGGAGCGTTGTTGGCCAGGTAGCCGAGGCTGCCGATCCACTTGATATCGAGGGCGTTCGTCACCAGGATGACGATCAGGGCCAGCACGGCGCCATTGATCAGGACGCCACCCACCATTGCGACCCGCTGCGAACGGGCGGCACGCTTGACCTCCCCACCGATCTGCGCCGAACCCTGCGCATAGCCGACGACGAAAAACACCCAGGGCAGCATCAGCAGCGTCTGCCCGAAGTCGAAGCCGCCGCTCGGCTGGGTGTAGCCGTTGGCCGTTGCGGTCGGAATGACCTTGTCGAAGGCGAGGCCACCGGCCTTGCCCGCAAAGGTGTTCCAGGCGGACGGGATGTCGGACCCGCGGAAGATGAGCAGCAATGCCGCGATCAGGATGCTGCCGCCGGCGAAGAGGAAGAACCAGCGCTGCCAGCGCCAGTAACTGCGGTTGCCGAGGAGCAGCAAGGCGCCGAACGCGATGTTGATCAGCGTGCCGAAGATCAGGACCCACCATTGCGTGGTGATGCCGAGGAGCGAGAAGGGCGTAATCAGGGCATTGGCGCCATTCATCCAGACGTCCTGGCCGGTGGCAACGGAGATCGTCGATAGCGCGGTCGGTACGGCGAAGATCAAAGCGAACCAGGCATTGAAGCCGATCCAGAAGAAGATCAGCCACAGTCCCTGGCTCCACGACAGCAGCCAGCCGAGGAATGGATTCAGCGCGCGGCTGACGAACACGTAGTCGCCGCCCGAGCGCGGCATGGCCGCGGCAAACTCCGAATAAACCCATAGCAGGGTGAAAGCCATCAAAAGCGTGCCGATGACGACCGCAACCAGCATGTTGCCGTTCGGGAAATTCGCCGGCGCCTGGAGGAACAGAAAGACGGCACCGACCGCGACGTTCATCCCAAGCGTGTTCATGATCAGGGCATCGATCAATGAGACCTCCCGGACGAGCCCGGTGGCCTTGCGGAGAAAGACGCCGGTCGTGCCGCCTTTGCCGGTCGAGACTGCTGTGCTCATACCTCTCCCTTCTTCTTTGCTCCCCCTATCCGGCGCCGATCAGATGAATGACGCGGTCCTGGCGATGAAAACTCTCGATCGTGAAGCGGAAGCGGTCCGCTCGATAGATCACGCGCGAAAACTCGACGGCACGATCGGCCGCGTCGTAGGTCGTGCCTTCGACCTGAAGTGCGGGCGTGCCGGGAAGCAGGCCGAGCAGCTCGGCCTCCTCCTGGCAGCGAATCACCTCGATGGTGCTGGTGGCTCGGGTGGGTATGACCCCGTAGAGCTCTTCCATCGTCTGGTAGAGGGATCCCTGGGAAAGGTCGGCCTGCACAATCTTGGGAAAGGCTCGAGGTGACAGATAGGCGTCCAGCAGCGCGGCAGGCTGGCCGTTGACCCATGCCAGCCGTCGGATCAGCAGGAGCTTCCGTTCCCGCGTGCGCAGCGCCTCGCCGATGGCCGCATCGGCGGTGACCAGACCGCGGAAGCGGATGTGAATGTCCGGGTCGTGCCCTTTGGCACGTAGGCTCTGGGTGAAGCTGGACAGGATCGCGATCTTCTCATCGACCTTGGCCTCGTGGACGAAGGTCCCGCGACCTCGTGTCCGATCAAGGTACCCCTCTTTGACCAGATCGAGGATCGCCTGGCGAATCGGTGCCAGGCTCACACCCAGCTGATGTGCGTACTCGCGCTCGCTTGGGAGCTTCTGCCCCTGGCGAAGGTCGCCGCGTTCGATCCGGCGCAGCAGGTGCGCCCGAAACTGCGTATGGATCGGGATTCCCGATGCCCGACTGATAACCGCCTGTTCGTCCCGCACCAGCGCCCTCTCCATGACCCTGCCTGCCGGTCGCCATCCCCCGATGTCCATAACATTATAAGTTTATTGGTGCGGGGCATGCCGGACCTGAGCTGGGTTGACACGTACAGCACTCACCGTTACATTTGAGCGAGACACGAGGCTGGGGTCAGGTACAAGAGGGAGGAGTCAAGGCGAACGGGATCCGCCGGTGGTTCGTTGTCGCTGTCGCTTCGGTCTTGACGGCCGGTATGACGGTCATTGGTTCGCCTGCGGCCAGCGCGTATGGGGCGGCCAACTGGCAGGTTGCCTTCTCGGGCAACTTCAATAACACGACGGGAGGCGGGGGAGCCAACGGCTTTTGGGGCTGGGTGCGACTTCGCAGGAAGCAGCGGTGGGCTGAGCGGGACCCAAGCGGACTGCGCCTTTCTCCGAGTACTTCTTTGGAAGTGGCGGCGCCAGCGCGGGGTTTGCTGCGACGGTAAACGTCAACGGCAATGGATGGGACACAGGTCCATGCACGATGCAGCCGTGTTTTAGTTCCACCGACTTCCACATCACGGGTGGCACCGTCACCCTCACGGGTCCTTCTGTCGTCCAACTTGTGGCCGCAGGTCAGGTTCCTCCGGGATGTTCGGTGACCGGCAGCACGGCAACGTGCCCGATTGCAGTGATAGGAGGCGGATCGAACGACGTTGATACTGGGGTCCCCGCCGCAGCTGGCCACTACGCTTTGACCAAACTGTTTGGGTCAGCGGTGCCCCCAGGTGCCCACATAGATATCCAGGTAACGCAGGTCCGCTGATACATCTGCAGCTGTTGGGAGGCGGCCGGAGGCCGCCTCCCTTTTGAGGGCGGCGCGATGGTCGCCGCCCTTAGGGGCTGCGGAACTATGGGCAGGGACTGTTCGCGTTAAGGCTTGATGGGTACCAGTAACCGGCGGCGAAGCTGTTGCCACAGGCAACGTTTCCTGATCCAACCGCGACGCTCGCAACGCCAAGCGTCGAATAGGTCGAGAACTGGTTCAGTGGCTGCGCCGTCTGCAGGATCCCGTGGATGGTGAATCCGGCTGAGGTCAGGAGATTGCCGTCATCGAATACCAGGTCCGGCCCGGTGTTCCCGAAATTGCCGCTGTCCGAGCGGAAGCTGTTGCCGCTGGATCCCCAGCCGACGTACGCCCCGGCGAGGGCATAGGGGACGACATTGGCGTTCCATTCATTACCGATCGGGCCGTTGGCCGAGAAAGTGCTGTTCGTGATGATGTTGTTATTGCTGGCCCTGACCAGGAGCCCGTCGAAGTCGGCGGTCTGCAGGGACAGGTTATCGAGGGTATTTCCCGTCGATGACTGGACCGCGACCCCGAAGTAATCGGGGTAGCGCACCACGATCTTTTGCAGCGTGTTCCTGCCACCCCCCACCAGCTCCACTCCAGCATAGGCATCCTCGTTCAGCAGGTTGTCGTGGACGTCGTTGTACCAGGTGTTTTTCAACAGCACACCACCGGGAGCGTCACCCGTGATGCCCGTGATGAAAGGGTTCTCCTGCATTGACAGGCTGCCGGTGCTGTTCGAGGCGGGAGTCGTCAACCCAGCGTGGGCAACCGTCATGAACTTGATCTCGTTGCTGGATCCCCCAACAACCCGAATACCCCAGTTCCCCTCAGTGTTGATGGAATCCCCGTTGATCGTGACCCCGCTCGAGTCGAGGAGCGCGATTCCGCCGCCCACCCCGGTGAAGGCTTTCGCTCCGGGCGTATCGATGTTGACCTTCGTGATCGACGCCGGCCCGGTGACGTTGTTGAGCACGATTCCGTCCGCCTTGCCGGTGGTGTGGACGGTGATGTGATCGAGGTCGAAGTCGGCGGTGGTTCCCGAAATCGAGACCGCAGGCGTCCCATCCGAATCGATCGTCAGCGGGCCGATGACGTAGGGGCTTTTCACGCTCCCATTGCCGCTCGATACGCACCCGCAGGTCTTAAACCCGCTATCGCTGGTAATCAAGATAACCCCGCTGTTGCCGCCGGCCGTCGCCTGAGCAGCGACGAAGGGCAGCGTCACCACCAAAGCAGCCAGGAGTCCAACCTTGTGTTTCATCGATCCCTCCTTACGTTGTGCACGTCGAACAGGCGTAGTAAAGGTTCGGAGAAAACCCGTGAAAACCTGAGTCGCTTTGCGGGGTGCCACAACCTATAGCACGTTCCGAGCGCCTTGACAAGAGGGACCTTAAGCCCTATTAATCGGTATGCAGCAGGGCTTAAGTCGGCTCGAATACGGAGGAGGGAGTTTGGCAGCACCGGCGGTCAATGACGTCGAGCTGCAGCGGGTGTCGAAGCGCTACGGCGGCGTCCGCGCCGTGGACGGAATCGACCTGCGGGTCGGACACGGCCAGTTCTTCTCCCTGCTGGGGCCGAGCGGCTGCGGGAAGACCACGACCCTGCGCCTGATCGCGGGCTTCGAGCAACCGGACGAGGGCCGGGTGCTGATCGGCGGCCGCGACGTCGCCGCGCTACCCCCCTATCGCCGAGATGTCAACACGGTCTTCCAGCATTACGCGCTCTTTCCGCACATGTCGGTGGCGGAGAACGTCGCGTTCGGGCTGCGCGAGAAAAAAGTCCCGGCGGCTGAGGTCGGCGAGCGCGTTTCGCAGGCCCTGGCGATGGTCAAGCTGGCCCACCTGGGCGGTCGCCAGCCGCGGGAGTTGAGCGGTGGACAGCAGCAGCGCGTCGCGCTCGCCCGCGCGCTCGTGAATCGGCCCACGGTTCTGCTCCTCGACGAACCGCTGGGCGCCCTCGACCTGAAACTTCGAAAGGAGATGCAGGTCGAACTCAAGGGACTCCAGCAACAGGTTGGGATCACCTTCGTGTACGTGACCCACGACCAGGAGGAGGCGCTGACCATGTCGGACCGAATGGCCGTGATGCAGGACGGCCGCATTCTCCAGGAGGGAACGCCACGCCAAATTTATGAGCATCCCGGAACGCCGTTCGTCGCCGACTTCATCGGTCTGACCAATTTCTTCCAGGGGGTGGTCTTAGAGCAAGAACGCGACCGCGTACTCGTGGAAACCGCCGAGGCGCTCAGGGTCTGGTGTGCAAGCGGGGTTAGGACCAGACCCGGCACGCTCGTCACCGTCGCTGTCCGCCCAGAGAAGATCGCGATCGACACGACGCCACCATCCGGGCTCAACGTCGCGAGCGGCCGGGTGGTGGCCGGCATCTTCCTCGGCGACCAGACGGAATATCGCGTCCGCCTCGATCACGGCGGTGAGGTCGTGGTTCGACGGCAGAACGTAGGACTCAACGGCAGCAATGCCGGGGTCGCGCCCGGCTCCCAGGTCTATTTGAGCTGGGTGCCGGACGCCGGCCTGGTGCTGCCACGTCCGACTGAACAAGGAAGAGAGGTAAGCAAAGAATGAGTCGAATCACAGTCCGCGACCTGAACCGGCGCGAGTTCCTCGTGCTGTCCGCGGCAGCGTCGGGAGGCTTGATGCTTGCCGCGTGCGGTGGCACGACGCCCACCACGGGGGCGGCGGCGACGCAGACGCCGGTCGGCCCCATGGAAACCGCCCTCAGCATCTACAACTGGGACCAGTACTTGAACCCGGACACCCTCAAGGCGTTCCAGGCAAAATATCCCAGCCTCCAGGTGAGCACGGCAACCTACGCGAGCAACGAGGACATGCTGGCCAAGATCGAAGCCGGTGCCAAGGGCTACGACATCGTCGTGCCAACCGGGTACATGGTCGAGATCATGATCCAGAAAGGATTGCTGCTGCCCCTCGACAAGCGGCAGTTGCCGAATTTCAGCCACGTCGACGCCCGCTTCCGCAACCCCGGATACGACACCGGTAGCGCGCACAGCGTTCCGAAGGACTGGGGCACCACCGGCTTCGGCTATCGGACCGACAAAATCCCGGCGGGCATGACCTCCTGGAAGGAGTTCTTCGACAACGCCGCCCAGTACAGCGGCAAGGTCTCCGTCATCGACGGCGCCACCGAGACGGTGGGAATGGCGCTCAAGTACTTTGGCTACTCGTACAACTCCGACAAGGACGCCGAACTGTCCAAAGCCCGCGATTTGCTCGTCAAGTTCAAGCCACACGTCGGCGCTATCACGTCGACGGATTACAAGGCGGACCTGACCAACGCGACCATGTATTACTCGATGGGATGGAACGGCGACTTCGAGGCGCTCAAGGGCCAGACGCCGGCGCCCCCCGTGCAGTACATCGTGCCGAAAGAAGGCTCGGAGCTCTGGGTCGACACCTGGGCGATCCTCCAGAGTGCCCCTCACCCGGTGGCCGCTCACGCCTTCCTCAATTTCCTGCTCGACCCCAAGATCGGAGCGCAGGAGATCCAGTTCACCTATTACGCGCAAGCCGAGAGCGACGCCCTTCCACTGATACCTGACGCGATCAAGGGCGACCCGATCGTCTATCCAAGCGATTCGGCCCTCAAGCCGCTGGAGACTCGAAAGGCGACGGCGAAAGGGCAGAAGAGCCGCGACCAGATCTTCGCGGAGTTCAAGGCCGCCTAGCCCGATGCTGGGACGCCCGTCGCAGCGGCCTGGCAGTCTGCCGGCGCCAGTCTTGCTGGCGCCGGCGGCGCTGTGGTATGCAGCGTTCTTCCTGGTCCCCCTCGGCTTCGTCCTGGTCTTCAGCTTCCTGACCTCGGCCGATTTCGGTGGGATCGAGTTCAAGTTCAGCCTCGATAATTACCCGCAACTCCTTCGCAGCCCGATCTATCTAAAAGTCTTTTTCAACACGCTGGTCATGGCCTTCGCCGGGACGACCCTTTGCCTGCTGGTCGGCTACCCACTCGCCTACTTCCTGGCGACCCGGGCAGGGCGATACAAGAACCTGTTTTTAGTGATGTTGATCGTGCCCTTCTGGACCAGCTTCCTGACCCGCACCTATGCATGGCTCATCCTGCTCAGCAATAGCGGACCGCTGAGCCACCTGCTCCAGCAGGCCAACTTGCTCCAGGGCGACTTGAACTTTCTCTACTCTTACAAGGCGGTGGTGTTGGGGGTCGTCTACAACTACCTGCCGCTCATGGTCTTCCCTCTCTACGTATCGCTCGAGCGGCTGGACAAGCGCTTGCTGGAGGCCGCCAAGGACCTGGGAGCCGGCCGGTTTGCGACCTTCCGGCGGGTTACCGTCCCGCTCACGGTGCCGGGAATCTTGACCGGGTGCCTGCTGGTATTCATCCCTCTGATGGGCGAGTACGTGATTCCGGCCATCCTCGGCGGCGGGAAGTTTTTCATGGTCGGCAACCTCATCGGCGACGAGTTCATCAGCGCCCACGACTGGGCCTTCGGCTCGGCGCTCGGCATGGCCGTGATCGTCGTCCTGCTGGTGTTGATCATCCTTTACTTCCGGGCGGCGCGGCGGGCCAGCAGCGCCGACATGGCGCTGTAATGGGGAGGCTCTTCGAGCCGGCGCTCCGTAGCTGGGCCGCCCTCGTGTACGCGTTCCTCTTCCTGCCGATCGTCGTCGTCGTTATCTTCTCGTTCAACGCGTCCCGGCTGGTCGACGTGTGGTCTGGTTTCTCGCTCAAGTGGTACGGCATCGCCTGGACCGACCCCTCCATCCTCGATGCGCTGAAGACGAGCCTGATCGTGGCGGCCGTCAACGCCGTGTTCGCCACCGCGTTCGGCACGCTCGCGGCGATCGGCATGCAACGGGTCGGACGGCGCCTGCGGACGGCGTTTGAGACCCTGGTCTACGGCACCATCGTGACGCCGGAGATCGTGATCGCCATCGCGTCCCTGCTCTTCTTCGTGACCATCAACGTCGACCTCGGCATCCCGACCATCATCATCACGCACGTGGTCTACAACACCAGCATCGTGGCCCTCATCGTTCGGGCACGCCTCGTCGGCATGGACCGAACCCTGGAGGAGGCCGCCGCCGACCTGGGTGCCACGCCCATCCAGACGCTACGCCGGATAACCATCCCGCTCCTCTACCCTGCCATTCTCGCCGGCGGCCTGCTGGCCTTCACCTTCTCCTTCGACGACTTTGTCCTCACATTCTTCGTATCCGGCGCGACCTCGACCACGCTGCCGCTCAAGATCTTCTCGATGCTTCGGTTTGGCATTTCGCCAGTGGTCAACGCCGTCGCCACCGTGATGCTGGCCGTTACGCTGACCTGCATCTTCACGGCATCGCTACTGGTGCGGCGGCACGAGCGCGGTGAAGGTGAGGCTGGATTGTTGCTCAGCGCCGCCCGGTCGGCGGCTCAGCGGAGGGCAGCGTGACGCAGTCGCTTGGGCAGACGATCCGGGATCGCCGCGAGAAGCGCGGCCAATCGCTCAAACAGATCGCGGAAGCCACCGGCCTGACACAGAGCTTTCTCTCCCAGGTCGAGACCGAGCGCACGTCGCCATCCGTCGCGTCATTGCGGAAGATCGCGGACGCGCTCGACACGTCGATCGGCAGCTTCTTTGCGGGTGGCACGCCCAACGGCCGGCTGGTGCGCAAGGCCGCCCGTGCCGTACTGGTCCATCCGAAATTTCGCTGGCGCGATTCGCTGCTCACCCCAAGCCTTACCGGAAAGCTGCAGGTCATCTGGACCGAGATCGAACCAGGCGGCGGCTCCGGGGATGAGCCCTATCGACACAACTCCGATGAGGAGTGCGTGGTCATCGTCCGTGGGAAGCTGCATTTCTGGGTTGGAGATGAGCATTACCTGCTCAATGCCGGCGATGCGCTGACATTCGAGAGCCGCACACCGCACAAGAACCGTAATCCCGGGCCCGGACGGACCGAAGTCCTCTGGGTCATCACACCGCCGTCATATTGATGTCCGCCATGCGAGCACTCGTGCTGGGCGGCTGCGGAACCATGGGCCGAGAGGTGATCCGCGACCTCAGCCAGACTAGCGGCTTCGAGCGAATCGTGATTGCCGACAAAGACCTGGCTCGAGCCCGGGCGTTGGTGGACGAGCTGGCGGACCCTCGGCTACACGCCGCGACGGTCGACGTGACCCAGCCGGCTGAGGTGGAGGCGCTGCTGCGCGACTGCGATGTCGTCGCCAACTGCACCACGTATCACTTCGGCCTGGACCTCGTGCGGCTCGCCATCGCTTGTCGCAAACCGTACGTCGACCTCGGCGGGCTCTTCAATACGCCACGACAATTGGCGCTCGGCCCGGAGGCTGAGCGCGCGGGCACTACCATTGTCCTCGGCTGCGGCGCAACCCCCGGCGTGACCAACCTGATGGCGAAGGCGGCGGCGGCGGAGATGGATGCCGTGGACAGGGTCGAGATCGCGTTCGGCAGCTTGCGGCCGCTAGCGGCTTCGCCCGGGCTACTTGACACCCTCCTGGAGGAGTTCAGTCCGACTACGCAGCGTTTCTTCTACGAGAACGGAAGCTTCGTGCCCGTTCCACCGTTTGATGGCGCAAAGCGGATGGAGTTCCTTCCGCCGGTGGGTAGCCTCGAAACCTACTACGTTCCCCACTCGGAGACTCATACCCTGCCGCGATTCCTTTCGAGCCCGCCCCATCATGTCTCGGTGCGGGGCAGCTGGCACCCGGAGATCATGAGCGCGATGCGCCTCTTCCTGAAGTACGGCCTGACCAGCGAGGAACCCATCGCGGTCAATGGGACCCGCGTCAGCCCTCGCGACTTTATGCGGGCCCATCTCTTGCAACGCCCCGATGCGATCGCGGATGGGCCCGTCGCCTTCTTCCTGCGGGTCGAAGTCACCGGTTGGTCGAATGGTTCCACCGTCGCTGCTACCTACCGCTCCTCGCACCCGACGACTGACTGGGGCCCGGCCGGAACAGCGAGAATGACCGGTATCCCGGCCTCGATCGCCCTGCAGACTCTCGCCGCCGGCGACGTCAAGCGAGTCGGCGTGATGGGACCCGAGGGAGCCTTCGAGCCGCAACCCTTCTTCCAGCAATTGCGTCGCCGCGGTATTACCATCGAGCGGGTTGCTACGGACTGACCGCATCTAGCGGGCTACTCGGGCGGGAGCTCCTTGTAGACCAGGTCGACGTCGATGCCCTGCGAGCGGCGAACCGCTCGGGCGACATAGTAAACGACGAGCCCGAAGACGACGATCCCACCCATAAAGGCCGGGACCTGCCACCAGTTTTCCGGTTTCTGGATGGCGAGCGGCGGGTACGCCAGCGTCTCCCAGGTCAGGAACGCCATGACCAGGAAGGACAGCGGCGCCAGGATTTTCAGCGCGGGAATGCCACCCCACTTCACGTTGGCGGGCGACCCCCGGTACAGATCGGGCCGACGCTCGGGGAAGACGAAGGCGGCAACGCTGACGATCACCACGGTGACCACGCCGGCAAGCACGCCCAGGGCGAGCCAGGTGGCGAAGGTGGTCGCGAGGATGCTCCAGATCAACATCAGGGTGACGAGACCCATTACCAGCAGGATCGCCGGGACGGGCGAGTGGGTCCGTTCATTGACGTCCGCAAAACGCGCCGGCAGGAGGCGGTCGAAGGCCCAGGCGAAGACGGTGCGAACCGGCATGAAGGAGTTGCCCACCATGGCGGGCAGGCTCCAGAACAGGAACGACCCGACGATCAACACCGTAATCACGGGAATATTCGCGGTCAGCGCGGCCAGGAAGTGGTACCAGGGACCGCTGGGTACCACGTACGCCGAGTTCGGTGCGGTGTTCACAGCCGACAGGAACGCATAACCCACGACCTTGAGGATCAGCAGAACGCCGATGACAATGAAGATGACGTCCCAGGCAAGCGCCCCGAACATGATGCCGAGCTGGCGATTGCGGTTGGAGGCACTCTTCAGCTCGCCGGAGAGGTAGACGCTCCACCAGTTCCACATCATGAAGACCATGATCACGAAGATCGAGGGCACGGTGGCGCTCAGGTTGCCCGGCTGCGGCGAGGTCGCGATCGAGCCCTTGACCTTGTCGATCACCTGCTGATACGCGTCGCCGTGCGACCCGAACTGCGTCGAGAGATCGTTGAAGTGCTGCCTGAAGGCGTCCATGGAGCCAAACAGGAGCACGAGAAACGCCAAGAAGGTACCGGCCGAGGCAATGATCCAAAAGACGTTCTGCCAGCGGAAGGTCGTCCGGATGCCGGCAATCAAGATCGCCGTCATCAGCACGATCATGGCGAAGCCGCCGATGAAGATCCACCAGTTATTGGTCTGGAAGTTCGTCCCCCAGTCGATTAGGGTCTTGTTGTTGAAGAACACGCCCAGGGTAACCAGGATGGGGCCGAGGGCGAAGACCGGGAAGTAACGAGCCCAGAAGGTTGCCCCGATCATGGCGCTGAAGGCTGCCCCAAAGTTGGAGATGGTCGCCAGCGGCGGAGTCAGGATCCGGCTGACCCAGACATAGTCGCCGCCGGTGCGCGGCATGCTCGACGCCAGCAGCCCCATCATCAGCAGCACAGGCACGTTGAGGACGAAGGAGATGATGGTGGCCGTCACGAGGTCGCTCCCGGGGAACGCCGACAGGGCGAAGAAAACGCCCCAGGCCAGGGTGGCTCCAACCGGAGCCGAGAAGACCGCGTTGAAGATGGTCGCGTCGAGCGCCGACGCCTCTCGGACGAGCCCCGTGCTCTTGCGGACGAATAGCTGGTCCTCGGTCCCTACCTTTCCCGCCATGTGACCCTCCTCTCAGAATCAAACGCCCCCGGACGAATTGAAACCGGCCGACCCCGGCCGCAGTATACGCCGGTTCTCGCCGCATGTCACCTTCGCGCAAAGAAAGCTGTGCTATCTTGTTCGGGGCCAAGGGCTGGGCCATCAGGGCCGGGGCCACGAAGGAGGGTTGGGACAGTGCTTGCCGTCGACCGGCGTCACCACATCCTGGAACGAGTCGCGGACCAGCAGACGATCGAGGTCAACGACCTCGCGCGAGAGCTGCGCGTCTCCGAGATGACGATCCGTCGCGACATCCATCGGCTGGAGCGCGATGGCTTCGTGCGTCGGACCTACGGCGGCGCCACCGCCCACCTGACCCGCGCCGTCGAGCTTGCCTTCAACGCGCGCGCCCTACAGCACGCTGCCGCCAAACGACGGATCGGCATCGCCGCCGCCCGCCTGGTCGAGGGCGCCTCGACCCTCTTCGTTGGCGTTGGCACGACCGCCGAGCATTTCGCCCGCTTCCTGCCGGCAGACGAGAACCGGTTGGTGATCACCGGGTCGCTCCCGATCGCCAGCCTCCTTGGTACCCGCTCCATTCGAGCGGTGGTGCTCGGCGGCGAGGTCATCCGGGAAGAGCTCGGCTGCTCTGGTCCGATCGCCCTAGCGACGGTCGCGCGCTACCATGCCGATGTTGCCGTGATCGGCGCGGCCGGGGTGTCCGCGCGCGGCGGCATCACCGAGCTCGAGGACGATGTGGCCGAGACGAATCGCGTGATGATGGAGCGTAGTGATTCGGTCATGGTGATCGCTGACGGGTCGAAGCTCGGTTCGGTTGCCCGGGCTTCCGTCGCCTCGATCCGTGCAGGCCAGACACTCGTCACGGACGAAAGCGCCAGGCCAAGCGAGCTCGACCGGCTGCGCGAGCTCGGTGTCCACGTGGTGGTCACCGGGGCAGAGAGCGAATGACCGCGGGTCGATTCCGCCAGATCTTCGGCGTCGACAAGCCGCTGATCGCCATGTGCCATCTGCGCGCGCTGCCAGGCCGGCCCCGCCACGACGTGGCGGGCGGGATGGACGCTCTCGTGGAAGCCCTGGCCGCGGATGTGGCCGCGCTGCAGCAAGTGGGCGTCGACGGTCTGCTCTTCTGCAACGAGCACGACATCCCCTATCAGCTTCGGGTCGGGCCGGAGATCGGCGCGGGAATGGCGGCGGCCGTTGGGCGGCTCCGCTCGCAGATCCGCAAGCCGTTCGGCGTCGACATCCTCTGGGATCCGAAGGCGGCGATCGCCGTCGCCCGCGCCACCGGCGCGGCCTTCGTCCGCGAAGTGTTTACCGGGGTGTTCGAGAGCGACCTCGGCATGATCGCGCCCGATCCGGGCGAGCTTGGCGGCTACCGGCAGATGATTGGGGCCCAGGATGTCGCGCTGTTCACCAACATCACGCCAGAGTTCTCACGATCCATCGCCGGCCGCACGGTTGCGGAGCGGGCTCGTGGCGCCGCGTTTCTCGGTTATGACGCATTGCTGATCAGCGGCCCGGCGGCCGGAGTCAGTATCGAAATGGGCGATCTCAAGGAAGCCCGCAACGCCGTACCCGACGTGCCCCTGCTGGCGAACACCGGCGTCAACCACGCCAACGTGCAGGAAATCCTGGCGAACTGCGACGGTGTCATCGTCGGGACAAGCCTGAAAGTCGATGGCAGCACCTGGAACCCCGTAGACCCAAGCCGCGCTCGACAGCTGGTCGAGCTGGTCGGCCGTGTTCGCGAGAAGACTTCGGCTCGCTAGTCCGTGGCCCGATCCACCCGGCTGTATTTCGCGACCGACCTGCACGGATCCGAGAAGTGCTTTCGCAAATTCGTCAACGCGGCCGCCGTCTACCGGCCCGATGTCATGGTCCTCGGCGGGGATCTCGCCGGCAAGGCGATCCAGGGGATTACACGTGCCACCGGCGGGCGCTACCATTGCACGTTCCGCGGCACCAGCTACGACGTGGAGGCGGGCCCCGAGCTGGAGGCGTTGGAACGCCTCATCGCGGACCACGGGTACTACACGGTTCGCGCCGAGCCGGGCGAGCTGGAGGCGAAAAAGGCGGGCGGCCTGCTCGATGCTTTGTTCCTGGAATTGATGCGCGAGCGGCTCACCCGCTGGCTGTCGCTCGCCGATGAGCGGTTGCGGCCGCAGAAAAAACCGATGTACTGGATGCTCGGCAACGATGACCCACCCGAGCTGGCTTCGCTGCTCGATCAGGCCCCGTGGGGTCAGAGCGCCGAGGGCAAAATCCTCCCCCTGGATGACGCGCACGAGATGGTTTCCTGGGGCTACTCGAACAAGACGCCGTGGGATAGTTACCGCGAGATGACGGAAGATCAGTTGCGGGCAACGTTGGACCGCCTCTGTCAGGGATTACGAGCACCGGAGCGGGCGGTGTTGAATGTGCACGTGCCCCCATACGGGACCGGGCTCGACGAGGCGCCGCAGCTCGACGCCAGCCTTACCGTGCAGACCTCGCTCGGTCAGGTCAAGCTGGTGCCGGTGGGGAGCGTCGCCGTCCGCGAATGCCTCGAGCGCGTGCAACCGCTGCTGGGCCTGCACGGTCACATCCACGAGTCGCATGGCTTCAAGCAGCTCGGCCGAGCCGTGGCCGTAAACCCGGGGTCGGACTACGGTACAGGCGCGCTGAATGGCGTCCTCGTCACCCTGGAGCGCGATCGGGTCAAAGCGCATCAGTTCGTTCGCGGATGAGCCGGCGGCCCGGCGATGAGCGGGTCCTGATCGCGGTCGATGTTGGCACGGGCGGAGCGCGGGCGGTCGCGGTTGACCTGAAGGGGCGGGTTGTTGCTGAGGTGCGCCGTCCCTACGAAACCCGCGAGCCGCGCCCTGGTTGGGCGGAGCAAAACCCGCAGGACTGGAGCGATTGCGCCGCGCTGGCGCTGACGGCACTCGGGCACCGAATCGGGCGTCGCCACCGGGCGGTGGCCATCGGCTTGACCGGACAATGCCCCACGGTTGCGCCATTCGACGCCAAGGGCCGGCCGGTCGGTCCCGGGATGCTCTACCGCGATAACCGGGCCGTCGATGAAGCCCGCGAGATGCGCGAGCGCATCGGCATCGAGGCGATGCACCGGCGCACCGGCCACGTTGGTGAGGCGTTCCACGTTGGACCAAAGGTGCTCTGGCTGCGACGGCATCAGCCCGAGGTTTTTCGCAAGACGGCGCGTTTTCTGCAGCCGCGCGACGTGGTGCTGCGCCGCCTCTGCGGTCGTGACGCCACGGACGAGACCAATGCCAACGCCACCCTGTTCTTCGATCTTCGCGGCCGTCGGTGGGCATCGGATTTGTTCGCCGCCTTCGACCTCGAGCCGAGCGTGTTTCCCGCGGTGCTTGCCCCCTGGTCGGTCGCTGGTGAGCTCGCCGCCTCGAACGACTTCGGCCTGCCGGCAGGCGTGCCGATCATCATCGGCTCCGCAGATAGCCAGTGCGCGGCCTTCGGCGCCGGCGTTGTCGATCCCGGCCCGGTCAGCGACATGGCGGGCAGTTCCTCGTGTCTCAACTCTGTCGTGCTCCAGCCGCTGGCGGACATCCGTGTCACCCACTACTCGCACGTCGTACCCAACCGGTTCTCGACCGAGCTGGGCGTCAATACCGCGGGCGCGGCGATCGATTGGGCGGTGGCGCGGCTCGGTTATCGGACGCATGCCGCGCTGGCGGCGGATGCGTCCCGTTTCCGACAGGAATGGCAGAAGAACGGCATGGGTGCCGCAGACCCGGTCGAGGCCGCTCCACTATTCCTTCCCTACCTCGGCGACGGCGAGCGCGATGATCCGACGCTGCGCGCGGCCTTTATCGGACTGTCGTCACGGCACGACCGCCGGGCGCTTGCCTACGCCGTCCTCGAAGGCGTTGCCTTTGCTGTCTGGTCGACGCTGGTCATCCTGCAGCAGGCCGGCTCGCCGTTGGATGAGCTACGGGTTTCCGGCGGAGGCGGGCGGCTATCACTCCTGTCGCAGTTGAAAGCCGACGTCCTCGGGCGGCCGGTCGTCGACCTCCGCCATGACGCCACCGCGATTGGCGCGGCGATGCTCGCCGGAACTGCATGCGGCCTGCAGACCGAAGCCCGTGCAGCCATCCAGGCGATGGTCGCGGACGGCCGACGCCTGGATCCGACTCCGTGGGGCCGCGAGGTGGTGGCAGCAAGAGCGAGTTGGTTTGAGCGAACCGTCCGAGAACCCGGCGTCCATGTTGGCGGCGGCGGGGTAGAGCCCGTCGCCGTCGCATCAAGAGGAGGTCGACCGTGACGCATTTCACACTTGGCGTCAACAACTGCTTTGCGGTCAAGCGCTGGCCGGAGCCCGAGGCCTGGGCCACGATCGTGCGCGATGCCATGGGGTTGGACCTCGTCCAGCACAGTCTCGACCTCGTCGAGCTGGCCGGCCCGCCGGCGCTGTGGCAAGCGCAGGCCCAGCGCGTCAAGGGGAGCTGCTCGAGCTTTGGTCTCACGCTGCACTCGACGTTTACCGGGCTGGCCGCGTATTCATCGAACTTTCTGCTCGACCCCGACATCGCCGTCCGCCAGCAAGCTGAGACGTGGTATCGCTCCGCCATCGCTTTCACGGCCGCGGCCGGCGGCAGCGCGACGGGCGGTCACATCGGCGCTTACAGCGTGACGGAATGGCGCGACGCGAAGCGCCGCCAAGAGCGAGAACAGGACCTCATCAGGTCACTTCAGCGCCTTGCCGCTGAAGCACGGACAGCGGGGCTGACCGAGTTCTACGTCGAGAATCTGGCCGCTGCACGCGAGCCATCAACAATGGAGGGGATCGCCTGGCTGCTCACCGATGGTGACAGGTCGCACGTGCCGATCAAGCTCTGCCTCGACGTCGGGCATCAATGCGTCCCCGGAACGAGCGGCGCGGAGCGCGATCCATATGCCTGGCTCGAACGCATGGGATCACGAGCCCCCGTGGTGCAGCTGCAGCAATCGGACGCCGAGGGCGATCATCACTGGCCGTTTACCGCCGAACTGAACGCTCGGGGACGGATCGACGCCGAACGCGTGCTCGCTGCACTCGATCGATCAGGTGCCGACGAGGTGTTCTTGATCCTGGAGGTCATCCCGCCGTTCGAGCAAGAGGACGACCAGGTTCTCGACGACATGGTGGCCAGCGCTCGCTACTGGCGGACCTCTCTAGCGCGGCACGCCCGCTAGCCACCTTGCAAGGCCGGGCGAGAAGCTCGGCCTTGCATCAATGTGCAGCGAACTAAGGCGTTTTCGGTCTGTTGAGAGGGAGTCCGGTCTCGCCCACGAACACTTTCAGGACGTTCCATCGATTCGGACTTTCGGGGAATTGGATATCGGCATTGGTCACGAGGAGCGAGTCACCGATGAAGGCCAGGCCCCACGGCGAGTCGAACAGTGGGCTGGAGATCCGACGAATCTCGTTGCCGGCCGGATCCAGGACCGCGATCTGGTTGGTGCCGATCAGGCTCACGTACATGTTTCCCGACGCGGCGAAGGCAAGGCCAGTCGCCTGCGGAAGGGGCTGGTTGGGGACGACCGGAAAGCGGTGCACCACCTGCAGGTCCGCAAATGTCGGATGATCCACCAGCGGAAGCCGGTACACCACCGACTCGAACGGGAACTCTCCCGAAAGGGTGATCGTGAAGTAGAGGTATTTCCCGCTGGGGTCGATCCGCCCGCCTAGAGGTCCGCCGGCAAAGCCGAAGAGGCCCCGCAGTCTGGAGTCCTCGAACCAGACCGAGGCCTGGCCATCCGGCGTCACGCGCCACAGCCGCGGCTTGTCGTCGGTCATGAACAGGTTGCCGGCCGGGTCAAAGACGAGGTCGTTCCACATCGTGGCGTGCCAGCCCAGGCCGACGAAGGGCGCCGGCGGTTGCGCGAAGACCTTTGGGGCCGGGGCGTCGCGGTCCAGGGCCAGGCGGAGGATCCGCCCATTCATGTCGGCGACATAGAGGTTGTGGTTCGGCGTCGGATTGCCGTCGAGCGCGAGGCCAAAGAGCCCCATGTCGGCGTTGGGCATCGTCGCGATGGAGGTCGTATGCATCAGCTTCCCTGCCAGGTCGTAGGCGAAGATGCGCTCGCCGTCCGAATTGAGCTGCCCGCCGGTCTGCGGCGAGGCGAAAAAGTCGCCACGGCTGGTCGAGATGTAGACCCGGGCATGGTCGACGGCGACGCCGAAGGGATGCCCCGGATAGGGCAAGGTCGCGAAGATGGACGTGTCTCCAATCGCCGGTCGGGCCGACTCGCTCGCGAGGGCGGGCATCAGCGATTGTCCGAGCGCCATCGCCCCCAGTGCCGCGACAACTCGTAGTTTCATGTTTGCATTCCTCCGTTGGGTTCGCGAGGCTCATTCCGCCTCGTGAGATAAGACTGGCCTGAACCGTCTAACTGTTCGGTCAGAGTGCCGGAGGTAGATCAAAGCCGGCGTACTGCCGGTCGCCAACCACGAGGAAGTCGTGGATCGCCGCGATCTGGCTGCCTTCGAGGGTCAGCACCTGAAGGGCACCCAGTCGGTAGACCCCTGCCTGGTCGCGTTGATAGGTGGCAAACGCAGGGCTGCCGTTGGCCGCCGTCGCAACCAGGCGGAACCGCGCTGCAGCCTCGCCGGCAAAGAGCTGGGTCTCGAAAAACCATCGGATCGCCGGGCGGCCCTGGTACCAGAGGGGCAGGGGCGGCATGGTGATCAGCGCATCCTCGCGAAGCAGGGCCACCAAACCGGCGGCATCGGCCGCGTGCCAGGCATCGACATATCGCGAGAGCAGCGCCGCAACAGGCTCACCGCCTCCGGATGATTCGGCGGAAGTGCGATCAGGCCGGTATGCCTTCATCGATGCTCGGGCCCGGTGCAAGGCGCTGTTCACCGCGCCCACGCTAGTCTCGAGGAGATCGGCGACCTCGCTCGCCCTCCAGCCGAGCACATCTCGCAGGATCAGCGTGGCGCGCTGGCGGCCCGGCAGCGTCTGGAGCGTGGCGAGAAAGGCGAGCGTGACGCTTTCACGGGCGTCGTAATGCGCTTCCGGGTTGACCGCCTGCCGGAGGTCGATGAGTGTATCCGGGATCGGCTCGATCCATAACTGCTCGGTTGTCGGGCCGGGGAGCGGCACTCCGGCATCCGCGGGCGCGGTGGTTGCGTTGGGGAGGGCCCGACGCCGGCGGTGGGCGATCGCGTCCAGGCAGGCGTTGGTCGCGATCCGGTACAGCCAGGGCCTGAGGGCGGAGCGACCCTGGAAGGATGCCAACCCGCGCCAGGCGCGAAGCAGCGTTTCCTGCAGGACGTCCTCGGCATCATGGAAGGAGCCGAGCATCCGGTAGCAATGCACCAGGAGCTCGCGACGGTAGCGGTCGGTCAGTCGTTGAAAGGCCCGGTCGTCACCGGCCCGCAGCGCCGGGAGGAGCGTCGACTCGTCGACTTCGGCCAGGGTGCCGGCGTTGGGTGCCATGCACCCTACAGACTAAGGCGTCACCCTACGAGAAGATTGGGCAACCTGTCGTAGGCCGAGGGCAGACGAAGGCTCGGCTCGGCCTTTCAGCGTGCTTTGGGCACGGCGCCACGCATCATCTATATGTCTGGCCACGAGGTCCTGCGCCCGCTCGACATTCCGGCTGGCGATCGCTCTAACGATGAGTTCGTGCTTTTGAACCGGTTCCTTCAGGGCGAGATCGGCGTGCCTGGTCGCGTTGAACACGATTTGGAGCTTCCCGGCGATGTTCTCGTACCAGGCGCGCTCCAGCAAGCTGTGCTGCGCGAGGTCGTACAACTTGCTGTGAAACGCGACATCCAACCGCGCGGTCAACTCCCGGTTGCCGGCCGCCGCAGCCTGGCGCATTTCCGCCAGCACCTGCCTGAGCTGGTTCACGCCATCCTTGCCGGCCATGGCGATGACCCTCTCCACCGCGTATGCCTCGAGGATCTTGCGAAGGCTGTAGACCTCGTCCACTGATGTCGAGTCCACGTCCTGGACACGTTTCGAGTGGCGCGGGACCGTGACGACCAGACCCTCCTTCCCCAACTGGTGTAGGGCCTCCCGCAGTGGTGCGCGGCTGATGCCCAACTGTTGCGCGAGGTCCGCCTCGACCAACCGCTCGCCGGGACCAAGGCGGCCGTCGTAGATGGACTCGCGGACCGCCTGCGCGGCGGATGTCA
>WNFD01002017.1_pt1 | contig 20407 bp, 23 predicted proteins | sample 5400491 | NCBI WGS metagenome assembly WNFD01 (sample SAMN13153343, study PRJNA577476) | soil metagenome | isolation source: 120 cm saprolite under Douglas fir tree site 2 hole 2 replicate 2 | place: USA:California | collected 2015-04-18
TACCAGCACCTCCAGTCTTTTTTGTGCTTCCTCCCTTAACACCAGCGGAGCTGGTGTTGACCCTTTTTGCATCTCTTTTGTTCTCCTCTTTTTCCTCCTATTCTACCACAGTATTATTTCAGCCTCCATGTACTAGTAGTATTTCTTTCCAGTGTGCCTAAATGCGGCTATCGTGCGAATAAGTCTCTATCCTCTATGATTGCCTCTACCAGCCCTGTACACCAGCCCGCATTGAAGAGTCGAGAGTAACGCCCGTCCATAAGACAATCCTGTAACAGGGTGAATAGGGCAAGGTCGCTTAGTGGCTTGCCTTGAAGGTCATGGAAATACGTGAGATAGCCGCTACAAAGCCCATCAGTAAAATCCGCGTCTGTTCGCTCAATCCGCTTCTCAAGAGCCACGAGACGGCCATATTCTCTATCAAGTGCCTCTTGTACTAGCACAGAGACCTTGATAGCATCTTCTGTTGTCTCGATCTCATGGGGATACTCAGCAATAACCTTGTCCTGTACTGCGTTCCAGTCAACTATCATTCTTAGCTCCTTCCCTTTTCTGTTCTGGCATGCGTTCAATGCAAGTCGATCAATGCCTATGCTAGAATGATAGTCCATGAACGTTGTTTCGTCAAGAGAAGGAACATGGTAGAATGTCGTCAAACGGCTTGGGAGTTCGCACAGATGATTAGATTGAGAGTCAAGGAAGTTGCAGAAAAGCAGGGATTAAATATGGCTCAGTTGGCACGCAAGGCGGATATAGACCAGCGTACCTTACGACGTATCTACCATGACCCAACACAAGAGATAAGCACACTGGTACTTGGTAAGCTCGCTACTGCACTCGGGGTATCCCCTGCTGACTTGCTAGAAGTGATAGACGATTAGGGATAGGCGTTCACCGTCTATCTCTCAGTGCCTCGCTTTCTTTACCTCGCTAGCAAGGCATAGCCATAGAGGCATCTAGACCAGTGATTGAGCGTCAGAAGGTGCTTGCTTGCTTAGACTGGCCTGGGAAGGGGGACGGACACCGATTAACCGGGCGGTTTGGTGGGGCTACCGTTGGTCATGCGTAAGCGTGGTCTACGGCTTCATCAACGGTCACGGTCAGAGGGAGTTCGCTCCCTCATATTTGCCCTTAAGGCTTTATAAGAAAATAATATGCATAGTCCAAAAGACGCAAGAGTAATGATGATCATCACTACAGTAATGAAGATGTTCGAAATAAAAAATACGACGGCTAGACCAAGAAGAAGAGCAAGAACACCAAATAGGATACTAGTACCAAATGCCTTTCTCGCTCCTGGTTGCTCTAAGTGGTATCTGAACGAGCGTGAGTTCAAGGCAATGAAGAGAGCAAGACCTAAATATATGAGAGCGAGAATACTTAGTGCTACTCCAGGGAACACCAAATCTTTATTAAAAGGGTTTAGGAATAGTGAGATCGCCATAAAGCCCAGAGCCAATGAGAGAGGAAGGTTAATGATACCTGCCTGCCCAGAAGGACGTGCATCCGAAGTGCTACCCTGTTCCTGACTCAGTGTATTTGGCTTACCTCTCAGTCTTAAAAATAGCCGACGAAATCGCAAAATAAAAAACCCAGCCGCTGCAATAGCAACAAGACTCAGGCCGACATAGAGATAATAGAGTGTTGCATCACTCATGGTAAATGAACTCCTCTTACTGATCTTCATCTTGTTCCCAGAAAGCGGGATTGAAGTTGAAAATAAGCGAGAAAATGCGCTCTCCAAAGTATACTACAATCTAGGTCCCGGCGGAACAGTGTGCTAAATGCCTCGCTGATCCTCTCTTTTTATGTAACGCGTGTGGTGGACACGGTACAGTTCGCAATAAAGCCGCCCCCCGTCTTGTTTCGGGCGAATAAAAAGAGCCTTCTACCTGGCAATTTCTACCAGATAGAAGGCTTTTGTTTGGCAATAAACCGGGATATTTGGCCTATTTACGACGTAACACGCTACCCAACGCCTTACCTCCTACAGAGTGTGCATACTTGTTCGTGGTAGCAATATTGGCATGTCCTAACTCGTCTCTAATCTCAGGTCCCTGTACCCCAGCGTTGAACAGGTGAGAGGCATGGGCATGTCTGAAAAAGTGCGGGCTTGCCTTGATACCCGCTTTCTCTGCTGCTGCTACCACTATGCGCTGTGCTTGGGTAGTGGTCATGCAATCGCCCGTCTTACCAGAAGGGAACACACAAGGGCTACCCACGGCACGTAGCGCGTTCAGTTCTTGCGTCATTTCCTCATCAATGCTGATATAGCGTGTCTTTCCGCCCTTGCCATAGACCTTTAGCGTTGCGCCTATAGGTGTAGATAGCACGTCTTTCCAGGTCAATGCCACTACCTCACTTACCCGCATGCCAGTATAGTACATGAGCGACAGCATAGTGCGGTCTCTCTCTGTCTTAGCTTGTGCAATGATGCTATCTACTTGTTCGGGGGTGAGGTAGCGCTCTGCTAAGGTCTCTTCGATCTTAGGAGCACGCCATAAACTAGCGGGGTTGACCTTGATGTACCCACTCTCAGAAAGACGCTTGTACAGGCTCTTGATAGAGGCAATGGCGCGTGCTCTTGATGTGTTCGCCTTACTCTGTAGCTTGTCACACTCATAGTCTTGCATATCAGTAAGGGATATATAGCGCAACCCCTTTCCAGTGTAGTCGAGTAGGTCTCTAATCTCACGTCGGTAGGCACGCTGGGTTGTTTCTGGCAAGCCCTGTAGCCACGAGTCAATGAGCCTGCCATCTAGCTCCACAGGCTCGTCTACAGTGGTTATGTCTACCGCTTCCGAGTATGGTACGACGTCTCTGCTTGGGTTGTGTTTCATGCTCGTCCTTCCTTCTATTGCACGTATGATAAAAAGCATTATCATACGGAATTGTGGTCGTGGCATTCAGAAAAGCATCAAGGCTATTCCAAAGTCGCCAACGTATTCGTAGATGCGCGATTCATCGCACTTGAGAAGGCAATTGAGCGAGCCACAAGGCGCCATAATGGAAGTTAACACATAGTGTGGGTGATCATTGGGAGCGTAGAGGCGCGATGATGAGTTTTCACAAAATAAGCAGGAGAGCGATGAATCCTCCCTTGGCCAAGCGAAGCGAAGGCAAGTGCGTAGCTGCGAGATTTATCGCGCCCTGGGGTGGGGCAAGGCGTCCGGCATGTGCCCATTGATTTGTTAAGGCGAGGTTCAATACATGTTCAGTCAAACTTGACAGTCCGAACAGTCGAGACAAAATGTCCAACCAGCCACCGCAAGGCGAGCGGGGTCAGGCAATGGCTGGACGCTTTGCCTGACTAGAAAATGCTTACGCAACGCTCCTCAGCGAACGCTTCCGCAATTGCTCGCCGGCGCGAATTGACACACCGAGGCGGTTCCCGGCGGGGGCCAGCGGGCATACCCAGCGATCGTTGTAGGCGCACGAAGGGTTATATGCGTAGTTGAAATCGAGCATGATGCGCTGCCAGCTGCTGGCGCCGGGTACAGGCACTAAATCGCTGCCTTTGATGGTGTCAACGAGGTAGCGCCCGCCACCATAACTCTCCTTCGGGCTGGTCGCATCGCGGAAGGGCAGGAACAACCCGCCGCCATAGATATTGAGCCAGTAGAGCGAGAGCGCCACCTGCTGACCATCAACGGTGAAATGGACACGACCCACCGTAGTCATAGCCATCGAGCCTTCGGCGTCCATGACTACACTTAGACGCGCCGGTTCAACATTGGTATCGATGTCGACGACGAACCGCAGGTCAGGATTGTAGGGGAAATAGTCCAGGCCCTCAAAAGAACGGCGTTGTTCCTCATCCAAGGGTGACTGCGGATGGCGCAGGAACAATTCGTCCCTGGCCTTGCAGAAACGCTGCCAGACAGCAATAGGGTCTTTGCTCGCCAGGATAGCTTGATTGCGATCCCGGTACATTGCGAAGACACGACGGCGGTAGTCGTAGAGGTCCAGGTATTCCGCATCCGGCATCAGGCTTACTCTTGCTCCTTTTCTGGTTGTCCCTTGAGGTCGCGCAGTGTTTGTTGATCTTTCTCCGGGATCATTGGCATAACCTTCTCTGTTCCCCTCGGGCCGTCAGCTCTCCAGGTGGGCATTGACGCGAATCTGGACATTGTTGCGCAGCGCATTAGAAACTGGGCAGCCCTGCTCGGCCTGCTGGGCCACCTTTTCAAAGCCTGCTTCGTCCAGTCCTGGCACCTTGCCTCTTACATCGAGATCCATGGTTGAGATTTTGAAGCCGCCTTCAACCTGCTCGAACGTGCAGGTAGCGCTCACTGACAGCCGCTCCGCGGGTGTGCCCGCCTGGGCCAATGTATGGGAAAACGCCATGGCATAGCACGCGGCGTGAGCCGCGGCCATCAATTCCTCCGGGCTGGTCTTGCCATCCGATCTCTCCGTGCGCGAAGCCCACGTAACAGGCAGTGCCCCCAGCGCGCCGCTCCCCACGCTGACTATGGTTCCACTGCCGTGTAGCAGGTCGCCTTCCCACACTACATTGGCACGTCGCTCTGCTTTTAGCATACGTTCCCCCTTTACTTTATCAAGATACTACAAGCTGCTCATATCCTGGCGACCAAACCAGGAATTACCTCTACATGTGAATATACAACTGGAATCTGGTCCCCAAAAGTATAGCACTCTAGGCGTCTGCTAACAAGCCGGACCTGTTTCAAATATCGCTCGTGCTCCCATGTCGTCCACGCCCCTCAACGAAGTGACGAGCACCAGTCAAGGCCTCTCCCGACTGGATGACCTCAAGTCCATGCCTGGTCTCGTTGCGCAGTGCCTCCTCCATGGTGAGCGACCACTGCTCATAGGAGGAGAGACGATCGGAGCGCAGGCATAGCTGCGGGAAGCGCGCGAGGTCATTTGCCAGCGCAATCGCGGCCTGCAACGCCTCGCCTGGAGGTACGAGGCGATTGGCGAGGCCCATCATGCGGGCCTCCTGTCCCGAGACGCCCCGGCCGGTGAGTATCAAATCAAGCGCGTGGCTGTGACCGATAAGACGAGGCAGGCGGAGCGTCCCCCCATCGACGAGCGGAACCCCCCAGCGGCGGTTATACACGCCGAAAACGGCATTCTCGGCAGCAACCCTCAGGTCGCACCAGAGCGCGAGTTCGAAGCCGCCAGCGACAGCATAGCCCTCTACAGCCGCAATCACAGGCTTGCTGAGAAGCATGCGCGTGATACCCAGCGGTCCATCCCCATCCTCGGCAACGCGCAATCCCCGCGCCTGGTCCGGCATAGCAGTGAGATCGAAGCCGGAACAAAATGTGTTGCCCGCGCCAGTGAATACCGCGACAGAAAGTGCGGGATCCGCGTCGAAGGCGCGAAAAGCCTGTACCAGCGCAGCCGCTGTTGGGCCGTCAACAGCGTTGCGCACCCGCGGTCGATCGATGGTAACGACGAGGACGGAACCGCTGCGCTCTGTTTTGACGGTGTTCAAGTTGCTATCAGATACTTCCAGGCTGCCAGGATCAATGGGCCGTTGATTTTGCTGCTCATAATTATTGCTCATTTCAAATCCTCCTCTTGCGTGCTATCGCTTCTAAGGTTACACTTTACTCTTGAAAAGTAGAATATTTTCCGGTGAAAAGCGATGTTGCCAGCTAACGCTGGTGAATCTTGCGGTCGTCCAATAGACATCAACCGAAGGTATGGAGAAGCCACGGAGAAAGGACTTTTACATCACCCTGGACGGGAAGAACGTTTGGATGTACAAAACAGAACAGCTGTGCTCTGCTTCTTGAAGCACAGCGTTTCTTGAGTTTTTCAGGAGAGCAGTATGAGAGCATTTCAGGCTGATGGGAGAACGATCAGCGCCTATCTGGCCGTTCCCGAGCATGGCAGCGGACCAGGGGTGTTGGTCCTGCATGCGTGGTGGGGACTGACGGAGCCGTTTCGGCACGTCTGCGACCGGCTCGCGGAGGCGGGTTTCGTGGCGCTCGCCCCCGACCTCTACCATGGCAAGACGACCGCGTCGGTCGAGGAAGCGCAAGTGTTGGTCGAGGCGCTGGACCAGGATGTGGAGCGGGTGCGCGCCGACATCGCGGGAGCGGTGCAGGTCCTGCGCCAACACACTGCGACCCATCTGGCGAACGATCGCGGCAAGCTCGCCCTCGTCGGCTTCTCGCTGGGAGGCGCCTACGCGCTCGACCTGTCCGTCACCCTGGCTGAGGAGATCGCCGCAGTCGTGACCTTTTATGCCACCTACACCGGACCGGACTATCGCAGAGCTTCGGCCGCATACCTCTGCCACTTCGCGGAGGATGACCCCTTCGAGCCGGCTGAGTCGAGAGCGTCGATGGAGCAGGCGCTCCAGGCTGCGGGGAGGCAGGTCACTGTCCATACGTATCCAGGGACCAAACATTGGTTCTTCGAGGAGAATCGCCCTGAGTATGACGCCCAGGCTGCTCGCCTGGCCTGGGAGCGGACCATTGCGTTCTTGCACGAGCGGCTTGAGTAAGCGCTCTTGCTGTGTCGGAGCCGAGCGCGTGAATCAGCTGGAGTGTCAATCCAACATGGACAGAAACCGAGCGCACAGTACTCATGTTTGAGGGCAAAATCGGGCAAGCTTTCAGGTCATTTACCAATTGGGCCATTGAGAACCGGCTCCATTGGCGTCGAGACGTTACCTTGGGGGAAGATGCTTGCTTGGTGCGACAGCGACCAGTAGCCCTCATGCTCACCTTGATGGACTTACACCAGGTCAGCAGTGTCGCCCGCCAAATCCGCTGGTTCAATGCCCACCCCCAGCAGGCTCTGGCCTAGTTAGTTTAGCTGAGGGACTTTTGAGTTGCCCTGAGGGGACAGCAGGACCTCGCAAACGTCCGCGGTGGACGAGGGGGGTCAGGGTACGAACGCCAGCATAATGCTGCGCTGGCAGAAGGTCGAAATGCGAACGTATTCTGACCGCATGAGCCTGTAGACTGTGATTGAGGATTCGGCGTAAGAAAGTTCATTGGATTGAAAAGGAAGTATGATGAAAGCATTGAAGTGGCACCAAGTGCATGCCTGGCGCTTGTCGCAACATGGTCTCTCCCCACGTCTCTCCTCTCGGGATGTCGTTGAGGCGGTGAGGCGCACTGCTGGGATTCAGGCACAGGTCATGTCCGCGGCTGAACTGGCACTGTGTACCCGGGTGGAAGGACTCTCGGCGCAAGAGATCAGATCCGCTCTCTTCCAGGATCACAGCCTGGTGAAGACCTGGGCTATGCGCGCCACCTTACACGTGCTCGAAACCCGCGACCTTCCTCTGTATGTCGCGGCGCTCAGCTTTCGCGAGTTTCGCAACTGGTCGGCCTATTTCGCGTATTACGGCCTCAGTCCGGCACAACACGAAGCCTTTCTCTCTGCTGTCCCGCAGGTGGTAGGCAGCCAACCCATGACTCGCGAACAACTCGCCATCGCTCTAGCTGAGCAGACGGGTATTGCTCACTTGCGCGACGTCATCCTGTCCTCAGGCTGGGGTACCCCATTGAGACAATCGGCCCTGCGCGGTGACCTCTGTTTCGGGCCAAACCAGGGTCAGAACGTCACGTTCGTCAATCCCAGAGCGTGGATTGGCGCATGGCCATCGATCGAGCCAGAGCAGGCCCTTCAGGAACTCGTCCGCCGCTATCTGCGGGCGTACGGTCCGGCGACAGCAGAAGACTTTGCTCGCTGGTGCTGGGATGGGGGAGGAAGAATCCAGGCAAAAAAGCTCTTTCATTCGATGAAAGATGAGCTTGAAGAGGTCGATGTAGAGGGTTGGCGGGCAGTCGCTCTGCGGGCAACCACGGATATGATGCAACGCCTCGAACCATCGGAGACGATCCACTTGCTCCCGCTCTTCGATGCGTATACGATCGGCATGCCGCGTGATCGCGAGCAGCTGCTCGATGGCGCCTACAAGAGCCTGGTCTTTCGTCCCCAGGGGTGGATCTCCGCGGTCGTCCTGGTCAACGGCTCCATTCAAGGCGTCTGGCAACAGACAACCCGGGGCTCCCAAACAATCGTCAAGGTTCAGCTGTTCTGCCCACCCCGGACCTTGATCCAAAAAGGGATTGAGGCCGCGGTGGAGCGGCTCAGTGACTTCTCCAGAACGAAGATTTCCCTCGAATATGAGCATCATTCATCTCCTCGGCCTTAGCGGTCCTGAAGATGACTCGACATGTTTTGAAAGATGCTTCGCCATCCGCGGAGGGGTGCGTGCGGACTTTTGAGAAACCCTGGATGTCAGGAAAGCATAGCTTGGCATTGCCGCAATGATGTGGTATGGTGTAAGGGTATACAGGAGCAGGGCAAAAGACAACGATGGAGAGAACTATGACAACCGAAGTGCGCGTGGAGACTGTAGTGCTGCCTGGGGGCAAGATAGAGATCAGCACGCCGGAACTCATTCCGGGAAAACGAGCAACAGTTGTTGTCACGATGGAAGACAAAGAATCGGTCGAGCAGCATCATGTCATCGATCTGCTCACAGCATTACCCGGACATCGGCTGTTTCAGAATGCTGAAGAAGTGGATGCCTATCTACGCGAGGAGCGAGACGCGTGGGAGTGCTAGTGTTGCCAGCAAGTGGCAGCGTTTACTTGGATGCAAATGGCTGATCTTCTGCACCTTGATGATGCTGGTGTTGGCTGCATGCTCTATCAACACAAGCGCCTCTGCCTCATCGATCACCAAAGGGCCTCTACACACCTCGTCTCCGACCGCCTCACCGACGCCCAGGTTAGGAGCACCAGGATGTCATCCGCCATCACCACTTGATACGTCAAATTTGGGCTTCCTGGAAGCACGGGGTACGGCTACAGGTACGCAGTTATGGGCACTATTCCCGGGAGGGGTGCCGCCTGCTGGCGTTGAGATTAAGATTATCTGGAGAGCAACCGATGTCTCGACCCAGCAGTTCCGTGTGAGCGCGCTTGGCCCTCGTGGGCTGCAGGTCCGGCCTCTCTTTGGACCGGAGTTGCATTCCGGTTCGGATTGGCAGCGGCCCGGTGGTGAATGGGGTACTGGATTCCGGTTTCCTGTAGCAGGCTGCTGGGATTTGCATGTCACGGATGAGGATGCGGTGGGAGATGTGTGGATAGTCGTGCCCAGGTAAGGATAGACACATGCCACAAACACAAGAAGTGCTTCGCCTGGCGGAGCAAGATAACGAGCGTGCATCTGAAGTGCTGGCGCGAGCTTTCTATACCGACCCGATGCTCCAATGCCTCGTCCCCAATAATGCTAAGCGCACACATCTGCTCCCATCATTTTTCGGATTGGTGGTTCGTTACTGCCTGCGCTATGGCGAAGTCTATACAACATCGATGCTGAATGGTGCAGCATGCTGGCTCACGCCTGGCAATACCACGCCTACTTTTGCCCGCATACTACGGACAGGCGTGTACGTCTCACCGCTGGATTTCGGCCTGGCTGGACTACTCCGTATCTTGCAAATCTCGGCCTACACCGAAACGGCTCACGCACGGGCTGCGCCGGGGCAACACTGGTATTTGTGGGCGCTGGGCGTCGATCCTCCCCACCAGGGGCAGGGCATTGGCGGCATGTTGATACAACCTGTGCTAGCTCGTGCCGACGCGGAAGGCCTGCCATGCTACCTCGAGACGGAAAACCCCAGAAATGTACCGTTCTACCAGAAGCATGGCTTCAAAGTAATGAGTGAGGGCGAAGTGACAAGCTGTAGGCTACATGTCTGGTGTATGCTGCGCGAGCCACAAAGATAAGTGGCATTCGCAAAAGCGAGAGAAACTACGAACAGCATTTCGTACCTCTCTTTAGAGGAAAACTTTTATGGACCTGGAGCACTTTCTAAAAATCCACGCGATCCACATGGCACTAGACTGCATTTGTTTCACCAGCGATGGCTTCCTCAAGCCCCTTCCGGGAAGTGTTCCTGACATAATCCAGCGACTTTACCTCGCGCAACACGACAACGGCTTTCTCAGGTGTTTCCGGGAAGCCCTGCCCACCCATATTCGCCAACAATTGAGCCAGCTCCACCCCGAGCAAATTCTCAATGACCCCGAAACTGTCAAGACTCTCCTGGCTGAAGACGCTCCCTGCGAAGAAATCATGCAGGGCAAAAGCTACCTTTTCCCAAACACGCTCACTCCAGAGGATTTCCCGGATGTCGTTCAACTGGATGCAACGTACCAATCTCAATTAGAACAGTTTTCCCCAGGCGAAGCTATGAGTCCGTGGCCGGTGTATGCTGTCATAGTAAACGGTCGCATTGTTTCCACCTGCCAGTCATCGCAAGAAAATACCTCTGCCGCTGAGGCATGGGTGCGAACGCTGCCGGACTTTCGCAAGCGAGGCTATGCACGGCAGGTCACCGCTGCCTGGGCATACCAGCTTCAACAGCGGGGGATAATTCCTTTTTATAGCCACAGGTTGGATAATACAGCATCAGAGGCCGTTGCTCGCAGCCTTCAACTCACCCCGTACGCGAACGAAGTAGGATACTTTTAGGGCATAGAGGAGCATCCAACGTATGGATTTACCATCCGCTACCCAGCAGATCAGAGCAATCGTCGAAGAGGCATGCAAAAAGGAAACGAATATCTTCGGCTACGGCATCTGGACGCATCACATCGTCTACGTTGTACAATATGGCAAACTCTTAGCGGAACAGCTTGGAGCCGACGCGGAAATCGTCGAGCTTGCTGCATTGCTCCATGACTACGCAAGCATAAAAGACGAGTCACTCTACAGGAATCACCACTTGCACAGTCCTTTAGAGGCAGAGCGCATCTTGCGGGAGGTAGATTATCCCGAGGGAAAGATCCATGCTGTAAAGCAGTGCATCGCATCTCACCGGGCAAGCATCGACGCTGAGCGAGTCACGCCCGAGGCAGTGTGCCTTGCCAGCGCCGACGCTATGGCGCACATCGACCAGGTGCCTTCTCTGTTCTACCTGGCTTTTGTGCGCTTTGGTATGAGCATCGATGAAGGAACGGCCTGGGTGCGAGAAAAGCTGGCGCGTAGCTGGCAGAAACTATGCCCCGAAGCGCAAGCAATGATGAAGGACAGGTACGAGGCGGCGCAGGTATTGTTGCACAAGGCCTCCGTTCTTGTGGGGGAAAATCGGTTCCCGTAGGGGCGAGAGTGGGGAGGAGCGGATGGGTGGGCCTTTATGGTCGCCCGCGTAGCTCTTTCCCCTTAAAGGATGTAGACCTACAAGGACAGATAGGTGACAATATGAGCTTTCTGGAAGGAACATCCAACAGGGCGATACGGCTGGCATACGGGCCAGGAGCGTTTCAATTCGGTGACCTGCGCCTGCCAACCGGCCCGGGTCCGCATCCCACGGTTGTGCTCATCCACGGCGGCTACTGGCGGTCGCGTTACGGGCTGAAGCTCATGACAGGACTGGCAAAAGACCTTGCAGCACGCGGATATGCTGCCTGGAATATCGAGTACAGGCGCGTCGGCAACTCCGGTGGCGGCTGGCCCGGGACCTTCCTGGACGTGGCCCGCGCCGCCGATTACCTGCGCGAAATCGCCCCGCATTACGCGCTCGACCTGCGGCGTGTTGTGCCCATTGGACATTCAGCCGGAGGTCACCTGGCCTTGTGGCTGGCGGGTCGCCCGCGCATCCCTGCGGGCGATCCCCTGGCAGGCAGCAATCTTAAAGAGGCTCTCCATCCTTGCGGGGAAAATTCGGTTCCCGTAGGGGCGAGGGTGGTAGGGAGTGGCAGGGAGGGCCTTTATGGGACCCTGTCTGGGGGACAGGTATGCCCGCTCGTGCCCGCCGGGGCCATCAGCCTGGCAGGAGTCGTTGACCTGGCGCTGGCCTGGCAACTCCACCTGAGCATGGATGCCGTCGTAGAGTTGCTCGGCGGCACTCCCGACGAAGTGCCCGAACGCTATGCCGCCACCTCACCGGCTGCGCTCTTGCCGCTGGGAGTGCCGCAGGTACTCTTTCACGGCACTGCCGACGTTCACGTGCCCATCGAGGTCAGCCGGACCTATGCGAAAGCGGCCCTGGCAGCCAATGACCCGGTGACCTACATCGAACTGCCGGGCGTCGATCACTTCGATGTGATCGATCCGCGCTCGGGAGCATGGGCTAAAACAATCGAAGCGTTGTGTCAATTCTGACTTTGCTACTTTTTGTCTGCTAGAGATCGGGCGCGGCGAGGCCATGGGCGCCAAGCGAGAAGGAGAGTTCGCCGCCGTGGTGCAAATCGTGCTCGATCACGTGCCAGGTCACCCATTGGCGCGAGAGTGCGTATGGCTTGCCCCAGCGCTCGCCTCTAAATATATAGTCCATATCTTGCGGCGTCCAGCGTTGCAAACACTCCAGCCAGGCGCCAAATGTGACCTCCAGGCCACGCACCAATTCGGCGGTGGATGGCACCTCGCCATCATGTTCCCACCGTGCGATGGCCATTACGTCTGCGTCCGGGCCGCCTTCGCCTATCGCCAGAGCCAACCAACTGGCGCGCGTGCGTACAATATGTTTGGCGAGCAGGCCGATTGAACGCAGGTTGGGAGCTATCCTGAGCTCCAGTTGCTCAGGCGTCAGAGGCTCGATGGCCTTGACAAGATGGCCCTGATAAACGTCCCAGCCTTGATAAAAGGTCCAGGGAGTGACAGCTTGCTGTGTCATGCTTTCTTGCTCCTTGTCATATCGTGCAACAATGTGTTCGATAGAACTATTGCACATATATTCAATAGTATACCGCATATCGGCTTATAACATTCCGCGAACGACCACGTTTGCTGTCACTGTAAAACAAGTAAAGGAGTACAGGCTCAAGTACTATGTGTAAATGTTAGAATTTCAGGATTTCGTCTTTGATACTAACTTGCGCTCTAATTGATCCCTCAACCGCCTTATAGTCCGTGGGAACACCTGCACGAAAAGCACTTGCCTGACGAGAAAGCGCCAAAGAGCGCGACTGGAAGCAAGTGCATTGATACACTCGACAGATCACCTCTCGCCCTGGTATAATCAGAACCAACGTGGGAGTGGGAAAGGAACAGAGACCCGTGTCAAGGATGAGAATAAGGAGCGCTCGATCATGTCTACTCCCTCGAACCCTCATCACGAGCATCCCAGCACCTATGTGGTACAGGATCGCTCCGGTGAAGAAGAGCTGACCCGTTTGCGCATACAGGATGAGATGGTGACTATCGGCATGGGGGGGGTGCTCCCAGAGCAGCCCGATCCGGCGAGCTTTAAGCGCGTGCTCGATGTCGGCTGCGGGACCGGGGGCTGGCTCATTGAGACAGCGAAAACCTATCCGACCATCTCCCTGCTCATAGGGGTGGATATAAGCAGCAAGATGCTTGAGTATGCCAAAGTGCAGGCAGAGGCCGAGCAGGTCAGCGATCGCGTGCAGTTTGCAGTGATGGATGCGCTGCGGATGCTCGAATTTCCCAGGCATTACTTTGATCTGGTCAACCAGCGCTTCGGAGTGGGCTACCTCCGCACCTGGGACTGGCCCAAACTGCTGGCAGAGTTCCAGCGCGTGACCACACCAGGCGGGGTGATCCGCCTGACAGAAGGCCCTATACTCCCTGAGAATACAAGCCCTGCCCTGACACAACTCTACCATCTCCTTCTCCAGGCATTCTATCAGTCAGGGCACCTCTTTACTCCAGAGAGCGATGGGATCACAGGCCAGTTGGCACATCTGTTACACAGGCATGGAGTCCAGCATGTTCAGACGCGCTCCTATCCAGGGGAAGGTCGTGCTGGGACCATCGAAGGACAACGCTTTTATGAGGATATGAGCCGTGTATTTCGGACAGTCCTGCCTTTCCTGCGCAAATGGACCCGTGTGCCAGACGACTATGAGAGGATCTACCAACAGGCGCTCAGCGAGATGCAACAACCGGACTTCGTGGAAAGCGGGAGCATACTTACTGCCTGGGGGAACACGCCCGCATAGCATCAGCATGGCCCCTACTGTTTCAGCGGCACGGCATACAACCCCGTCTGCGATACAAGCACCTCGTAGGTTTTCCCGTCTGACGGTAAGATAACCGCGTTGCCGTACGAAGCCTCTACAAACGGCGAGAGCCAGGTCTGTGTCTGCGCCGTCTTAAAGAAGTTATCATCTCCGCCATTGAGCACAATCACACTGTGTTTATTGTTGCGCTCCAGATTGGGATCGTCGTAGCGTCCCTCAAGGCGGGTCAGCTTGTAGCCCGAGTGCAGCCCAACAACATTCATCCATGATGGAAACTTGATTATGTCGCCCTGAAGCTCCCATTCGTCGCCCATTACGCCGTAGGTGTTGTCGGAGATTTGATGGCCATCTTTATCATATAGAGTCAATTCGACGCTCATTAGATGCTGGAAATTAGCTATGGGGGTGGCGCGTACAACGGCTACCTTGATGTCCCCGGTGAGGCCGAGGTAGCTTTGCACAAGGAAGGTAGCCCACAGCAGCGAGACCGCTAGCAAGATGAGCAAAATGCCGGTGGCGCCCCGTCCCGCCCTTACACGACGACGGCGTATATATTTCCTGGATCCACGGACGCGCGCATCCTCGCTTGCATCCTCAGCCCGTTCGATCTCTTCCCCGATGATTATACCCGTGATCATTGAGATAAGCAGGACCAGACCTACAAGAGCAACAACAAAGAGGATGACCTGCGGCCAGCCGAACTGTATTGGTATGTTCATCGGGGTCTCCTTACCTGAAACCGGTTCTATTCCTTCAGTACGATGTCGATCATCTTTTTCACTATTATACACGAGTCACTGGGCTTCTTAGTTTTGCCCCTGCCACAAATGCCGCATCTCCTCGCATGTTTCCAGCAGCGTCTCTAACGTTCCCTCGGCCTCGACTCGCCCCTCTTTAAGGACAATGATGGAGTCTGCGCGCTGCAGGACCGTTCTACGATGCGAGACGACGAGGTACGTCCTCTCAGGCCCCGAAAGGAGGCGCTGCCACAGCGTGTGCTCCGTCTCCACGTCCAGCGCGCTGGACAGGTCGTCGAAGACCAGCAGTTCCGCGTCCCGCACCAGCATACGAGCTGCCGCCGTGCGCTGTGCCTGGCCACCGGAGAGCTTCACTCCCTTTGTGCCGATCATCGTCTCCAGGCCATGCTCGAACCCGGCCACATCGCGTTCCATTACCGCTGTATGGATGGCTCCCGGCAAATCGACGGCATCCTCGGGCAGCCCTAACAGGATGTTCTCCTTGAGCGGGTCGCTGAAGAGATGCGGCACCTGGGCAGTATAAGCGCTGCGCGGTGGCACGAAAAAAGTTGCTGGATCAGTAACAACCTTGCCATTCCAGCGCATCTCCCCGCTCTCTCGGGGCAGCAGACCGAGCAGCGCCTGCACGAGCGTCGTCTTACCTGCTCCGATGCGCCCGGTGATCACAGTGAGCATCCCCCATTTCAGGTGTAGATCGATGCCATCGATGCCCCGTCCTGTATCGGGGTAATGATACGCCAGCCCTGAAACCTCCAGGCTATCCAGGCGGTGTTCACCAGTCTTTACAGGCGGGGTTATCTCGGGTAAAGAACCATGCAAATAGAGTGGACTGAATGCCACAAGCGTTTCAGCAGCAGCCCCTTGCAGCAGTTTCACCAGGCGTTCAAAAGAAACCTTTGTCTGTGTAATTTGTGCAATGAGCATGCCCACACCTTCTACAAAGTCGGTTATCGATCCCAGATAGCTGATGAAGAGCGCCAGGTCACCAGGGCGGAGATGGGCGGAAGGGAGCGCGGCAATGACCAGGATGCAGCCCGTGCCGATGCCTGCGGTATTGTTAAAGACGGAGTTCAATACACTGCTCAGCACGTTGTCTTTCAGCATGCGCTTGCGCCGTTCTGCGTTCAGCGTGTCAAAGTACGCGACGGTATACGACTCGGCTCCCGCGACCTGGATGGCCTGCACTGCTCCGAAGATCTCGCCGATAGCGCTGGTCACGCGCCCCGTCGCTTCCCGGCTGGCCCGGCGATACCTCTCCAGGTGTTTCTTCATGCCTTGCGCAATCGCCACGACACTGATAAGCGGGAGGAAAACTAGCAGCGTAATCAGCGCGTTGACGCACAGCAGGATCACGAAGGCGGCGATGGTGAAAAGGGTCGTGGCCGCAGTATAGGCAACCAGGCCAAGCATCGTCATGATTATCTGTGTGTCATCACGGAAACTACTGATCACCTCACCCGGCGAGCCCGGCACGGCTCGCGCTCCTGGCCGCTCGAGAAGACGCTTGAAGAGGTTGCGCTGCAGCAGCGCAGGTACAGAAAACACCATCACAATGTTCTGTCGTAGCCTTGCAAATTGGACCATAGCCCGCACCAGGGCCGCCGCAACAAGCACGGCTATTAAGTCCCAGAGCACGGGACTCAGGTGTGTTTGCTGTGGTAAGGCATTAAAAAACGCCTGGAGCACAAGGCCAAAGATCGCACGTGCCGCGTAAAACGTGACATTAGTCAGTACAAGGACCGCGTAGGACCAGGGCTTATAGCAAATGAGACGCCAGATAAAACCTGCAGTCTTCATGCATGCGCCTCCTCTAACCCCGCCTGGAGCAGGTAGTAAAAATGGGAAGCAGCATCGGCCGCCAGCGCTTCTCGCGGGCCATATTCGAGCACGCGACCATCCTCCAGTATCAGAATGTCATCAGCGCGTGCAACTGTGGTAAGCCGGTGTGCGATCACAATAGCCGTACGCCCCGCAAGCAACTTGTCTACTGCTCGCTCGATCAGATATTCCGTGGCTGGATCGAGGCGAGACGAAGCCTCATCCAGAATAACGAGGCCAGGATTGATGAGGAAGACGCGGGTAAACGCCAGCAACTGAGCTTCTCCAGACGAGAGGCCCGCGCCATCGGCTCCCAGTTCGCTATCCAGGCCAGCAGGGAGGGAACAGTACCAGGGGAAAAGCCCTACGTCCTCGAGCGTTTCCAGTATCCTCGCATCGGGAATGGAGCGATTGAAAAAGGTCAGGTTGTCGCGTACCGTGGCGCGGAAGAGCTGGACATCCTGGGTGACCATGCCGACATGCTGCCTCAGTTCGCGCAGGCGCGCTGCCTGCACCGGAACGCCGCCAACACACACCTCACCGGCCTGGGGATCATAGAGGCGGAACAGCAGGCGCGCCAGTGTCGTCTTGCCGCTGCCCGTGCGACCCAACACCCCCAGGACCTTCTCCGGCTGCACACTGAATGTCAGGTTGCGGATCACCGGCTCGCCTGCGACATAACCAAATGATACATTGCGAAATTCCACTGCGAGCGCTCCCCGTGGCAGAGGAGTTCTGCCGTGATCCTGCAGCGCGGGCTTTGCGTTCAAAAGCTCCTCAACACGTTGGATACATGCCTCTGCCTGTTGTAAGTCCTGGAACTGCGTCTGAATCTCGTCCAGTGGTTGAGACAGCATGTCCGTGTAGCGGAACATCAGGTAGACCGTGCCGACGGTAATCAATTTGATGCTCCACAGGTATGCCCCCAGCATGAGGGCAAGCGCGCTGCCGCATACAAACATGAAAAGAGAGCTGATACCCATATTGGCGGCTGCGAAGATGGCCCTCTTGAAAACAGGAAACCACTGCCGCAGAAGCAAATAGAAACGCAGCAGGATATAGGCCGTGGCGCCGTTAGCCCGGATGTCTTCCGTGCCGCCCAGCCGCTCGCTCAAAAAACCGTAGAACGTGGCGCTCATCTGGCGCTGCTGCTTCCAGAACGGGATGGCGCGGTGGCGCAGGTACAGCATAATCAAGAAAGCCACAGCCGAGAATGCTGTCATCGTCACTCCCACGCGCCAGTCGATGTAGAAGAAGAGAACCAGCACTCCGAGCAGCAGGAGCATATTGCTCAGCAGGCTTACAGCAAATTGAGAGAAAAAGTTAGAGAGCGCATCCACGTCACCATCGATGCGCTCGATCAGTTCACCGGCAGTGCGCGCTTTGTGAAATCCCATGTCGAGCGAGAGACAATGCGCGACCAGGTCGGAGCGCAAAGCGTTGGTCGCCGTCCAGGCGACATATTCGCTGAAATAGGTGGTGGCGATGGACACACCCTGATTCAGCAGGGCGACAGTTACGAATAATAAGCCCGCGATGACGAGGGACATCGGCGCGCCCTCTTTAGCAGCGGCGTCGATAAAGTACCGCAGTATCTGCGGGTTGAGCAACTGCAGGCCAATACCTGTGACAAGGCATATCCCTAGCAGCAGTGTGCTGCGCCATTGAGGTTTAAGGTACGTTTTTAGTAACGCGAGGTATCGTCCGAGCGGAAGTTTCATCACGGCTCCTTTGCGCAAGCCACGTAACGAAGTGACGCACATTCATCCAGGACAGGATACCTCAAGAGACGCAAAAAAACATCGGCCATTTGAACGATGCGCTCTGCTTGACTTGTGCAGTATAATGATGCCGTGAGGAGAACTTCCACCATATCTTCAGTTTTAGCAATAGTTCCTAAAAATCTTACCATTTATTGGTGAGCTTCACGGAGCTACCAGCGAGCTTCTTCGGAAGCAGGAGTTCGATGGGCGATCACACCCTGGGATGTTGTTCCAGTCTCAGGCTCTGTGGGCATATATTAAGGGTAAGCGAAAGCTGAATGTGTATATGCCATGACAAACCCATTGAACAATCGCAAGGAGCATCTTACGCCCGCGAGGGTGGCTTTCTAAAAGCTAGGTTTGGCCGTTCCGACAAAACGGCTCCCCGTATGGGGAAAGCCAGAAAGGTGGGCGCCTGCGGGCGGCCGCATTTCCTCCCAATCGCCTGAAGGCGACTGCAAAAGCACCCAACACTGGCAAAACGAGAGAAACATGTCCGTCTTTGAAACCATAAAGAAACGTCGTAGCCTCGGCATGATGACCCAGGAACGACCTTCCCGCCAACAAATCGCGCGGCTATTGGAGGCCGCCACCCATGCCCCCAATCACCATAAAGTGGAACCCTGGAAATTCATCGTCCTGGCCGGTAAGGCCCGTGAGGATTTAGGCATCATCATGGCCGAATCGCTCGCCTCGCACCTGGATGAAACAGCAAGCAACAAGGCGCAGGCCAGGCTGAATAAGGAACGTACAAAGCTCTTGCGTTCCCCCGTAGTCATCGCGGTAGTGGCACAGCCCCCGCGCCTACCCAATGTCCTGGAGATCGAGAATATCGAGGCCGTGGCTGCCGCCGTTCAGAACATGCTCCTCGCTGCTGAAGAGATGGGGCTTGCCTGCATGTGGCGTACCGGCGACGCGGCCTATGACCCGCGTGTCAAGCAGTGGTTGGGGCTGGCTCCTGCTGAGCATATAGTGGCCTTCGTATATGTTGGCTTCCCCGCGATTCCCGCGCTCGAACGCGTTCCCACTCCCTTTGAAGAGAAGACAACCTGGTTGGGTTGGGAGGAGGAGGAGTAATAGCGAAAGAAGTATTTCTGAGCGCAACCCGGCGGGGCAGCGAGACCTGCACCGAGCGTGCTTCCGTAGTATAGTAGTGGCACCCCTTGCGGGTGCCATGCCTCGCAGAGCCTCGCGGGTGCCATGCGCGTTACGGGTGCCATGCGCGTTGCGGGTGCCATGCGCGTTGCGGGTGCCATGCCTCGCAGAGCCTGGCGGGGCGGCGAGATTGCACAGGTGGCCCCGCCAATCGCTCAGTACTTGATCAGCGCGAACACGTCGTGACCCTTCAGTTGTTCGCGCCCTTTAAGGAAGGTCAGCTCAACCAGGAAGGCAATTCCTGCAATGTGTCCACCCAGCTTCTCTACCAGTTCCATTGCCGCTGAGACCGTGCCGCCTGTAGCCAGCAAATCATCGACGATCAGCACTCGCTGGCCAGGGCGAATCCCGTCTGTATGCATTTCAACAACATTCGTGCCATACTCCAGCGCGTATTCCACGCTCACGGTTGAGTAGGGCAGCTTGCCAAATTTCCGCACCGGCACAAAACCGCAGTTCAGCATATAGGCCAGGGCAGAGCCAAAAATAAAGCCGCGTGACTCGACGCCGACCACGACTTGAATGCCGGCTCCTGCGTAATGGGCTGCCATTCGTTCCATCGCAGTATGGAAAGCTGCGCCATCCTGCAATAGCGGGGTGATATCCTTGAAAAGTATTCCCCTCTGTGGAAAATCGGGAATATCGCGAATCCAGTCTTCCAGGCGCATAGGCTCAGATGTTGAAGACATAGGTAGCTCTCCATTTCCTAAAACTCACACACCAGGGACGAGACCTCAAACGTGTTTCGTCCCTGGTGTACGCAAAACTGCCACAGGCATAGTATTGAGCAACGTAGCGACCCGTCACTTAGTATATCATGAAAACTGCCATTCATCATCCCCATTGATTCTACCAACAACCACGAACCGGTCACTATTATACCTTTTCCCGCCACTTCAATAAATGCGCGGCGGACATAGAGAGTACTTTCGGCAAACAAAGGCTTATGCTGCTTTTCTTCTGACCCTCAGCGCCAATC
>WNFD01006587.1_pt1 | contig 20405 bp, 19 predicted proteins | sample 5400491 | NCBI WGS metagenome assembly WNFD01 (sample SAMN13153343, study PRJNA577476) | soil metagenome | isolation source: 120 cm saprolite under Douglas fir tree site 2 hole 2 replicate 2 | place: USA:California | collected 2015-04-18
CGCAGGCGAGCGGCGAGGCCCGCTACTACCGGATCACGAAGATCCCGATGCGGCAGGATGGGCGCGACATTTCGCACGTCATCACCATCGGCGAAGACATCACCGAGTGGCGCCAGGCGCAGCAGCGCCTCACCGAAACCGAGAAGCTCGCGGCCGTGGGGCAGCTCGCCGCGGGCGTCATGCACGAGATCAACAACCCGCTCGCGACCATCCTGGCCTGCTGCGAGGCCCTGGCGCTCCGGACCGAAGAGCTGCCCCCCGCCGACCGCCACGGCTACGACGAGTACCTGAAGATCGTCGACGCCGAGGTGCAGCGCTGCCGGCGGATCGTGGAGAGCCTGCTCGACTTTTCGCGGCCGAAGGGCGGGGACAAGAAACCGACCGACGTGAACGGCGCGGTGGACCGCACGCTGTTTCTCCTCAAACACCACGCGCGGTTCAAGCGGGTGTCCGTGGTGCGGGAGCTGGCCGCCGGCTTGCCGCCGGTGCTCGGGGACCACGAGCGACTGATCCAGAGCTTCATGGCGCTGATGCTCAACGCGATGGATGCCATGGACTCGCGGGGCACCTTGACGGTGCGCAGCCGCATCAACCCCGATCGGACGGATGAGATCCTCCTCGAGTTCATCGACACGGGCACCGGGATCAAGCGCGAGGATCTGCCCAAGATCTTCGAGCCGTTCTTCACGACGAAGCCGCAAGGGCGCGGCACCGGACTCGGTCTCTCTATCTGTTACGGGATCATTGCCGAGCACCGCGGGCGGATCGACGTCGAGTCGCACGTCGGCGTAGGATCGAATTTCAAGGTGTACCTCCCCACGGGATGAAAATCCTCGTCGTCGAAGACGACAAGACAGTCGGCCAGTACGTGAAGCGCGGTCTGACCGAGGCCGGGTTTCACGCCGACCTCGTCGGGGACGGCGCCGAAGGGCTGCGCCTTTCGGCCGGCGGCCACTACGACATGCTCGTGCTCGACCTGCGCCTGCCGGCGTTGTCGGGTCTCGAGGTGTTGCGCACGCTGCGCGATCGCGGCGAAGGAATGCCGGTGCTGGTGCTCACCGCTCAGGACGCCGTGGACTTCAAGGTGCAGGCGCTCAAAATGGGCGCCGACGACTACGTCACGAAGCCCTTCTCCCTGGAGGAGCTGCTTGCTCGGGTGGAGGCGCTGGGGCGGCGCCCCAAGGCGATCGCCCCGCCCGTGCTCAAGGTGGCGGACCTGACCCTCGATAGCGGGAGCCGCGAGGTGCAGCGCGGCGGGAAAGTCGTCGACCTCACCCCCAAAGAATACGCCGTGCTCGAGTACCTCATGCGCCACCAGGGCCGCGTCATGTCGCGCACGCTGATCACCGAGTACGCGTGGGACTACCACTTTGACCCCGGTACCAACATCGTGGACGTCGTGATCACGCGGCTGCGCAAGAAGATCGACCACGGGCGCGAACCCAAGCTCATTCATACGGTGCGCGGGGTCGGCTACGTCGTGAAGGCGTGACATGCAGACGCTGCGCGGGCGGCTCACCGCCTGGTACTCGGGCGCGCTCGCCCTCACCCTCGCCGCGTTCGCCGGGGTGCTGTACCTGGACCGGCGCAGCGCTTCCTACCAGGATCTCGACCAGCGGATTCAGTCCGAAGCATCGCTGACGGCGGGCATTCTCGCGGAGAGCTATCGCGCGCGCGGGACGCTGGTGCGGGCCGACACGGCCCAGCGCCCGGTCCTCATCCGCGACTTGGCCGCGCTGCTCGAAGCCGTGCCCGACTTCCTCGTCATCACGGCGCGCGACGGCAGCCTGCTGTTCGCGTCCTCGGATGCGCGCGCCCTGACGTTCCAGCAGGTGGAGCAGCTGCGGAGTCTGGCGAGCGCCCCGCTCTCGGGACGGTCCAGCGGCACCCTCCGCCTCGAGCCCAACGGTCCGAAGATCCACTATGTGGTCCACTACGTCACCGGCGCCGGACCGCAGTTCGGGGCGATCCTCGCCGGCGCGGACGTCCGCACGGCCGAGCTCGGCCCGGACGAGCTGCTCTCGACCTTTGCGTTGGTGCTGCCGCTCGGGCTCGCCCTCGCACTGCTCATGGGGTCGTGGATTTCGCGGCGCGCGCTCGCCGCCGTGGATCAGATCATCACCGAGGTCCGCGAGATCACCGACGGACGCAGTTTGCACCGTCGTCTCGCCGAGCCGCTGGTGAAGGACGAGCTCGGTCGGCTCGCCGAAACGCTGAACCAGATGATGACCCGACTCGAGCGCAGCTTCGCCGCCCTGCGGCGCTTCACGGCCGACGCGAGCCACGAGCTGAAGACGCCGCTCACCGTGGTCCGTGCCGGGGTGGAGCGCGCCATCACGACGCCCAACCTGCCGCAGGACACGCTGGCCACTCTGGAGGAGACGCTTCAGGAGATCAAGCGGATGACGGAGTTGGTGGACGCGCTGCTCACGCTGGCGCGGGCCGACGAAGGCATCGCGCCGCTGCACCGCGAGCCCGTGGACCTGCGGGAGATCGTGGAGGAGGTCCGCGAGACCGGCGAGCTCCTCGCCGAGGAGTCGGGGGTGCGCGTCGAGGTGGCCACGCCGCCCGAGCCGATGGTCGTCTCCGTCGATGCGACGCGGATCCGCCAGCTGATCCTGAACCTCCTCACCAACGCCGTGAAGTACACCCCCCCGGGCGGGATGGTGCGCATGCAGCTGGGCGCCGCGGACGGCCGGGTCACCCTCAGCGTGGCCGACACGGGCATCGGCATCGCCCCGGGAGATCTGCCGCACATCTTCGATCGCTTCTGGCGCGCCGACTCCGCGCGCACCCGCACCGGGGAGCGCCCCGGCGCGGGGTTGGGACTCGCCATCTCCAAATGGATCGCCGAGGCGCACGGCGGGCGCATCGATGTCGTGAGCCGCCCCGGGCGGGGCACGACGTTCACGGTCACGCTGCCGCGGTCCGAGGGCATGCACGCACCCCATTCCTTCTAGGAGGAGACTGTGAGAACGGTTCGACGGCTCGGAACGATGTGGGCGACCGGTAGCCTGCTGTGCGCCGCGGTTCTCGCCAGGGCCCAGGCGGATACGTCGGGCGAGATAACGTCGGCGCAAATCGTCGAGCAGGCGCGCGCGCTGCTCACCCGGGGGAACGCCGACAGCGCCGCCGTGCTGTTGCGGCGCCTCGCCGATGCGCCCAGCCGTCCCACGTCCGAGCGCGTGCAGGCCGGCGTGCTGCTTGGCATCGCGCTCTATTACGCCCAGGGCCCGGCGGCTGCCGCCCCCGCGTTCCAGCAGGCCTTGGCGCTTGACCCTGGGCTTGAGGTGACCGGCCTGGACCAGCTCGACCCCGAGATCCGTCGCTTGGTTGCGGAGGCACGCGGCCATCGGAGCGCCAACGACGTGAAGACGACAGAGCGTCCCACACAACTTGCCGAGGGTTCCCTGTACGATTGCATCAAGAGCTGCCCGGCTGGCGTCGTCCGCCCGCAGTTTTCGTTTGTTCCCGACATGGGCATCGCAGAAAGCGCGGTGCTCCCCAGCAGACGGTCTCATGCGTTCCTCTTGATGCGAGCCGTCGTGAACGCTGCGGGGGTTATCGAGCCGGAAACCCTGGAATCCGTTTCTGGAACCGCCGAGGGAGTGGAATCACAGGTGCGCCAGGCCCTGCTCCAAGCCCGTTTCCGCCCCGGTCTGTTCGAAGGATGCGCCGTCCGGACGCGAGTGCACTTGCGCTTCGATTTCGAGGCGGAGGGTATAGGCACGCTTCGGTATACGTATCAGGTCGTTGGACGATGAGCTGAGACCCTAACATCGCTGTCATCTGTTCCTCACGCGGGCGCCATCGTCCGGCAAGCCGCGGATGCCATCCTGTTGGGGACCGCTCTCTTGCGAGATCTCCATGTTCGACCGACTCGTCGCATCAAGCACTTATTTCGTGGGCTGCAGTGGATGAGCCGCCGGCGCTGCTCGCCGGCCCGCCGCTCGCCTACCCGGACGTACTGCGGCGCGCTGGGATCACGGGAACGGTCGTCGTGCAGGCCGCGATCGACACGCTCGGCCGTGCCGAGTCCGGCACCTTGGTGCTCCAGATCTCCCACGCCGGCTTCGAGGCGGCCGCGCGGGCGTACCTGTTGGGGGCGCTGTTCCGACCCGGACGCGCGCACGGACGGGCAGTCCGGGTGTTGGTGCGGCTGCCGATCGCCTTCACGCTCGCGCCGACTCGCTGACCGGCGGGCCGGCGCATAGGTTAGTCGCTCAATGAGAGCGGCGGCAATGGTAATGAGCCTCGTGCTCGCGGTGCAGATGGGTGCGGCACAGGTCATGGAGGCACAGGCGCGGGCCGCCGACCTCCTGACTGCCGCGCGCGCGCAGCTCCGCGCGGGCAACGTGGACTCGGGGCTCGTGCTGGTCGGGCTCGCGCTCGACTCGAGCACCATCGCGACCGGCCGCGACCGCGTGAACGCGCTCGTGTGGCGGGGTGTGCTGCAATACTTCAAGGGTCGGGACAGCCTGGCGCAGGAGTCGTTCCGCGACGCGCTGACCATGGATCCGCGGCTCGAGGTCGCCGGTCTGGCCCAGCTCGATTCGCTCCTGGCCGCCGACTTCGAAGCGGTGCGCCGCTCGGTCCAGCCTCCACCCACGGCGCAGCGTCCCTCCGTCGCACTCGCCCGCCTTGCCGGAGGGCCCCCCCTCGACACGCTGTACAGCTGCGTCCCCGAGTGCCGCGGGCTGGACCAGCCGCCGCGCCCGCTGCACGGTCAGTCCGACGTGGTCACCCTGCGCAGTGGCAACGCGGGCTCCATCATGGGAGGGGTGGCGGTCGTTCGTTTCGTGGTGGACAGCATGGGGGGGGTCGAGCCGGCCTCCATTGCCGTGATCTCGTCGCCCAGCCCGGCGCTGCGGGACGCCCTGGTGGACCACGTCCGCCCGGCACGATTCTCGGCGGGGCGGGTGCAGGGCCGCGCGGCGCGGGTTCTTGTGCAATGGCGCCTCACACTGCGGAGCCCGTGAAGCCTACGCCTCACCCGGCTGTCATCGTTTTGTAATGGGGTCTCCACTAGCGTGCGGAGGCCAATTGGCGGTATTTCCTAAGGAGTTACCCGATCGTCCACTGGAGGACGAAAACCCGTGTTTGACAATCTCATCGAGTCCAAACGTAAGAAGAGCGGCAGGCGGATGTTTGGTGTGGGCGCGGTGTCGCTCGTGATTCACACCGTCGTGATCGCGGGCGCCGTGTACGCCACGTTGAGCGCCGGCGAGACGGACAACAGCGTAAAGATGGATACCACGGCGGTGTTCCTAGACCAGCCGAAGGCGGAGAAGCCGCCAGAGCAGCAGCCCGTGCAGCTGGACGTGCCGCTCAAGGGCTTCCAGACGGTGGTCGCGCCGGACGTGATCCCGACCAACATCCCTCCAGTGAACCTGCAGGAACATTTCGATCCCAAGGACTACTCGGGCTCGGGCGTCGAGGGCGGCCTCGCGACCGGGATGGTACCGACCGGGAACGAAGTGTTCATGGAAGCGATCGTCGAAGAGAAGCCCGCGGTGTTGTCCGGTCCGACGCTGCAGTTTCCGGAGCTGTTGCGGCAGGCGCAGATCCAGGGCCGCGTGCTGGTGCAGGCGATCATCGATACGCTGGGGCGCGCCGAGCCGCCGTCCGTCAAAGTGCTGCAGAGCCCCAACCCCGGCTTCGATCAATCGGCCAAAAGCTACGTCGTCAAAGCGCTGTTCCGGCCGGCGCGGGTGCATGGCCGGGCGGTCCGCGTGCTGATTCAGATTCCGATCGACTTCCGGCTCAAACAGTAGCGACCTCAAAGGAGCCTCCGCCCCATGAGCCTCTCGCTTTACGACCTGTTCGTCTCGATGGGCCCGTTCGCAAAGTCCATCGTCCTCATCCTGGCGGCCATGTCCATCTTCTCGTGGACCAGCGCCTTCCAGAAGCTGTATCAGATCCTGCGGTCGCAGGGGGAGACGCGGAAATTCGCGCCCGAGTTCTCCCGCTTCCTCCAGGAGGAGCAGCTCGATGGCGCGATCAAGCTCGCCGAGAAGCAGAAGAAGAGTCACGTGGCGCGCGTGGTCGGTGAGGCGCTCTCCGAGGTGAAGCCGCTGCTGCGCGACCGCGCCACGATCACCGCGGCCGACATCAACTCGGTGGAGCGCGCGGTTGAGCGCGAGATCCTCATCGTCTCGGCGGAGCTGAAGCGCGGCCTCGGCATCCTGGCGACGACGGGCTCCACGGCACCGTTCGTGGGGCTGCTGGGCACGGTGATGGGCATCGTGAACGCGTTCACCGGCATGGCGGCGTCCGGTGGTGGCGGCTCGCTCGGCGCCGTGTCCGCCGGTATCGCGGAAGCGCTGATCACGACGGCCTTCGGGCTCATCGTCGCCATTCCGGCAGTGTGGCTGTACAACTACTTCACGACCAAGATCGACTTCCTCTCCGTCGAGATGACGTACACCTCGAAGGAGCTGATCGACTACCTGATCAAGAGCGTCGGGTCGGAGTTCGGCCGCTCGATCTTCACGAAGGAATTCCAGACGCAGAAGGCGTCGCAGACCAGTGGCCCTGTCAGCCACTAGCGCCCGGGCGGCCGTCAAGGCCGACATCAACGTCACGCCGCTGATCGACGTGATGCTGGTGTTGCTGATCATTTTCATGATCGTCACGCCCCTCATCGCGGCGGGCTTTCAGGCCACGATCCCGCGCTCGCAAAACCCCGAGAACCGTCCGGAAGGCTCGGACGAGGTCCGCCTCGGGATCGACAAGGACGGCAAGTTCTGGCTCGACCTGGGATCGGGGCCGAGGCAGATCCCCGACGACCAGCTGCCCGGGCGGCTGCAGGCGATCTACGAGACCCGCACGCAAGACAAGATCCTGTTCCTCAAGGCCGACCAGAACATCGAGTTCGGCCGCGTGCAGCAGGCGATCGAGATCGCCCGGCAGGCCGGAGTGCGCGTGGTCGGAGCCATTACGGAGCAGAAGCAGACGCTCACGAAGAAGAAGGGAGAGGGCTGACCCATGGCGATGGGGTCTACCGGCGGCGGCGAGGGGCTCAGCTCCGAAATCAACGTCACGCCACTGATCGACGTGCTCCTGGTGCTGCTGATCATCTTCATGATTACGCAGCCGATGTCGCGCAAAGCGTTCGACGTGCAGGTGCCGCCCAAGCAGCAGACTAAGAGCAAGAGCCCGCCCCAGGCCCAGATCGTGCTCGAGCTGCGCCCCGACGGGTCGTTTGCGATCAACGGGCAGCCGTACGCGCTCAACCAGCTCGACCAGGCGTTTCACCAGATCTATGACCCGCGCCCGGCCAAGCTGCTGTTCATCAAGGCGGCGCCGAACCGCAAGTACATCGACGTGATGCAGGCCATGGACATCGCGCACGGCGCGGGTGTCCAGGTCATCGGCTTCACGCCTCCGGAGCAGGCCAAGAAATAGCCGGCGGCGCCGCCGTCGCGCCGTGGGGTAGGGGCGCAGCATGCTGCGCCCCTACGTTCGTTGTCGGGGTATACCACACCCATCGTGAATCCAACCTCCCCCGACCGCCCGCCGCTCCCCGGCCTCCGCTTGCCGCTGCGCCGTCGTCGGCTCGGCCCCGGGGCCGCGCTGGCGGCGCTCGCCCACGTGCTCATCGTGGGCGCGCTGGTGATCCACGGGCGAGAGATCCTGGGGCGAGCACAGGGTGGGTCGGCGGCGTCAGGGGAGGCGAGGGTGAACTTCTTCGCCATCCCCGCGGGAGCTCCGGCGGCCGTGGAGATGGCCTTGCCGCCGCGCCTCGCCCTGTCCGATCTGTCCGCGTTGCGCCGCATCAACGTCGAATTGCCGCCACTCGAGCTGCCACAGGCCACCCTGCCCGTGCCGACGACGGCCGCGCTGGGCGGGGGGGGGGGCGGGGGTGGCAACGCGGGAGGCGGAGGGCGCGGAACGGGCCCCGGGGCGGCCACCGGATCCGGCGTGGGGTCTGGAACGGGCGACGAAGCGGGTTACATTTTTCCCGCCTCGCCGCGGACAGCGATTCTGCCGCCACTGGCGAAGGTTCCCGGCTCGGTGGCCGGTCGCACGTACCGCGTGAAGTTCTGGGTCTCGATCGAGGGCCGGGTCACGCGGGTGGACGTGGTGCCGCCGATCGCCGACGCGGCGTACGGCCGGGAGTTCCAGCAGCGCATGATGGCGTACCAGTTCTACCCGGCCCACACTCGGGACGGGCGGAACGTGACCTATGTCGTAACGGTCCCCCTTCGAATCGGTAACTAGCCCGCGCACGCGCGGGCTCCAAGGAGCCACAACCTACTATGCTGATGGTTCTCGTCCTCGGGCTCTCTGTCCTCGCCCTGGCCGTCGCCTGGGGCCTGCGGGGCTACGTGCTCCGGCAAGACAACGGCACTCCCGACATGCGGAAGATCTCCGACGCCGGCACGCTGAGCATCGCGCTGGGGGTCGTGATCTACGTGCTGTACGCGTTCTTCCGCAAGCCGCACGCGGACGAGCCGGCTGCCGCGACCCTCGCGCTCACGACGACCCTGTCCTTCATATTCGGCGCCCTGTGCTCCGGCGTGGCCGGCATCGTCGGCATGTACGTCGCCGTGCGGTCCAACATCCGCACCGCGAGCGCGGCGCGTACCAGTCTCAACAAAGCGCTCCAGATCGCGCTGCGAGGCGGGGCGGTGAGCGGGTTGTTCGTGGTGGCGATGAGCTTGTTCGGCGTCGGGTTGCTCTACACGATTCTCGATGCCCTGCACTTCGAGCCCACCAAGATCCCCCTCATGATCGTGGGCTACGGGTTCGGCGCGTCGTTCGTGGCCTTGTTCGCGCAGCTGGGCGGCGGCATCTACACCAAGGCGGCCGACGTCGGCGCCGATCTCGTGGGCAAGGTGGAAGCGGGGATCCCGGAAGACGATCCGCGCAACCCCGCCGTGATCGCGGACCTGGTGGGCGACAACGTGGGCGACTGCGCGGGGCGCGGCGCCGATCTGTTCGAGTCAACATCGGCGCGATGATTCTGGGATCGGGGCTGGCGCTCGCCAACCCCGGGCTGTTCAGTCCGGCGCAGGTGGTGGGGCTGATGCTGTTCCCGCTGGTGGCGCGCGCCTTCGGGCTCGTGGCCTCGATCATCGGCGTGCTGGTGGTGAAGGCCCGGGAAGATGAAGACCCGATGCGCGCGCTCAACCGCGGGTACCTGTGGACCGCGGTGCTCGCCGCCGCCGGCTTCGTGGGCGGGACCTACTGGCTGCTCAACCCGCCCGCCTTTCCAGCCGCGTGGTGGCATTTCGCGCTGTGCGGTGTGATCGGGATCGCGACGTCCATCGCCTTCGTGTACATCACGCAGTATTACACCGAGTACCGGTACCGCCCCGTCAAATCGATCGCCGCCGCGTCCGTCACGGGCCCGGCGACGAATATCATCGCGGGATTTGCCGTGGCCCTCGAGTGCACCGCGCTGCCGACGTTCACCATCTCGGCCGCGATCATCGCGTCCTACAAGCTGGGCGCCTCGAGCGGGCTGGCGCATGCGGGGCTGTTTGGGACGGCGGTGGCCACGATGGGAATGCTGGGCACGGCGGCCTACATCCTGGCGATGGACACGTTCGGGCCCATCACCGACAATGCCGGCGGCATCATCGAGATGTCGCATCAGCCCGAGGATATCCGCAAGCGCACCGACCGGCTCGACGCAGTTGGGAACACGACCAAGGCGCTCACCAAGGGGTACGCGATCGGCTCGGCGGCGCTCGCCGCGTTCCTGCTGTTCTCGGCGTACCTGGACGAAGTCGCGGCGCTCGGGTCGCCGCTCGCCGCCGTCGACATCTCGAAGCCCGAGGTGTTCGTCGGCGGGTTGCTCGGTGCCATGCTCGTCTTCTGGTTCTCGGCGCTCGCCATCAGTGCCGTGACCAAGGCCGCCGTCAGCGTGATCCAGGAAGTGCGCCGCCAGTTCCAGGCCGACCCCGGGATCCTCAAGGGCACGTCGCGCCCTGACTACGGCCGGGCGGTGGATATCGTGACCGTGGGAGCGCTCAAGGCGATGGTCGCGCCCGGGCTGCTCGCCGTCGGCATGCCGATCGCCGTGGGCCTGGTCTTCAAGGTGTTCTTCCATGTCGGCGCCGAGACGGTGGCGTCGTTCCTCATGGTTGGCACGATCGCAGGGATTCTCATGGCGACGCTGCTCAACAACGGCGGGGGCGCCTGGGACAACGCCAAGAAATTCATCGAGACCGGCGAGTACGGTGGGAAGGGGAGTCCGACACACAAGGCCGCCGTGGTCGGTGATACGGTCGGCGATCCGTTCAAAGACACGGCGGGGCCGTCGCTGCACGTGCTCATCAAGCTGTTGAGCACTGTCACGCTGGTGCTGGCACCGCTCTTTGTCTAGCGCCCAGCTCTTCCGTCGCAAGACCGTCGATCAATGCATCGCCGACAGCGAGGTCGGCGGTGGGCTCAAGCGCTCGCTCGGTCCGCTGCAGCTGACCGCGCTCGGCATCGGCGCGGTCATCGGGGCGGGGATCTTCGCGGCGATCGGGACCGCGATCGCCGGGGATTCCGGCCACGTCGGCGCCGGCCCGGCGATCGTCGTGTCGATCCTGCTCGCCGGTGTGACCAGTGCCTTCGCCGCGATCACCTACTCCGAATTCGCGGCGATGATCCCCATCTCGGGGAGCGCGTACACCTACGCGTACGCGACGCTGGGCGAGCTGGTCGCCTGGATCATCGGGTGGGACCTGATCCTCGAGTATGCGGTCGGCAACATCGCGGTGGCCATCGGATGGGCCGGGTATTTCGACTCGCTGCTGCGGGGCCTGGGCATGGACCTGCCGCGCTGGCTCGTGACCGATTTGCGCACCGCCCTGGGCGACCCAGCGCTGCTCGCCGCCGCGCCGCACCTCGGGTCTATCCCCATCGTCTTCAACCTCCCCGCGCTGGCGATTGTCGCATTGATCACGTGGCTCCTCGTGATCGGGACCAAGGAGTCGGCTCGGGTGAATACGGTGATGGTCGCGATCAAGGTGGGGATCATCGCGCTGTTCCTGTTCGTCGGCCTCAAGTACATCCGGCCCGAGCTGTGGACCACGCCCACGTTCGCGCCGCACGGCGTGAAGGGCATCAGCGTCGGCGCCGCGATCATTTTCTTTTCGTACATCGGGTTTGACGCGGTGAGCACGGCTTCCGAGGAGGCCAAAGACCCGCAGCGGGACATTCCCCGCGGCATCATTGCGTCGCTGATCATCTGCACGGTGTTGTACGTGGCCATCGGGCTCGTGCTGACGGGACTCATTCCGTGGGACAAGCTGAATGTGCCCGATCCGCTGGCGGTGGCGCTGCAGTACATCCACGCCGACTGGGCCGCCGGCATCCTCGCCTTCGGGGCGGTGGCGGCGATGACGTCGGTCTTGCTGGTGTTCCAGCTTGGCCAGGCCCGGATTTTCATGTCGATGGCACGGGACGGCCTGCTGCCTCCCTGGGCCGCCCGCGTGCACCCGAAGTACAAGACCCCGCACATCACGACGATCATAACCGGGGTATTCGTCGCGCTCTCCGCCGCGTTCGCGCCGATCGGCTGGGTGCTGGAGCTCACGAACATCGGGACGCTGTTCGCCTTCGTGCTGGTGGCACTCGGTATCGTCGTGCTGCGGCGCCGCGAGCCGGACCGGCCCCGCCCGTTCCGCACGCCGTGGGTGCCCGTCCTGCCGCTCGTGTCCGCGGCGTTCTGCCTCTACCTCATGATCAACCTCCCGCTGCTCACGTGGGTGCGGTTCGGCCTCTGGATGGCCATCGGTGTGACGTTCTACTTCCTGTATGGAGTGCGTCACAGCCGGGTGCGCCGCCTCGGCCTCGATCAGCAGTGAAGCTCCACACCAAGATCATCATTGGCCTGCTGTCGGGCGCCACCGTCGGTGTCGTGGCGAACGGGTTCGCGACCGGGGCGGACTGGGTCGCGTGGACTGGGGTCCCCGCCGGCTGGGCCGCTCCGAGGGTGCAGTGGGTGGGTGACAACGTCGCCGGTCCGGTGGGCCAGATCTTCCTGCGGATGCTGCTGATGACAATCGTGCCTCTGGTATTCGCGTCCCTGACGCTCGGGGTCGCAGGGCTCGGTGACATCCGCAAGATCGGACGTGTCGGCGGCCGGACCATCGCCTATTTCCTGGTTTCGACCGCCATTTCAGCGACGATCGGCCTGATCCTCGTCAACCTGGTCCAACCTGGGGTCGGGCTCGATCCGGCGCTCGTCAAGGAGCTACTGGCGACCTACCGCGCCCAAGCCCAGGGGTTACAGGCGGGCGGGGGCGGCAAATTCGGCGTCGACATGTTCGTGAACATCGTGCCCAGCAACCCGATCAAGGCCGCGGCCTCGCTCGACATGCTGGGCATCATCTTCTTTTCCCTGGTGTTCGGCGCGGCGCTGACGATGCTGCCTGAGGAGAAGACCGAACCGATGCTGCGGGTACTCGATGCCCTGGGCGAAGCGATCGTCAAGATCATCGACTTCGCCATGCGGCTCGCCCCCTACGGCGTGTTCGGGCTGATCTTCGTCGTGACGTCCCGGTTCGGGTTCGCCCTGCTGCTGAAACTGGGTCTGTACGTCGCCGTGGTCCTCGTGGGGCTCCTGCTGCATGGTGCCATCTCGATCTCCGCGCTGGTTCGCATATTCGGCGGTCTTTCGCCGCGCGTGTTCTACAGCCGGATCCGGGCCAGCATCATCACGGCGTTCTCCACCAGCTCGAGCAACGCCACGCTGCCGACCAACATCGCCGTGGCGGAAGAGGAGTTGAAGATCCCGCCCAAGATCGCCGGCTTCGTGCTTCCCCTGGGGTCGACGATGTGCATGAACGGCACCGCGCTGTTCGAGGGCGTCACCGTGCTGTTCCTCGCGCAGGTGTTCGGCGTTCCCCTCACGTTATCCCAGCAGGTCGTCGTGATGATCCTCAGCGTGATCACGGCCGTGGGCGCCGCCGGGGTCCCCGGTGGATCCCTGCCATTGTTGATGGGCGTGCTGGCCGCGGTGAACGTCGAGCCGTTGACGATTGCGATGATCATCGGCGTGGATCGGATCCTGGACATGGCTCGGACCACAATCAACGTCGTGGGGGATATGAGCGCGGCTGTGTACGTGGCCCGGACCGAAGGCGAGTGGGATCCGCGCACCGTGAGCGCGGACGCTAACCTAGCCGCCTAGCTGTGCCGCCAGTTTCAGCGCCCCCACCGCCGAATCGATTTCGTCGGGGACGAGGCGCGCCCGCTTGAGCGCGGCGCCGAGCCGATCGCGGAACGCGGCGGTGAGCGGTGACTGCGGCAACAGCAGACCACCGGCGATGGCGACCGGGACCGGGCCGGTGCCCGGAAAATGGCGGGCCAGGACATCGGCCAACTCCACGAGCTCGCGCGCCGCGTCGTCCACCGCCTGTCGCGCCACTCCCTCTCCCTCGCGGGCCGCATTGAGCACGTGGGGCGCCAGCGCCGCCATCTGGGCAGGCGTGGCCGTGGCCGTCCAGCGCACCAGGTCATCGAAGTGCTGGAGGCCGAGCGCTCGCAGCAGGCGCGCCAGCAGGGTGGAGCCCTCACCGCGGCCGTCCTGCGAGCGGGCCGCGACGTCGAGGGCGCGGCGGCCGAGCCAGTAGCCGCCGCCTTCGTCACCCAGCTGCCAGCCATACCCGCCGGCGCGGTGCAGCTCGCCCGCGGGGTCGCGGGCGTATGCGATCGACCCGGTGCCCGCGTTGACGAGAATTCCGGGGCCGCCGCCGAACGCCGTGGCGAGGGCCACCTCGCCGTCCGCGAGCACCCGCACCCGCCGCGCCACACCGGCCTCGACGAGCGCCGCTTCGAGCTCCGCCTGCTCCTGGGCGCGTCCCGCACCCGCGGCGCCCACCACCGCGTGCTCGGCCGGCAGATCCAGTCCCGGCTGCGCGGCGGCGCGCCGCGCCGTTTCGGCCAGGACGGCCGCGGACTTGGCCGCGCCGCCGGGGCGCATCGCGGCGCCGGGTCCGTCAGCCCGGCCGAGGATTTTCTTGGGTGAGCCGATCACGACCGTGGAGTGGGAGCCTCCGGCGTCGGCGCCGAGGAAGACAGTGGACGGTGGCGTCACGTGGGGAGCGTCTGCGGTCCGGCCGTCCTGTCTGCCTGTCCCACCAGTGAGGACAGCATGCCCACCAGCAGCGTCACCGCCGTCCCCACGGGCACGTACCATGGCCAGGCGAGACCTGGCAGCAGGTGCCACGGCACGCCCAGCACGATCGGCGTCATGGCCAGGACGCTCACGACGATCGCCGTGATAACGTCGCGCTCGCGGGCGCGTGGCCACAGCCCACCTAAGAGATACGTGCCGAGCAGCCCGCCGTACGTGATCGACGCGATGCTGAGGGCCAGCTGCACGACCGGGGTGTTCTGGTTCCGGAACGCCATGGCCCCGGCGACCAGTATGGCCGTCCACACCAGGGTGAGCCAGCGGCCCACCCACAGGAGATGCGTCGGATCACGGCGCCCGGTGAGCGGTGCGTAGAAGTCCTGGGTCGAGGCGGACGCCAGGGAGTTGACGGCTGAGGCGTGGCTGCTCATGGCGGCGGCGAGGATCCCCGCGATCACGAGCCCCGCGAGCCCTGGGGGGAGCTGGTTGATCGCGAACGCGGGATAGATCGCGTCGCCCCGCACGGTGGGGCCCGGATCCGCGCCGGCGAGCCACAGGCTCGTCCCCACGAGCAGGAACAGCGCGAATTGCAGGATGATGAACACCCCGGACCCGATGAGCGCGCGCTGTGCGTCCCGGAGACCGCGGGCGGCCAGCAGTCGCTGCACGATCAGGTGATCGGTCCCGTGGGAGGCGGCGGCGAGCAGCCCGCCGCCCAGGACCCCGCCCCAGAATGTGTACGTGACTTTGAATGAGGGTGTGAAGTTGAGCGTGACGAGCTTGCCGGCCTCCCAGGCTCGCCCGAACGCACCCAGGCCCCCCGCGAGATGCGTCGCCACGATCAGCGTCGCGATACCGCCCACCAGATAGACTCCCAGCTGGATCACGTCCACCCACACCACGGCGCGCAGGCCCCCGACCCAGGTGTAGATCACGGTCACGATGCCGATGGCGAGAATGCCCGCGGCCAGGCTCCACTGCGTAATAAGGGCGAGCGGAATCGCCGTGGCGAAGATCCTGACGCAGTCGGCGAGGGCGCGGGTGACCAGGAACACACCGGACGCAGTCCGCCGCGCGTTCGTTCCAAAGCGCCGCTCCAGCCGCTGATAGGCCGTGTCCTGAGTGCCCTCGAAATAGCCCGGGAGCAGGAACGCCGCGACGCCGATCCGCCCCACCAGGTAACCGAACGATAGCTGCAGGAAGGTGAGGTCGCCGCGGGCCGCGAGGCCGGGAACCGAGATAATCGTGAGCGCCGACGTCTCGGTCGCGACGATCGACAGCATGATGGCCCACCAGGGCAGCCCGCGGTGTCCGAGGAAATAATCGCTCGCGTCGCGCTGGCGGCCGGCGAGCACCAGCCCGAACACGACGACCGCGGCGCAGTAGACCGCGATGACGGCGATGTCGAGGGCTCTCACCGGCGGGGGCGGGCAGCAAAAAGCCCGCGACGGGCGCGGGCTTGGTATGCCGACCAGAGGGGAGCCAACGGCCTCACACCGTGAAGGATGATCCGCAGCCGCAGCCGCCCGTGGCGTTCGGGTTCTCGAAGGTGAACCCCGATTCCTGGAAGTTGCTCTTGTAGTTCAGGGTGACACCGTTCAAGTATTGGGCGCTGAATGCGTCGACAAAGCACCGCACGCCGGCGGTCTCGATGACGAGGTCATCCTCGGCCGGCTTGTCTTCGATGTTCAAGCTGTATTTGAATCCCGAGCACCCGCCCGGCAGCACGGCGATGCGGAGCCCGGCCGTCTCGGGCGACGCGTTCTCTTCCGCCATGAACTTCCTCACCTCGACCGCCGCCTGCTCGGTCACCGTGAGGGTAATGGGGCTCGTCCGTTGCGTCGTGGCCATTGCGATCCTCCAATCAGGTGCGAACTTAGACAGTTCCTTCGGGCAAGTCAACTCTCTGCCGCGAGGCCACCGCCCCTATGCGCCTGACGCTCGCCGACTGGCTGGTCATCGCCCTGTACTTCCTGTTCAACGTCGGCGTCGGCCTGTACTACAAGAGCCGCGCCAGCCAGAACACGACGGAGTTCTTTCTCTCCGGGAGAAACGTGCCCTGGTGGCTGGCCGGCACGTCGATGGTGGCCACTACGTTCGCCGCGGACACGCCGCTCGTCGTCACCGGCCTGGTCGCGCGCAACGGCGTCGCAGGGAACTGGCTGTGGTGGAACCTGCTCATGAGCGGGATGCTGACGGTGTTTTTCTACGCCCGCCTGTGGCGCCGCGCCGGCGTAATGACCGATATCGAATTCTCGGAGATCCGCTACGCGGGTCCCCCGGCCGCGTTCCTGCGGGGCTTCCGGGCCATTTACCTGGGCCTGCTCATCAACTGCATCATCCTCGGCTGGGTGAACCTCGCGATGGCGAAGATCCTGCAGCTGCTGTTCGGCGTCTCGAAGGGCGAAGCGCTGTGGATCGTAGTCGGGTTGATCGTGTTGACGTCCGCGATCTCGACGCTCTCGGGGTTGTGGGGCGTGCTGGTGACGGATCTGTTCCAGTTCGTGATCAAAATGGGCATGGTGATCGTGTTGGCGGTGGTCGCGGTGCAGGCCGTGGGGGGGATCGACGCGATGAAGGTCAAACTCGCGGCCATCGATCAGCTGCGCGGGACCACGACCGGAGGTCAGGGATCCGTGCTCAGCTTCGTGCCCGACATCGGCTCGCCGTGGATGCCGATGATCACATTCTTCGTGTACATCGGCGTCAATTGGTGGGCCACCTGGTATCCGGGCGCCGAGCCCGGGGGCGGCGGCTATGTGGCGCAGCGAATGCTGAGCGCGAAAGATGAACGGCATTCGTTGCTCGCCACTCTGTGGTTCAACATCGCGCACTATGCCGTGCGGCCCTGGCCCTGGATCCTGGTGGCGCTCGCCTCGCTGATCCTGTTCCCCAATCTCCAGGACCCGGAGACCGGCTATATCCGGGTCATGATCGACTACCTGCCATCGTCGCTCCGAGGGCTCATGGTCGCCGCGTTTGCGGCGGCCTTCATGTCCACCATCGCCACCCAGCTCAACTGGGGAGCGAGCTATCTCGTGAACGACTTCTATCGGCGCTTCGTGCGCCGCGATGCGGGCGAGCCGCACTACGTCACGGCGTCGCGGGTCGCCACCGCCCTGCTCACGGTGGTCTCCGCCGCCGTGGCGTTCCGCATCGAGTCGATCGGGGGTGCGTGGAAGCTGCTGATCATCACGGGTGCGGGCACCGGCGCGGTGCTGCTGCTGCGCTGGTACTGGTGGCGCATCAACGCCTGGAGCGAGGTCGCGGCCATGATCGCCGCGTTCGTGGTCTCGCTGGGGTTACAAACGATTTGGGGGCTGGACAGCGAACGGCCGCGTGACTTCGCGCACATCGTGCTCATTACGGTCGCGGTCACGACCGTGGTGTGGCTCGCCGTCACCTTCCTCACGCGTCCCGAGTCGGACGCGACGCTGGTGTCGTTCTATCGTCGCACCCGCCCTTCGCGGGCGGGCTGGGGGCCAGTGGCCGCCCTCGCTCCCGACGTGCGCCCGTCCGCGGACGGCCTCGCCAACCTGATGGATTGGATAGCGGGCTGCGTGCTGGTGTACGGCGCATTGTTCGGGGTCGGGAAGCTGCTGCTGCACGAAACGCTCCCCGGCCTCGTGCTGCTCGTGGTCGCCGCGGTCGCGGGCGGGGTCATCTACCGCGACCTGTCCCGGCGCGGCTGGCAGACTGTGGTGGAGTAAGCGACGGGCCTATAGGTCCGGGTGAGTCAAAGCGTCGGCCACGAGGTCGGCCACCTGCGCCCGCACGCGGAAGATCGCGGTCTTACCGCGGCTGGGGTGCACGTGATTCGAGAGCAGGACTATGAAGAGGTCGCGCTCGGGATCCATCCACATCGACGTCCCGGTAAAGCCGGTGTGACCGAACGAGCGCCGGGACAGCTTTGCGCCCGCGCTCGAGTACCCCGAGTCCGACGGGGTATCCCAGCCGAGTGCGCGGGTGGAGCCCGCCGGGATGTTCTGGCGCGCGGTGAACTCCGCGACGGTCTCGGCGCGTATCAGTTGCAGCGTGTCCCACGCACCGCCGTTCAAGAGCATGGCAGCGAAGCGGGAGAGGTCGAGCGCGTTGGAGAAGAGCCCCGCGTTCCCCGACACGCCGCCCAGCCGTGCCGCGCTCTCGTCGTGCACCTCACCCCGGAGCCAGCGGCGCCGGAATACGGTATCGTGCTCGGTGGGCGCGACGCGGTCGCGCGACGACGCGGGCGGCAGGAACCGAGTCGAGGGCATGCCGAGCGGGCCGAACACCCGCTCGGCGAGAAAGCGGTCGAACGGCTCGCCGGTCACACGCTCCACGGCCTGCATGAGCACGATGGCGCTCAGGTCGGAGTAGCGGTAGCTCGTTCCCGGCGGCGCCAGGAGCGTCGTCGTGTCCACCGCTGCGAGCGCCGCGGCACGGGTGGCGGTGGAGCCGTACAGTGGGAGATCGGCCAGCAGACCTGCCGAGTGGGTCAGCAGGTGTCGGACCGTGACGCGGTCCTTCATCGGCCCGCGGAACTCGGGCACGTAGCGCGCGACCGGTGCGTCGAGGTCGAGCTGCCCTGAATCGACCAGTAGCATGCAAGCGGTGGTGAGCCCCACCACTTTTGTGAGCGACGCGATGTCGTACAGCGTGGCGGCGTCCACCGGGCGCGGGTCATCGACACCGTAGTGACCCACCGGCGCGAGCCGTGCGAGCCGGCCGTGGCGTCCCACCGCGAGCACGGCACCGGGGAATGCACCGCTGTCCACTTCGGCACGGAGGTACGCGACGATGCCCGCCAGCCGCGTGCTGTCGAAGCCCAGGGAGGAGGGCGCTGCCAGCGGGATCCCCGCAGTCGCCGGGACCGGCGTCGCCTCCCTGGTACCTCTCCCGCCACACGCGGTGATGAGTGCGGCGAGCGTGAGCGTGACGCGGCGCCTCATGGCCGTACGACGGGCACGCTCACGCCCCAGCCGAGGGGGTAGTCCGGCGGAATGCGAGTGGGCAGGTGGCCGCCGATCGGCACGCGGCCGAGCAGCGCGAGCGCTACGGCGCGCTCCGATGCCCGCACGCCGCTCCACGCGATGAGGTAGGACCGCACCGTGGGCGTCTGGTTGAGGAGGTAAGGGCTGCCGAGCGACACCAGCACGGTGGGGCGGGTGGCGTCCGTCAGTGAGATGAGCTGCGCGAGGGAGTCCGGAAGGGCGATGTTTCCCTTCCACGAAATGGGCCGCACGTTGGCGACGAACACCGTGGCCGACGCCCGCGCGATGACGGCCCGGGCAGAATCGTACGACAGGGTCCCCGACATGGGCCACAGGCGGAAGAAGTCCACCGTGTCGCCTCCCTGCCGCAACAGATCGGTGAGGAGCGCGCCGACGCTCGAGTTCTGCTCGTCGGCGTACGCGATCAGGGCCAGGCGGCGGGAACGGGCCCGCAAAGCGTGCAGGCGTCCGCCCACGTCGCGCACCAGCGTGAGAGAGCGTACCGCGAGGTCATTGGCAGCGTCTTGGAAGCGCCTGCTGCCGACCACGAGGGGGATCGAGTCGATCGGGACGGTGCGGTGCTCGAGCAGGCCGAGCCGACGCTTGATCTCGAGCACCCGGCGCACCGATTGCGCGAGCCGCTCACGCGTAACGCGGCCGGACGCCACCGCCGCGGTCATCGCGAGCACCGCGGAGTCGGCGTCGGCGGGGATGAGCAGCAGGTCCGAGCCCGCGAGAAACGCCCGCACCGTCGCTTCGCCCGCGCCGTATTTCGCCACGATCGCGCCCATCATCAGGGCGTCGGTCACGACCAGGCCGGGGAAGCGCAACGAGTCGCGCAGCAGCCCGGTGAGGACGGCCGCCGACACCGTCGCCGGTTCGTTGGAGCCCGTGAGAGCCGGGAAGGCGATGTGCGCGCTCATCACCACGTCCGCCCCGGCGGCGATGCCGGCGCGGAACGGGACGAGCTCGAGCGAGTCGAGGCGGGCGTATCCAGCGGTGATCACGGGGAGACCGATGTGGGAATCGGTCTCCGTGTCCCCGTGGCCGGGGAAGTGTTTGAGCGTCGCCAGCATGGCGTGCTCGTGCAGACCCCTCACGTACTCCGCCACCAGGCGGGAGACGGTGCGCGGATCCTCGCCGAACGAGCGGATATTGATGATCGGGTTCGCGGGGTTGTTGTTGACGTCCGCATCAGGCGCGAAATTGACGTGGATGCCGACGGCCCGGCCTTCCACGGCCGCGGCCGCGCCGATCGTAAAGGCGTCGTGCGGATCGCCGGTGGCGCCGACCGCCATGATCTGGGGGAACGCCGTCGCCCCCACCACGCGCATCCCGGCGCCCCACTCGAGATC
>WNFD01002020.1_pt1 | contig 20402 bp, 23 predicted proteins | sample 5400491 | NCBI WGS metagenome assembly WNFD01 (sample SAMN13153343, study PRJNA577476) | soil metagenome | isolation source: 120 cm saprolite under Douglas fir tree site 2 hole 2 replicate 2 | place: USA:California | collected 2015-04-18
CCCCGCCGGCGGGCCTGGTGACCTTGCCGGGCTCAGGCAGCAGCAGTTCCCCGATCTCGCAGCCCAGGACGACGCAGATGACGTCGAGCTCGTCCAGCTTGACGCTGGCCGGGTTACCTGACCACAGGCCGGACATCTTCCCGGCGCTGACGGACAGGCCGCGGGCGGCGAGCATCCGCTGCAGCTCGCTGGCCGTCCAGATGCCGCGGTTGGCGGCGGTCAGCCGCAGGTTCCATTTCATCGTTCACACCTTCTCCGCAGGTGAGGCGGGATGTCCGGCGGCAAGGTGACCGTGGCGCCCCGGTGCCCGCCGGCGTGCAGGACGGCCCTGGCCGCCGCTGCGATACTGGCGCGGTCCAGCCCGGTGAGCGTCTCGCCCAGATCGGCTGGTATCCCGCCGGCGATGCTCGCCGCCAGGTGCAGCATCCGCCGCTCCCCGCCGCTGCACGGCAGGGCGCCGCCATCGAGGGCGGCGACCGCGGCGTCCCAGCCGACGACGGCTACCGTGGCCAGGCCGGGCCGGCCAGGCCGGGCGTGAGGGTGATGAACGAGCCGGTGAAATCGCTGCGGCGCAGCCAGGACTGCTGGCCGATCAGCAGCTCGGCGCCGGCTTCGGCGCAGTACAGGCCGGCCGCGCCGGCCCGCAGCGCGGCCGCCAGCATCGCGAGGCGCTCACCGGCCGGGCCGGGACAGGACCAGGGACCGGCGGTCATGACAACAGCCCCTTCAGCTTCCCGGCAGCGCGCTGCTGGCCGGAGATCCAGGCGTCTTCGACGTGGGTGCGGTGGACGTAGATGTAATTCATGGTGGTGACGATCCAGGAATGACCGAGGACCTCCTGGATCGCGACCAGGTCCATCCCGTGCGCATACAGCTGGCTGGCGCAAAAGTGCCGCGGCAGGTGCGGGGTGACCCGGCCCGGCCAGTCCGGCAGGTGAGCCGCGGCGGCACCGGCGAGCGCGGCCCGCAGCGCCTCATCCCCGACCCGGGCGCAGGTCCCGTCGGGGTTCTTGCGCTCCGAGGGCAGCAGCGGCGCCCCGGCCCGTACTGGGGCAGTGTAGTTATTCGGGGTGTGCAGTATTCCTCCTCTTGAGATCTTCGGCTCGTGCGCTGAGGTAGCTGGTCCAGTCCCTTTTGGCGAGGGCCGCCCACCGGACTGTGGTGCTGGGGTGGAGGTCCAGCAGGTCAGCGAGGACGGGTGCGGGGATGTCGCCGATGAGGGCGACGAGGGCTGCGTTGCGGGCGGGCCGGGTGCCGATGCCGTGGGCCTGGAGCTTGTCGCTGAGGGTGAATCGGCTGGCTGGCCTTCCGGGGGTCCGGCCGGGGAAGAGCCAGGCGGGCGCGGAGTTCTTCTCGATGAGCGGGCGCTGGCGCGGGGTGGTGGTGAGCTGGTGGAGCAGAGCGGCAGCTTTCGGCGGCAGGATCATCGGATGTGACCCGAATGCGAGGTAGGTGCTCCCGTCACGGTCACTGAGATCGTCGACGTGCAGGAGGAGGATCCGCGAGACGGGCAGGCCGAACAGCAGGATGAGCGCGCCGGCCGCGCGGACGTCCAGCGGCAAGGTGGTGTCGTTGATGCAGGAGTTGAGCTGGGTCCGGCGGTCGTTTTCGTCGAGGAACTGGACCGGGTCCTGGCGAGGGACGGGCGGGACGGTGAGATCTGGGGCGACACCGCGGCCGGCGGCCCATTCCAGGAAGCGCCGGACCCGGTAAGTCCGGGTGTTCCCGGCGGCGAGCCATCGGTCGAGCTGGTCTTGGGTGAGCCGCTCAAGAGGGATGCCCTGTTCGTCGAGCCAGGTGAGCAGCTCCAGTGCGACCCTGACGCGGGTGCGCAGGCCGGCGCCGGAGCTGTCGGTGCGGCGGAGCAGGGCGGCTCGGCGGCGGGCGCGGCGAAGCAGGAACCAGTGAACGAATGGGCGGATGAGCCGGGCGTGTCCGGCTGGCCGGCCGGTCAGCGCCTGGTCCAGCCAGGCCGGGATCCGGTCGAGGGCGTCGTTGCGTTCGGGCAGGACTCCGGTGTGAACAAGGATCTGGCGGACGTAGTACTCGGTGGGGCTGGGCGGCAGGTCATCGAGTAGGTCGTGGGAGAGGGCCTCGCCGCTGGCGGCGAGTTCGGCGAGCAGCCGGGCGTTCGGGCTCCGCTTGAGCCACCACAGCACCCAGCGGGGGTTCTTGGCCGCAGTGAGGGCGTGGAGGACGGGTGTGAGCTGGTCGGGAACTCGGCCGTCGGGTCCGGCCAGGTGGTGCTGGAGGCGCCGCAACAGCAGGCACGGAGGGCAGCACCTCCCGGCGTAGAGGCGTCCGCTGGTTCCGCAGCCCGAACACAGGTAGGCGTCCGGGATTCCGGTGCACGGCCCGCAGACCGGGGTGCCGTCGTCGGCGCAGGCGATCAGAGGCCGGGCCGTACCGCACCGCGGGCAGTCGGCGGGATGGCTCAGGATCCGCACGTAGCAGCCGGGACATACCGGGCCGCTGGGCCAGCGGGCCTGGATTCGCCGGAGCTGGCCGCAGCTGGAGCAGGGTTCGGTGTGGTGCGGGCGGCAGGATCTGCAGACAAAACCGTGGACGGCGTGGTTGTAGCCAGGCTTGATCTTCCCGCAGGCCGAGCAGGGGGCGGGCGGGAGTACGCCGCTGCAGTTGTAGCAAAGGTCGGGACTGTCCGCAGTCGCCTTGACCGCGACGGGCCGGACGAGCCCGCACCTCCCGCAGGCCCGGCGGGGCTGACGGAGCCGCCGGTAGCAGGTGTTGCAGAGCGCCCCTTCAGGGCCGAGTGATGCGGGGCGCGCGACACCGCAGGAGGTGCAGGTGCGGATCGGCGGCGTCCAGCAGCTCTCGCACAGTGCTGTGCCGTCCGCGCGTCTGACGGCGGGCCGTTTGAGGCGTTCGCAACGTCCGCATTCCTCAGCGACTTGAGGGTCGATCGCGTAGCAGGCGCGACAGATACCGCCCTCCTCACGGCGGGCGACGAGGCGGCCAGCCTGTCCGCACCGTGCGCAGGTCTTCTCGTTCGCCTGGGCGTAGCAGCGCCGGCATGACCGGCCATCGGGGCTGCTGAAGGGCAGTTCGACGGTGTTCCGTCCGCAGATGCGGCAGCCCGGCGAGACGATGGCGCAGTGGCCCGCGACATTAAGCGCGCGAGCGATCCGCACGACCGCGAGCGGGCATCGGGCGTCCCCGGAGGTCAGTGCGCCGGGATAGGCGGCCAGGTGCTCGTCGAGGTCGCGGAGCCCGGCACCGCGCTGCGACTCGATCGACTGCAGAGCCGCCGCCCAGTCGGCGTCGTTCAGTTCCGGGACGATGCTCATGAGCACGGCACGGATCCGGGCGCGGCGTTCGTCCCGATCCGGCGTACGGCGTCCATCTCGCCTGCGGGTCACTGGCCAGGCCGCCGGATCGTGGTGCGCCGGGCCCCGGGCGCAGGGGCGGTCTCCCCGCCGGCGGTCTTGGGAACCTGGGCGTTGACCGTTTCGACTTCGAGCAGATCGCTGGGGGTGCACTCCAGGATGTCACAGAGCGCGGCCAGGGTGTCCATCGACAGCCGCTGCGGCGGCTGGGTGACCAGCCGGAACACCTGCTCGCGGGACAGGTGAACACCACGCTCGGCCAGCGGCGCGACCAGATCGGTGGTCTGGAACATGTCCCGGGTCGCCATGAGGCGGCGCAGGTTCCAGCGGATACCCATCGTCTTGATCATTGTTCGCCCCGCAGATCGGCGTGGCGCTCTTGCAGTACCCTTTGCAGGAGCCGGTTCCGGTACTCATCCGACACCCCGGTGTAGATCGCCGTGGTGCTGGCGTAGGCGTGGCCTACCTGCAAAGACACGAATTTCTCGGGGTAATCGAACTCCACCAGGCGGGTCACGTAGCTGTGGCGCAGCGCATGCAAATCCGCCTCCGGCGGCAGCCCGGCAGCCACCCGGGCCTGCTCGAAAGCGGTGTTGAGCCCGCGTAGCGACATCCGGCTGGAGCGTTCGGTGATGAACAACGCCGGCAAGCTGCCCGGAGACAGCAACGGCCGCACCTCGGTGACCCAGTGGCCGAGCACGCCGACGATCCAGTCCATCTCCGGCGTGAGCACCGTCCGCCGCTTGGGCGGGCTCCCGTTGGACGCCTTGCCGAACCGGACGAACACCCCGCCGTACTGCCGGTACTGCGGAGCCTTGGGAGTACGCCTCAGATCAGGCAGATCGAGCATCCGGGCCTCGTTGCGGCGAAGCCCGAACGCGTAGACCGTCTTCAGGAGCGCCGCGTCCCGCATCGCCGTCAACGCGCCCTTGCGTCCCAGGCCACGAGCCCGCTCCACCCGGCCGTCGACGGCATCGAACAGGGCCTGGACCTCGTCATAGGTCAAAGGCCGCCGTCCGGGCCGGCCCTCGTACTCGGTGACATGAGCGACCCGGTTGTCTTCATGGAAGATCTGCTGAGGAGCCTGCCCGAACCGCTCCGCACACTCGTGTGACCAGCCGTAGCGCCGATCGGCCGCAAACTCCATGAACAGCGCCAGCGTCGTCTCATAACCCCGCCCGGTCGACATGGCGATCGGCCGCTTGCGATTCGCCGACTGCAGATGCGCGATGAACGCCTCACCGTCAGCTGGCCGCCACTCCCACGGATAGGCATTGGTGAACTCAACCAGCCGCCGCACCACCCAAACCCGGCGCCTGATCGTCCCTTCCTCATTCAAGAAGCGGGCCTGCTGCTGGCGCACCCAGCCAGCCAGCATCGCCTCCAGCAGCGCCGGCTTCGGATCGAGATGGACCACCCCGCCGGCGAGTTCCAGGTGCGCAGCACCCGGCAAATCGGCAACTTGCGCCACAGATACCTCCGTTGCATCAAACGCAACATTGTTGAGGCATCTCCGGCAGCCCGCCACCGAAATGCGGAAACTGGCCGAGAAAGATCCGGCAGCGCTCTGGACCCCGCCGCTACCAGGCACAATGCTCGTAGCGCGTCAGGCCGAATGTTGTATCTGCTGCAACTTGGCCTGCTTGGTGTGGTCGTCGCCGAACTGCGCCCACACGTCCTCGACGAACCAGCGGAGCGTCGCCCCGGCGTTGTTGATCAGCGGGACCATCCGCTCGCGGGGGCCGGAGCCGCGGGCGCCCTTGCCGTGCCGGACGTGGAGCTTGCCGAACCGGCCCAGGTCCCACTTGACGTCGTCCAGGTCCAGCTGGCACACCTCATTGACCCGCAGCCCGACCTCGGCCATCAGCTTTCCCGCGGCGTAGTTCCGCGCGGCCGGGGCGAACTTGCGGCAGCCCGCCAGCTCGCCGCGCCACCCGGCGAACAGTATCCCGACCTGGGCTTCGCTGGGCGGGATCCGCAGCGCGGCGTCCCCGCTGCCCCGCAGCCGGTTGATCTCATCGACCGGGCACTCCACGACGTGCCCGGTCAGCTGGTGAATCTCGACCTTGTGCCGCAGCTCCAGGAACGGGAAGTAGGTCTTCAGCGCCTGCGCCCGGGCCAGCCTGGTGCCCCTGGCCGCGCCGCGCAGCACCTGCCCGAAGTAGGCGTCCGCGTCGGCGGGCTGCATCGTCCATAGCGCCCGGCCCAGCCACGCCCTGACCTGCTCCAGGTGGATCACCTCACCGGCGATGGTGCTGTCGGCCAGGCCCGCGGCGGCCCGGGCCAGGACAAGCCCGGCTAGCGCGTCGGTCTCGAACGCGGCGAGCTCGTCAGGGCCAGCCGGAGCGCGCGCCTCGCGCAGATCGTGAACGACCGCAAGCGCCACCCCGCACCCCCCTGGTTTCACAAGACCCGAAAGAACAACAGACGCGACGATAGTCTCTCAGGTAACATGAAATCTTCTCAACCACAGAACTCACTTGCGGCCAGGCCGGAACGCCCAGGTCCAGGGCCGGCACGGAAGGGAAAGGATCCCGGGAACTCAAGGGTTGTTGGGTGTCCATGATCAAACCGCGCAGCGAACCCCCGCCGCCCCCGCAAAACCCCAGGTCCCAAGCCCAAACCCCTTAAATCCCTGGTGTTGGGTTCGGTCGCGCACGCGTGGTCTTGGCGATGAAGGCGAGCACATCGTAGCGCGCCATCGGGACGATCGTTTGGCACATGTCCTCTGGATCCTCGAAGAACGCTCCGATCTCCCGCGTGATTTGTGGCTCCTGGAGCCACGGGGCCGCGTCCTCGTCCACGTGCCGGAGGTCGAGCACAAACACGGGGATGCCGGTCCGCGCCAAAGCGGCATCAAGGGTCTCATCTGGCGCCGGTCCGATTGCGACCTCGCGGAGGGGGCGTCTGTTGCCTTCTTCCTTGACCACTGCTTGGAATGCGCCCTCGCCAAAGGCGAATCCGACAACGACAAGCTCTGGGTCGAACCTGCGCGCGAGATGCATGCCCATCGACACTACCGCCCCGTTGAAGATCCCTCGCGGGTCGCGAGCTACGTGTCCGTTGTGCGCCCAGACCACCATCTTGCATCGCGGGCCCTCATTCTCCAGGATCCAGGCGACGTTCTTGGCCATCGCCCTATCGCGGATCATGTACCGGGTCTTGTCGTCGTCACCGGCTCGACGTTGCTCATCGACTTGGCGCAAGATGCTGACATGCTGGCAAGCGAGACGCCACTCTTGAACTGTGGATCGGGCGACATAGGTTCGCTCCTCCGCGCCTAGTCGCTCCCCTAGGTCCTGCACGGTAGAGTGGAGCGCCTCGACGTCCGCCTCGGACAAGGTGGAGTAATCGCGGTATTCCTTCTCGAATAGCACCAGTCGCGGAGCGATCGCAGCGGCAAAAGCAGGATCTACTCGGGTGAGGTAGCCCCTGATCGTAGTCGCTGCAAGCGCCGTGAATTGCGCGTCGAAACCGGCGAATATTACCTTGGTCTTGTGTGTGCAGTGCGCGTTGTACTGTCGCATCCAATGGATCAGATCGAGCACCTCTTCCGTGTTCCAAGTCCAGAAATGCAGCCCGGCCAAGACCTTGGCCGGGTCACCTCGTCCGTATAGGACATAGTCGTTGACCGCCAGAGATTCGGGCCAGTTGGCCTCGATCGCGAAAGTTGTAAAGCCCATCTCGACGACGAGGAATTCCAGGAGGCGGTGCTTGAGCTGAAAGAACTCGCGAGTGCCGTGTGTGGCTTCGCCCAGGGCCACGATCCGCGCGCTACCAATGACCGTCTTCAGCGACTGGAGATCAGCAAATCCACGACCGGCCCCAACCCCTGTCAGGGGGATCGCATGTCGCTGTAGCCAGGAGACGACTTGCTGCTGTCGAGCCAAGGGAGTCTCCATCGAGTAATCTTCCTTTCGTGTGTTCGGCAATGCGAAATAGGGCCACCATCGCGGACACTGCTTAATTGACGTAGGGCCATCCCGAACTGAGGACGCCCGTCGTCCTCCACCCCTAGGCAACCGAGGAAGAAGACCCCACCGAGCGATCCCCCTTCGGACGTGTCGGAAAGCACTGGATCGAGGATACCTTTCTCCGTTGCCCTACTCGCAATCGCCCGTAATCGGCGCGTATGGCACGGGCGTCGCGTCACTCTCTGGTCATGGTGCTCACGCCTCGCGCCGGGCAAACTCGTCGTCCAGGATCTCCGCCAAGCGGCGTTTGACCGATCTGGCCCGATCCGGGCCAGGAGAGGGCCGGCCCGACCCGGGCATGAGCGCGGTCATGACCGAGCGGCGCCGGCTGATCAATCTCGCCTACCGGCTGCTGGGCTCTCTGGCCGATGCGGAAGATGTCGTGCAGGAGACCTACGCCCGCTGGTCCGCCATGTCCGGGCAGCAGCAGGACGCCATCGGATCCGCCGGCGGCTGGCTGACGACGGTCGCCAGCCGGATCTGCCTGGACCTGCTCGGCTCGGCCCGGGCCCGGCGGGAGCGCTACGTGGGCGAGTGGATCCCCGAGCCGCTGCCCGAACCTGCCGAGTGGGCCTGTGGGGTGCCACAACTGCGCCCACGACCTCTGGCCTGCAATTTCCTGAATCAGCCGGTGATCTTCATACGGCCTGCTCGTACTCATTGATCATCCCGCCAAGGACCCTGCGGCACCGATTCTTCGGTGTCGCGAGATCGGTGATGACGGCCGGTGCGATCTCGGCAGCGCCCGGCGGGCGCAGTTTTTGTGCTCGGTGCGGCCTGTGCTCGCTGCAATGCGCGGCGTAGTGGTTCGGGACCGCCTATAGGTGTCGCGGCCCGGCGGTCAGCATCGTCCTATCCCGCCCCGGCAGGGCACCGGGCATATCGGCAGCGCCAGCACCCGCGGTCCAGGCAGCCCCACCGCCGATGCCGCCGACCCGCAGGTACATCCGAGGTACACGGCAGGTATACCGGACGTCCAGCTCGCACCTCCCTGCCGCCGTCTTCGTGCTGCCTTAATCGCGTTACCGATATAAGATAAGCGGAGATTACGGATCGTGTTCATCACTGAAGCCAGTTCCGGACCAGCACTCCGAACCGCCGAGAGCGCTTTTCCGGTCAACGGTGATGACCTTCTTCGCATTGGTCTAGACCTATCGGTTTCCATGTTAGCTCCATGTTTGCTCGGATGTTCCGGTACTCCCCGGGAGCACGCGTTATCCGCAGCCCGCCGCGGATGCGAACTACTGCACAGGATGGCAGGTCCCGGCATCATCCGGTACCAGGTCAAGAAGAAGAATCGAACATAGCAGCGGACTCTTAATCTGCGGGCACATCGGTCCAGTTGCCGGGCTCCTTATGACAATTAGGTGACTACTGCCAGTGCCTCGGTCCAGGGCCCGGCCGGTAGCGCAGACGGTGCAGATGGAACGCCCCCGATTCTTCAGGCCAGATCTGCGTCAGCCGGCTGGCCGGGCACCTCGCTCACAGCAGCTACAAACGGACATCGCGGCCTCGTGATGTCCGGCGTGTCAGCGGCGCAGGTATACGGCAGGTACATGACAAGTACGTCACTAGTCCACGACAGGTACATGACCGGCTTCACCGGATCCAGTCCCTGACCGGCTTCACCGGATCCAGTCCCTGACCGGGGACACCGGGAACCCTTGCGGCATGACGCCGCCGCTCGTGCAGCGTCCAGATCCGCGCGCACTGTCGCTCGCCACGGCGCCGCGCCAGTCTTCCACCCGGCGGCGGGCGGCGCGCACTCGGCCACCGCCTCGGTGGCAGCCTCGATGAGATGGCGCGGGCCGATCCGGCAGCCTGTCGCGGTCGCAGGTACGAACAAGACCAGCCGTCGCCCGGCACGAGCAGAACGGCGGAGAACCGGCCGCCCGGGATGCACGGCATGCACCAGTCAGACGAGCAGTCCGGGCGCCTGTGTAACGGGACAAAACGGGCGCGGATCGGCAAAGCAAGCGGTTCCACGGACCGCTCGTTCGGCCCGGACGCTGTCCGCTATATGTCCGTAACGATCGCTACGCCATGACCTACGGCGGCACACGATGACACATAGCGGGACAAGAAGGAAACGGCCCGCCGGGCCGCGTTTCCGCAGCGAGCGGGCCGTTTTCCCTGGTGGTGGAAGGTGTTGGGTTCGAACCAACGTAGGCTGAGCCGACGGTTTTACAGACCGCTTGCCCTGGCATAGACATATAGGTTCTGAACTGCGTATATGCGGATGGTGGCAATCTTCGTGGCCGACCCCGTCCGCCATGTGTCCGTGCGCGCAGGGGCACGGACGGCCGCAGCCACGGACAGACGCGGACAGCGTCCGTGCGTGCCTTCCGGGACTCCGCAAGGTTCTCACCAGCATATTCTCCGGCAAGGTCGACGACCGTGCGTCGCTCGTCGTCCGGAGGGGATCCCGTCGCCTTGGAATTGCCTCCATATCATCCCGCTAGGTCAACCACGAGTACATCGCAGGTCACGGGCGGGTCCGCCGTAGGATCACGCTGCCAGTGGCGTTCCCACCGCTGTCAGGGGTCCGTCTCGTCGCGGGGAAGCAGGATGAAACTGCCGCCCGACAGCGGGGCGACCACACGGAAGTCACGTTCGTCGAACGTCAGCAGCCGCCTGGTCCGGAACCGGTGGGCCAGAATCACCACAGAAAGGTCAGCCAGCCCTAGATCCAGGGCGGCATACTGCTCATCCAGCCTGGCCACCGTGCCATGCTCATCCGCGGTCAGTCCCTCAACCCGAAACCGCCCTGCCGCCACGTCGCGCAGGAACGCCCGGGCAGCCAGCGCGCTCCCACGTCTGCGGATGAGATAGTCCACCTCCGCAGACACCGGCGCTGGCACCACCAAGGTGCCGCCTTCGGCACGCAGCAAATCGCCGACCGCGCCGTGGAGCGGGTCACGGGAATCCCCGAGAGCGACCAGCGGCGCGGCGTCCACGATCAGGGTCACCTGCCGAACCCGGCGAGCAGCTCCTCCTCCGGCACATCCGCGACCGAAGAGCCATCCCCCTCCCACGTGCCCTCAAGCGCGAAGGCCCGCGGGACGGTGCGTGCCTGCTCATACGCTGACAGCGCAGCCCGCACGATCTCTGCCTGGCTACGGCCCTCCTCCGCGGCGATCCGGCGGAGCCGTTCCACGTCTGCGTCATCGAGATAGATGCTGGTCTTCTTCACCTATGTAGGGTACCACGTAGGGTGGACGATCCGGCCAGCCCTCACATACGGGCGAAGACCTCTGCGGGCACACCGACCGCGTAGCTGATCTTATGAATCTTCAGGTCAGACACCCTGCGATGGGTTTGGAGCGGTACAGCGGCTGAAGATGCCGACTGGACCGTCTGCTGCCGCTTGGAACGTCGGTTGGCACGTAGTCGTCGGCTAGGGCGGACGACGTGATCAGTGCGACCCGGGTCAGACGAACAGCGGCTCGGCCGCCGTCCGGTCGACCAGCGCGCTCATCGCCGCGTCGTTCGGCGCCGCGGTGAACCGGCTGGCCGCGTCAAGCACTTTCGGGAGCACGTCCACGTCCCCCACGCTGTCGAGGAACACCCCGGGGCGGCTCATCGCCCACCACACGGCGAGATCGATGTCGTCCTGCTGCTCAAGCGGCTCGTACCAGGTCGCCCGGGTGTGCGGTCGGCCCGCCCAGGGGCGCAGCGCGATCGACTTGATCGTCTGCACCGCGACGCGCCGCTCGCGGCAGGTCTCGTACAGGGCGTTGAAGTGCGGGCGCTGGCACAGCACCTGGGGGTTCCGAGTGCGGACAAGCCCGCGTCGCCCTGCTGGCATCGCGGCTGCCTTACGGCACCCCGGTCAGCGCCGATGTGCTGTCGCAGGTAGACCGGGCCGAGTTGAGCCTGAAGCAGCGCGGCTACCGCGAACTGCGGGTGCGGCATTTCGGTGATCTCGGCCGGGTGCAGCTCGGCGCGGCGGACCTGCCGCGGGCGGCGGACCCGGACGAGCATGCGGCGGTGCTGGCCTGCGTCCGGGCGGCTGGATATCAGCGCGCGGAGATCGACGAGCGGCCGTTGCGGTCCGGTTCGCTGAACCTCGACATCACTCCGGTCAGCCGTGCCGGCTGAGGGTCCCGGTATGCCTGGAGCACCCGGCATGCCGAACAAAGCAGTCGGCATGCCGAATGGAGCGCCGAAGATGCCGAACGGGGGGGCGCCCGGTGTGCTGCCCGGAACGGAGGCCGGGGCGGCGGGCGTCCAGCAGGGCGTCCCGCTGGGCGAGTTCGCCCTGCTGGACGTAGATCGTCGGCGGCGGACCGGCGTCCCGGAAGTGGTTTTCGGCGAAGGCAAGACGTCCGAGCAGATCTTCGCGCTTCTGGCCGAGTTGCGGGCCCGCGATCCGGAGGCACCGGCCCTGGCGACGCGCTGCCCCGCCGGCGTCCTGGACGGGGCGGCCACCCGTTTCCCTGGCGATGCCGTACACGCCGATCAAGTGGCCGGAACGGCCGAGTGCGTGGTGGTCGTGGCCGGGATGGACGGTGCCCTGCCGAGTGTGGTCGCCGGACTGGTCAGCGCGCTGGTGATCGGCGTGCCGACCAGTGTCGGCTACGGCGTCGCGGCGGGCGGCCTGGCCGCAGCGGCCAGCATGCTCTCCTCGTGCAGCCCGGGTCTGGTCGTCGTCAACATCGACAACGGGTTCGGGGCGGCCGCGCACGCCGCCAAGATCATCCGCGCGGTTCACCGATGATGGACCGGCCGGGTGCCGCCTACATCGACGCGATCGCGGGCGTGGCCGGCGACATGCTGCTTGCCGCCCTGCTCGATGCGGGCGCCGACGTGGAGCGGGTGCGCGGAGCCATTGCCTCACTCGGCGTGCCCGGTCTCGGGCTGCGGACCGAGGCCGCCCGCCGGGGCGGCCTCGCGTGCCTACGGACCGTGATCACCACGCCGACGGCGACCGACCGCCAACGGCACCTCGCCGACGTGCTCGGGCACGTCGGCGCCAGTGACCTCCGCCCGGCCGGGAAGGATCTCGCGACACGGGTCTTCCGGCTGCTGGCCGAGGCGGAGGGGGCGGTGCACGGCGAGCCACCCGAAGACGTGCACTTCCACGAGGTGGGTGCGTTCGACTCAGTGGCCGACGTGGTGGCATCGGTGGCCGCACTGGAGGATCTCGGACTGCTGCGGCCCGGCGCGGTGGTTTGCTGCTCGGCCCTGGCCGCCGGAAGCGGATTCGTCACCAGCCGGCATGGCCGCCTTCCGGTGCCGACTCCCGCCGTCCTCCGTATCGCCGCCGCGGCCGGCCTGGACCTGGCCAGCGGCGACCTGACCGGTGAGCGCACCACCCCGACCGGTGCGGCCCTGCTCGCGGCGGCGGCCACACCGGGCGGCTTTCCGGCCACGACGGTACGGGCGGTGGGCACCGGCGGCGGTGGCCGGGACACCCCGGACCGGCCCAACATCACCCGGGTGGTCATTGGGGCGTCCGGCGCGGAGCGGGACCTGCGCGAGGGCGACGTGACCGTCGTCGAGAGCACAGTCGATGACCTCGACCCCCGGCTGTGGCCTTCGGTCCTTCAGGCGGTGCGGGCGGCCGGCGCCTGGGACTGCTGGTGTACCCCGATCGTCGGCCGGCACGGCCGCCCGGGGCAGGTCCTCACCGCCCTGTGCGCTGAACCGGTCCATCGCGCCGTGGCCGCCGCGATTTTCGCCCACACCGGGACGCTCGGCGTCCGCTGGTCCCGGATGAATCGGCTGACCGCCTCCCGGACGTCGGTGGAGGTGGAAGTGGGACCGCCGGGCAGCAGCCAGGTCGTTACGGTCAAGGTGGCCGACATCACAGATGGCCTCGCGGGCTTCGGAACGGCCACGGCAGAGTTGGCCGAGGCGGAAGCCGCCGCCCGGGCCCTGGGCTGGCCGGTGCGGGCCGTCTGCGAGGCCGCCGTCGCGCAGTACCGCGCCCAGGCAGCAGTCCCACGGTTACACCGCCGCTAAGGGCAACGGCTGATCAGCGGCCAGAATCCGCAGTGGTATCGGTGGTCAGCGGTGTGCGCTGCGGCGAGAAGGTGGCCGCCACACTGGACCGCTTCGCTACGGTGGTACCGGACGAAACGTGTGGGGCTCGATTACTCGACCTGGCTGGCCTGTGGGCTGAGATCATCGCAGTGATCTTCTCGGTCGCCTACTTGCTCACCCGCTGCCTGATGGTGTCGGCCCGGCTCGAGGGTATCCAAGGACCCGGACCGTGCGAGCCTGACGCCCGCCCGGCAAGCCGACGGATAACCAGCCGCAGCTGCTAGGGATGACGCCACCATCCCCGTAGGTACGGGTGGTGCCATCGCCCCACGCCAGCGGCTGCCGCCACGCGCTCAGACAACCCGTGCGAACAGGGCAGAACTCAAGTGCGCCCTGCTCAGGCTGCCCGCGTCGGCAGCAACACACCGAGGACCTCGCTGAGCGGGTCCTCGCCCACGAGCGCCCAGGTCGTGTCCACCAGCGCGCACGTGCCGAGCAGGAACACCGGCCCGTCCAGCTCGGGCTGTTCGAGGTCCGCGAGATCCGGCGCGGCGTCGGCGTCACGGTCCGTCAACTGTCCGGCGGCGGTGAGGCCAGAGCCGAACTGGAAATGCTGCTGGACGACCTGGACTGGAACAACGACCACGCCGCCGAGCACGGTCGGCCGGCCCTCATGGACGTCGCGTTGATCCGCCGGGAGCTGGGGTTGAGGCAGGCCGGCCGCCGTCTGCGTTTACCGCGGCCACGGGCTGCTCAGCAAGCAGGCGGGACTTGTCTCGCTCGAAAACAGCTTTGGGCTGGTGACCTGAATATCTCCCGGGGTCAGGTAGACCAGTCGTAGCATCAGGGCTGCCGACAGTGCCCGAGCTCGGGTCGACGCAGAAGCATCGGCTGGGCGTGAGCCGGGACGTGCGGCCACCGGGCTGGTGAAGATGCCTGCGGGCCGGCGGGATCCACTGCCCGTTCGGCATGAAAAGGGCGTTACCGGTACGGCCTGGTCCTGGGCGACGGCGCTGCGGGCATACGGCGGGACGCCGGTAACATCCGCGGTCGCGAGCGGGATCTGCCCGCATGCCAGCTCCCAGTCCCGTCCCCTTGCCGCCTTGAGGATGACCGAACGAGGCTTGGGACGTAGAGCGCATTGCTGAGATCAGGTCGGCAGGCCGGAAAGCTGGCCGGATGCTCGGCTACAAGGTTGCAACTCACCAGGGACGACCGGATGACGAGAATCGCGTTACTGTCATAGTCGCGCTACGAGAGGCGCCTAGCGCAGAAGAGGGCCAGCGCATGACCGAGCGCGCTCGCCTGCTCATGAACGACTTCTGGTCCAAGCAGCTGCCGAGCGCAGGGGACGAAGCCTAAAGGCGGCGGGCTTCCTGAAGACGACCGGCTCTCTGACCAGTTCCGTGACATGGTGACCGCCGTCACAACGTTCGTCTGCCCCGCCATCACCGGCGCGGCGACGAGCCCGCTACATCAACTGCCCGGGCTGGAGCTGGCGTTGCGCACCGGTGACCCGGAGTCGGGCCTTGAGCAGCTCCGCCCGTTGCGCGCGTCCTGCCTGTCCGCGCTCGGGCGCCCGTCCGACGAGATTCAGGAGCGGGCGGCTCAGCGCCGGATCAAGACCCTGCTTTGTCGGTGGGCGACCTTATGGTGAGCCAACAGTCTGTCGCTCCAGCATCACAGGGAAGTCACCGATGAAGCAGTTGCACGTACCAGTCCCAGAGAATCTGACGGCAAGCTATCTGGTCCCGCTACCGACCGCGGTGACGGGCGCGGAGGCCCGGAGTCGGGCTATTGAGGCCGTCGAGGCACGGGTGAGCGGCCCGATCCGGATGCTGATCCTGGAGTGGATACTCAATGACATCGTGACCATCCAGGTGGCGGCGTCACCGGACCGCATAGTGCCGGTGCCGCGTCAGCCGGACGGCCTGACGGCGGAGCAACTGGCGCGCCTCACCGGGGCACGTGCCTTCGCCCAGGTAACGGCCACCAGCGCGGCGTCGCTCATCGCCGTCCATGAATGGACAGCGCTCGGCCCGGCCGCCGCACTGGCCGCCAGCCTCGGCGCTCCCTTGGTCGATACCCAAGCCATGAAGGTGCTCAGCGCGCCGGACGCTCTGGCGGCGCTGCCGGACGCGAAGTTCTCGGGCACGCCCGGTGATGACATTCGCGTCGGTCTCTCGCTCCAGCCCTGGGTCAGCTTCCATGGCTTCGTATGTGAGGGCACGTACTGGGCGGTGTCCGAGGGAATGCGCCGCTTCGGGCTTCCGGAGTTCAGGGTAGGCGGCTGCGAACGGGACCTGCGTGCGGAACTGAAGGAGATCCTGTCCGGCGTGACCTTCCGCGTCTGGTCCGATCTCGTCACGGTCGCCCAGACCACGCCCGGCGCCACGGGCCTTGTGAGTATGCCGCGTGCCCTCTCCATCCCCGCCGAGTTGGACATCCACCGCAAGGACCTGGACCGGGCACGTGGGGTTCCTAGCCGCGGCGGCGCCGCGACCACGATCAGCCTGCGTTTCGATCCAGAGCATCATGGCCGGGGCTGGCTAACCGTATGTCCGCCCAGCGGATGGGATACGGGCTGGGACCACTTTGTCCGTGACCTGTGCCATGCGATGTTCGGATTCGAGAAGGCCCCCTGGTACTACCTGCCAGACACCGGCGCTCTCCTGGAGGCGATCCGGTCACTGCCGGAGGCACGACGCCGTTTCAACGACGGGGAACTGCCGACCGGTGCGCGCCTCATGGTCCGGTATGAGGTGGCGGACGACCAGCCGTTCCGCTGGGCCCGGGTCGAATCCTGGGCAGACGACGATCACGCCATCGTCAGTGACAGCGGCCAGGAACTATCCCCTGCGGTCAAGCCAGGCCCCGCCATCCCCGTCGAGCAGGAACGCATCATGGACTGGGCCATATGGACCGACGGCGAGGGTGTCACCGAGGGCGCACTGACCGAGAGCGTCAGCCCCGGATTCTGAGAGCGGTCGATATATTCATTCACGGAAAGTAGATGTATCATTGCTGGCATCTGAGATATCCATTAATGAGGTGGCAAGATGGCTAAGACCAGCGTCGATATCGACGTGGACAAACTCGACAAGGTACGGGAGATACTCGGAACCGAGTCCATCCGGGAGACTATCAATGCCGCGTTTCGCGAGGTGATCCGTATCGCCGCTGTACGCGACCTAGTGGGTCTCGGCGAGGCGGGCGCGTTCGACTTCCTCTTGGAGCCCGGTGCCGAGGAGCGGATGTGGGGGTAACGCGCTATCTCGCCGACAAGAGCGCCCTCGCGAGACTCCATCTTCCGGCCGTCCGCGAAGAACTGGAGCCGCTGATCATGCGCGCACTGGTCGGCATCTGCTGCGTGACGGAGGTGGAGATGCTCTTCTCGGCCAGGAACATCCAGGAGCGGTCCCGGATGAAGGAACAGCTCGCGGCGTCCCTGGACCGTGTCGATACCCCTCAGGACATCTGGGACCAGGCAGCGGAGATCCAGGAAGCGCTGACCGAACAGGCCCAGCACCGCTCCGCCTCGATTCCCGATCTCATCGTCGCGGCGACCGCACGGGCCCGCGGCCTGGAGATCCTGCACTACGACCGCGATTTCGACACCATCGCGCGCTACACCGAGCAGCCCGTCCGCTGGATAGTGCCTCCCGGCACAGTCTTACCGCCTGTCATAATCAGCCGCAGCATCTGGCCGGCAACAGGCTACTGGCCGCTTCGAGATCCTGCGTAAGTAGTCCTCATCTCCGGTCAGGCGGCGGTTGACCTCGTCGATGTCGAACGGCTCAGGCTCCTCGGGCCCGTCCCCGTAGTCCTCTTCCGGGTACTCGACCGGGGAGTCGCCGGTGAACGCGACGCAGACCGGGTATGTCCGCTCCGGGTCCAGCGCCAGCGTCTTCTCCAGCGTGATCTCGTGCTCCCAGCACGCGCCGAGGTCGTAGACGTAGTCGATCTTCCTGACGCCGGACAGGGCGGCGGCGATCCGGATCTCGTGGTCGTAACCCGTCTCCTCCAGGTGGCCGAAAGCATCGCTGTACCGTTGCTTGCCGACCGTGAACTCATACAGGTGGTCGCCGTCCCAGCCGAACAGCGCCTGGATCACGTAGTGCAGCCTCTCCAGCGTGGCGACCGCTGGTAGCTGCACCCTGCGCCAGATCGCCGGGCGATACCCCGCCAGCGCGACCTTCAGCTGAACCACCGTGTCTATACTCCGCGGCGCGCCCGACGCGACGAAATCGGCGACGGCCTTGGCCACCGTGTCCGCCTCAGGGTGCCCAGTGGCGGCGACTGACGCGAGACAGGCATCGCCGCCCTCCCCCGGCAGGGATTCCCACAGGATGGTCAGGGCCTCGTCCGGGTCGCCTTCTTCCACCGCGATCGCCGCACGCTCGACCGCCAGCCAGCGCAGGTCCGCGTCGGGAACATCAGCAAGCTGGTCCCACTCCCACAGCACCATCGCGGCGTACGGCCCGACGCACGGCGCGGACGCCATCTCCCGCCAGACGGGGAGCGCGGCGTCGCCGATGCGTTCGGCGATCCGGATCGCGACTGTGCGCGCCGAAGGCGCCATGGCACTGGCGGCCGTCAGGATCTCCCGCGCCGCCTCAGCTGGCTTCCGGCCGCTGAGCCAGCCCGATGCCACGTGCTGACGGATCCCTTCGTCGCTGAACCGCGCTGCCTCGGCGATCATCTCCCTGGCCGACAGCGCCGTATCAGCCGCCGCCGGAAGTCCTTCGGGCAGACGGCGGCGAGCCCACCGGCCCAGGCCAGTGATGCGAAGATCCGCGGCATCGCCGGTCACCATGCCGAACGAGGCGAGCAGCGTGACGAGGCCGGGCAGTTCATAGTCCCACCGGGCACCGTGGTACTGCGTCCGTGCGGCGTCCACGTTCATGGCCGATCGGCCATACCGCTCGCCCATGAAGTGGGACGACATGTTCACGACCTGCCAGAACGGCAGGTCCGGTGGCAGGCCGGGAACGATGTCCTCGCCGTCAAGCACCTCAAGCGCCGTGAGGAGCAGCAGCAGGACGCCGTCGTCCGCGTCCGTGGGCGTCTCCGCCGCGCATACGGCGCGGACCCCGGCGAGCCAGCGGTCCAGGAGTTCCCCGTCGCCGATGGCGGCTATGTCCAGGCCGGGTTCCGCGGCGGCCTTGCCGTCCGCGACGCGGATCAGCCCGGCCCCGACCCCGAACGCCCACGGCCGGTTCAGCTCACGGATATCGGCCGCGGTCCGGAGCTTGGCCGGAACCGCGATGCCCAGTGCAACGCCAGCCGCGGGTACGTCAGGCTTGCGCAGCACCCCGCCAGGGGTCAGCGATCGCTGTCCGCCGCCGAGCCAGTGAGCAAGCTTGACCGCCTGCCTGAGGATCTGACAGGAACGCGCGCCGACGGGAACATCCTGGTCCACACGGGAGACTCTATTCCACCACGATGCCGGGCGACCGCCGCACCCGGTCCCCTGTCCATGCCGCGGGCACCATCGGCTGACCCTCGAGTCAAACCCGTCGGCGTTGAAGTTGTGCAGCACGTCGCGGACCCGGTCCTCGCTGGTAAAAACCTGGCCCAGTTCGGCCCGCACCTCATCGGCGATCCAGTCAAACCTGATCGCGATGGACCTGTCCTACCTGAGATCCGGCCAGGCCGTCAGCAGAGGCCCTTCAGGACCACGGGATGGTTCGAGAGCCAGTGGCCCTGGCTCGCAGCGCTTCCAGGGCGGTTGCCCTGCCGGTGGCCGTGAGCCCATAGCTGCGGTCGCGCCAGTCACCGCCGACCGAGAGCAGGCCAAGGGCCCGGCACAGGTTGCTTGTGTCGTGGATGGCCCGGCTGACGTCGTGTTCGACCGGTGGCTCACCGGTCCGGCTTTCCCGAAACCCTTCTTCGGCGACCGCCTGCTCCACGGTCGCCTTGATCTGAGTGTCGGGCACCGAGTCGGCGTCCAGCAGCACGGCGAGGAACAGCTCTCCTGCGAACGCGCTGAAGTAGTTCTCGTCGAGAAGGCAAGCGGCCACCGCGCGCCACAGGCCGCCGCGGTCGGCGAGGAGGCGCCGGCCCTTGGCGGTCAGCGTGAGCATCCGGCCCGACCGGCGGGCCAGCCCTAGGCGCTGGGCAAGGTGGCGCAGCTGGTGCAGGTCGAACAGGTCGTCCTCGTTTCGCGGCGGACGGGAAAAGTCCCACCCGAACCGGTCTGCGTTCTGCTGGACGAACTTCTGGCTGAGGTTGCCGGTCTGGGTGAGGACGACACCGCCGTTCAGCTGGTCGAGCAGCCACCGTAGCGTTGGCAGCGGGTCAGCGGCTGCTTTCGCCGGGAGTTCGGCGGGGTGGAGCAGCCGGTTGGCGATCGCGGCGACGATCCGGTGGCGGGTCTCGCTGCGCCGCAGGTTGACCCAGGTCTCGGCGCGCTCGCTGAGGATCACCTGGGCCAGCGTCTGCCCGAGCAACTCAGGCTGCGGGCTATTCAGGTGCGCTTGCGTGAGTTCCTGCTGGCGGGCCTTCCAGCCCCGCCGTTCCGGGACGAGATCGCCGCTGGCCACGGCCACCTCCAGGAACTCGGCGGTCGACGACCACGCCGAGGCCTCCTCCGTGCCCATCGCTGCGCCCCATTGGAACTCCGGCAGGTCGGGCGGGGTAATGCCGGAGACTGCGGCTGCCCGGCGGAAGGCGTTCTTGCCCTGCGCGGTGCTGATCTCGTACGCGGTCAAGATCTCGCGCGTCGTCTGGGACCGGCAGATGGCGGCGTACCGCGGCAGCTGCAGCAGGTCCAGCGTCTGGGCCAGCGCTTCGGCGACTCGGAGCTTGCCTTCCAGATCGATGAACCATTTCACGGGCAGCTCGTACCAGCAGAAGTTCTGGATACGCTGCTGGGTAATGAACGCTAGGCCCTGATCCCCGGCGATCCACTCCAGCGCTGCCCCGGCGTCCTCGGCGGCCGCCACGTCCTCTTGTTCCTTCGCCAGGACGACCGCGAACGACCAGGACCGGTGGACGCGGGTCCCGATGCTCACCGAGGCAGACGGGTGCGGGATCCGCGCCGTCGTCACCCTGGCCGGCGCCGCGGGGGTACGGGAGGGAGCTTAAGGTCCGT
>WNFD01004340.1_pt1 | contig 20392 bp, 18 predicted proteins | sample 5400491 | NCBI WGS metagenome assembly WNFD01 (sample SAMN13153343, study PRJNA577476) | soil metagenome | isolation source: 120 cm saprolite under Douglas fir tree site 2 hole 2 replicate 2 | place: USA:California | collected 2015-04-18
GCGCGCCGCCGGCATTCTGGTGATTGCGCTCGACACGCCGCTCGACCCGCCGACGGCGGCGGACGCGACCTTCGCCACCGACAATTTCCTGGCCGGCGAATTGATCGGTCAGTGGGCGGTGAAGACGCTGGGGCCGAAGGCGCCCTCAGCCAAGATCGCACTGCTCGACCTCAACGTGAACCAGATCTCGGTCGACGTCGCGCGCGACCAGGGATTCCTGAAAGGCTTCGGCATCGATCTCGGCAATCCGGCAAGGATCGGCGACGAGAAGGATGCCCGCATCGTCGGACATGACGTCACCCTCGGCAGCGAGGAAGGCGGCCGCAAGGCGATGGAAAACCTGTTGCAGAAGGATCCGGGGATTTCCGTGGTCTATACCATCAACGAACCGGCGGCTGCGGGCGCCTATGAGGCGCTGCGTTCGGTCGGCCGCGACAAGGACGTGCTGATCATCTCGGTCGACGGCGGCTGTCCCGGTGTGCGCAACGTCAAGGACGGCGTGATCGGCGCGACCTCGATGCAGTTTCCACTGTTGATGGCGGCAAAGGGCGTCGAGGCCGTGAAGAAGTTCGCCGAGACCGGCAGCAAACCGCAGCCTACGCCCGGGCACGATTTCTTCAATACCGGCGTCGAGCTCGTGACCGACAAGCCCGCCGCGGGCCTGACCTCGATCGACAGCGCCGCCGCCTTGAAGAAGTGCTGGGGCTAGGCGAAGCTCTTCAATTCGGCTGAGGCCAGGCGCCGCGCGATGTCGCGACGCCTGGCAGAGAACCGATGGCCCCGCCGACCGCCGGCGGCCAATCCTGTGTCGAGGAAGGCGCGATGACCGATATCGGCAACAGCCAGCCCGCCATCCAGGTCCTTGAGGCCCAACCGGACAAGAAGGATCTGAACGACCGCGTGGCCGAATTCGAGGTCCGCGCCAAATCCCCGCTGCGCAAGCTGCAACATTTTCTCCACGCCAATCCGACGGCGGTGCCGGCGATCGTGCTGTTTCTCGGCATCGCGGCTTTCGGTTTCATCGTCGGCTCGCGCTTCCTCTCCTCCTTCAACCTGTCGCTCATCATCCAGCAGGTGACGATCATCGGCGTGATCGGCGTGGCCCAGACGCTGATCGTGATCACCGCCGGCATCGATCTGTCGGTAGGCGCCATCATGGTGCTGTGCTCGGTGATCATGGGCAAGCTTGCGGTGACGGCCGGCCTGCCCGCCCCCCTCGCGCTCCTGATCGGCATCGCGGCCGGCGCAGGCTGTGGCGCGATGAACGGTGTCCTGGTGACGCGGCTCAAGCTGCCGCCCTTCATCGTGACGCTCGGCACCTGGTCGATCTTTTTCGCGCTCAACCTTTGGTATTCCGCCTCCGAAACCATCCGCTCGCAGGACGTCGCGAAGGCCGCGCCGTTCCTGCAGGTGCTGGGAACGCCGGTGGACATTCTTGGTGCCCGCTTCACCTATGGCTCGTTCTTCATGCTGGCCCTGGTCGGACTGATCTGGTTCGTGCTCAACCGCACCGCGTTCGGCCGCCATCTCTACGCGGTCGGCGACGATCCCGATGCGGCGCGGCTCGCCGGCATCCGCACGGGGCGCGTCCTGTTCACGGTCTATGTGACGGCGGGCGTGATCTGCGCGCTCGGCGCGTGGGCGCTGATCGGGCGGATCGGCTCGATCAGTCCGCAGGCCGGCCAGACCGCCAATCTCGACAGCATCACGGCGGTCGTGGTCGGCGGCGCGAGTCTGTTCGGCGGGCGCGGCTCGATCGTCGGAACGCTGGTCGGCGCCCTGATCGTCGGCGTGTTCCGCAACGGGCTCGCGCTCTCCGGCGTCGACGTGCTGTGGCAGGAATTCACCGTGGGCTGGCTGATCATCATCGCCGTCGCCCTCGATCAATGGATCCGGAAGGTTTCGGCATGAGCAACGACAACCAAACGTCCGAGTCGACGTCAGCGTCAGCGTCGATCCTGCAGGCACGCGGCCTCGTCAAGCGTTACGGCCGGGTCGTCGCGCTCGACAACGCCGACTTCGATCTGCTGCCGGGCGAGATTCTCGCGGTGATCGGCGACAACGGCGCTGGCAAATCCTCGCTGATCCGCGCGCTCTCCGGAGCGATGATGCCGGATGCGGGCGAGATCAGGCTGAACGGCCAGAAGGTGACGTTCCACTCGCCGCTCGATGCGCGGGGTGCCGGCATCGAGACCGTGTATCAGACGCTCGCGTTGTCGCCGAGCCTTTCCATTGCCGACAACATGTTCCTGGGGCGTGAACTGCGCCGCGGCGGCCCGCTCGGTTCCGTCTGCCGGATACTGGATCGCAAGGCCATGCAGCGCATCGCGCGCGAGAAGCTGACCGAGCTCGGCTTGTTGACGGTTCAGAATATCAATCAGCGCGTCGAAACCCTGTCGGGCGGCCAGCGGCAGGGTGTGGCGGTGGCGCGGGCAGCAGCCTTCGGCTCGCGCGTGATGATCATGGACGAGCCGACCGCGGCGCTTGGCGTCAAGGAATCGCGCCGCGTGCTCGAACTCATTCTCGACGTGCGCCGGCGCGGCGTGTCGATCGTGCTGATCAGCCACAACATGCCGCACGTCTTCGAGATCGCCGACCGGATTCATATCCATCGGCTCGGGCGGCGGCTGACCGTGATCGACCCGAAATCCTACACCATGTCGGACGCGGTCTCCTTCATGACCGGCGCACGGTTGCCGGTCGAGATCGCCGCGTGAGGCTGCCGGCGCTGAATTGGGCTGAGCTCCATAGTGTGGATTAGCGGTACTGTCGCAGGCGCTCGGCCAAGAACAGCAAGCGACGCGCGCGAGAGTGCCAGTCCGCGTTTCCGATCAAAATTCCAATGCAGCCCATTGAACAGTTTCGCACCGGAAGCGACCTCGCCAAACCGAACCGAACTCATCTTTGCGAGGATCGGTGCCGATTCGTCATTGAACTTACCGCTCTGCTCAGCAGCCCTTTTTCATTCGCGAGTTCGACGAGATCGATATCGGCAGTCCTCGCACGCCGAACGAAATCACGCCCGCGCACCTTGGAAAAGTCGAACCAAGCGAATGGACAACGAACGAGGTCTCGGAGCAAAATAGAGAACTCCTATGCCGCGGCTCACTTCACGGGATCCGTTGTCATCCAGAGCAATGACTTCGCATCCTTCTCATAAGCCATTCCCTTAGGATAGCTGATCAACTCCATCTGCAGGCCCCACGGCGCAAAGAAATACAGGATCGACTGCCCGGCGGCGGGCCCCTCCTTGATCGGAATCGGCCCTTGCATCGTCTTGACGTTCTTGTCCTTGAGATAGGCCGCCGCCTTGTCGATGTCGTCGACATAGAGCGCAATGTGGTGACCGCCGATATCACTGTTCTTTGGCAGCGTCTTGGCCTGATCGGGCGCCTGATACTGAAACAGTTCGATGTTGGAACCATAGCCGCAGCGGACCATGCTGATCTCATCGATCACGGCGCGCGGGTTGACGTTGACGACGTCCTGCATGAACGTTCCCTTGTCATCCGAGAACGGCCCGAACGACATCGCATGTGAGCACCCGATCACGTCGGTGAAGAAGGCGGTGGCAGCTTTAACATCCGGCACGGTGATGCCGGTGTGGTCGTGGCCGCGCAGGCCGGGAATAGAATCGGCCGATACCGGCATCGGCGACACGCCGAGAGCCAGCGCGGCGAAGGCGAGCAAGAATCGGTGCTGTATCATGGTCGCTTCCTTTGGTTTGCGATTTTCAAACTTTCAGCCGTAGTGGATCAGCCCGGCGACGCCAATTGGCGTTCGACAGCCTTTGGGTCATGGGCGAGACCTTGGGCGATGCCGCGCGCCATGTCGCCAACATAGATATCCTCCTCGCCGGCCTCGAACCCGTCGAGGATCTCTGCCGCGGCCTCGGTCGTCGTCATTTTCGGAATCGTCAGCACCGCAGTCATTCGCGTGTCGATCGCGCCGGGCAGCGCCGCGGCGACGCGGACTCCCTTCGGCACAAGTTCCCCGCGCAGTCCCTGCGTCAGACTCAACGCCGCCGCCTTGGACGCGCAGTAGGATCCCATGAACGGCAGGTTGACGCGCGCCAGGATCGTCAGCAAATTGAGCACGGCGCCGCGATTGGCGGTCAGCGCCGGCGCGAAGGCGCGCGTCACCCGCAACGGCGCCAGATAATTGGCCTCGATTTCCTCGCGGGCAATCGCCATGTCCGGAGCGGTCATGAAGCTTGTGTTGTGGTTCACGCCGGCATTGTTGATCAAGAGCGTGATATCGGTCGCAATCGCGGCGGCTTTCGCGACGTCCTCGTCGCTGGTGACATCCATCTTGATCGGCACCAGTTGGGGCGATGCGGCGAGGAAGGAAATGTCCCGCGCGGCGGCGTAAATCTTGGCGGCACCGCGGGCCGCGAGCCCGGCGATCAGCGCCTGCGCGATCGCGCCGGTAGCCCCCGTGATGAGAACGACAGAACCCTTGATGGTCTCGGTCATGCGGCTGATCCTTGCTGGTGGGAAGGCACAATCGGGCTGGGATCGTCTAACCAGCCCGGCTCGACGTCGGGTAATGGGATCGCAGAGAGCAGCTGTCGCGTGTAGGCATGCTGCGGGAAGCCGAAGATCCGGGCGACCGGTCCGTATTCGACGACCTCGCCATGGTGCAAGATCGCGACGTCGTCGCAGAGCACGCGGACCACGGACAGATCGTGGCTGATGAACACCATGGTGAGACGAAGCCTGGCGCGCAGCTCCCTGAGCAGCAGCAGGATGTAAGCCTGCGTCGACACGTCGAGGCCGGACACGATCTCGTCGGCGACGATGAAGTCCGGATCCAGCGCCAAAGCGCGGGCTATCCCCGCCCGCTGGCGTTGGCCTCCCGAAAGCTCGTGCGGATAGCGGTCGACGAAGCCGGTAGGCAATCCAACCAGATCGAGCAGGGCTGCGGCGCGATCACGCTGGTCCCGCCGTCCCTTCAAGCGCCCGTACACTTGCAGCGGACGCGTCAGCGTGACGCCCAGTCGCAGTCGGGGATTCAGCGATGATTGCGGATCCTGGAAAATCATCTGGATGCGCGCCCGCAGGGGCCGCATCTCCGCCTCTTCGAGCGTTCCAATTTCGGCGCTGTCGAACTGGATGCCGCCGGAGGTAGGCCTCAAAAGCCGCACCAGGAGCCGGCCCAGGGTGGTCTTGCCGGAACCGGACTCGCCGACAAGACCGAGCACCGAACCGCGCGGCACCGCGAGATCGACCCGCTTGACCACCTCGCGCAACGACGCCCGGCGCAAAAACCCGGCGCGCTCCGGATAGGCAAAACTGAGGCTGCCGGTTCGGAGCAGGATATCGGTCATGCCGGCCCCGCTACTACCAACCGGTCGAGCCGATGCGCCTCCGACCACAGGTTCTCGATCAGAGCCGGCGGTACCGGGCGCAGCGCTTCAGCCGGCCGGTCGGCGCGCGGCGTCGCCGCCAGCAGCGCGCGCGTATAGGGATGACGCGGCTTTGCCAGCACCTCGGCTGTCTCGCCTTCCTCAAGCACGCGCCCCGCATGCAGCACGGTCATGGTACGGCATATCTTGGCGACGACGCCGAGGTCGTGGGTAATGAACAAAACCGCGGCACCATGGCGCTGCCGGAGACGTTCGACCAGCTGCAGCACCTGGCGCTGCACAGTGACGTCAAGCGCGGTGGTCGGCTCATCCGCTATCACCAGGCTCGGATCGCAGGCGAACGCCATCGCGATCAGCACGCGCTGCCGCATCCCGCCGGAGATTTCGTGGGGATACAGCTCCAGCACCCGCCGCGGCTCGCGGATCGCGACCTCGGCAAGCAGTTCAGCCGCCCGCTCCAGCGCGCCGCGTTTCGACAGGGCAAGGTGGTGCCGCAGCAGGATCGCGATCTGCGCACCGACACGCCTCACCGGATTGAGCGAGGTCATCGGGTCCTGCGGAATCAGCGCGATGCGGCGGCCGAGCAGGCTGCGCCGCTGCGGCTCCGGCATGGCGACGAGATCGCGTCCCTCGAATTGAATGGTCCCGGCAGCGATAACCGCGTTCGCTGGCAGCAAGCCGAGGACGGCACGTCCCAGCATCGATTTGCCGGCGCCGGATTCCCCGACCAATCCGCGGACTTCGCCGCGCTGCAGGTCCAGGCTAACGCCACGCAGCACGTTGGCCGAGCTTGCGCCCGTGCCAATCGCGACCTGCAGGCCCTGGACGGAAAGCGCTGCTGTCATCGTCGCTGCACCGGATCGAGCACCAAACGCAGGCCGTCGCCGAGCAGATTGAACCCGATCACGCTAGATATGATGCAGCCGATCGGCAGCCCCATGATCCATGGCGCCTGATAGACGATCTGGCGTCCCTCGGCGATCATGCCGCCCCAGGTCGGGGTGTCGCCGGCCACCGAAATGCCAACAAAAGACAGGATCACTTCCACCAGGATCGCGATGCCCATCTCGACCGCCAGCAACGTCACCACCAGCGGAATGAGGTTGGGCAGAATCTCCAGCCGCAGGATTCCGCCGCGGCTCAGTCCAATGACGCGCGCGGCAGCGGCGTAATCGCGCTGCAGTTGCACCATGGTTTCGGCCCGGACCACGCGCGCAAAGCGGGTCCAGTCGACGACCACGATGGCAGCGATCACCGAGGTCAACCCGGCGCCGATCACCGCCGCCAGCACGATCGACAGCAACACTGGCGGAAATGCCATCCAGACATCGATCAGGCGCGAAGTGGCTTGATCGACCCAGCCGCCGAAACTGCCGGCGATCAGGCCAAAGGCGATGCCGATTGCGGCTGCCAGCGATGCCGCGATCAGCGCGACCGCAACGGCGGTCCGCGCCGAGTAAATCAAGCGCGACAACACGCAGCGGCCAAGACTGTCGGTGCCGAGCCAATACGCGAGGTCACCGCCGACGACCCAGGCCGGCGGCAATTGCGCCGACATCAGATCCTGTTCGAGTGGATCGTGCAGCGCGATTAGCGGCGCCAGCAGCGCGGCCAGTACGAGGACGCCGACAAGCGCCGCACCGACCCAGAGCCGAGGCCCGCCCCGCTTTAATCCGGCGATCCAGCGCGACGGAGGCCCGAGCGCGCTATCGAGGGCAAGGTCAACCATGGCGCAACCTCGGATCGAGCAGCGTGACCACGAGATCGACGCCGAGATTGAGCGCGACGAAGAGAACGGCGAAGGTCAGGATCAGGCCCTGGATCAGCGGGAAATCGCGATTGATCACCGCGTCGATCGCCATGTTGCCGATTCCCTCATAGGAGAAGATGCGCTCGACCAGCACGGTGCCGCCGAGCAACAGTGTGATCTGGACCCCGCCGAGTGCAACCGTCGGAATCAGAGCGTTGGGAAATACCTCGCGCAGCAGGATCGCCGGACGCGAAAAACCGCGGGCGCGGGCGATCTGCGCGTAATCCTGATCCTCGGCCTCCGCCAGCGAGGTTTTCAAAATCCGCGCCACTAATGCTGCAAATGGTAGAGCCAACGCCAGCGCCGGCAATAACATGTGATGCAGCAGCGCGTTGGCGATGTCGAAGCGCCCGGTCAAAAAGCTTTCGACCAGATAGAAATTGCTGTGGAAGTTGACGTCGATCTGCGGGTCGATTCGGCCTGAAATCGGCAAGAGCGGGATCAGCACCCCGAACAGCAGCAGCAGGATCAGGGCCCAGAGAAAATCCGGAATGGCCAGGAAGACACCGACGCCACCGTCGACCACCCATTCCGCCCGCCGGCCACGAAGCTGGATGCCGATCATCGCGGCGATCGTTCCCAGCACCACCGCGATCAGCGTCGCCAGCGCCGCCAATTCGAGCGTAGCCGGCAATCGCGCCAGCACCAGTTCGAACACACTCTGGTGCACGCTGATTGAACGTCCGAAATCGCCGCGCAGCGCTTGGCCGAACCAGGTGATGAACTGCTGCAGGATGGGCTGATCAAGTCCATAAAACGCCCGCAGCCGGTCGATGTCGGCGGGCGAAGCGCCCGGCGGGATCATCATGGCGATGGGGTCGCCGGGCACCACGCGCAGCAACACGAAGACGATCACCGCCACGCCGACCAGCGTGGGCGGTATGAGGACGAGTCGCCTGATGATCTCGCCCCATCGCATCGTGCTGTCGCCCTATCTTGCGTGCCTAAGCCTGTGTGATCAGTTGCGGAAGAATCATACCATTGGCCTGCGCCACGACCTTCAGGCCCTTTTTGTGGATGATCGGCTGCACATACTGGAACAGCGGGATCACCTCGCCCTCCTCCGCGATGTATTTGTCGACGGCCTTCCAGCCGGCGATCCGCTTGGCTTCGTCCTTTTCGCCCCACAGCGGGCCGATGCGCTCGACGAGATCCTTGCCCTTCCAGGCGCAATGCGGCGACGGGCCGAACATCGCAAAGCCGGTGGAGGTGGAGGGATCGCCGATCGCGTTGCCCCAATTGTAGAACGCCGCCGGCGCCAGCGCGTGGCGCGCGCGCAGCTCGAAATGCTGCGCGATTTCGTAGACCTCGATATTGGCTTCGATCCCGACCTTGCGCCACATCCCGACGATCGCCTGGATCATCTCGTAATCCTTCGGCTTGAACCCGCGCGTCGTCTGGATCGTGAACTTGACCGGCTTCTCCGGCGAGAAGCCGCTCTTGGCAAGCAGGCTTTTTGCCAGTTCGGGATCGTAAGACACCTTGATCGAGGGATCGAAGGCGGCGTAGCCCGGCGCTTCCAGCGTCGCGATCGGAACGCCGTACCCCTTCAGCAGCCGGTCGACGATCGCCTTCTTGTCGATCGCGTGATTGGCGGCGAGACGGACGTTGCGGTCGAGCATCGGCGCGATGTCGGTGATGAAGATCATCGCGATGTCGGACACCGGCTTGGTTTGTCCGGCCAGCCCCGCTTTCGCCTTCAGGCGGTCGAATTCCTCGTAGGGAATTTCGAACGTGACGTCCGACCCGCCCGATTCCATCTCGGCGACGCGGCTGGTGGGATCGGTGACGAATTTGAACACCACGGTGTCGAAGGCAGGCTTAGGTCCCCAATAGGTCGGATGCGTCTTGAGCCGCAGGAAGGCATTGCGTTCGAAGGCATCGACCTTGTAGGGACCGGAGCCAATCGGCGCCTTCTCGAAACCTTCCGCACCGACCTTCTCGTAATAGGCCTTCGGCAGAATATAGCCGGTGAGAAAAGCCATCCATTTGAACAAGGTCGGTTCGAATTCAATGACGTCGCCGGTGATGGTGTTGCCGTCGATCTTGTAATTGCCGACCTTGGACCAGACGAACTGAATCGGATTGCCGCTTTTCGGATCGGCTGCGCGCTGCAGCGACCAGACCACGTCTTCGGGCGTCACCGGCGAGCCGTCGTGCCAGGTCACGCCCTTGCGCAACTCCAGCGTGATCTTGGTGTGGTCGGCGTTCCAGCCCCATTTCGTCAAGAGACCAGGCTTGAAGGAAAGGTCGGGCGCCTGACCGATGTAAGGATCGAAGATCGCCTGATAGATCGACTGCAGGGTCGGATTGACCGCGGACAATCCAATGGTCGGATCGAACGACGGCAAATTGACATTGTAGGCGATGGTCAGCGTTCCTGCGGCCGCGGCCTGCGCGGGGCCACCGAGGAGACCGGAGGAGAGCGGCAGGGCGGCGGCGCCGGCCAGCTGAAGAACGTGGCGGCGAGAAAGCGCGGAGGACACCATGACAATTACTCCAGATGCGAGAATGGCGCCCGGAGCGGGCGCCATTGGCTGAATGCGACTATTCGGCGGCCTGCGGCGCACTTTCTGCCCAGCGCGCCATCAGCGTGTTCGACGGTAGCGTCTCGTCGACGAGTTTCTTCGCCGTCGCTACACCGGCCACGGGGAGCAGAGCGGGATCGAGCAGCCCGATCTGCACCAGCACCGAAGCCTGATCCCAGTAGATGTGTTCGTTGTAGAGCTTGTCGCCGCGGAAGCGGACGATCGCGACCAGCGGAATTTCCACATATTTACCGGTCGGCGGCACGCCGGGCAGCATCCAGTCGATCTCGATATCGTGGGTGAAGCAGAACAGCATCTCGTCGACGACGCGATCGGCACCGATGGTGCGCGAGATCGGGATCAGCTTGGTATCCTTCGGCGTCTTCGGAATGAAATGATTGGCGTAAAAGCGCAGGAGATCACGATAGCCGACGCCGCCGGTCATGGTCGGAATGTGATTGACATAGGGTTCCGCCACCATCGTTCCCATCGTCGCTTCGGCCGAGCGCACGCCGAATTCCAATTCGGTATGGCGATCCCATAGCGTGGAGAGATCGTAACGCGGGCCCAGTACTTTTCGGAACAGCGCGATCGAGCGCGAGTGCGCCATCAGGGTCGCCGGCTTGTTGAAGCTCGCCCGCTCCGGCGCCGCGAAGGCGTGGTCGCAGCCGGGATACAAATACAGTTCAACATCGGGACGCTTGGCGAAGGCGACCTTGACCTGTTCGCGCGCTTCCGCTGGCGCAAACTTGTCGAATTCGGCAAAGTGAAACACCATCGGGCCTTTGATTTGCGCGGCCTCGCCGAGGTCGGCCTCGATGCCGACGCCGTAATAAGAGACGGCGCAATCGACATCGGTGCGTGCCGCGGTGAGATAGGCGAGCTTGCCGCCGAGGCAAAAGCCGAGCGCGCCGACCTTGGCTGCGCATTCGGGACGCGCGCGCAGCACTTTTAGCGCATCGGCGGCGTCCTTGATCGACTGATCGGCGTCGAAGCGCTGGTAATAGCCAAACGCCTTGTTGAAGTCGGCCTCAGAATAGCCGAGCTCAATGCCAGGCTCCAATCGCCAGAACAGGTCCGGCGCAAGCACGACATACCCCTCCTCAGCATAATAATCGGCGACCTCCCGCATCGAGGAATTGACGCCAAAAATCTCCTGCAGCAGCAGGATACCGGGACCCGATCCCGATGCCGGAATGGTCAGATATCCCTTGAAGGTGCCACCATCGGCGGCCGCGACGTCGATCCATTGTCCCGCCATTGTATCGACCTCCATCCGAAACGCTCGGCGCCAACGCCTGGTACCGCCGCCTGCAGCGGTATTGCCACTTCATCGTGTATTCTTAATTGAATTCTTAATATAAGAATCGTAATTGTAAATAGGATAGATTCAGCAGGGCTTGCCTATGCCTTGCGCGCACGCGACATCAGGAGACCGTTTTGAAGAGGACCCAAAAGACCGCGCTGAAGAAAACCGGCGGTACCGCGAAGCCGAAAAATCAACCTTATGTCGTCGCCGAACGGCCGGGGTCCTGGCATCTCGCGCGCACCGAAAGCGAGCGGCGGCTGTGCGATTTCGAGTTCGGGCTGGAGCGACTGGCGCAGGCTTACTATCGCTGGAAGGCGGCGTGTCTGGCCGCCGTCTGCGATGTGCCGCTCACGGGCGACGATGTCGCCGTGCTCAATGTGGTTCGGATGGGCGATGAACCGAAGCGGCTTTCGGAGATCGGGCAGTTGCTCAACCGCGTCGATGTCCCCAATCTTCAATACGCCACGCGCAAGCTTGTTCGTTCGGGCTTGATCGAGACCGAGGGCAGCTCATCGCGCAAGGAAACTCGCTACCGCGCCACCGCGACGGGGCGCTCCGTCACTGAAGCCTACGCCACTCTGCGCGCCGCGACGTTGCCGCCGATGCTGGACGCACTGGACGGTTGGGCAGCGAAGTCCGAGACGACGAGCATCCATCTGGATTTGATCTCGAGCCTCTACGCTCAAGCGGCGCAGGTCGCAATCACCCGACGGCATCAGCCCTGAAAGCGCATCAGCGGGCTGCGGCTATTGGGCCGGGGGATGACGCGCGCGTCGTCGAGCGCTTCTGCAAGAACCGTCAGAGGGAAAAAATAGCCGCGGTTTCTGATACGACCCCCGCCCGTCAGAATGACGTGCACCCCTGGCCTTTGCATCGGCAACGAAATTCTCAACCGCCTCGATGCGCCCGGGTTGGCCAACGGTCCCATTTACGTCGGCGGATCGCTCCCGTCGCCAACTTTCAATTGAGCGGCCTTTTCTGCAAATGTCTTCGCAGAGCGCTGGTAGATCTGGGCTTTTAGAGTAGTGGCGATCCCCGGCCTGACTCGAACATGCGGTCAATGACGTCAATGCCTTAGCGGGCTCGTGTTGCGTATACGTTGCATAAGGGAGAGATGGCGGTTTTCCTGCAAGCACAAGATTCGCAGTCTGGGCCGGGCCAATGCCCCCTTGACGTTCGTTACCTCAAACGCACCGTCAAAGACGAAAATGATCAGGCGGGCGCGGAAGGGCCGCAACGCAGCTGTTCGGCGCGGCTTTCTAACGCAGCTACCCGGAGCGAGCGAGTCTATTCAACGGCACACGCACCGGCCGCGCCAACTTAGCCGATTCTTCGCTCAACAAACCCGGATAGGGTTTTCGGTACACACAGCCGCTCCAAGCACGCCAGCCTGAAACGAAACGGGCTCGGCCAGATAAAGAATGCCGTGTCCATCAGCGAAAGACCGGCATCTATTGAAGATCGTGCCGTGCCGGGCCATTGGGAGGGCGGCCTGATCGGTGGGTCCAGGAACAGCTATGTTGCAACGCTTGTCGAGCGTCATTCGCGCTACGTGATGCTGATCAAGATCGCGAACAAGGATACTGAAAGCGTCGTCTCGGCGCTGATCAAACAATCGCAGAGATTGCCCAGTGAACTCTACCGGTCGCTGACCTGGGACAGAGGCAAAGAGCTCGCCGATCATCAGCGCCTGACCTTGGCCACCGAGGTCGAGGTCTATTTTTTGTGACCCTCGGTCGCCCTGGCAGCGCGGCTCAAACGAAAACAGCGGCGCGTCGATCCGAATGTTATCGGAAGTCATCGGGCCGCGGCAGCTTCGCGAACGGTTAAAGGCGTGGTTCCTGTACAGCCCGATCAACATGAATGGGCTCTCAAATCCGCCCCTGACGTCAACGCCGGACAATAAGAAGAGGCATGGCAAGCCGGTTCAAAAGCGAACGCAGGTGAGTCACGAATATCATGAGCGCGAGCGCTGCCATCGACGCGCGAGCTGCGGAGACGCGCACCGCGGTTGATGTCGCGCGCGAACTCGGGCCAATCTTTGCGCGCCGCGCCAGCTCAATCGCGCCTGCCACATGGCCGCCGAACTGGCCGGGTTGCCCAATTGGGTTACGCCGCACACGTTGCGACACAGCTTCGCCACGCATCTGCTCGAGCAGAAGTACGACATTCGTGTGATCCAGGTTTTGCTCAGGATCGATACCTCATGAGCGAAACCGCAACATTCCGCATCCCAACCACCAAGCGCTTTCCTCGCTGGTCAATGACCAGATGCGCCGCTGCTCGGCCGAACACATCTCCGGCATTGCATTCCGCACCGCGTGCATCCCCGAAACGCATCGTCAATGCTGTTCAATCAAAGCCGATCAGCCAAACCAGCGGGCACAATAACCTCATCCCCGAGCCCCGCCGACTTCCGCACACCCACAGCCGCGCGATCAAATCTCCATAGCGCGCGGCAGCCGTCCTACCCAACCTCACGCGCGTTCCTTCACTGGAGGCTTTCGGACGACGGCCCCGGTGCAAGCCGCATCGTCCCGGATGGCCGTCATCCGAAACCCTTCACAGCAGCTGCCGTTCGGGCTCCCCGAACAATTCGTGCTGGTCGACGGCTGGTCGCTTGTGGCGGGCAGCCTAGTGCAGAGCCACGGGGGATAGGCGGCCGTTTTGCCTCAGCTCTTGCCAGCCCGCCCTGCTATTTTGCGCTCGCGGTAGGCATTGAATTGCTGGTCGGCCAGCACGCCGATCAGGATGACGGCTCCCATCACCGCGAAGTTGAGTGAACTCGGTATTCCCAAGAGGTTCACGAGATTCTGCAATATCTGCAGCAGAATGGTGCCGAGCACGATACCGACGATCGACCCCTCGCCGCCGCGAAGCGAGCACCCGCCGAGCACCGCCGCTGCGATCCCGTACAGCTCGTAGAAATTTCCGTGAGAGGCCGGCGATATCGAGCGCGTGTACATGGTGAGGAATATCGAGGAAAGCCCCGCCAGCGCGCCGCAAATCACATAGGCCGCGGCCACCACGCGACCGGTCTGGATGCCGGAATAGCGCGCGGCTTCTTCATTGCGTCCGACCGCGAACAGATATCGGCCGAACACCGAGCGATGCAGCAGCACCGCCATGGCAAATGCGATAATGACGAATGCGATGAAGGTATGAGGCACGCCGAAGCTGCGCCCGGTTGTCAGCCATTCAAGCGTCGGAAAGCTCTGGCCGAAGCGTGACCACGAATGGCTGCAAGCGCATCCTGGTAATCAGGAACCCGTTGATCAGTCCGACCAGCGTCCCCGCGACGAGGATGATCACTACGGCCAGCGGCCAGGGCAGCTCATAGGTAACAAGAAGGTCGACGAAGATGACGCCGAGCAGCGCAAAAACCGATCCGATCGACAGATCGATGCCTGCGGTAATGATCACCAGGCCTTCACCCAGCGAGAAAATTCCGAACAGACCGATCAGATTGGCAGTGTTGGCCAGGTTGACCGGAGACAGAAAGCGTGGATTGATCAGTGCGACGACCGCGCCGACGACCAAAATCAGGATGAGAAGGCCCAGATCCTTTCTTAACATGGCTGTTCCGAATTCATGGTCTTGCCGACCGCAAGCAGCATCACTTGATGCTCGCTGAACTGATCGCGCTCCAGTTCGCCGCTGATCCGGCCTTCATGCATGACAAGGATACGGTCGCTCACCCCGATAACCTCCTCCATGTCGCTGGAAATCATCAGCACGGCGACGCCGGCATCGGAAAGAGCCCGGATCAGGCTGTAGATTTCGCTCTTGGCGCCTACGTCAATTCCACGCGTCGGCTCATCGAATAGCATCACGTTGGGCGACATGGCCAGCCATTTGGCAAGCACCACTTTTTGCTGGTTGCCGCCGGACAGCATTCCCGCCACGCTTGATACCGACGGGGCCCGGATGTTGAGCCGCCCGGATTGTTGCCGGGCCGATTCCTCCTCGCGATCGCGATCCAGCAGATAGGCAAATGCAAACTGACGCAGGTTCGGCAGCGAAATATTGCTGGTGATGTCGTCTTCCAGAATCAGCCCCGACCGCTTGCGGTCCTCCGGGATCAGGTAGATGCCGTGCGCGATCGCATCGCGAGGCGATTGGATGGTCAGCGGACGACCATCGATGGCCACCGATCCGCCGAGCGGCCGGTCAATTCCAAAGATGGTGCGCGCGAGTTCGGATCGTCCGGACCCGACCAGTCCCGCAAGGCCTACGATCTCACCGCGCCGCAACGAAAAATTGACCGCGCAATCCGGGTAGGTCGTCGTTCGAATATCTTTCGACACGAGAATTTTCCCCCCCACAGCTCCCTGGGGGGGCGTGTAGAGCGCCTTCAGGTCACGGCCGATCATGAGGCGGATCATGCGATCGTGCTCGATCTCGGCCTTTTGCAGCGTCCCGACCACCGCACCGTCGCGAAGCGCAACGACGCGATCGGCGCATTGCTCTATTTCGTTGAGACGGTGGGTGATGAAGATGATGCTGACGCCGGCCGCCTTCAGCTCCGCAATGACCTCGAGCAGACGGTTGGTCTCGGTCAATGTCAGGCTTGACGTGGGTTCGTCCATGATCACAATTTCGGCGCCCAGCGAGAGCGCCTTTGCGATCTCGACCAGTTGGCGCTGGGCCAGCGAAAGGGCGGCAACCGGCGTGTCGGGCTCAAAGTCCGCGCCCAGCCGCTCGAGCAGGGGTTTGGTGCGGGCCACCATCGCCGCGGTATCGATCATGTGGAACGGTCCGAACGAAAGTTGCTCACGGCCAAAGAAAACGTTGGCCGCCACATCGAGGTTGTCGAACAGGTTCAGTTCCTGGTGGACAAAGGCGACGCCACAGCGGATCGCTTCCGAGACCGTGAGATTGTCCTTTTGCTCGCCGCGAAGCTTGATGATGCCCGAGCTTGGCGCCGTGACGCCACCCAGGATTCTCATCAAGGTGCTTTTACCCGCACCGTTTTCTCCAATCAGCCCAACGACCTCACCCGGCGCTACGGCAAGGTTGACATCGCGAAGAGCTTGTACCCCCGGATAAGCTTTGAAGATGCGGATCAATTCGAGGACGGGTTCTGGCATGCCTCATCGCTTATCTGCGGCGGTGGATCGCGCGTAGTGATTTTCGTCGACGCTCACATATTGCTTCTGAATGCCGCTGAGGTTTCCGACAGCAGCATTTCCGATGCTGACCACCAGCGCAAGCGCCGGTGGTCGCATCATCGGGTGGCGCTGGATTACTTGCCCTGCCGCTGCTTGAGTTCAGCCCAGAACGCATCGACGTTTGACGGGTCGATGATCTTGGTCGGGACGATGATCAGTTTGTTGGCCGGGATGAAGGATTTATCGCCCTCCAGGTATTTGGCCATGTCCTTCATGCCCTGATAGCCCCATTCGTAGGGCTGTTGCACCACGGTTCCGACGATCGTTCCTTCCTTGACGCCGCCCAGCGTAATCGGGTCCTCGTCGAAGCCGATGATGGTGATCTGCTTTAGCTTGCCGGCGTCCTTGAGAGCTTCGTAGATTCGGGGGGTGTTGTAGGAATAGAAACCGACCATGCAAGTGATGTCGGGATTGGCCGTGAGGGTATCCTCGACATTACGCTTTGCCCTGGTCTGATCGATGTCGTCGCCCCGGACGTCCACCAGCGAGATCTTCGATCCGGCGATGGTGTCCTTGACCCCCTGGATGCGCTCTTTTGCGTTATCCGCGCCGAGCAGCCCGACAAAGCCCATGCATTTTCCGCCATTGGGGAGCGCCTTCAGCATCAACTGGCCGGCCTGCTTGCCGGCATCGATGTTGCTTGAACCGATGTAGGCGACCCGGCTGGTATCGGGCGCGTCGCTGTCGGTCGTGAACAGGGCAACTTGTTTGCCGATGCGATTGAGGCTGTCGCTCGACGTTTTGGGATCGGCCGAGCTCACCATGACGCCGGCCGCACCCGCGGCGACGAGATCGTCCATCAGCCTGATTTGAATCGCTGCGGAGGCCTGCTCAGGATATTTGAAGACAAGGTTGTAGTTTGGAAGCTCGCCCTGAGCCTTTTTCACGCCCGCTTCAGCCGCTTTCCAGAAATCGGAGGCGCCATTGACGACAAACGCGAGCATTTTTTTGTCTGCTGCAAATGAGGCGCTGGAACCAGCCAAAGCGAAAAACGCCGCGGCGCCTGCCAGCAAAAGTTTGTTCATGTCTCTCTCCCTGTCTCGTTTTTTGTATTTTGGGTGCGCTCAAACCCAAAGATTTCCTTTGATTGGATCAATCGCCCATTGAGAAGTGAGCGCCTTGGTCAACCTGAGATTACCAACGTACCGGGTTTACACTTGATGTCCACTCGAATGAGGCCCCATGCTCTGTTTTTGCGCTTGCGAAGAGCCGACACGGAAATATCAGGTGACCACCGATGCCGCAGCCCCCGACGCGGCGCTGTGGCCCACTTTTTCAACGACATTGGGCGAAGCGGACATTGTGGTTGTGCGTGCAGAGGTCCCTAAATGACGCATCTCGGATTTTTCGTCCTCTCGTGGTGAACGTCGGCTTTGCGCCAATGAACGAAACCGCTCGCGCGGTAGGGCCCTGCGGCGTGGGGCGCGGGCGCACCAACATCGGATGGAGCGACAGAGCATCTCATGTTACCTGGAGGCGACGGACCAAGGAGCATCCGCAAGCCTGACGAACGTTGGGCAAGTCTGTCGTGCGATCTACCATCAAAGACATAGCGCGCGCCGAAGGCGTTGCGAGCCGACATTTGCATCACGAACGATCGGTTTTAAAGAACCGAACCGGTGCGATCGGAGATGCAGCGGTGACCGCCAGTGAGCCACACGTAACTCTTTGAAATTACACATGATGCAAAGCTGTTTTCCACCCGTCAGCAACGTTCGTGCCATAATGCAAAAGTTGTGCTGGCAGATGACGGCAGCAGCAAGCGTCAATCCCCGATAGATCAACGCCCGCGGCACCGCCCCACGTTCCCCCAGCGCGGTTTCCTTCATTGGAGGCTTTCGGACGACGGCCCCGGTGCAAGCCGAATCGTCGCGATGGGCCGTCATCCGAAACCCTTCATATGAGCGGCCGCAGCAAAAAGCCGCCATGACGATCACATCGACACAAACGTCTCACTCCCTTTTAGGTTACAGTTCGGCGCACGAATGAGAGAGTGTGCGCCACAGGGAACGAGGCGTCGCGCGCTTCGTTTCTCGACCCGAGCAAGATCAAGTCGACCTTCTCGCTACCTGGAGAGAAAGCGACATTGGCCTGGAACGCGGGCAATTGCCCATCTGTGGAGCGTTTCGTACGACGTTAATTGACAACGCTTGGATTGGCTCTTCCGGTTGCCGCATCAAATATGTGCGCACGATCCAGGTTTACCCTGAGCTTGATTTGCGAACCCGGCGCCGGCGTGGGGCGCGAAGCCAGCGGTGCCGTCGCCTTACCCCGGTGCGCACGAGGGGCTGGCCTCTTAGTCGATCGGAGGGGAGATCGAACCTGTGGACTTCCTCATGGCGACGCCGCCGCAGGTCGCGGGCAAGATCAACATGGGCGGCCGCACCGCGGACAGATGACGAGACTCGCTTCTACGTGAGGGATCGACGCCAACGGCCGAGAGGTTGCACAGCTCAGTCATCGAACATATTGCAGTAGAGACCGCTTGTAACGTCGACTCGTGTCTAACGTAACTCGCGGTTGACATGCACTTCTAATCGATCAGCTTCCTTATGGCTTCCGGTGCTTCCAGAAAGGCATACGGATTCAAGAACTGGCGCCGCCAGAGGAAATTTCGATCGACCTTGCTGAGCTTTGCCTCGTCACATGCAGCGGACCATCGCTGCTTGATCGTTTTGACCTGTTTGGTCGCGAGCAGGATTGCCTCGGCGTTGTTCATCAGAAACAGCGGCGCCGCTTTCAGGCACAGAGCGATTTGGCTTGCACGCTCCTGACCTAAGATCAGCATGGCTTGCGTGGCTTCTCCACCCGTCCGATTTTGCGGACAGATGTCATAGGCAGGGGTCAGGGACAGTTCCTTGCCGTTCCAGAATGCGGCGTGATTGCGCGCATGGTCATCGGTATTTCCGCAGAGAACGTTGAACAGCATTCGCGCAAAGATTTCTTTGAGCGTCTCCCTTGGCGCCTGAAACCGGTGACGAATGATGGTCGCGAGTTGCTCATAGCTGGCATAGCGGGCCATCAGTTCGTCGAGCTCGAGCAGCGTGAGGGCGGAAACCATGGCTTTCCGGCTCCAGCCTCCTTCCACTTTGACGCGATCAAAGCGTTCGATAAGGAGGACGTCCTTTCCCGCTGCGCGCGCAAGGCTCACCGGGGCAACGGTCAGGCCGACTTCGGCGGCCAGACGCATGGCGATGTACTCGGCTTTGACGACGCCGTAGAGGTCGTTCTGCGATGAGAACTTCGCAACAAATTTCTTGTTGCCCGACGTGATCACCGCCTTGGGGCGTGCACCCCCGATCGAGCTGCCATGGAGAAGGGCCCGGTCGAGTTCGGCCGGGAGCGGAACTCCCTTTTCAACCAACGCTGCGGCGTTCAGGAGTTCGTGGAGAGAGACCTCGGCTCCTTCTCGCGCCACGTAATTCGCGGAGGATGTCTGAAAATCCAGTGCGCCGGTGCGGTCTGAACCGGATTCCAACAGATAGGTGAGCTCATCGACGTTGCCCGGATCGACATTCCTGCCTTGCGCTCCGAATTTTCGATTGATGATGATGCGGCGGCCCCATGCGTCGGGAGCCGCATCGCGAATACAGTTCGGCATGCTCAACCCCGCCGTGAGCGGCAAGATTCCGCTCCGCAGCGGCAATTCCGGTTCGTAGAGCGGAATGGCATCGTTGCGCGCGAGATAACTTCGCCCGTAGTTGAATACGAGTTGCTTGCCACTTGCGGATAGAAGGCCGGCGACGACGGGTTCTGTTTGATCCGGGAGCCAGACCCAGACAAAGGCCTGGGTGTAGTTGGCATCAGAAGTCATCGTCGGCCTCGATACGTGGACCGCGAACCGATTTCGGCAGCAGCGCCATTATTTCGCGATTGGTTTCGACGGCCTTGGATAGTGCTGTCTGATCGGTATCGAATAATCGCACGCCGACAATTGTTGCGACCTCGAAGACCGCACCGATCGTGCATCCGGGATCGCCCATCTCGATGCGCCGCAGGAGACCACGCGAGATCCCTGCCCGGTCGGTCACATCGACGGCCTTGAGCTTGCGTTCGATGCGCGCCTTGCGAATGAGCTGGCCAAGAAGGACTACCGCGTCAGCGGCATAGGGGGAGAGAGGACGTTGGGTTTTCGACATTCAATGAAGGTCCATAAACAGCACATTTTAGCTTATGTGGCCTTTTTATAGTTCGTTCTATTCGGGC
>WNFD01002025.1_pt1 | contig 20386 bp, 20 predicted proteins | sample 5400491 | NCBI WGS metagenome assembly WNFD01 (sample SAMN13153343, study PRJNA577476) | soil metagenome | isolation source: 120 cm saprolite under Douglas fir tree site 2 hole 2 replicate 2 | place: USA:California | collected 2015-04-18
CGAGCAGAAGTTCGGTAGATCGAACCTGACCCTGCCGAGCGGCTGACCACCGATGAAAACGCCGGGGCCACAGAACCCCGGCGTTTACCGAACGAATTGGAAACGTAAGAAGAAGTCGTTACTTCTTCTTGGCGGCCTTCTTCTTGGCAGCCGGCTTCTTAGCAGCCTTCTTCTTCGCGGCCATGTTGGTTTACCTCCTTCACTCTATTTCGGACCCGATGAATGGTTTTGGTGACGGGTCCCAAATGCATTCCTCGAAAAGATCTGCCGGCTCGTCAGTTGGTCGCTTCTGTGATGGCAACCATGAGCAGCATCACTCTCAAACTGTTGTGATACTCGAACTGGACCACTTCTGTCAATGGATTTCGCATGATGGTTTTACGCTGACCGTCAAGAGATCTTCTTCTGCTTGGCCCGATTCGAAGACTGCAGTGGGCGGCGTCCAAGGAAGAGGTCGCGCACCTCATCGTCCTTAACCACGACGGCCTTCAGTCCGACTTCGCGCAACAGGTGCAGCCATTGCGCTCGCGGAAACAGACCCTGAACGTGGCGATCGTGCACGACGCGCGCCTCGCCTTCTTGGTTGCGCAGCAGGATCGCAAAGTCAACCAGGTACGTGGTGTCGGTCGGGTCGGGATCGAAGACCCATTGCAGAAAGCGCAGTCTCCCGGTTCCTCCTTGATCAGTGCCTCGGACAAAGGTCTCGCGCACGAAGTCCGGGACGAACAGCGCGACGCTACCGGGGCTGCAGTGCTCGTATGCGGTTTGCATCACCGCTCGTAGTTCAGGTTCGGTGGTCATGTGGCAGATCGCGTCATGAACGAAGACCGCGTCGAAGGTGCGGCCGAGTCGCAGCGTGCGAATGTCGCCCTTGATGTGCTCGCACTCGGGGTTGAGCTTGCGACTCACCGAGAGCATCCGCGGCGAGAGATCCACCAGGGTCATCGCGAAATGCGCCTTGAGGTGGAAAGCGCTGTTTCCGCCGCCTGAACCAAGCTCGAGCACAGTGAGCGGTGCCGGCCTGGTCGATCTGCGGAGGACACGGATGATGTGAGCCGCTTCGCGGCGGTATTCCTCAGGATCTGAGAAGACCGGCCACCACTCAGCCAGCTCGCCGTAGAGCTTCATCACTCGTACAGCGTGACTGGTCCTGGAGCTCAGCGAGTTGCCAGACAGCCAAGAAGACAGCCAAGCAGGGAGTCAGAGCAACGCAACCGAAGCGGTGTACTGGTGTCTGCCCTTCCTGGGGCCCGACCAACTCTCGAATTCAGATCCCTCCGCCGTCGTACTCGTCGTGGCGGCGCCACCACAAACCGGTCTCGTTGCGACCGAGTGGTGCGCGGTCGAGCCACTGGTACATGCCCCAGAGGCCGTCTATCCCGCGCTCGTACGCCGAGTAGGTGTGGTACACAGCGCCGTCCTCGAGCGCAAAAGCGCTCACGCCGGGCCCTTCGCTCCTGTACGTCGGCCAGTCCGTTCCAACGCTCGACGTGATCGCGACGACGAACGGATTTTCCTCGCCGCCCTGCGGCAACCGTAAGTCCACGTCACGGAAGTTGTACTCGACGGCTCCCGAGTCCCACTCCTCCTTGGTGACCGCCGCCTGGAAGTCGTAGTTGAAGTCGCTGTCGAACGAAGACGCCCAGGGGAAGCTCCAGCCCATTCGCCGCTTGTAAGCCTGCAGTTTCGGCAGGGGAGCTCGCGACACTGCGCAGAGCGTGACGTCGTGATTCGCAAGGTGGACTACAGAACCGTTGAAGCCGTCCGCGATCGCCGAGCAGGACGGACACCCAGCCGCGTAGTCGGGCCCGAACATGAAGTGATAGATGAGGAGCTGCGAGCGTCCTCTGAAGAGATCGGCAAGGGACGCTGTGCCCTCGTCGGTCTCGAAGCGGTACTCCTTGTCCATTCGAACCCATGGCAGCGCCTGCCGCCGCTGGGCCAGCTCGTCCCCATGACGCGTCAGCGCCTTCTCGGCCTTGAGCAGCTCCAGCCGCGCCGCAAGCCACTCCTTACGTGTTCCTATCTTGTGATCGGTCATTAGTTCTCTCCTTCTTAGTTACAACGGGTTGAAGTGGGCAGCACCATCGATGACGTATGACATCGGTGGCGTGAGCCCAGGAACCGACGAGGGCGCTATGACGATCAGAAGTCCAAGTCCGACGATGGCCAGCGCCATCGGCACATCGATGGCGGCTTTCGCGGGCAGGAGCTTATGGGCGACTACGAGGGCGGCGATCACGAACATGAAGGTGACGCTCATGACGCTCAGCGCCACCAGCATCACCATCAGTCCGATGCTCGACCCGACGCAGCAGAGCCCGAACGCGAATCCAGAGCCGGCGCTCTCGCGGCAGCGCCGGCGGAAGTGCTGCTTGAGCGGCGTGAGCTCGTAGACCCCCGCAGCGATCACAAACACGGCGGCCGCGAAGGACCCGTGCGGCCGGTAGAGCGCATACACTGCGGCGCCCACGAGTGTCCAGACGGCAAGGTACGACCCGACGAACAGCGGCACTGTGCGCACACCGCGGGCATGAGCGCTTCGCAAGACTGCCGGAGCCGCGCCGGGCAGCATCATCGCCGCCATCATTGCCACCCACAGGGCCATAAAGAACGCGAACGAACCGAGCGGGGTGGCAACGCCTATGTTCGTCCCGTTCATTTGCCCGTTCATCTGCCGGACCGCGATGACCCAGGATGCGGCGGCGAGCCCGAGCGTCGCCGTCAGCGCGACTGCCGTTGCGGCTGTCGTAGCGCTCGTCCTCGCGGTTGCGACCTTCTTGTTCAAAACGTGCTTCCTTCCGTCATTCCTCAACGAATCGCTTGAGACGGTCGAGGGCTTCGTCCCACCGCTTGGAGACGTGCTCGAGATAGGTTCGCGCCACTTCCATTTGTTCCAGCTCGAGCTCCCAGATGCGCTCGCGACCACGGCGTACATCCGAGACGAGCCCTGCCGTGGCGAGCACGTTCAAGTGCTTTGTAATCGCTTGTCGCGTGACGGCAGATCCGGCGGTCAGCCGGGTAATCGAGAGAGGACCATCGGAGCTTAGCCGGGCGACCAGCGCCAGCCGGGTCTCGTCACCGAGGGCCGCAAACACCGGCGCAGCGCGAGAGACCTCGCGCCAGGCGGCGCTATGAAGCGACATATCGCGCGATGTTCTCCAGCTCCTCAGCCCACCCCGCGTCGTTCATCCGCAAGGCTTCAGCACGCCTTGCCGCCGGTATGCGATCGAAGCCTGACTCGACCACGGTGAGCCGGGTGCCTCCCGCCACTTCCTCGAGTTGAAATTCGACCAGGGTGGTGGGCTCGGTCGAGTAGTCCACGCCGGATTCGACCGCGTATGGATGCCAGCGGTACGACATCCGGCTCTCAGGAACCATCCGCTCGATGGCGATCTCGACGGTCACCTTCCCGTGGCCGGGCAGCTCGATCTGGCCATGGGCACGCGCGCCTGGTGCGAAGGTACCTTCAAGCTTCATGCCGAACCAGGCGCCGAACTCGTCGGCGTCGGCAAGCGCGCGCCAGACACGCGAGCGGGGTGCGCGCAGAACGATCTCTTTCTCGATGCGGTCCGTAGAGTTATGCAACTTTATGGTTGCATCATACCCGGATTCCCTTTGAAATGCAACCAGCCAGTTGCATAGATCAGCAAGGCCGACATTTGGTAAAGAGTCTCGGGGCCGGCAGTGGCAGTTCTCTTAGATAATCCCCGGGTATGCCGCATGACTGAGGTCTTCGCACCGGTGCGGATCGAAGTGATGACGCTGGGCGAGGCGTGGATAGCGATCGCGGCGGCGATTCTGACGGACGGTGTCGTTGGGAGCTGGGACGGCCTGCCAATCGTCGAGGTGTTCCGCGCGACGCTCGACGTGACTTCGCCGAGCGTGGACGACCCGATGATTGCCCAGCACGGCGATCCCGAGCGCTTGGCCTGGATGCACGCCAACTTTACCGACCACACCCGAGTGCCTGAACTCGGTGACGCCGACAGCTACGCGACGCGCCTGTACGACTACGCGCACGCAGGCCGCGACCAGATCCGCTGGGTGATCGATCGACTAGCCGCGAATCCATGGGCGCGCGACGCGACGGTCACGACGTTTCAGCCACTAACCGACACCAGCTACATCCCATGCGTTAGCCTGCTCGACTTCTGGCTCGTCAAGGGGCAGCTACAGCTCGCCATCTACGGTCACGCCATCGACTTCGGTACGAAGGGCTATGCGAATCTCGTCGAGCTCGCAGCGCTACAGACTCGCGTGGCTGGCGACCTTGGCGTCGGGGTCGGCACGCTGACGATGACCGTGAAGTCGGCCCACATTTATCAGACCGAGCTTGGCCTGATGCGACGCATCATCGCGGCGACATAGGGTTAACCACCCGGAACGCGTGTTCTGCTCGCCGCCCGGGCCTGCTTCATGTAGCAATTCATGTAGTGCACGGCCCGCTTCATGCACGCGGGCCCTCGACCTAACCAAGAGTTCAGTACACCTACTGACGACATCGGCGGATCGATTCGGTACCTTCGGTTCGGTCGAAGATTGAAATGGTAGATGTGCCGGTTGGCGGGGTCATCGTGGCGGCACCGGAGCCGCTGCGGACGCGTCGACTGTCGTTGCGCCGGCTGCTGGCCATCAATGCCTACTGGTTCGGAGGCGGAGCGCACTGGCAGCCGATCACGATCGCGCTGCTGCCGATCGGCGCGCTCCTGGTTGCCGGGACCAACGCCGACCTCCTGATAGGGCGCGTTAACGCGGCCGGAAACCTCTTCGCATTGCTGGTCCCGATCGCGGTCGGCTGGCTCAGCGACCGAACTGTCTCTCCGTGGGGGCGGCGCCGGCCCTGGATCGCCGCGGGCACTGCTGTGAACGTGGTCGGCCTTCTCATGCTTGGCCTGGCTCCGACAGCGGTCGCCTTGGTGGTCGGGTATCTGGTGGTGCAGATCGGCTTTAACCTCGCCGGCGGCGCTTTCAACGGGGTCATCCCAGACGTGGTCCCGGCCGACCAGCGCGGTCGGGCATCGGGTCTCCTCGGCATGATGAATCAGCTCGGGATCGTGGTCGGTCTGCTGCTGACCATCCTGATCCTGAGTGCCCTCGGCAACAACCGAATCGGGATGCTCGCGGGCTACGTGATGGTCGCTGTGGTTCTATCCGGCACCATGTTCATTACGCTCGCCGCCGTCAAAGAGCCACCCGGGATCCGCTCGGCACGACGTTCGCTCCCGAACCTGCGACGTGCCGCCGCCATCTGCATCCTGGCGTCCGCTATCGCAATCGTGCTCGCGTTCACGCTGTTGCTCTTCGAAACCGGTCGCCTGTTTCTGCCGCTGCTCGCCTTGAGCTTCGCTGCCGGCGCGACCGCCTATTTCAGCGGACGGCGCTTAGAGGCCTTGCGGGAATTCTTCTCGGCCTTCCGTTCCAACGACTTCTTCTGGACATTCAACACGCGATTCCTGGTTCAACTCGGCATATACACGATCCTTCCGTGGATCGGCCTCTACTTCCATGATGTGGTCCGTTCGCACGACTTCGGCACAGCCGCGGCCTACTGGAGCCTGGCCGTACTTGGGGGAGCTGTACCCACGTCAATCATCGGCGGGCACCTCAGCGACCGAATCGGCCGGCGCAAGATCTTCGTCTACATCTCGGGCGGGGTCATGGCGCTCGTCGCGTCGGTCCTGCTGTTTGGGTTGGTCGAGTCGCTGCCTCTGTTGTACGTAATGGGTGTCGTTTTCGGGCTCGGCTATGGGTGCTACTTCTCGGTCGATTGGGCCCTGGCTTGCGACGTTCTCCCGAACAGCCAGAAGGCAGCCGGCAGAGACATGGCGCTGTGGCACATCGCCTTCGCTCTTCCGGCGGCCCTTGGAGCCAGCCTGACTGCGAAACCGCTTCACTATCTGAATGAATCGGGTCACCTCTTCATCGGCATGACGAGCGGCGGCAACCTGGGCTTCCGGCTCGTTTTCGCGACCGCGGCCATCTGGTTCATCCTCGGAACCGTGATGGTCAGTCGCATTCGGGGTGTGCGTTGATACTGCCGGCACCAGCCCAAGACGTTCTGTCCGTTTGGGATACCCTCCCATCTTTCCCGGATGTCGACTCGTAGTTTTCCGTAGCCAGGCTACGCAACGAAGACTGATAAGCACAGCATCAATAACGGAGTAGTGTTCACCGTGGCCCCGAGGGACACGCGCGCCGGAGTCGGAGTTGGTCGCAAGACCGGTTCTGAAGCTGGTGAGGCGATTCGTCGGGGTCACTTATTTTTAGAGAAGGACCTCAAGCCCGAGTAACGTGGCGATGCAGCGAGGCCGCATTCCGGCAGCGATCAAGAATTTTGAGCACGCGGCCGGACGAGGTGTATGGTGGCAATAGCGGACCGCTCCCCAGCCCGTTACAACTTTGAGCTGAATTGGCGGAAAATGCCGAGCGGCCCGCTTACTTTGCGGGTTCGGCTCGCGCCTGAAACAACTGACTCAGCTGGGCGGGGCTGATGTTGCCTCCGCTGCAGATCAACGCCACCCTATGACCTCTGAGGCGTTCTTTGAGCTTCATGGCGGCGGCCAGTGGCGCCGCGCCGGCGGCTTCGACCAGCGTTCGAGTCTTTTCGATCATCGCTCTCGCGGCGGCGTCGATCTCGTCGTCGGAGACCAGGACGAAGTCGTCAAGCAACCTACGCAGAATGCGTTGAGGCAACTCGAATGCCACGGCGGTGGAGAGACCCTCAACGCGAGTCTGGTTGGGCGCTTCACGAAGCTCACCGCCGCGCCAGCTCAGGTAGGCCGCCGGCGCTTGCTCCGACTGGACGCCGATGACCTCGATCTTGGGATTCACGGCCTTGGCGACGATGCAGGCGCCGGCAGCGCCTGAGCCACCGCCGATGGGAACGATGATCGTGTCGATACCAGGTTGCTCCTGAAGCACTTCGAGGCTATGCGTTCCCACTCCCGCTATCAGATGCGGTTCGTCGCCTGAGTGTATGTATCGGTAGCCGTGCTCCCGCGCCAGCGTTTCGGCATGGAGGCGGGCGTCGTCGTAGCGAGCGCCCTTCATGACCACCTCGGCTCCGAGATCCTGCATCGACTCAACCTTCACCGGGTTGGCGTTCTCGGGCGCGCAAATGATGGCGCTCACCCCGAATAGCCGGGCGGCATAAGCGACGGACTGTCCATGATTGCCCGTTGAAGCGGCGATCACACCACGATCGCGCTCCTCGTCCGTGAGCCGGCTGACCAGGTTGACGCCCCCTCGAACCTTGAAGGCGCCGGTCGGATTGTGGTTTTCGTGTTTGACATGAACCTCCGCCCCGACCAGCCGATCCAGCGCGGGATAGTGCCTTAGCGGAGTCGGCTCCACGTAGGAGCGGATCTGCCTCGCGGCATCGAGGATGTCCGCGAATGTCGGTTCCCTCAGCTCACTCATATCGTGCCGGTCCAAAGGATGCGCCACAATTGCCACCAACGACACTCAAGGAGACTGCGAATGGACCGGAAGCTTGATGACGTGACCGCCCGCTGGAACCTGCTCGAGCACAGCTTTTACCAGCGCTGGACGCAGGGCACCCTGACCCGCGACGAGCTCTGCGATTACGTCGAGCAGTACGCGCATGTCGTACGCGCTGTTCCCGGATGGCTCGAGAACGTGCCAGGTGGAGACAGCACCGAGGTCGCCCGGCACGCCGCCGAAGAGCGGTCGCACATCGAACTCTGGGACAACTTTGGCGAGGCGCTGGGGCTGGGCTCGGACACCATCAGGTTGGCGCCGGCCAATGCGGCCACCACAACCCTCTTGCAGAGTGGCGACGAGCTGGCAGCGATGGGTCAGGCCGCTGCAGTCGTCTGGGCGCTCGAGGCGCAGACACCGGCGGTCGCGGGCGCAAAGCTGGCCGGCCTGTCCGCCTTTTATGGAATCGGCGCAGACGACGGTGGTGAGTATTTCGCCGTGCACCAGCACCTGGACGTCGAGCACGCGGCCGAGCTCAGGAAGCTCTGTGGGGACGGCTCAGAGCGAGCTGCCGAGGTGATGTCGAAGGCGCTCTGGGACCTGCTGACTTCGGTGGAGGTCGCACCGAAACCGGTCTGAACCGACCGCATTGCTTTACACGGTCGGAGTCGAGGCTCCCCGGGCACCTGGTTGCCGGGCCGTTCTCGGGCGTTATTTGATATACCAACACCTGATGGACAAGCCGGGTCCGGCAGATGCTCAGGAAACCAGCGAACCGCTCCCAGGCGAGCGACGAACCCGGCTGAGCGGAGCGTGGACCGCGGTCGTGGTCGGCCTGGTGGCGCTCGTGGTGATCCTCGTCTTCGTCCTGCAGAACCAGCAGAGCGTCGAGGTCACCTTCCTCATGTTCCAGGGCCACCTGCCGCTCGCCGTGGCGCTGCTTTTCGCGCTCATTCTCGGCGCGGTCATCGTTTTCGCGTTTGGGGCGGCTCGCATCCTTCAGCTTCGAATGGTGGCCGGGCGTGCCCGCCGGAAGGGCCCGAGCTCCGCTCCTCCGGCCGAGTGAAAGCAGCCAAGAAGCCGGCGCCGCGAAAACGGGCCAAACCTTCTCAAGGGCCGAAGGCCGTCAGGCCTGAGGCCGCCGAGCCTGTCGTCAAGGCCGGGCCCGTGTCCGTCCATGTGGACTCGGGCCAGGTTGCGGTCGTGGTCGCGCCTCCGGCTCCGGCCGGGATCGACCGGCGCCTGTTCAGGGCGATCAACGGCCTGCCGCATACGGCGACGAGCGACCGCTACGTCAGCGTCCTCTCTGACCTCGGGGAGGGCCTCGGTTGGGTGGCGGGAGGAGTGGCCCTCGCCATTCTTGGTGGGCCCAAGGGGCGGCGGGCCGGTGTAGCCACCGCTGTGGCGTCACTGGCGGCGACGTACGTCGTCCAGCAGCGGGTCAAACCGCTGTTCCGCCGTGTGCGCCCATTCGTCAACCGCGAGGCGCGCGTGGTCGGCATCCGGCCGGCGGACCACTCGTTCCCATCCGGTCACACCGCCTCATCCTTCGCGGCCGCCACCGCCCTCGCGTTCTTTTATCCGAGCGCAGCCCCCGTGGCGTACACGGTGGCCACTGGGGTCGCCGCGTCCAGGGTTCATCTCGGCGTGCACTTTCCCAGCGACGCGGCTGTGGGTGGAGTGATCGGGATCGGGATCGGCACGCTCAGCGCCTGGCTGTTCAAGAAGCGTGGCCGGCGCGCAGGCTCACCCTGCTAAGGGCTCAACGCGGAAGGATCACTCTCAATGCGCTGAGCTCGGCGTTGATGGTGGCAGGCGTTCGGCCAAAGCGGGCGTTGTCCGCGTATATCCGCACCTTCGGCTTTGTGACCACCTCCAGCTTGCGGAACTGAAACACCTGGCCCAGTCCTCCCTCTCCGGTCTTGGAGAGCACTGCTCGGGCCAAAGCCCGCTTGACGATGTCCCGGCGGCTGGCGCCTGCGTGGACCGAGAGCTCCAGGTAAGGGTCCACGGGCGTCGTGTCGCTGACGGGCATCTGGGAGCCGATGGAAGTGGTGTTGGTGAAGACGAGGGACATGGCGGTGCCGCTGCCCCTGATGTCACCTGTCAGCGTGTAGGCGAACGGCCTCGCCTCGGCAACGTGTTTCAAAGCCTCCGCGAAAGCTCCGAAGGCTCGGTCCTTGGCCGACTCGCCGGCGGCGATGGTCGCGCCGAACAGGCCGATGGCGGCGGCCTCCAGGAAGACCTTCCCATTGACACGACCGAGAGTGACCGGGCGTGGTTTCCCCGTCTTGATGACACGGATCGCGCGGTCCACTGTCGTGGGCAGGTGCAGCGACTTGGCGAAGTTGTTGAAGGTCCCCATCGAGACGATGCCGACAGGATGCTTGGTGTTCACGAGCTCGCGAACCACCCAGCCGATGGTTCCGTCGCCGCCTGCCACGATCACCGTGGCCCTTGGAGAGATCAACTTCTCCAGGTCCATCTTGGGATCGAATTCGACGATCAGGCTGCCGGCGAACGCTTTGCGGAGCTTGGCCTCGTTCTCGGGTGTCATCGAGCCCGCCCTCGTGCTCAAGATCAGCAGTCGGGTCGCTCGTTTGGCGCTCCGCCGCGCGCCGCGCATACTCGTGGTCATCCCGCTTGAACTCCTTCCTGCTCGACGATACTCAGGCTGGGTCGAGTTTGAAGAAGACATCTCCGGCGTACGAGAGTGTCGTGCTGGTGCCGGCGATCGATGCCGGTCAGCTGGTGTGGGATCTCCGGAAGCAGCACGACCCGAGCGCTGCGGCCGGCATACCTCCTCATGTCACCCTCATGTTTCCATTCATCCCGCCGTGCGATCTGACCGATCCGATCATCGACACACTAGAAGCACTGATCAGCCAGACCACGGCGTTCGAGTTCTTACTGACGCGAGTGCGGCAATTCGAGCAGGGTGTCGTCTACCTGGTGCCGGAACCCGCCGCACCTTTCGCCAGACTCACCACGGAAATAGGCAGCCGGTTCGGAGTCCTGCCTTTCGGCGGTGCTTTTGGCGATGAGCCGGTGCCCCATCTCACGGTAGCCATTGTCGAGTCGGGTTCGGAACGGGAGCAGCTCGTCGATCAGCTGGTCCCTCGGTTGCCAATCACGCTCCGAGCAGAGGAAGCCTGGCTGATGGTTGGCACGAACTCGAGCAGCTGGAAGGTCGTTCGCCAGATGCGATTTCGCGGCTGAATCGTGACTCGGTTCGCGCCGTCAAACCGTCTCTAAGGCTTGCGAGCGCGGATGTAGGCGCTGCCGAGCTTGCCGTCGACGCCGGGCATCGTCTCCGTCGCATGCACGTTGAAGTCGGGATCCTGGAACCCGGCCTCGAGCAGGGCGGCGCGGTACTCATCGATGGGAATCGTGCCCGAGAGGCAGCCCGCCCACGAGTCCAGGCTCTTCTTGATCGTCTCATCCAGCCGCTCGAGCTCCACCATGTCGGCCACGGCGAAAAGGCCGCCTGGCCGGAGGACTCGGAAGGCCTCCTTGATGACCGCGCGCTTGTCCTCCGCCAGGTTGATGACACAGTTCGAGATCACGACGTCCACCGACGCCTCCGGCAGCGGAATGCTCTCGATGGCGCCCTTGAGGAACGTGGCGTTGGTGACTCCCGACCGCTCGCGGTTCGCGTTGGCAAGGGCGAGCATCTCGTCCGTCATGTCGACGCCGTACGCGTGGCCCCCGGGCGCGACCCGCCTGGCCGAGAGCAGCACGTCCAGGCCGGCACCCGATCCGAGGTCGAGCACGACCTGCCCTGGCTCGAGCTCGGCCAGCGCCGTCGGGTTGCCGCAACCAAGGCTGACCGCTTCACTCAGGCCGATTGACCCCAGGTCGTCGGCCGAGTAGGAGCCGGAGCAGCCGCAATCGGGCCCATCGGCCTGGCAGCAGCCGGCGCTGGTGTCGCTGGCGCCGAACGGGATCACGGCGATTTGCTTCGCGACGCTTGCGTACCTGGATCGCACCGCCTCTCGAACTTCGCTCATGGTGAGAACTCCTTCCAATCGATGGGTTTCGATGGGTGGATCGTATCACTATCCATCGATAAATGTCGATGGTTTGGTTACAATGTCTTCATGACGGTCAAAGTGCTCCCGGTCATCCGGCAGCGGGGCGTGTGCTGCGGGTTGCCCGAGGTCGACGAGAAATGGGCTGAGCGGACCTCGATCCTGATGAAGGCGTTGGCCGACCCAACCCGGCTGACCATGGTGGCCTCGCTGTGGAAGGCAGCTGCCCCGATCTGCATCTGCGACTTCACTGCCGGTCTCGACCTCAGCCAGCCGACGCTCTCCCACCACATGAGCAAGCTGAAGGAGGCAGGCCTGGTGGACTCGGAGAAGCGTGGGATCTGGACGTACTACCGGCTCGCCGCCGGCCTCGACGCGGGCACCAGGCAGCTGCTGAACCGGCTGATCGCCTAGGACTGGGGATGCATCTCTTACCCGTGGCGGCTCAAAACACGAAGTAGAAGCTCGCTCCTTCGCCGACGGCACCCTCCGCCCAGGCCCTGCCGCCATGGCGGTTGACGATCCGGCGCACCGTGGCCAGGCCGATCCCAGCCCCAGGAAACTCGCTCTGGCTGTGCAGCCTCTGGAACGCGCCGAACAGCTTGTGCGCGTAGATCATGTCGAAGCCGACCCCGTTGTCGCGGACGAACATGCGGGTGTCGCCGTCCACGATCTCGATCCCGATCTCGACCCTCGCGACCGGCTGCCTGGCCGTGAACTTCCAGGCGTTGCCGATGAGATTGGCCAGCAGGATCCGCGCCAGTCGCGGGTCCGCCGACGCGGAGATGCCCCCGGCGATCGCGACTTCCACGTTGCGCTCCGGGCCGGCCGCGCGCAGTTCCTCGACTATCTCGGCCGCCACTGCGCTGATGTCGCACTGCTCGCGATGGATCTCGCCGCTGGTCAACCTGAACAGCGTTTGCAGCCCGTCGAACACAGACGTGATCCGATCGCTTTCGCGCTGCATGCGCTGCAGGTGGTCCTTGGCACGCGGATCGAGAGCGTCTCCGTAGTCCTCGAGCAGGGATTGGTTGAGCCCGTTGAAAGCCAGCAGCGGCGCGCGAAGGTCGTGCGAAACCGAGTAGCTGAAGGCCTCGAGCTCGCGGTTCATGGCGGTCAGCGCCGTCGTTCGCTCTTGCACCAGCCGCTCGAGCTGCGTGCGGTAGCGGCGCAGCTCCTGCTGCGCCCTGTACAGCTCGACGAAAACGCTCACCTTGGCGCGCATGATGGCCGGGACCACCGGGGCGAAGACGAAGTCGACAGCTCCCAGGTCGTAGCCGCGGCTCATGTCGGTCTCGGCGCGATCGAGAGCGGTGACGAAGATGATCGGAGTCAGCTCCGATCGCGGGCGTTGACGAATGAGCTGGGCGGCTTCAAAGCCGTCCATCCCAGGCATGCGAACGTCCAGCAGGATGACCGCGAAATCCTGCCTCAGGAGCTGGCGCAACGCATCTGGGCCCGAGGCCGCCTCGACCACGTTCTGACCGAGCGGGCTCAGGACGGCCTTCAGCGCAAAGCGCTTGGAGGCGTCGTCGTCGACGAGCAGGATGTCGACCTTCGTCTCGACAGAGGCTGTCTTCGTCGCCGTCGCGGGTTGCGCTGTCATCGGACCTTCCTGAACACGCTGACACCTTCGCGAACGGGTTGGTATCGGCTGCTCTCGGGTGCGAAGACCGTCGATTCCCGCCGGCCGAGGGCAAGGAAGCCCGACCTGGCCAGGCTTTCGTAGAAGAGGCGATGGGCGCGCTGCTGCAGGGTCGGCCTGAAGTAGATGAGCACGTTCGTGCAAACGATCAGGTGGAACTCGTTGAAAGAGGCGTCGGTGACCAGGTTGTGCTCAGCCCAGATCACGTTGTGCAGCAGCTCGCGCTGGAGTCTTGCGACGCGGCCCGTGGTGGTGAAGAACGTCGACAGGGTCGAGCGCCCACCCGACTGAATGTAGTCGGGCTCGTACCGTCGCAGCAATTCCGTCGGGCCTGCACCGACGCGCGCGATCGCCAGTCCATCCTCGTTCATGTCGGTGGCGTAGATGCTCGACCTCCGGAGCAGCCCCTCTTCCTGCAGCACGATCGCGAGGGAGTAAACCTCCTCGCCAGTCGCGCAGCCCGCGCTCCAGATGCGCACCGAGGGATATGTGCGCAGAAGCGGGACGACGTCCTCACGCAGGCATCGCCACGTCTCGGCTTCTCGAAACATGCCGCTGACGGTCACGCCGACCGTGTTCAGGAACCTCTGCATGCAGGTGGCGTCGTGCAGCAGCCGGTCCTGGTAGGCCGAGATGGTCGGCACGCCTTCGCCGGACATGCCTGCCGAGATGCTGCGCCGCAGCGGTGCTGCCGCGTACTCGCGGAAGTCATAGCCATAACGAAGAGCGATCGCTTCCAGCAGAAGCTTGATCTCGATCTCTTCGAGGCTCTGGATCTCCAGCGGTGTTGTCGTTGCCATCAATCAGGACTCCCGCACCTGACCCTGTCGGATGCCTTCTCCCATCAGTGGCTCAGCCACGAACGCAGCATGCCGACAAGATGAGAGCTGTCGACCGGCTTGGCGATGTAGTCGGACGCCCCGGCTTGTATGCACTTCTCCCGGTCTCCCTTCATCGCCTTGGCGGTGAGCGCTATGATCGGCCGGTCCTGGAAGGATCGCAGGCTGCGCATGTTCGACATCGTGGCGTAGCCGTCCATCTCCGGCATCATCACGTCGACCAACGCGATGTCAATGTCCGTGGTCTTCTGTAGTGTTTCGAACGCTTCGGCGCCGCTGTCCACCGAAACGACGTCCATGCCCTGGCGCTCGAGCAGAGCAGTGAGCGCAAAGATGTTCCGGATGTCATCGTCGACGACCAGGATCTTCTTGCCCGCGAGCGAGGCCTCGATGGCGACGATGCCTGAGTCAGCTTCCTCGTCAGCCGCGTCCTTACTCAGGATGGCACTGACCTCGTCGCGCAAGCGTTCGGGAGACCGCACCTCCTTCACGACGATGGTCTTCGTCGCCCTTCCGAGCTTGAGCTCCTCCTTGCGGGTGAGCTCCTTGGCGGTGTAGACAAGCACCGGCGTCGACCTGAGCGTCCTGTGCTTGCGCACGTGATCGATGAGCTGCCAGCCGCTCATTCCGGGCAGTCCGAGGTCGATGACGACGCAGTCGAACTTCTGGGTCTCGAGAGCGGCCAGCGCCTCTTCGCCGGTGGCGACCGCGATTGTTTTCGCGGCGAGCGGCCCCACGAGCTGGACGATGCGCTCCCTCTGCACCGGTTCGTCTTCGACGACGAGCACCGTCCGGGTGGCGGGTGCGCTCCGCGGGCGGTCGAGCACGGCGACTGCCGGCTTCATGCTTCGCTCGGCGCGACGACCGTTAGGCCACGACGCCGAGCCCTTGCCGCGCTCGGCGGAGCCGTTGGACGAGGCGTCTCCGGCGGTGCCGGACCAGGCCACCATGGGACTGGCGATGGGCAGGTAAAGCGTGAAGGTGCTGCCCACGCCCGGCCGGCTCTCGACGGTGATCTCACCAGCCAGCAGCCGTGTCAGCTCGCGGCAGATCGACAGGCCCAGGCCGGTGCCCCCGTACTTGCGACTGGTGGTGCCATCGCCCTGGGCGAAGGCCTCGAATATCGTCTGCTGCTGCTCGTATGGAATGCCGATGCCTGTGTCGGTCACGCTCATCGCGATCACCGAGTGGGCTCGGTTGAGCGCCTCGTGCGCATGGCTCCAGCCAGAGGTGACGAGCTCGGCCCGAAACTCGACCTGGCCCGTCTCGGTGAACTTGAACGCGTTGCTCAGCAGGTTGTTGAGCACCTGCTGAAGGCGCTGTGGATCCGTCGGGATCGTCTTCGGCAAGCCCGGCCGGAGGTCGATCGCGAAGCCCAGCTTCGTCGCCTCGGCCACGTGCCGGAACGTCCGCTCCAGCAGCGGCGGTAGCTCGGACAGCGGCCAATCCGTGATCTCGAGGGCGACCGTGCCGGATTCGATCTTCGACAGGTCGAGGATGTCGTTGATGAGCTTCAACAGGTCGGTTCCGGACGAGCGGATGATCGTGGCGTATTCGGTCTGCTTGGGGAGAAGGTTTCCGTCGGGGTTGTCAGCCAGCTCCTGGGCCAGGATCAAGAGGCTGTTGAGCGGCGTACGCAGCTCATGTGACATGTTGGCCAGGAACTCTGACTTGTACCGCGACGTGATTTCCAGCTGCTCGGCCTTCTCTTCGACGAGGCTCTTGGCCACCTCGACCTCGTTGCGCTTCTGATCGATCTCGGCGTTCTGCTGTGCCAGCTGGCGCGCCTTCTCCCCCAGTTCCTCGTTGGTGCGCTGCAGCTGATCTTGCTGACTCTGCAGCTCGTTGGCCAGTGACTGGGATTGCTTGAGCAGCTCCTCGGTGCGGCTGTTGGCATCGATGTTGTTGAGGACGATCCCAATGCTCTCGGTGAGCTGGTCGAGAAAGTCCTGGTGCGCCTGGCTGAACCGCTGGAACGATGCGAGCTCGATGACCGCCCGCACCTCACCCTCGAAGAGAACCGGCAGCACAATGATGTTGAGCGGCGTCGCCTCGCCCAGCCCGGAGGCGATTCGGACGTACTCGGCAGGGACGTCGCTGACGAGGATGCGCTTCTTCTCCAGCGCGCACTGCCCGACGAGCCCCTCCCCGAGCCGGAACTCGGTGGGCAGGCTCTTGCGGCCTTTGTACGCGTAACCGGCCTGGAAGGCCAGGTGCGCCTCGCTGCCGTTGGGCCCGACCATGCCGTAGAAGACGCCCTGCTCGGCGTTGACCAGCGGGGCCAGCTCCGACAGGATCATCTTGGACACGGTCATCTGGTCGCGCTGGCCCTGCAGCATGCGCGCGAATCGGGCGAGGTTGGTCTTGAGCCAGTCCTGCTCCGTGTTCTTCTCTGTCGTCTCCTTGAGGTTCCCGATCATCTCGTTGATGTTGTCCTTGAGGGCGGCGACCTCCCCACTCGCCTCGACCCCGATCGATCGCGTGAGGTCTCCCTTGGTCACCGCGGTCGCGACGTCGGCGATGGCGCGAACCTGGGTGGTCAACGTTGCGGAAAGCTGGTTCACGTTGTCGGTGAGGTCGCGCCAGGTGCCGGCGGCGCCGGGCACGCGAGCCTGTCCGCCGAGCCGGCCCTCCACACCCACCTCGCGGGCCACGCTCGTGACCTGCTGCGCGAAGATGGCCAGCGTCGCGGTCATGCTGTTGATCGTTTCTGCCAGCTCGGCGATCTCGCCCTTGGCTTCGAGCGTCAGCTTGCCCCTCAGGTCACCATTGGCCACCGCGGTCACCACGCGCGCGATGCCGCGCACCTGGTCGGTGAGGTTGCTGGCCATGGTGTTCACGTTGTCGGTGAGGTCCTTCCAGATTCCGCCGACACCCTTGACGTCGGCCTGGCCGCCGAGCTTGCCTTCGGTGCCCACCTCGCGAGCGACGCGTGTCACCTCACCGGCGAAGGCGTTGAGCTGGTCGACCATGGTGTTGATCGTGTTCTTCTGCGCGAGGAACTCGCCGCGGACGTCGACCGTGATCTTCTTGGAGAGGTCGCCCATGGCGACGGCGGTGGTGACGTCGGCGATATTGCGGGTTCGGTCGGTGAGGTTCTCCGTCATTGTGTTGACGTTGTCGGTGAGGTCCTTCCAGATGCCGCCGACCCCCTTGACGTCGGCCTGGCCGCCGAGCTTGCCCTCCGTCCCCACCTCGTACGCCAGGCGGGTGACCTCGCCGGCCAGCAGGTTGAGCTGGTCGACCATGACGTTGACAGTGTTCTTGAGCTCCAGGATCTCCCCGCGGACGTCGACGGTGATCTTCTTGGAGAGGTCGCCGTTGGCGACCGCGGTGGTGACCTCGGCGATGTTGCGGACCTGGCTGGTCAGGTTGCTCGCCATCGAGTTGACGTTGTCGGTGAGATTCTTCCAGGTGCCCGCCACGCCCTTGACCTGAGCCTGGCCGCCGAGCTTGCCCTCCGTGCCCACCTCGTGGGCGACGCGTGTCACCTCACCGGCGAAGGCGTTGAGCTGGTCGACCATCGTGTTGATGGTGTTCTTGAGCTCCAGGATCTCGCCCTGGACGTCGACGGTGATCTTCTTGGAGAGGTCGCCATTGGCGACGGCGGTGGTGACCTCGGCGATGTTGCGAACCTGGCTGGTCAGGTTGCCCGCCATGGAGTTGACGTTGTCGGTGAGGTCCTGCCACGTGCCGCCCACGCCCTTCACCTGAGCCTGGCCGCCGAGCTTGCCCTCCGTGCCGACCTCACGCGCGACGCGAGTCACCTCGGAGGCGAAGGCGTTGAGCTGGTCGACCATCGTGTTGATGGTGTTCTTGAGCTCCAGGATCTCGCCCTGGACGTCGACGGTGATCTTCTTGGAGAGGTCGCCATTGGCGACTGCGGTGGTGACGTCGGCGATGTTGCGAATCTGGTTGGTGAGCTGACCGGCCATCAGGTTGACGTTGTCGGTCAGGTCCTTCCAGGTGCCGCCAACGCCCCTCACGTCCGCCTGCCCGCCGAGCTTGCCCTCCGTGCCGACCTCGCGCGCGACACGGGTCACCTCAGAGGCGAAGGCGTTGAGCTGGTCGACCATCGTGTTGACCGTGTTCTTGAGCTCCAGGATCTCGCCCTGGCCTTCGACCGTGATCTTCCGCGAAAGGTCCCCGTTGGCAACCGCGGTGGTGACCTCGGCGATGTTGCGGACCTGACCGGTCAGGTTGCCGGCCATGAAGTTCACGTTGTCGGTGAGGTCCTTCCAGACGCCGGCGACGCCGGGCACCTGGGCTTGCCCGCCGAGCTTGCCCTCCGTGCCCACCTCGCGCGCAACGCGCGTCACCTCAGAGCTGAACGACCGCAGCTGGTTTACCATCGTGTTGACGATCCGCGCGGTCTCCAGGAACTGTCCCTGCAGGCGCCGGCCGTCGATGTCCATCGGCATCGTCTGCGAGAGGTCGCCGTTGGCGACCGCGCTGACGACTCGGGCCATCTCGGTGTTGGGCCGCACCACATCCTCGATCAGGTCGTTGATCGAGTTCAGGGTGGCGGCCCACCCGCCGCCGGCGTCGCCGATCGACGCGTGTTTGAACTGGCCCTCTTTGCCGACGCGCTTGCTCAGCCGGCGCAGCTCACGCTCGAGGCGCTGGTTGGACTCGATGATGTCGTTTATCGCCGTCGCGACCTTGGCCGCCTGGCCGGTCGAGGTCACCGGCATGCGGACGGAGAAATCCCCACGTTTGACCGCGGTGAGAACCCGAAGCATCACCCTGGGATCAGTGGTGTTTTCGGCTAGGGCTTTGCTGGCCATGATTCGTGTTTCCTCTCCTTTCCTTCGCTAACCTTCCTCATCTTCACGGCGTGGGTACCCAGAACTCGACCCTGGCTCCCGCCCCCGGCTCGCTGGTGATTCGGCACCAGCCGCCGGCGAGCTGTGCGCGTTCCTTCATGGCAAGGAGCCCGAGATGACCGGGGACATAAAGGCACTCCTCGACCACGAACCCGGTGCCGTCATCGGACACCTCCACAACCACCCCGCCGTCGACCGCCGAGGCAGCCACACGAATGCGCGCCGCGTGGGCGTGCTTCTCCACATTGGTGAGGGCCTCGGCCACGTTCTTGAAAACGATCGACTGCAGGTCGCCGGAAATGTCGTCCGGCAGGTGCAGGTCGATGTCAGGTTCGATACCTGTGTGCACGCGTAGGGTGGCGAGGCGATCCCGAATTGCCTCGCCGAGGCCGACGGTGAGGTCGAGAGCCTCCGGGCTCACGGTGGTGAGCAGCCGCCGCAGGGAGTCCTCGACCTTCTTGATGGTCGCTGCCAGCTGGTCGAGTTGGGCCTTCAGACGGCTCTCGGCGCTTTCGCCGCGAACGCGTTCGAGTTGGAGCTCGGCTGCGGTCAGCAGCTGCAGCGAATCGTCGTGGAGAGCGCTCGCGAATCGCCGCCGGGCCTCGTCACCGCCGGAGGCGACGTTGGCCAGCAGCTGGCGGCGGGCGGCCATTGCCTCCTCGAGCCGTTCAGCTGCGACATCGAGCTCTTCCTCGGCCTCGCGATACTGCCAGACGAGACCTGTCGCCATGGCCGCAACGCGGAGCACCCACGCGTCGTCCGCCGTGAATCCTCGCCTCGAGTCGTAGGCGGCGAGAGCGCCGATCCGCCGGCCGCCCGCTTGCCACGAGACCGCGATAGAGTTGCGGACTCCACGAAGGCCGATGTGGCGCCAGAGCTCGTCAAGGTCGGGGCACGTGCCGTTGCGAATATCCAGCTCATCACGGAAGACGATGCGCTCGGCGATGCCGTCGCCCTCGACCGCAAGCTGGATTTTGAGGTTCCAGACCGCCGACTGCGCAGGGAAGCCGAATGGCTCACGCTGCACGGCCACGAACCCCGGGGCGCCCAGACGCCAAAAGGCGATGCGACGTGCCCCCACGAGCCTGGCGACGGTCTCGGCCAGGTGGCGGAAGAACGCCGGCAGCTCCATCTCGGCTTCGAGGTACGAGGAGGCGGCGCCCAGCGCGAGGGAGGCGGCCTCCTGCGCCTTCTCCAGTCGCTGCGCGGCGCGCTGGCGCGACGTGAGCTGACCGGCGGCTCGCAACCGGCCGGGGTCGCGCAATCTCGCCGCACCCGTCGACCGGCTCCCCGCCGGCAGGTTGGCTACCTCCACGTCGCCCCTCCTGAGAGTCTCTGCGGCTTAATCAAACCGCCTGGGGGAGGCCGGCGTCGCCGTACAAGTGAGGTACTCAATGGGCCGGGAATTCCGGCCCCATGGCTACCGATTCAGGGTCAGGCTCTCGCCCGGCCCCGTCCGAACATCCTGAGGATGAAGAGCAGGAGCATGGCGCCGAGGAAGGCGATGATGATGGTGCCGACCAGCCCGACGCTGCCCTGGATGAAGAAGCCGGCCAGGAAGCCGCCGATGAGCGCGCCGACCAGGCCCACGATCAGGTCACC
>WNFD01003778.1_pt1 | contig 20386 bp, 16 predicted proteins | sample 5400491 | NCBI WGS metagenome assembly WNFD01 (sample SAMN13153343, study PRJNA577476) | soil metagenome | isolation source: 120 cm saprolite under Douglas fir tree site 2 hole 2 replicate 2 | place: USA:California | collected 2015-04-18
TGTATTGCCTTTGATCGAAGCGGCGATCGACGAGAACCGGACCGAACTCAAGTTGATTTGGGATCGCCTGCTCGCGAACGCCTGCGACCCGTCGAGATCGTCGCGAGTGCGAATTTCCTTTATCGAGATCGTCAAGAAATTCGATCCGTTGGATGCGCTCATTCTTCAAAAAATGGCAACTGCCACGGGGACGCTTGCACCAAATGCTCGCGATTTTCTAAAGGGGGCGCTCCGGGTAACTGTCGGTGAGATCATGGTCTCGTTCGAGAATATGACGAACTTCGGGCTATTGTTCACGAATGCTGAGAAATTTAATCCCCACATAACCGACAAAGGCGCATTACTGTTCAAGGCAATCGAGGAATGAGCGGCGCCTGACAACAGGGGCAGCATCAGGTTCGAAAAATATCAGCCCTACCCAGGGCGCCTACGGTCACATGTTCGGCGCCGGGATCTCCTCTGGATCAGTTTGATTGTGGCAGAGTTTCGGGCTGGAAAATGCCCGACTCGGGACGCATGTTCCGGCGATGCGTGAGCACTGGACTGAAGATCTTGTGTGCCCAAACTGTCGAAAGACCGGCCAAGCCGAGCTTTCGCAAACCGACGACCTTTCGTGGGACATAGAAGCAGATTTGGTCCCAGCCGGCTTTAAGGTCATTCAGCTAGAGCACGGCATCATCTTTCACTGTGCCTCCTGCGATATCGCTGTAGAACCCTAATGACCCTAGGCCAGCTTGCCACGATGGCGAGCGCTGCGGTCGCGGGAATTTTCCGGCACTTCGCCGCCTGCAAAAGCCGGACTCACCGGCGGCCATCCTGAGCCCGGCAACCGCACACGGGGCATCAGTCCCGCCAGAGGATCTATCAGTCGACTGCGCAGAAAGATCGAAGCTGATGGCATGGTTGGCGCCAGAGACCGCGCGACATAAGTTGCGACTCTGCGCCGACTACGGACGTTGCGTTATTCGGACGATGCCAGCCCGAGGCAGCTTTACTTATCTCGGAGAATGCGAGCTGGGCGCTCTTTGAGCCATGCGTTCTCTTGCTTCAGCGATTTGATTGTGCGGTGGAGCAGCATCACGTCGGAAGGCTCGCTGGTCATCGGCAACGGATCAGGCGGGACGATCTTTTCTTGGTAAACCATCATGTGAGGTTCCTTCAACCAAGAGTCCTGAGCGGAGATGGTTCCTCCGACTGAAGCAGGCCAATTTCTTTGCTTTCGATATCGATCGCTCCCACGATGTATTCGGCAGCCAGTTTTCGAAGCTCTGCTTGTGTATGGACGTCGCTGATAGCGTTAGCGTGCCACCGACACTTGGCGGCCTGATCTCGCAGATAGATGGAGCGTTCTGACATAAGGTACCTGTTTGAGGTCACCTTAGAGCAAGTGCCTCAATAGATTCTGATCAAAACAGCTCACCTGCGGACGTAATCACGGCCCTTACTTCGGTGGGTGCAGCTCGCCTTGAAGCCAGCGACCAAGACCCTTGGACCTCATGGGGTCTTCATACGCCGCAAAAGTCTTAAGTACCTGATCGCAGACAGCGCATTCAAACGTATGCAAGTCGACGGCCCTGGCGCGTGTCGGCTCGATGCTGACGAGCATCATCTGGGCCTTGCACTTCGGACAGGCGGGGCGCCCAATTGCGGCGAATGGAATGACGGACGACAGGTGTTGAGATTGGGGCATGATGCTTCCCTCGAACAGGCGGGAGCGCAACACTCTCTGTCACCGGTACATGCCGGGATCGGACGGTGATGATTTATTGTGCGCCTTGCTAGGGTTGGACACCAATGAAAGTTAGGCCAACAGGGCTGACCAATAGCGGGAGATCGCACTTTCGTTTGGGTGCATCTGGACGATGAGCGATGAGCCCCGGCTCACGGTCAGTTTACCGCGAACGCTGTTCCGATTGCCGAATAATCCCGCCGCGAAAGTGTCCTAACCTTTGGAGCGACATCGTCCCAAGGGAGGAAGCATAATGCGGAAAACGTTGGGAGGAAGCATAATGCGGAAAATGATTATAGCCTTGTTCGCACTGGCAGCCGTCGGCTTAGTTCAGCCAACTGTGGCGTTAGCTCGCGGTGGTGGCGGTGGTGGCGGCCACGGTGGCGGCTTTGGCGGAGGCGGTGGTTTCCACGGCGGTGGCGGAGGCGGCTGGCACGGTGGTGGCGGAGGAGGTTGGCACGGTGGCGGAGGCTGGGGCGGAGGAGGAACGGCAGGTGATCGTCTTTGTGGACCCGGCGCTTGGCCCCCGAGGTCTGCAAAACGCCCAAGATCTCGTCGAAGACGCTGACCGGGTTGTGAACGCAAACGATCAACTTTTTGGCACGCAAGGCGGGCCGGTAAACGTCATGGTCTTCGCGCTCGACGGTCGGACCGACGGAACTGGTGGCGCCGACCATATGGGGTGCGACTTCACAACAGGGTCGGCGATTGAGGTGTGCGCGGCGTTCGGCAATTCCGCCCGCGTGTCGGCGTTGTTCGAGGCCGAGCTCAGCGAGTGCTCGATGGGCGGAAATCTGTGCGGCGTGAGCACCGGCGAGGCTTTGTCTCGGTGGTGCGCGGCTGTCATCAGCAATGATGCCCTTGCGGATTTCGCGACCGCACCGACATGGGCGGCCCAGGGATTTCCGAATTTCGTCGACAGGACTGATCCCACTGACACAAACCCCGTAAGCACCGGCAACGGAATGGCGTTCATTTCCTGGCTCATATCATTGGGCCATTCGATAGATACCATCGCTCCGGCGCTGGTGTCGCTCGGCACCGGCGGCACGCTCGCTCAGCTCTTTGCGAGCCTCACCGGAGAGAGTCCCACAAATGCCTTTTCGAAATTCATGGCCGCTGTCAATAACCTGCCGAATGGCGTCACGTCGGACGATCCGTTCGGCCCGCCGGCCCAATTGGCGCATCTTGATCCGTTGACGGTGGCGTTGGCCGGGAAACTCTTGAGCTCGATTCTGGCGGATCTGGCTGCGAGCAAATCGGCCGACCATATGGTCTCGAACGTTCACGCGATCATGAGCTTGGAGCCCACGGCGAAGTGGCGGATCGCAGACAAAGGCTGCTGCAATGGCCAGTCACACCGGTTGCGGCCGCCGGGCAGATGAGCTGACGACATGACCGATCCAGTCCAAATAGGCAGCGGAACATCGCCGTTCAACCGCTCGATCCACAGCCGCCGTCCCATGTCACGGACTGCCGTTGCGTATTGAGGATGAGGGTAGTGTCCAGAACGTTTCGCACTTTGGGCTTGGGCTGAGCGGCGCCCAGCACTGGCTCAAGCGGTGATGGCACCTCTCATCTGCTGGTTGTGTGTACCGAAAACCCTATCCGAGTTGATGACGTGACGGAATCACCTAAGCTGGCGGAATGATTGGGCTGCTCTGTTTCGCTTTGGCCGTTTTAGCCTTGCCATTCAAGTCGAAGTTGCGGCTTGAAGCTGAGAACGCGGTGCTTCGACATCAATTGAACGTTTTGAGGCGCAGGCTGCGTGGTCGCGTCGAGCTCACGAACAGTGATCGCTGGTTCTTTGTCCAGCTATATCGCTGGTTTCCAGCAATCCTGAAGGTTCTCACAATCATCCGGCCCGCGACGCTCGTGCGTTGGCACAGAGCCGGCTTTCGCTCGTAACGGTGGCCCAGTTTACGGTCTTTGTGGCGGAGACCAGATACGAAGCGAGCTCCTGCTGGGTGTTTGACGGCGGTAAAGTCGTGCAACGTTTTGATTTGTCCTGGCGGAACCCGGGATCTTCTCAAAACGGGTCTCACCCCGTGGTGTGTCTGAACTTTAATGACACCAAGGCTTATCTGGATTGGCTGACGCGTAAGGTCGGAAAGACGTATCGGCTGTTGTCAGAGGCCGAATGAGAATATGCGGCACGGGCACGGACCGCGCCCGGCACCTATCCGCGCTATTGGTTCGGCAATAATGACAAGGATTTATGCCGCTTTGGTAATGGTGCTGATCAGACAGCCAAGAGCGCGATAGCTGGAATTTCCTGGACCGGCGTGCCGTGCGCCGACGGATACGCCTATACCTCACCGGTCGGAAGCTTCGCTGCCAACGATTTCGGCCTCTACGACATGCTGGGCGATGCATGGCAATGGACAGAGGACTGTTACCACGACAGCTATGTCAACGCGCCATCCGATGGATCGGCATAGACCAGCGGAAACTGCTCCAGTCGCGTGCTTCGCGGCGGCTCGTGGTTCTTCCTCCCGACTTTCCTGCGCACCGCCGGCCGTGGCAGGATCGCAGCTGAATTTCGGGCTTTCGACTACAGCATCCGGTTGACGAGGACGCTTGCTCCCTGATGTCGTGCCCGACGAGAGCGACGGCGCATCCGGCGAAATAGCATGGACGCAACTGCACTGCGCAATCCTCCATTTCGACATCGCCCGGGTTTCATGGCGGCATCGCATCAGCGCGTGGTGTCCCGGATGTCGCTTCGCTCATCCGGCCTTCTGTAACGGGCCGTGACTGAGACGCCGTCCCGCACACTGCAAAAGGAGAGCAACTTAATCGACCACCACCAATAGGCGCCGCAGGTCACGATCTTTCTTAAAGACCCACTTCATCCAAGCGCAACCACCGGACGAGATCAACGGGGATGCACTGAACCGTTTGGCTCCTCAGTATTAGTCGTATGAGGATGAATAGTCGGCATGCCCCTCGAGGCCATCTGCGCTGCCTGGACGAAAGACTCCTCCGCCTTTAACATAACCCACGTCGAAAACCACGACATGCCTCAACGGTAATGTAGACATCCCGGCCTACTGCCAATGGCTCCATCGCGGCACAGCGGGCGATCAGATGCTGCTCGCCCCAGCCGACATGAACTTGAGTGAAATCTCCCTCGATACGGCCCGCTCATAAAAATAACAGAGTCCCACTAAGAGAGATGACAACCAAGCCGGCAGGAAATCACGACACCCTCCGACGTGGCGAGCGCTGCAATCATCGAGCCGGGGCGGTCTCTGTCAGCGAGCATAGCCGGCAAGCGCATCGAGTTGGCGTTGCGCCTCAGGCGCACCCCATTCCTTGGCTCGCTGATACCAACTCCGCGCTTTGGCCGAATCAGGCTCCGCGGCGTCGAATTGTTTCAATACAATCGGATCGAAGGTCTTCGCCAAGGCAAGGGCGGCGCGGGCATCGTGAGCTTCCGCTGCACGAAGCAGCAACAAGCGGCCTGCCTGCAGATCGCCGATCGCTAGGTGTTCCTGCGCCCGCTTGAGCAACCCCTCGACTTCATTGGGAGTCATTGCCCGGATCGGCTCCGCGGGCGTCGGCGGCGCGGCCGGAGCGGCAGCGGATGGAGTCAAAGATGCTATGGGCCGCTGCCGTTGTGAAGTTGGCGCGACAGGGCCTGAAGGCACCGCTGCGGTATCGGCGGACGGCGCGACGGTGCTGCCAGGCCTAGCGGAGGTCCAGGTCAACCGGACGACGCTGCTGACCAGCGCATCCCCATCCGCGCTGCGAAGCTCAGCGGTCAGCTTCATCACGCCGACAAAATTGGCCGGTGGAATGATCGATGCGCCCCAAATCTCCTGCGCTGGCACGCGCCATTCGCCGGTGCTCATCAATCTGCCGACCGTCAGCCTGGCGGTGGCCGGCATTCCGTCGATTATGACGGTTGCGCCGGGACCGGGAGAGTTGACGCTGACACCCAGCAACAGCGGCTCGTTGACGGGTCCGCTGCTGTCGCCGACGACGAGCGTCGGGGCGGGCTTGCGCTGCGGCGCCGGAGACAAGGATGACTTCAACGATTGCGAGGTCGACTGAGTCGACGATGCCTCGGTTTCAGCCGGACCTTGCGACGACGGAGAGGCAAACGCGAAGATCAGCGCGACGAGAGCGGCCGAGCCCGCGGCAGTCGCAATTTTGGCGGCGAGGCCGAACGATTGGCGATTTCGGAGGAGAGCTGGCGTTTCGAGAAACTCCGGTTCAAGCTGTGATTGCAGGGCCTTGGCGACCGCCTCCGCGAACACGTCCGGCTGCTTCTGGGCTCTCGAGTCCCGGCCGCCGGCGGGACGTAAATGCGCGCTGTTTTCATCAGGCTTGTGCTGCGCGGACCGTTCCTCGTTGTCCTTTTCCGGTTCCAACGGTTCTGGGTCGATGGCAGATGGCCCTTCGACGGGCTCCGGCTCGGCCTGTTCTTGCAGGGCCTTCTCCACCGCTTCTGCAAAGATGTCCGGCTGCTTCTGAACTGGCGAATCCAAGCCGCCGACGGGACGTAAATGCGCGATGTTTTCGTCGGGCTTGCGCTGCGCCGGCCGGTCCTTGGCGGGCGCCGGCGGCGCGGGGTCCGGGTCGTTGCTGCGTTCGCGCAGCCGCCGCGGTACATAATAAAGTGGATCGTTCGGACCTATGTCCTGTCGTTTCGGATCACTCACGCAAACCTCACTCTACCCAGTTGCGCCTGTTAGGCGACATGTGCCGACGACACCTTCGTCATCCTTCGCCACGAAAATTTCGATCAAGCTTGCAGTGTGACGCCATAAAACGGCGCAGCCGCCCGCGGACCTCAACCCCGCGAAATGCGTCCGCAGCGGCTCGATCAGCGCTGGGTTGTATGTCGTCGCAATCAAGGGTTGTGATCTCTATTCCAAGTGGTTCCGTCCAAGCAGAGTTCATTGGCGTGCCCCCATCTGCTTCTTTGCTGAACCGACGCTTTCGCCAAGTATGCACGCTATATTGGCATCGGTAAGTTCCATTTGGCCCATGTATGAATGGGGAACAATAGCAACCAGAAATTGACCGAAGTTAGTTAACGGCGCGATGATTTCTATTCACGCCTTCGAGGTGACGGGATCTACCTCAGCGGGAACCGTGAGTGGCGGCCGCCTTTCAGTTCGAAGCACCGCGTGCAGCGGCGAATGCCGCACCGACATCAAGGAGTTACTGGTCTTTCGGCGCAGTGTGTGGGGCGCGGTCCGCTCAGTCACATCGATTTGTTTTGACGGTCCTCGCATGTCCGCCGCAGGCCATTGGGCCGCGATCTGCGTATGGCTGACCTGCGTAGGGCTCAAGCCGATCGGCCGGCTTATCTCCCGGTGAAATGCGGCCTTCGGCCCTCCCGCACGGCGGCGATGCCTTCATCGACGTCATGCGTCCGTTCAAGCGCGGCGCGAAGCGCGTCGGACAATTCGCGGGCCGCGCGAAAGCCCGATTCTTTTCTCGATCGGACGATCCGCTTGCTTCCACGCGTCGCCAAGGGTCCGTTCTCGGCAATTGCGTTGGCGAGACGATCGATCTCGGCGTGGATACCGTCCTTTGGAACCAGGCGCTCGACCAAGCCAATTCGCGCCATCTCAGCGGCGTCGATTTCCCGACCGGTGCACAACAATTCAAGCGTTCGGCCGGCGCCGATGATATTCGGAAGCCGAACCGGAGCGCCGGCGCCAGGAAAGCCGCCCCATTTTGCCTCGGGAGAGGACAGACGGACATGATCGCCTGCGATCCTGATGTCGCAGGCAAGGATGAGTTCGACCGCGCCGGCGCGAACGTAGCCGTTGAGGCCTGCGATCACGATTTGCGGCAAAGCCTCGATCGCGTCGAAGGTCTCGTTGGCGAGCCGGATCAATTCCAGGACGTGATCCTTGGCAAGTCGGCCCCTCAAGGCGGGAGTCAAAATACCCGTCGAAAAGCATTCGGTGCCCTCGCCAATGATGGTGAGAACCTGGATGTCGGGATTTGCCGCCAGATCGCCCGCAACGGTCCGGAGCGACAAAAGCAGATCCTGCGACAGCAGATTCTGGTTTTCAGGGCGATCGAGCACAATCTTCGCAATTCTTCCCTCGATGCGAAAATCAAATCCGGTCATCACGCCACCCTCCTGATTGAAACATCCGTTCCGTTATTGCACGACCAGCTTCCTCGAAACGACTGGCCGCGGATCCCAGGTCGCCTGATCCTCCCAGAACCGCAATTGGGAAGCTGATCCATCCTTGTTTCCTTCCATTTGGGGCGACGCATTCGCGCTTGCGGTTTTCAAGAGCTCCATCGTAGAATTATGCAATGTGAGAAGCGCGCAAGATCATGACGCAGTACATTAAGTTGCCTGAAGGGGTGGTACAAGCGACGCCGTTCCCGATGCTTTGCGATCAATCCGGATGATATCCAGGTGTGGGCGACCGCACTCAGGGATGTTGGTCAGCTCGACACGGAAGTCGACCGGTCCAAGCTGGTTGTGACACCATAAATGATGTCGGCGAAAAGAAAATCTGGTTCGGGCGATGAAGGAGCTGGTCCGGCATTGGAATGTCGATCGGTCACTGTCGAGCTTCCTCACAGATTTGGTCGCAAACGCATCATCGAGGACATTTCCTTTCAGGTCCGATCTGGAGAGTTCTTAACCATCGTCGGTCCTTCGGGAACCGGCAAGACCACCCTTTTGAGGGTTATGGGAGGTCTGACATCCCCGGCGAGCGGTTCAGTCCTGGTGCATGGAAAGGAACTCGACGGTCCTCCCGACAATGTCGTCATCGTATTCCAGGATTATTCCAATGCCCTGTTACAGTGGCGCACCGTCGCGGCAAACGTTGCGTTTGGAATAGAACGGATCCTCGATCGAACGGACATCGAACAACGAGTTCGCGACGCGCTGGCCCTTGTGGGTCTTGAAAAGAACGCGGAAGACCATCCGTGGCAATTGTCAGGTGGCATGCAGCAGCGTGTTCAAATCGCGCGCGCTTTAGCGCTGCGTCCAGACGTAATGCTGATGGACGAACCGTTTGCGGCGCTCGATGCCATGACAAAAGCGTCCATGCAGGACGAACTTTTCCGGGTTCGCGATCGGACCGGGACAAGCTTCGTCTTCATTACTCACGACATAGAGGAGGCGGTCTACCTTGGTGATCGGATCGCCGTATTGAAGGGCTCACCGGGAAGGATTGATCAGGTATTCGAAATTGGTCTGCCGGCGCCGCGTGATCAGCTATCTACACGCCAACTTCCGCAGTTTCTTGAGTTTCGTTACGCCGTGCAACAAGCCATTGGGCGCTGACATGGATGAGAGGCGCTTCTTCGCGGGGATCAATTGGCCCGGAACCGCCGTGTTCGTTCTCGTCGGACTTGCATGGGAAGTGGTCATCCGATCGGGATTGCTCGAATACGAATATCTGCCGGCCCCATCGGCTATCGGTCTGGGTTTGGGCCAACTCGCCCGGGAAGGGACGTTGGCGCCCGATATTGCGCACACGCTGATTGCCGTCGCGATTGGATGGACGGTGGCAATAGCAGTTGGCATTTCGCTCGGCTTCCTGCTTGGCCTATCGCCGACGGCCCGGCGTTACAGCCTTGCAAGCATCGAGGTTTTGCGACCGATGCCCGGGGTTGCGTTTGCGCCGGTCGGGCTCCTGCTGTTCGGCTTCTCTTTGAAAACCGAAATGGTCGTCACCATCCTCCCGGTGCTTTGGCCTGTGCTCGTCAACACCATGGGAGGCGTCAGCGGAGTTCATCCGAGGCTTTATGACGTCAGCCGGACCTTTCGTCTCAGTCGTAAGGATACAATCCTCCACGTCATCTTGCCGGCAGCGATGCCGCCAATTGTCGTTGGTGCGCGTATCAGCCTTAGTCTGGCGCTTGTACTCACCGTCGTCGCCGAAATGGTAGGTAATCCGGAAGGCCTCGGCTACGGCATCGTCCGAGAGCAGCAAGCGCTGCGTCCCGACCTCATGTTTGCCTATATTGTGACGGTAGGATTTATCGGCATCGTTCTGAATGCAGGAATGCTGGCCCTTGCGGAGACCGTGTTTCCATCCTCCCGTCAGTTGCGGAGCCCGCAATGACTCACTCTCGTCTTTGGCGACAATATTTTACAGTCGTCGCGGCGGCACTTCCGCCGGCCAGAGGCATGTTGCCGCTCGTGGTCCTTCTCGGCGCATGGCAACTTTTGCAGACCGGCAATTCTCCATATTTTCCGCCGCCTTCGGATTGGTGCAACGGCCTGGTGCTGCTCGAGAAAAGCGGGCGGCTGTATCCAGCGTTGTTGGCCACAACAATGACCATGCTGCTTGGATTGGCCGTGGCGGTCGTCATCGGAGCGGGAGTTGGTCTGCTCATTGGCGTATCACCGCGGTTTAGCCGCGCCGTCGGACCGCTTCTCGAATTTCTGAGGGCCATTCCGCCGCCGGCTATCGTACCCGTTGCGATTCTTTTCATGGGCTACGACGAGCGAATGAAGCTGACCGTGGTTGTAATTGCGGCGATTTGGCCGATTCTCCTGAACACCTCATCCGCAGCGGAGCGAATTCATCCACTGCTTCTCGACGTTGCGCATTCTTTTAGGCTGTCCGCGGTCGATCGCATGAGGTTGATCATTCTGCCGTCGGTCGTTCCTGCTATATTGCTCGGCATTCGTATCGCGCTGCCCCTCGCGATTGTCGTGACGCTTCTCGTTGAGATCCTGACCTCAGTCGAAGGAATCGGTGCGCTCATGATTGGTGCCCAACGCAACTTTCAATCCCCGCAGGTTTACGGACTTCTCGTTCTGATCGGCCTGTTTGGATTGTTCGTGAACAGCGTCTTTGCCGTCTTTGAGGCCATCTTGCTTCGTCGATGGCCCCCGAAAGCTCAAAGCGAAAATTTCTAGGAGTTCAAGATATGGAAGTCGGTTTCTTCTTCTGGCCCTTCAATCCCGGCTTGGTTGAAAGCCTTGCCGATCGCGCAGACCGATATGGCTACGATATGATCGGCATCGCCGATACGCCAGGGAACGCGATGGATCCCTGGGTTTCCGCAGCACTCGCGGCGCGCGTGACCAAAAAGGCGCGCGTGGCGCTCTGCGTGACAAACCTTGTGACTCGAGATGCCGCTGTCAGCGCCGCTGCGATCGCCTCGATCGATCAGATCATCGACGGCCGTGCAGTTCTGGGCATCGGTGCGGGTCACAGTGGAACGAAGAACCTTGGCCGCAACAAATCTACCGCGAAAGAGCTGGGTGAGGGCGTCACCCTCATCAAGACGTTGCTGCGGGGCGAACCCGCCACGCTGAATGAAGCAACGTCCCATTTGCCGTGGGTAAAGAAGCCGTCAAAGGTGTTTCTCGCGGCTTCTCATCCACTCGCTCTGGCGACAGCCGGACGGACTGCGGATGGCGTTTTTCTTAATTTCGGCTTGGGCAAGGATAATATAGCGCAATCCGGGGCCATCGTCGCAAAAGGAATTTCGGAAGCCGGCCGGTCCGTGGACGACGTCGAGATATGGCAAATAGCGGCTCTGGACTGCGCGATGGATGGAGACGTCGCCCGTGACAAGGTCGGGGCAATGCTCGCGTTCCTGGCGGGATATGTCATCGGCGACAAGAATCTTGAAACGCGCGGGGTGCCCGAACAACTTCGCGACCCGCTGCTCGAATTGCGTCGACGCTACAGCACGCGGCCAAGCGACGCGGACATCAGACTGGTGCGCGAGCTCGGTTTGTTTGACTATCTTTCCGGACGGCTGGCGATCTGCGGTACGCCGGGAGAATGCCTGAAGCAGGCGCTAGCGGCCAAGGAAGCAGGCGCCAGGCGGTTGATGCTCACGGTCAGTCTCGCGTCGGACCCCGTCCGGACTGTTGAGCTTTTCGGAGAGCATGTGCTCCCAAAGTTGCGAAACCCGGAATAGATGCACCGGCCGTGCCCGTGCTGGACTTCAAGAATGACCTCGTAGCGACGTTGGCGGCGGTCGGGCCCGCCAGAAGCATCGATTTTTCGGGCGATGGCAAAACTGTTCGCGAACTCAGACGAGCTTCCGAGAAATTCGTTAACTTGATGGGTTAGTGGCTTTCGAGGCTGTTCATGTAAAGGTATGAACCAAATTCGTTCTCCGATTTCGCGTCGTCGGCGCTTCAAGTGCGACGGCCGCATCACCAACCCGACCGGAAACATTCCGTCGCCCCGGGAGTAACTGCATGACCGCGCCATTTGAGGTGATTTCAGCACGCTTCCGATAGCGCATCGCTACAAGCTCCTGGCCGCGCTCGTGGTGCCGGGCCCGATCGCGCTCGTCACCACCGTCGGTGAGGACGGCATTGTAAACGCGGCGCCGTTCTCGTTTTTCAATGTATTCTGCGGGGATCCGGCCCTCGTCGTCCTCGGCATCCAATCGAGGCCGGACGGCACGCCGAAGGATACGCTCAAGCACATCCGTAAGACTGGCGCATTCGTCGTCAACCTCGTCGACGAGGCGATCGCCGAGCGAATGAACACATGTTCCATAGACTTTCCGTCCGACGTCAGCGAAATCGAGGTAGCCGAATTTACGACCCGGCCTGGCGTTGCCGTCCCGGTTCCGCGTATAGCCGAGGCGCCGGTTGCCCTCGAGTGCCGCCACTATCTGACTCTGGAAGTCAGCCACAGGCGCCAGCTCTGCATCGGTAGCGTCGTCCATTTGCATGCGCGGCCGGGCATCATCGATCCCGAGCGACTCCGCGTAAATCTCGACGCCTACAAGCCCGTTGCGCGGTTATTCGGCAATCTTTATGCGCGCCTCGGCGAGAAATTCGCGCTCAAGCGCCAATCCTTTGCCGAATGGCGGGCCGAGAATGGCGTCGACGCGGCGGCCGATCGCGCCGAGCCGAACTCCTGATCCCAGCGAGCCGCAGGCGCGGACGTGGACGCATCACGCACTCAAGCGGCATGTCGTCGAAGCCTTTCGGTGCACCGTAAAGAACACTGCGCCAAGGTAGCCTGCTGATAGATCATTCCAAGTTTTGTTTGCCTCACCCTTTTATATCGTCATGGCTGTGGCGGGCTTGGTCATGAGGAGTCTGAGACGATGCTTCATGGCGTTACTATTCTCGAGCCAAGGACGCCATTATCGAAGTTTGAATAATCCCCATCGAACAATTGCTTGCCTATGTCGATGCGATGTCTATCATCAGAACCGCGCACGAGATGAAGAGAAGCGTGTTGGTTCTGCAGGGAGGCCATGGTGGTGCAAAAGCTAAGAATATCTCGTTCGCTTGCCGTTTTGGTCGCGAGTGTGTTGTGCCTCGGTTCGCATTTCATCGCAGCCGCCACCGCTGCGCAATTGACGCCGGTGCGGGCCGCGTATATTCCGGTAGTCTCGTGGCTTCCGGCATGGGTCGCCAAGGACAAGGGTTTTTTTGAGAAGAACGGCCTCGACGTCACGCTGAGCGTTACGCAGAACCTATCCGTCCTGCCGGGAACGCTCGGGCGCCAGTTCGATTTTGCACCATCGACGCCGCCCGATCTCATCAAGGCCGTACTTGGTGGGATCGACGTCGTGGCCGTGGCCGGGCAGGGGATCGAAACCAAGGATAATCCGAGCACGCACTTGATCGTTCGCAAGGACTCCGCGATCACAAGCATAAAAGATCTCAAAGGCAAGGTGATCGCGACGCCGACGCTCGGCGCCATCATCCATGTCTCGGTGCTCGATAACCTCAAGAAGAACGGCATCGACCCGGCTTCGATCCGAGCCGTCGAAGTGCCGTTTCCCAACATGGCCGATCAGCTCAAGGCCGGAAACGTCGATGCCGTCGAGTCGCTTGAGCCCTTTGCCGGACAGTTGCTTGCCGCCGGCAACAGGTCGCTCGGAGACCCGCTTCTTTCGGTGAGCGATGAGGTCCTGTACACGTTCTGGATCTCGGATCGCACATGGGCGGTAAACAATCCGGCGGTGATTGAGGCCTGGGTCGCTTCGCTCGGTCAGGCCAAGGAATTCATGGACTTGAATCCTCGGGAAGCGCGCGCAATCCTCGCCAAGTATACAAGGCTGCCCGAGGCGGTGGTCGAAAAAATACCATTTGTGACGTATCGATTTCGGCTCGATCCTCAGGACTTCCGTGTCTGGGTGAACGTGCTGAAAGATCTTGGCCAAATCACCCAATCGATCGACGAAAATCGCCTGGCGATAAAGATCAAGTAAGGACGGCCGCGCCTACCGGCCGAGCGCGACACGACGGGCAATTGGCAACGCGATCTGATCCTGGCCGGTGGCTGGCTGGCCGCTCCTGATGTTGAAGCGCTGAGGCTCGACGTCGCTCCGGACTTTTTCAGCTTTCGGTGCCCGATAGCAATGGTGCATCGCCGGCTCCGGTCGTTCCATATTTTTCGGAAGCTATATCGCCGTTCCACTCGCAATAGTGGTGACGTGGCCGGTCGAGAGGCCAAGGCCAAGGTATCGCCGGCAAAGTGGAGCGCCGATGTTTCAATCCGGAAATTTCCAGTCCATCCAAGTCGATGCGTTTCGAGAGCATGTTTACGTTCATGCGCCAACTGAGCATGCTCAAACAGAGATGGTCGCGGTTCCATTATTGATTGCCGCCAAATGGAAGTTACAGCGCACTAATTCAACCAGAAGTTCAACGAAAAAGCGCCGCATTCGTCATGCACCTTCAGGTGTTGGAAGCGGATGAAACACTTTGTTAGTCGTTCTCTTCCTAACTAAGCACGACGCCAAAGTGTTTGTGATAGCTCACCCTGTTGGCTCCCCATAAATAACGTACACGCCTTGCCCTTGGAGAAACCGAATGTCTCGCATTGTTGCGGTTTTTGCCATCGTATCCGCTTTGCTCACAGCGGCGTTTCCTGCAGGTGCTGCGGAGTTCGGGACCAAGGAAGAAGCCACCGCCATGGTCAAACGCGTTCAGGCAAAATTCAAGAAGGAGGGGCCCGAAGCCGCCTTCCAGGCAATCAACAATAAAGCGCCAGGGTTTGCCGATCGAGACCTCTATCCTTTCGTGACCGAATTGACGGGTCTTTGCGTTGCGAACGGGGTCACTCCAGCGGTGAGGGGAAAGAACCTGATTGATCTCAAGGATCAAGACGGCAAATTCATGATTCAGGAGTTTGTCAGGACTGCCAGTAATCTCCCCGGACATGGTTGGGTCGACTACCGATGGCTCAACCCCGTCACCAAGACCATCGAAGACAAATCGGCCTGGATCGAAAGGATGGGGGATTATTTCGTCGGTGTCGGCGTATATAGAAACGAGCAACCCAACGAGAATACAATTGGTCTTATATCCGGCAGTCCGAATTCAGACGATACCTACCTGCAGATAGCGTACGATCTTGCGGACGTGCTCAACGACGGCGACAATCTTCGCATTCTTCCGATCGCCGGAATCGGCGGACCCAGGAACATTCGTGACGTGCGGTACCTGAAAGGCATCGATATCGGCCTCACGCAAACCAGCATTCTCAATAATTTTCGTCGATCGAATGAGCGAATGGGCCAAACCGACGACAAGATCGTCTACATTGCCAAGCTGTTCACCGAGGAGGTCCATCTCGTTGCGCGAGCCAACGTCACGTCGATTGAGCAGTTGCGGGGTCTTAAGGTCAACCTCGACGCAAAAGGTAGCGGAACCAGTTACTCGATGCGCGATGTCTTCAAGGCCGTTGGGATTGAGATCGAAGAAGTCAGCATGTCGCAGGCCGAAGCCTTCGAAAAGGTCAAGAGCGGCGAGATAGCCGCTACGGTTTTGATCGCGGGCAAACCGGTGCGGTCGATGTCTAAGCTAAATTCCGCAGATGGCTTGCACTTCGTTCCGGTGCCGTATCCCCCGCAACTCCTAGTTGACTATTATCCCTCCACGCTCACGCATGACGACTACCCCGACGTCATTGCCGCAGGTCAATCCGTTGATACGATTTCGGTCGGTGCGGTCCTCATCGCATACAATTGGCAGAAGAAGGCCAACGCCGATCGCTACCGGCGGGTTCAACGGTTCGTCGAAGCATTCTTTCCCAAGATCGCCGAATTCCGGAAGCCGCCGCGCCACGCGAAATGGCGTGAGGTCAACCTCGCAACTAAATTGCCGGGTTGGAGCCGGTTCGAGGCGGCACAAACCTGGCTTGATAACCAACATGCCGAGGCTAGCGCGGAGCAACAAGGTGTCCGCCAGACCGTGAAATTGGATGGGATCGCGCGTCCGGGCGTCCCCAATGTGCCTGCGCAGAACGACCCCGCGCTTTACCAAGAGTTTCTTCAGTGGAAGAAAATGCGGCAGCAGGGCCGGTGACGTTTCCGATGTAGTGGGAAGGGGCGGCAGGTGAATCCAGACGGTCTTGCCGGAGCGCTCCGGCGTCGATGGAAAAATCAAGATTGTTCGCCGCGACAAGAGCGCCGAACCGCCGCGTGCTTAACCTCGAGAACTGCCATTCATTTCGTCCCTGACGAATCGGCGGCGCCGGACAGCCAATTGCGACAATCTTCGTCGGCGTTTATTGCGCTGCTCATGGTTATGCCATTTCACTCCGCGCGAGCCGATGCTTCAGTTCGGCGAAGTCGCCAGGGTATCGACGTCAAAAGCGGCTTCCGGAAAATGGCAGACACGGGACGTGATATGAACCCGGTGCGCTTCCGCGCAGTGTTTTGTAAAGCTGCCGACGCCGTAGCTAAATCGAAAGTTCCGATCGATACGTCATGAAAGAAACATAAGATTTGTACCGCCCTGGATCTGGTCCGGAACGATCGTCATAAGGTCTTCATCTGCGCGGACCTGCAGGATGGTCGCGGGCGTCAACAGCGGCTGATCGATTGGGCGAACAAGAACTGCGTCATTCGGCGAAAAAGTGCTGTAGGCCGCGGAGAGCGCCGTATTGAGATCGGCGCGCGGCGGCTCGGAAAAGATATTGTGGCGGCGGGAGATGTCAGCCGCCGCTACATCCGAAGTCACCACGGTGGTCGGTGCGATACCGGTCGCGAGCGCGACCGTTTGCGCCAGCAGGGAGCAACACAGGGCCGTACGCTCGTCCACGGTAAAGAAGCTGGATAATCGCGTCTTGCCGGCGCTTGGCGTTTTGCAAGGAATCAGGATGCGGATGCCCATTCCAGTCCTGCTTTCACGCCGGCGCGCGCCAGCGATATCCGGTCGTCACCGTTTCTCATGACGGTTGGTAAAGCCATGGCTTTAAGACCGAGGCAATGGATATCCGGCAGCAAGTGCCGGTCGGTCTCGTCAATGATCAAACCATCGATAAGGTTCTTGTAGTGTTGCGCAACGCCAAGCTGAAACGTCGAGACCGAGATCACGCATCATGCGGGCCGCCGGTCCTTTTATCGCCGCCTGTGTGTACCGAAAACCCTATCCGGGTTTGTTGAGCGAAGAATCGGCTAAGTTGGTGCGATGATCGCACTCATCTGTTTTGTTCTGGCCGTGCTGGCCTCGCCGTTCAAGTCGAAGAGCGGGCTTGAGGCGGAGAATTGCGACGCAAGGTGAGGGGTCGAGCCCAGCTTACCAACAACGACCGCTGGTTCCTCGTCCAGATGCATCGATGGTTTCCATCGATCCTGACGGCCGTTACGATTGTCCGTATTCCTCCGCCGAAGGCCGCCTTGCGTGAGACGAAACGGCTGTGAAGACATAGGCGTATGACTGGTCATACGCCTATGTCGAAGGTTAGCCGCCTTGAGATGAATTCGTCGGGTGCCCGGCGACGCTGGACGCTGGAAGAGAAGCACCGGATTGTCGCGGAGAGTTGCGCGGGTTCGCGGTTAGTGTCGGCAACAGCGCGTCGGTACGGGTTATCTGCGAGCCAGCTTTTTAGATGCTGACCGGGCAACTTGATTCGCCGTCCGCGCGGCGCGGGCACCCTGCGGCTGTATGGAGGCTCCCCGATAGCTGACCGGCGGTTTTGACCAGGTGGCGGAAAGCTGCTACACGTTTACGTAGTGGCGTCGCCCGACCTGATCGCTCGCGCCGTCGATTGCGGGCGCGGTCGGAGCCAGTCGTCGCGTTGCTCCCGGCGGGTCCAACCGGTACTGATCTGCAGCCGGCTCTGACTGAGCCGCGGAGCGCCAGGACGGAGCCGGGCATGGGGTTGTCGGCGCGTTTGACCGCGGGGATGGTCGCCCTTCGCCCTGATCGTGCTCACCGTGGCCGCCACCGGCGCGCTCACCTATCATAATGTGTCCCTAGTCGAGGTTCCGCGCGCGCTTGATCGCCTCGACATCCATGCCCGTCTGCTTGCCTCCGATCTCGAGGCCTCTGTGGGCGGATTGCGAGGTGATGTGCTCGCCATTCCGAGAGCGGCTTCCGTCGCCGTTGAAGGCGTCAGGCGCGCGACGCGAGGCGGCGGCGTAGATCCCTTCGGCGTCACGACGCTGGCCCAATGGCGCGGCGCGCTGAGCGAGAGCTTCGCCGCCCAACTGGCCGCCAATCCGGCTTACGGTCAGATCCGCCTGATCGGTGCCACCGACGGTGGCCGGGAGATCGCGCGGACCGACCGCATGGGGCCAGAGAACGCCGTCCGGGTCGCGCCCGAAGCCGAGCTCCAGCCCAGGGGCGACCGTGATTACTTCCAGCGCGCCATGCGGCTGCGCGCTGGCGAGGTCGATATCTCACCGGTCGAGCTCGATCGGGAGCACGGAGCGATCGACACGCCAAATTTGCCGGTCGTTAGGGCGTCGACTCCGCTCGTGGGGCCGGACGGGCGGCCATTCGGGATCGTGGTCATCGATATCGACCTGCGTGGACCATTCGCGCGTGCGCGCGCGAACGCCCGACCCGGTGGCGCAGTTTACATCGTCAACAGCAACGGCGAGTATCTGGTCCATCCAGATCCGGCTCGCGAGTTCGGCTTCCAGCTCAGCGCGCCGTCGCGCCTGCAGGACGATTTTCCGGCGCTGGGCGGCATGCTGGCTCGTGGCAAGGCGGCGCCGCAGGTGGTTCAGGAACGTAGCGGTGCGGAGTTCGGCGCGGCCTTGGCCGGTGCGCGGCTTGCCGAAGGACCCCAGCTATTCGTCGTCGAAGCGGTGCCGTACGCGGATCTCGCCGCGGCGTTGACCACCGTGCGCAACTCCACCGTGGCGGCGGTCCTGGTGGCAGCGATCGGCGCAGTCCTGCTGGCCATCGTGCTGGCGCGCTCCTTGACCCGGCGTCTCACCCAGATGACGGCGGCGATCGACAGCTTCGGGCGCGGCGAGCCGCTGAGCCTGCCGACCCGGTCCAGCGGCGAGATCGGCGCACTGGCCCGCGCCTTTGATCGTATGGCTGCCGAGGTGCGTGAAAAAACGGTGTCGCTGGAGACCGAGATCGTCGAGCGTCGGCGGCTGTTTGCGAACTCGCTCGACCTCATCCTGATCGTCGACCGCGAGGGCACCGTCATCGACATCAGCCCGAGCGCCGAGGCGATCCTCGGTTATCGTCCGGAGGAGATGATCGGCCGCAAAGGTGCCGCGCTCCTGCATCCTGGCGACCTTGAGCGGGCCCGCGAGGAAATGCGGGCGGCGCGCCAAGGCCGCGCCACGCGAAACTTCGACTGCCGCTATGTGCACCGTGACGGCCGGATCGTGCCGCTCACCTTGAGCGGGGCGTGGCTCGAGCTGGAGCAACGCTATTTCTTCATCGGCCGCGACATGACGGAACGCATCGCGTTGGAGCAACAGCTGCGCCAGTCCCAGAAGCTCGATGCGATCGGTCACCTCACCGGCGGTGTCGCTCACGACTTCAACAACATCCTTACCGTCATCACCGGGACCATCGAGATCCTCGCCGACGCGGTCGCTCATTCGCCGCAGCTTGCGGTGATTGCCCGGATGATCGACGACGCAGCATGGCGTGGCGCCGACCTCATTCAGCAGTTGCTCGCCTTCGCCCGCAAGCAGCCGCTGCAGCCGCAGTCGACCGACGTGAACCGGTTGGTCCTCGACACCGCCAAGCTGCTTCGTCCAACTCTCGGCGAGAGCGTCGAGATCAAGATGACGCTCGAGGAAGACACCTGGCCGGCGATGATCGATCCGTCACAGCTCGGCACCGCGCTGATCAACTTGGCGGTCAACGCCCGCGATGCCATGCCGGGTGGCGGCAAGCTCATCCTGGAGACCGGTAACGTGATGCTCGATGCGTCTTTTGCCACGATCCATGCGGAGGAGGTCCGGCCCCGCCCCTATGTGATGATCGCGGTGACCGACACCGGAGTCGGAATCCCAGCAGACATTCGCGATAGGGTGTTCGAGCCGTTCTTCACGACCAAGGAGGTCGGACAAGGAACCGGACTAGGGCTCAGCATGGTCTACGGTTTTGTCAAGCAATCGGGCGGCCACATCAAAATTGACAGCGAGGAAGGCCACGGCACGACTTTTAAGCTGTACCTGCCGCGCAGCAGCAGCGAGTCCGTTGCACCGATCGAGCGACCGGTCGCCGCCGCTGAGGGCGGCGAGGAGACCATTCTGGTGGTCGAGGACGACGCATTGGTCCGTCAATACGTTGTCGCACAGTTGGAAAGCCTGCGCTATGCGGTGCTCGCCGCTGCCTCGGCGCGCGAGGCTCTCGACATGATCGCCGCCGGCCGCGCATTCGACCTGCTGTTCACCGATGTGATCCTCGGCAGCGGATTCAACGGTCCAGCGCTCGCCGATGAGATCCTGCGGCTGCGCCCGGGTGTCAAGGTGCTGTATACATCCGGATACACGAAGGACGCG
>WNFD01002026.1_pt1 | contig 20385 bp, 15 predicted proteins | sample 5400491 | NCBI WGS metagenome assembly WNFD01 (sample SAMN13153343, study PRJNA577476) | soil metagenome | isolation source: 120 cm saprolite under Douglas fir tree site 2 hole 2 replicate 2 | place: USA:California | collected 2015-04-18
ACGGCGGAGGTCGATCAGGCTTTGTTCGTCCAATGGTTGCAGGGTTATGGGAGCTGTCATCTCTTCCTTCCTTCACTCTTCCACATTTCTCCCTCTTATTGTATCACATCTCCGCATATACTACCTGGAAGCATCTAGCTCAGCCCCATTGACAAATACAGCGATCAGCAGAGCTTTTCATTGCCATGGTGGAATGACGTGGATGTTGAAGTTCTGCCTACAGTAGAGTATAGTGAGTATGGACAAAATTCACCACATCATCGACATTTGGCGGCGTAATGGGGCCCATTGGAGATGCCACGTGCTTGCAGGCGCCAGGGCTCATGAGGAGGCCAAAGGTGACGGATCGCGTCGGGCAACAATTTGGCAACTACCGGCTTGTATCCCTGCTGGGACAGGGCGGCTATGCCGAAGTCTATTTAGGGCAGCACGTGCGACTCAGTCTGCAAGCGGCGATCAAGGTGCTGCATGCGTACCTGAGCGGCAGCGAGGCTGAGCACTTCTACCAGGAAGCGCAGACCATCGCGAAGCTGACTCACCCCTCAATTGTGCGTGTGTTCGATTATGACGTGCAAGAAGGCGTGCCCTTTCTGGTGATGGATTATGCGCCCAATGGCTCCCTGCGGCGGCGCTATCCCAAGGGCAGTGTCGTCCCCCTTGCTCAGATCGTCTCGCATGTAAAGCAAGTGGCAGCAGCCTTGCAGTACGCGCACGAGCAGAAGTTTATCCACCGCGATATCAAGCCGGAGAACATGCTCATAGGACGGCAGCAGGAGGTGTTGCTCAGTGATTTTGGCCTGGCAGCCCTGGCGCACAGCACTGGCTCGCTCAGTGCGCAGGAGGCGGTGGGCACCCTGCCCTACATGGCTCCTGAGCAGATCGAGGGGCACCCGCGTGCGGCCAGTGATCAGTATGCGCTGGGGGTGGTGGTCTACGAATGGCTCTGTGGGAGCCGCCCCTTTGAAGGCTCGGTGACAGAGGTGATGGTGCAGCACTTGAGCATGCCGCCTCCACCGCTGCGGGAGCGCATATCCACGATCTCACCCGAGGTAGAGCAGGTGGTGCTGCGGGCGCTGGCCAAGGAGCCCAAGGAGCGCTTCGCTACCGTGGCAGCCTTTGCCGTGGCGCTGGAGCGGGCCAGCCAGCTCGGCCCATCTGATGCGGCCCTACCTCCTCTGGAGCAGCCTGCCCCTGGTTCAGCGGTCGCACCCAGCTACGCCACGGTCGCTATTCCAGCGAATCAGCCCGCAGGGCCAACGGAGGCGACCCCCTCTGCCGAGCTGCCGGTGGGGGCACTGGAGCCGACCGTGTACCCCGGCGCCTGGCCGCCAGGCGACCTCACCACACCGGCCAGCCAGGCTGGGGACGAGACTCCTCCACCGCACCAATCCTTAGAACCAACGGTTGTGGCCACACCGTCAGCCGCTGTCTTGCCTTCTCCCCTGGAGCCAACGATGCCGATCCAGCGGAGGGCCAGACATTTACCGAGAATCAGCGCAGCAATGCTGATGGGACTGGCGGTCCTGGTCGTCGCGGGAGGCGTCCTGGGCAGCCTCAGCCTGCTCGCGCACTTCGGCCTGCTCGGCACACGCAGCGGTGCCACCACTCCCATCGTGGCTCGGGGAGGCACCTGGACAGATGACTTCTATGCAGATCCATATTCGCTCATCCCCAACAGTGCGGTAGGGTCCCCTAATGTAGTGGACGCGGCGCTCTATCTGCCGCTCTTCTACGGAGATGCGCAAGGGCTGGTGCATCCTGGGGCGGCGAGCGAACTCCCCACCGTGCAGAATGGGAGCATTAGTGCTGATGCCAAGACCTGGACCTTCCATCTGCGACCCCACCTGGTGTGGTCGGATGGACAACCCTACGATGCTCGCGACGTAGACTACACCTGGCGGCTCTGGCTCAATCCCAAGTTCGGTGCCAACACTACCCTGGGCTTCGACCTGATCAGTTCAGCAGCCGTCTCGGCGGACTCCTTGACGATTACCTTCCACCTCAAACAAGCCTTTGCTCCCTTCCTCGCACTGTGGATGGATGGCTTCTTCGCGCCGCTGCCTGCACACCATTTCAGCGCGATGGCGCCCCAGGCCATCTTGCAGTCGCCCGACAACCTGAACCCGAAGGTCACCAGCGGCCCCTTCATGATGAGTGAGCGCGTGCCGGGGGATCACTACACGCTGATGCGCAACCCCCACTACTACCTGGCACGCGAAGGGCTGCCCTATCTGGACAAAGTGGTGTTCCGCATCAACGCAACATCGGACGGTGTCCTCAAGGATCTGCAAGCCGACTCCCTCGATTCAACCACGGGAGTGGATCCAGGCAATCTGCAGGCGTACCAGCACCTCAGCAGCTATACGCTCGTCACCCCTCCCGCCAATGCCAGCTTCGAGGGGATGTTCTTCAACTTCCACAACAGGGTGCTGGCCAGCCACCTGGAAGTGCGCCAGGCGATGGCGATGGCCATTGACCACCAGGCCTTGATCACGGAGGCGTGGGGGGGGTTCGCCACGCGACTCTGTACCGACCATGGATCGTTTTACCATCCAGGCTATCAGCCTGGTGCGCCCTGCCCGGACTTTAATCCGGCGACGGCCAATAAACTGCTGGATGACAACGGCTGGGTGAAAGGCCCTGATGGGGTGCGTACCAGGGGCGGGCAGCGCCTGGAGTTCGAGTACTCGACGACAGCAAGCTCCGGTACTGCTCGCAGAGATGACGAAGCGATCCTGCAACGCGACTTTGAGGCGATTGGCATCAAGCTCGACATCCAGAACTATCCCTATCCGATGTTCTTTGGCTCCTTCTTGCCTGGGGGGAAGGCATCGCCGCCCAGTGGAGCCGTGGCGGGAAGGTATGACATCGCTGAGTGGAATAATTTCTGGGTCTATGACCCCGACGATTCCTTGATGCTCTCGTGCGACCAGATCCCGCCCAAGGGTAGTGGAACCAACTGGGACTTCTACTGCAATCCTGCCCTGGATGCCCTATACAAGCAGGAACTGGCGACGTGGGATCCGGGCGTGCGGCAGCAACTCTTCAATCAGATCCATCAGATCTACCTGACGGACTTCCCCTTCATCACGCTCTTCAGTCCACTAACCATAGCGATCGTGCGCAAGGGGACGCACAACTACCAGTTCAGCCCCATTGCGGGAGAGATCAACATCTGGGAGTGGTGGTGCGATGAGGGGAAGTGTTAGCTCCCGAACAAGCCCTCGTCGCATCAGGAATCAAAATTGCGCCAGAGAATTTCTGAAAGTGACACTTCTCATAAGTTGGGTTGCAAAAAACTGTTCACACCGTCATTGTATCACGAACATCTACCAGCTCAGCCCCATTAACGGAGAGACCAACATCTGGTAAAGGTGTCTATAGGTGATTCTACTCAGAACTCCCCTCCCGAAGGCTCCTTTTTGGCCAAGTGCATATGCCCGCAGATAAGTAATCGGAATGAGTTCTTTCACAGATGTGTTGGGACCGAGAGGCAGGTAGACTATGAGCGGAGTTCTTAATACAAGAGGATACACTCAAGTCAATGGCTCTCGCTTGTTTGGAGCGGAGAACAAGATACTCTAAGGAGGGTATCAGTGATGAAAAAACTGCGATTCTTTGGTCCCGTGACTGCTGTATTGTTGCTGCTGAGCCTGATGGCCTGTAGCAGTCCTACTAGCAGTACATCACCACCTACACCAGCCGGCACCACAGTCAACCAGCCCAGGAGTGAACAGAAGGGGCTGCCCTTCTACTGCCCACAGTATGTCACCCTGGACAGGGAGGGCAACCTCTACGTCTCCGACTATGACTACTGGGCAAACCACTCCAGTCCGTTTCATCAACGGACACGCATTGTCAAGCTCTCGCCCACCGGCCAGTTCCTGGCCGAATGGCATCCGTTCAAGCCTGACGCTGAGGTCGATGGCATCGCAGTCGACACCCAGGGCAACATCTACGTCACCGATAAATCAGGTAGCACCCTCACGAAGTTGTCTCCCAGCGGCCAGCTGCTTGCCACCTGGGGAATGTTCGGACATGACCCTGGACAGTTTCTCATGCCTCTGGCTGTGGCAACTGATCTGGAGGACAACCTCTATGTGGCAGATTACCACAACGCTCGCGTCCAGAAGTTGTCCCCGTCGGGCCAAGTCCTTGCCGAGTTTGGCACAACGGGAAGCCAGGTGGAGCAGCTCCATTATCCTACAGGCGTCGCAGTTGATCAACAGGGCAGTGTGTACGTAGCTGATCTGTTGGAGGAGATCGGTCAGCCTGGGGACACTCGTATCGTAAAGTACTCCTCCACTGGCAAGTTTCTCAGCTCGAGGGGACCGGCAGACCTTGGTTTGGGAGCTTCTCTGCTTCCTCAAAACCTGGTCGTCGATCCGCAGGGGAGTATCTACGTAAGGGATAGTAGCAAGATTGGGATCGTGAAGCTCTCCCCGACTGGCAAAGTTCTCGCTCGCTGGCAGGCACCAGCAATTTATAATTTCCTCGATGTAGCGGTTGATGCACATGGCAATGTGTATGTGACGCTTGTGGGAAAGCAAGGAGGCATCGAGAAATTTTCTCCCACAGGGAAAGTGCTGTCGACCTGGAGCGGGACATGTACACCACGACAGGATTGAGCCTCGTAGTGTAGAGGTGTGACAGGGAGCATAAGGCATTGTCCGGGTCTGGGACGCTGAAACTGGGAAGCATGTCCTGACCTATCGGGGTCATATGGGAACAGTAGAGGCGTTCCAGGCAGCTAGAGGCATCTCGCCGCGATCTGGTGAAGGGGATGAGTAACATCCACCTCAAAACAGACATGAAGTGCAACGGAATATTCGGTTTTCCTATGAGCATGCTGGCAGCCCGCCGTTCCTCGATACCTGGTAGAATCCCCAGTTGGCAGAGCCTTAACAGAAATGCGTGTTTCCTTCTACAATACCCGTGTCATCGCCTGAACGAGAGATCAACCTGGAAGTATGTTTTTGCCTCTCATTGTACATGAGGAGGCCGCAGGTGGCAGACCGCGTCGGACAACAGTTTGGCAACTACCAGCCAATGCGCAGAGATAATGAGGTAATTGTTCAGCACAATTTGAGCGTGATCGGCATCAAGCTTGACATCCAGAACTATGGACCCGCAACGTTCTTTGGGTCTTTCTTGTATGAAGGGAAGGCATCACCACCCACGGGAGCAGTAGCAGGCAGAGAGGATGCCACCGCCGCCCTCTGGTGCCCTACTGTCCTCCAGGAAGCCCCCCGCCGCCCCCAGGGCGACTGCAAGGGTCGCCCCTACTCGGTGCGATAGAATCGTCAGCGTGGAGTGCGATGGGAGGAGGGACGGACAAGGCGGGCAGTGGGTCAAACCAGGTGATGCTCCATCGCATAGCGGGTGGCAGCGCTGCGCGAGGAGACCTGGATTTTGCTATAGATCGAGGTCAGGTGGTTGTTGACGGTACGGGGACTGATAACGAGTTGTTCGGCGATTTGCGCATCGGTCAGTCCCTGTGCCAGCAGACGCAGCACCTCGACCTCGCGGGCGGTCAGGCCGTCGGGGTAGGTAGCGACTGGCTTTGCTGGTGGAGATGATGATGGTACTGCTGGGGTCGATGTGGGTATAGTTGCTGGTTCCTGAGCGGTGAGGGCCTGTTCCGGGGTCATGCTTCGCCCTTCGGCCCATGCGGCGGCAAAGGCTTTCTCGCCGAGTTGAGCACGTGCTGCAGCCACCGCATGTTCATAACTCGCACGTTCGATAGGCGAGATGGGGACGCCCATCGCTTCGCGCTGAGCCTCTGCCAGTCCCCAGAGGCGTGCGGCCCACACTGCATCTCCCCGTGTCGCAACCATGTCCGCCAATCCTTCCAGGTAAGGTGGGAGCACTTCGTCCAAGTCTATCTCCCAGGCGAAGGTCAGGCTCTCCTCATAGAGAGCTTTTGCTGCCGCGCGATCGCCCTCGATAGAGGCTACTCTTCCTAAAAGGATAAGCATCCGGGCCGTCACACTCGCACCGATCTCTCTGCCGAGCATTATACTCTCCTCGAGCAGCGAACGGGCCTTGATCGCATCTCCTTGCAGGAGGAAGACCTGGGCTAAAAGACCGAGTGTTACAGCAATCCCCTCCGTGTCCCCCGCCTCCCTACAGAGTGCGAGACTCTCCTCGAGCAGAGCGCGTCCTGTCGCTTGATCGCCCTGGGAGATCATGAGCAGGATTGCCAACTGGAAGAGCGGCCAGGCGATCCCCGCTCTGTCCCCCAACGCCCTTAAAAGCGCCAGGCTTTCCTCGGTCAGTGAGATGGCTCTGGCGTATTCTCCTTTCAAAGCGACCTCTTCCGCTAAGTTGATGAGCGACAAGGCGATCCCCTCCTTGTCTCCTACCTCTCTGCAGAGCGCCAGGCTCTCCTCGGTCAGTGAGATGGCCACGCCAAAGTTGTATCTCCTCCAGGCTATTGCCCCCAGTAAGCGGAGGGAAAGCGCGATTCCCGCCCTGTCTCCCAGTTCCCGACAGTGTGCCAGGCACTCCTCGTATAGCGCTTCTGCCCGGTCAATGTCGCTCTGGCGGAAAGCTAGAAAGCCAAGAGCCTTGAGTGATTTCACTCGCGCCAGCCCTGCACTCCCCTTACTTCCCACGAGCGCCTGTTCCAGAAAGGTTCGCCCCTCGCTCCAGTGACCCCGGACTTCCCAGAACCGCCATAGCGCTCCTGCCAGCCGCAGGGCTATCTCGCTGCTGTGCCCTCCCTCTCCTCGTTCCAGGGACCACCTCAGGGCTGCTCGCAGGTTGTCATGCTCCTGCTCTAAGCGCTCCAACCACACGGCTTGCTGCGCGCCTCTGAACTCCGGTTCTGCTTCCTCCGCCAGTCGCAGATAGAATTTAGCATGTGCCTGCTGAATGGCCTCCAACTCCCCACTCGCGGCAAGGGCCTCCAATCCATATTCGCGGATCGTCTCCAGCATGGCGAAGCGTAGCTCCTCGCTTTCTTGCTCGGTCTGCTGCAGCAAGCTTTTGTCGATGAGCGAGGCAACTCCATCTAAGAGCTGGCCTGCGCCCTGGTTCCCATCAAGAGCAGTGTAGACGGCCTCTATTGCCTCGAGTGTGCAGCCACCGATGAAGGCGGAGAGCCGCCGGAAGAGCCGCTGTTCCGATGCATCTAGTAGATTGTAGCTCCATTCGATGGTGTTGCGTAGGGTCTGCTGCCGCGCGGGTACGTCTCGCGCTGTGCCTGTCAGCACCTGCAAGGATTGACCTAGTCGTGAGAGCAGGGTCTGCGGTGGGAGCAGTTTCATGCGGGCGGCTGCCAATTCGATCGCCAGTGGCAGCCCATCCAGGCGAGCACAGATCTCAACGATAGCGCGGGCATTGGCGTTCGTCAACTGGAAGTCGGGCTTGACAGCCTGGGCACGCTGGAGGAAGAGCGCGACCGCTGTATTGTGCGAGAGCGTTGCGAGGTCCGGCAGGCGTCTGGGATCGGGGAGTTCCAGCGGCGGCACCGGGAACTCGTGCTCGGCTCGCACATGCAGCACCTCGCGGCTCGTCACCAGTACCTTGAGCCGCGGGCAGGCGGCGAGCAGGTCTACTACCTGTACGGTTGCGCTCACCACCTGCTCAAAGTTGTCCAACAGGAGCAACATCTGCTTCTGTCGCAGGTCCTCCCTCAGGCGTTCCAGCAGGGATTGGCCCACCCCTTCCCGCATGCCGAGGGTCTCGGCGATGGTGGGCACAACCAATTCAGGGTCGCTGATGGGAGCCAGGTTCACGAAGAATACGCCGTGGGCGAAGGAGTGGCTCAGTTCCGCTGCCAACTGCAAGCCCAAGCGGGTCTTGCCTGTGCCGCCGGGACCTGTCAGGGTCGCCAGGCGCACATCCTCCTGGAGCAGGAGTTGTTGGATGGTGGACAGTTCCTGCTCCCGTCCAATGAAGGGTGTGAACTGGACAGGCAGGTTATTGGGAAAAGTGTCCAGGGTACTGAGGGGCGGGAAGTCGGCAGGCAAGTCCGAGATGACCAGTTGGAAGAGGCGCCTGGGGCGTCCCAGGTCCTTGAGGCGGTGTTCTCCCAGGTCCCGCAGGCTCACATCATCCGGCAGGTCCTGCTCTACGAGGTTGCAGGTTGTCTGGGAGAGCAATACCTGTCCGCCATGTGCGGCGCTCATGATGCGGGCCGCGCGTTGTATGTCCAGGCCAACGTAGCCTTGGGGTGTCAACGATGGTTCACCAGTGTGCAAACCCATGCGCACACGCACCGCCACGCCTTCCGGCCAGGGATGGGCAGCGAGGGCGCGCTGCGCCTCTACGACTGCCAACACCGCGTCAGTGGCGCGTGCGAAAGCGACAAAGAAGGCATCATCCTGCTTGTTGACCTCGTGGCCATTCCACTCCTGGAAGGTAGCACGCAGCAGGCGCAGGTACTCCGCCAGCACGGTGGCGTAGCGGTCACCCAACTGCTGGAGCAGGTGCGTAGACCCTTCGATATTGGTGAAGAGCAAGGTGACCGTTCCCGTTGGCAGGCTGCGCGGAGAGGACTTACTTTGCCCGCTCGCGGCTGCGTGTTCAGAGGAAGGGGCAAAGAGCGTTCGTCCAGGAGATTCCGCGTGGAAGGCCTCTTCCAGGGCCCTGGCAAAGTCTGGCGCATGCGCAAAACGCAGCTCGGGGTCCTTGGCCAGGGCCTTCAGTACGACATGCTCAAGCGCAGTTGAGATTGTCGGCATCCTGGTACGCAGGGGTGGTGGAGGAGCTGACAGGTGCTGGTTTGCTATCCAGCGAATCGACCCGGAAAAAGGAGGCTCTCCACTCAGCCACTCATAGACCACGATGCCCAGGGCATACTGATCGCTGGCGGGACGTGGTTTACCTCTGAGTTGCTCAGGGGCCATATAGGCAACGGTTCCGGCCGCCTCCAGGATCGGCTGAGAACGTGTGCTCTGGACGATGATGGCACTGTTAAATTCGGTGAGCAAGACTTCATTGTTGTGCCCCAGCAGCATGCTCTCCGGTTTGACATCGCGATGGATCAGTTTTTGCTGGTGGATATAGTGCAAGGCCTCGGCCACTGGCCTGACGTAGGAGACAATAGCATCTAGCGGTACCCGTGTACCCTTTGGATGGCGCTCGCGCAAGGTGCCATTGGGGGCATACTCCATGATGAGAAAGGGGATGCCATCTTCTACGTCAAAATCAAGGGTACGCACGATATGGGGATGCACGAGGCGAGCTAGCATGCGTGCCTCAGTACGGAGTCGCTCACTGTCTTCACTCGTGAAATGGGCATGCAGTACTTTGATGGCTGCCTGTGTGTTGAGGTGCAGGTGTTCTCCCAGGTAGACCTCGGCAATACTCCCTCGCCCGATGAGACGAAGCAGGCGATAGTTGCCAAGCTGCTGTCCTACACGGTCAACCATACTCGCGCCTCCTCACACTACGGTTTCAAGACAAAAAAGGAAGGCTACATCTAGAGGCAAAGTGAACGATATCCGCTCGTGTTCGCCGCGCTCATTATACGATTCTGTGAGCAGAACCTCAACATCTGAAATCCTCTTCTCCTGGATGTTCCACGAGTGCGCGTAGGTGATTCTACTCAGAACTCCCTCGAAACGATCCCTTTTTGGTCATGTGTACTCGCTCATAGATGAGTAATCACAATGAGTTCTTTCACAGATGTGCTGGGACTTGTAGTCGGGTAGGCTAAGAGCAAGAAGTTCCGATCAGTGAACAGTATAGCAGACACAACTGCTAACAGGAGAGTATTAAAAGGAGAAAGATTGTCATGCCGAACTACTACTTCACCGAGAAGCTGGCTCAAGCCCATAATCAGAAGCTGCTGCGCGAAGCTGCACAGGAGCAGTTGATGGCCAGTCTGCCTGGGCATCGCTCTAGCCTGATGCGGCACCTGGTGACGCATGCCCGCATGCTCCAGGTGGCCCTGGGCACGCAACTGAAACAATTTGAACACCTGAAAAACCATTTCTTACGTCCTGATGAGCATATATCCTGATGACCTGAATTATCTTGAGGGATGCCTTGTTCTTCACATGCTTCAAAAAGGAAAAGGATCATTCATGGACACACTTCATGCTCACCGCTTCGGCCGGGTCCTCGCTCTCGGTTGGCTCATCGTGCTGCTGGCGGCCTGCTCTGTTGCCGACCCTGCGGTGGGCTCAGCTCATGCTGTCACTGCTCTGCCGCTGGGAAGCACGTTCTGGACCTATCGAGGCGTTTCCAGTGTGTTTACCGCTGCCTGGTCGCCTGATGGCAAACGCCTGGCTCTAGGCGAGGCTGATGGAACGGTGCAGGTGCGTGATGCCATCACGGACAATATCCTGTTCACTGCTCACGGCCATGCCAACCACGTGTGGGCGGTGGCCTGGTCACCCGATGGGAAGCGCCTGGCTTCTGCCTCCTGGGATAAGACCGTGCAGGTGTGGGACGCGGCCACGGGTGAGCGCCTCTTGACTTATCGCGGCCACACGGACCTCGTGCTTGCTGTGGCGTGGTCCCCGGACGGCACGCGCGTTGCCTCTGCTGGCAGTGATAACACGGTGCAGGTGTGGAACAGCTCCACTGGTAAGCGGGCCTTGACCTACCGCGGCCATAGCAGTACCGTCGAGGCGGTGGCCTGGTCACCTGACAGCACACGCATCGCCTCAGCCAGCTTCGATCACACGGTGCAGGTGTGGAATAGCTCCACTGGTGAGAAAGCCTTGACCTACCGCGGCCATACAAACCGGGTGTGGGCGGTGGCCTGGTCGCCCGATGGGAAACACATTGCTTCTGGGAGCGAAGATCGAACGGTGCAGGTGTGGGATGGGCGCACCGGTCGCACTATGATGATCTATCGTGGCCATACCAAGGGAGTGCAAGCCGTGGCCTGGTCACCGGATGGCAGGTATCTCGCCTCTGGCTCCTGGGATACCACGGTGCAGGTGTGGAAGGTCACCACAGGCCATCGCATTCTGACCTATCGCGGCCATGCCGATATCGTCGGGGCCGTGGCCTGGTCGCCTGACGGCAAGCGTATCGCTTCGGTGGCCGATGACGTGCGCATCTGGCAGGCTTAGAGCCTATCCCAATAGGCCCGTAGCCCGGTAAGTAATACAAGCACAAGCAAGATGGAGCAAGCCCAAATAGTTCTCGACCTTTTTGTCCCAGCGGATTAGCACGCTGCGAAAACGGTTCATCCAACTGTGCGTCTGTTCCACTACCCAACGCCTGGCTTTGAAGCCCACTTGCCGTTTGAGCGCTTGTGCTTCTACGTTCCTGGGTCGAATATGCAAGGTGTAGCCAAATTCCTTGCCTAACTCCCGTACTTCGTCGTAGTCGTAGCCTTTATCCAGGCATAAATGCTGTGACTCCTCCGGAGTTGGCTTTGGCCGCTCAATGGGAATACTTTCCAGCGTTGCTTGCAGCATCTTGAAATCATTGCGGTTGGCTCCATCGACTGCTACGCCAAGGGGAACGCCATTGCCTTCGACTAACAGGCTGCGCTTCACCCCACGTTTGGCTCGATCGGTCGGGTTCGGCCCTGTCTGCTCTTGGCCTAGTGGGGCTTTTGTCATGACCCCATCCATGGCTTGCCATTCCCACTCAATGCCTTTCATTTCGTCATAATCGAGTAAGCCTTGGGCCCATAAACGCTGAAACACGCCTGCTTGTGTCCACTCTTGAAAGCGCCGGTGCGCGCTACTCCCTGAACAGATCCCCGTAGCATCCAGTGCCTTCCACTGGCATCCTGTTCGTAAGCGGTAGAAAATCGCATCCATCGCTTTGCCCACGAATTGCGCAACGAGGTTGTTGAAGAGCTAAGCCCTGATCTGATGAGCGAAAGCCGTGCGAAACGGGATGCCCTACTGATGCGAGCTGATTGAAGCAGCGGGATGGAGAGTAAAAAAGGCAGATGAAGGGAAGAATTGAGGACCAGCCGGGAAAAGAGGCCAGAAGGCTCCGCTCGGAGAAATAAGCTTGTCCGAAAAGAGAGAACCCACCGACAGTCAAAACAGTGTTACACCGTCGCCAAACCGAGCGAGGTGGCAAAGCCCTTTGGGACGCCGAACAATCTGATCGTCACCGGGCTCGCAGTTGGGACTCGCGCGTTCCGAGCGAGCCGCTCTGCCCACGAGAGGCGAGAGTGAGCACGCTGGGGACGGGAAAGGATCACTTCCGCTTGACATGGCGAAGCTGAGGTGGGAGGCGGCAGGCTCACCTCGATACGTTGGTGCCGCACGAGCTGTATACAGGCACGCCGGTGTTGTCTGCGGCTCCAATCCCGCCAGAGCAGCGGCGCAGAACCAACTCGGAGAGGATGCAGGAGAACACTGATCCGACGCGGCTTTGTGGTGGCTTCTCCGTGCCACTGACACTGCTTGCGCAAAGGGCAGCCGCGACAATCAACGATCCGGGCGCTGTAGAGCACGCGCAGACTGCCATCGACTTCGCGGCGCTGCTCAGTGGGGCGCAATGTCTTCCCAGCTGGACAGCGCAGCACCCCCTCAGGCTGCAGGGTGAAGTCCTGCCCAGAGAAACGCTTCGCTTTCCACGGCAAGGCGACCGATGGCTTCGCATAGCCCTGCTCAGGCACCTGCTCGGCTGTGGCCTCTTTGATGGAGGGTGCAAACTCGGTCGTGCGCAACGCAGTTGACTCCAGCATATGACCCAGTTCCAGGCGGAGGTTCCAGATCCATTGACTGATAATCTGCCACGCTTCTTGTCCGGCGGGCGCATGAGAACACCAGCGGTCGGGGTCTTGCTCCCGGTCTTCGTCGGCAAGCACCGGTTCAAAGGCACCACGATGCAGGTAGAGGGCCACTACATCGGAGGCGGTGAAGGCGTCTTGCGGCAGCTGCGTGAAAAAGAGTTCGTAGACCAAGCCCTGGCGAGTGTGACCGATGCGGCTCTTTGTCTCGGGAGCCGGGTGGGTGGCCACCACGACGCGGCAGCGGCTGCCCTCTGGTCCCACCGCCACATCGGGGCAGTCATAGAGCTGGCGCACCAGGCCACTTTCCGAGCGGCTGAATTGCTGGTCGGCAGGCAAGTGCAGACGGCTCTGGACCGACTCCCGATCCAGCACGGTGTAATCTTTGCCACGCATCACAAACGAGAAGTCTGCCAGATCGGCGATGACAGCCCCCGTCCCATATTGCCCATCCAGTCGCAGCAGAGCACACACAGGCGAAAGCTCGTGTGCCTGCAGATAGTCCCTGATGGCGCTGAGCGCCCGACGCAGTTCCTCCCGGTAGCGCCCATTGCCACTGTTGCCGAAACTGCCGAGCCAGTGATAGCTATGGGCCTGTGAGACGACAGTGCGAGTACGCACGATCTCCCCACGCTTGCGTCCGGTGTAGCCAGGAGCACAGACCTGGGCCAAGCGACGCTGGGGCGACGGCAACTCCTCGGCCTGGGGCAACGCCCGTTGCCGGGCGACTTGCCGCGTTCCATCAATGTCAAAGACCACGCGGGCGATGCCTGCTCGATCGACCAGTTGGCCAGTGTGTCGCTCTTTGTCCGGGGCGCGCGCGAGCAGATCAGCGAGAAAGAGCGTACGCAGAGCTTCTGTCGCTCCCCAGGTCAAGCTCGCCAGAAAGCGCGAGAGCGCCGAGCGGGCGGGAAGTTGGTCACGCTCAAACAACGCCATGAAAGGAACGGCGAAAGGCTGAAGTCTCTCGTAGAATGCTTCCAGGGTGCGCTCCCCACTGATGGCATAGCCGAAGAGAACCGCGAGAAAATCGATGACCTCGTAGCGCCCGAAGCGCCGCAGTGCAAAACGCACACGCTCATTGATCTTACTTAGAACACCATGCTTACGAAGATACCCAGCGATCAGCGCACCCTCGCCAAACCAGGATGGGGTCAAGGGCGCAGACTCAGCAGAGGTCTGGATGATTACCGCTCCATCGGCGATACTGGTCATATGTGTCTCCTTGAGAGAAAGTGTTGTGCTTTTCCTTCTCAAAGGGGCACATTTTATTCCCCCTCGCTACGGCTTAGCAGCTCGTTGCGCATCGCGTGGATAGCTCCTCGCGCGGCGCAAGCACGCATATCTTACGAAGATGAGCCCCGCACCTTCATGGGGGAGATGCGCAAAGCCACCGCATATTCCGCGGCAAACTGTTCCGGCGAGCCAAATTTGCTGGTCATCCAGTGACGATATTTCGCCACATAGAGCTGATGGTGATCGGCAGGGGGTTCAGAGGTGCTGATCTGGGCGTGCCCGGTAAACACAATGATCCCAGAACCGGTCCCGTAGCCATCAAAATGCAGCGCCACCTGGGAATTCCGACGCACAAAATCCAGGCGTTTGGCATGCGTCTGGTTATAGATCAAGAAATTGGATGCGTCCTCATCCCACAAAAACCAGACTGGTGCCGGCTGAGGCGTGCCGTGTATATCCACAGTGGTGAGCCACATGAGATACTCTTCATGCACGCGACGCCGCACATTCGTCCCAAAGAGCGTGCTGTCGTCTGGAAGTTGAAAAGTCATCCTCCGAAGTCCTTTCCTCGTTCATTGCTCTTGTGTCCGATGGCGCAAGAGCGAACGTCTTGTTGGGAGCAATTCCAACACCTCTTCTGACGAAGCTCCCCACGTCTGTAAGGTGGGAACAATTGAGGTGATCCACTCCTGGCTTTGTGTCAAAGCGGCGTGAGAGCTCGTATAAGCTGCCTCATCCGCGAACGAAGCAAACCAGACAAAGACGTTTTCCACTTCGCGCACTGGCAGTTCTAGAAAGGTATTCTCGCCTGGTTCGGTCACGAACTGCCCCACAGGGGCCGCCCCCGCCTCACGAAGCAGGGGAATCATCGCGTTTTCAAAGAAATCCACGAATCGTGGATCAACTGGCGCATCGAAAGTATAGATCGTTACGATGATTACCCCTCCCGCCAGTTCTGGCGCGCCCCTCATCGGGCGATTTGCCGGGTCGAAGCAAAAGCCAGTGGTGACGCGAGCTGGCCTGAGCAAGAAAACGTTGCTCACATCACTGATCATGTCGTTGGCCACAGGGCGATGCGCTTGCCAGATGGGGCTCGCGTGGTAGAACCCTTCCAACGCTGTCAGTCGCGTCTGCATATCGGGAAACCCACGCAACCAGACGAATCGATCAGGATGGGTGCGATCGCGAAATTGACCGAGGATGAACGCACCATAGTGCTCTTGCTCTTCAATGAAATACTCATCGAATAAGGCAATGAAATCATCGCGTCTCCCTGGTTGGTGAAGATATTGACGCAATTCTAGGATCGGACAACACGTCTTTTCAGTTTGCTCTGGCGTGTGTCTCGCGCTCGTGTCTAGCCCTACCAGTGTCTCAGCATGTATCTCCTCTGACATCTCTCTCATTCCTTTCAGGGAAGGCGAGTGCGAATAGTCGCCTCGCTTCATCTGTGATATGTACCTGCTTGACACAAGCATACCATTGAGCTATCCTTCTCACAAGTACGTACAAAAAAGGTAGATACTCCCTTGGAGGAAAGTATGGATGCACGCGTGGAAGCCCGACTCTTTCAGTGTCCAGTCGATGCTGGACTGGCGTTGATGGCTGGTAAGTGGAAGCCCCGTATTTTATGGAAATTGTATCGCTACCGAACCATGCGGTTTGGTCAGTTTAAACGGATGTTACCCGATATTACCGATAAGATGCTCACTCAGCAATTACGTGAGCTGGAAGCTGATGGGCTGATTACGCGCAAGGTGTATCCGGTGGTTCCGCCCAAAGTCGAGTACACGTTCTCCGCCTTTGGCAAGACGCTTGAACCGGTTATCGCAGCCATTGCGACCTGGGGGGAAACGCATGAACAGGAGATTCGATCACACTTATAGTCGCATGGAACTGCGTTGCAACAGATAGCGTCTTGAGGACTCTCTTCAGGCGAGAGAGTATTGAATAATGATTCGGTTAACATCTATCTACCATATGGCTGAAGCCGCAAATTGGCCTGCGATCCAGCGGGATGGCCTGCACAGCGCCAGCACGCTTCTGGACATTGCTGGCATCATCGGAGAGGACCGGGAACGTTTGGAGAAAAACCAGCGATTGACGCATACTAAGCTTCCGAACGGTGTTCAGCTACGGGATCAGCGGCCCATGCCTCCGACGGCCCTGGCAACCTGCTTGATTGACATCTCCCCATCCGCATGGTACGCTCTCATCAATGCCCGCACCTTCTTCTGGCTCGACCCGGCACGACTCAATCGACAGCGAGCAGCCTGTGATCCACGCCCGCAGGTGGTATTGACAGTAGATGTGGGCAGGCTGCTCGCAGCCTATGCCGAGAGAGTCGCCTTGACGCCGATCAATACTGGGAACGCGCGTCGTCGTCCAGCCAGGCGAGGAGCAGCAACGTTCGTCCCCTACGCGGCATGGGTCACATCCGCATGGGCCAGCGAAGCAGCGAGCTTAGGCATTCCGGTACGACCACCGTCGCATCCGCCTGTGGAACTGACCATAGCTGGATCGATCCCCGATATCATGCAGTTCGTCGTCAGTGTGCAGCAGTTGGCCCCCGGTCAATTGTTCACGCCGCTCAATTGCTGATCTGATGTACTCTTGGAGCCAGAGAGCCCTTGGGTTGCACAACACGATGTAACTCATCAGCATTTTGGCTTGAGAACGTTTTTCATGACTCTCCTGCTTTCTTAGAGGCCCAGGTATTACTGATCCCTCGCCAGAAAAAGCGCAACGTTGAACGGGCCTATAGAGCCTTTTCAGATGAATATGCATCTCGTTGCGCAACTCGTGGGCTTTGCGATCATCCACACGAGGACGATGGCACCCCAAGGGATGCGGTTTGCTAGGCGGTAAGAAGGGTTTCACCTTCTCCCACAGTTCATCGGGCATTCGCCGGCTTTGACTGGCAGTTGGCAGGCTCATAGCTCCTTCCTCCTCTGCTTTTGTTGGTGTGGTTGGTCTTCAGGGTTACCAGCCACGCACTGTGTATACCCATCCAGAGATGATAGACGACGGCTTGATGAGAGATGTAACCTTCCACGTCTCAAAGCATCCTCAGGGCTTTGAACAACTAAGAGAGGTTGTGAGATCTGACTCCGAGTCAGACCAGCTGGTGCTCGATGGCATAGCGGGTGGCGGCGCTGCGGGAGGAGACCTGGATTTTGCTGTAGATCGAGGTCAGGTGGTTGTTGACGGTGCGGGGGCTGATGACGAGCTGGTCGGCGATTTGCGCGTCAGTGAGGCCCTGGGCGAGGAGGCACAGGACTTCGACTTCGCGGGCGGTCAGGCCATTGGGATAAGTGGATGATGGCTTGGTTGGTGGAGTTGATGGTGGTGTTGTTGGAGGTAGCGAAAGTATCGTTGCGGAATCCTGGGCAGAGAGGGCTTGTTCTGGGGTCATAGTGCGGCCTTCGGCCCAGGCGGTGGCAAAGGCTTTTTCACCAAGTTGGGTGCGGGCAGCAGCGATGAAGCGCTCATAATCAGCGCGGTAGACGGAAGGAAGAGGAGTACCCATGATCTCGCGCAGGGCTTCCGCAGCACCCCAGAGCCGCGCTGCCCATGCTGGTTCTCCTTGCACACCGACCTCATCCGCCAATCCTTCCAGACAAGAGGGAAGCAAATCCTTGTAGTTCCACTCTCCTGCTATCGTCAAGCTCTTCTCATAAAGCGTACGTGCTGCTGCCAGGTCACCCTGGCTCGCTTCCACTTGCGCTAACCCGGCCAGTGACTCAGCAATATCCCACTGACTTCCTATCTCCCTGGAGAGCCTCAAGCTCTCTTCGAGCAACGAGCGTCCCGCGGTCGTGTCGCCCTGACGGAGGGCTAACCGCCCCGCGAGGGAGAGGCACTGGGCAATATTGCCCTTGTCACCCAGCTCCCTGAACAGCGCGAGCCCTTCCTCCAGCAGCGAGCGTGCTGTGGCAGGATCGCCTTGGGACACTAAGAGCACCCAGGCCAAGCGGTGGAGCGAGCCAGCGATGCCCCGCTTGTTCTCCGATGCTCTATGCATCGCCAGGCTCTCCTCGAACAAGGCATATGCGCTGGCGTACTCCCCTTGGTCACTGGCAAACCGTGCCAGGGTGTGGAGCGACCAGGCGATGCCTTCCTTGTCGCCCACCTCTCTGCAGAGTGCCAGGGCTTCTTCTGTTCGAATGCGTGCCGTGCTAGGGTTGCCTGTGGTGCTGGCTAGCATCCCCAGCTGATAGAGGGAGAATGCCATGCCCGCTCTGTCTCCCAGTTCCCGGCACAGCGTCAGGCTCTCCTCGCAGAGCATCTCTGCCCGCTCAGTGTCTCTGATCTGGACAGCCAAGCTCGCAGCAGCCTGGAGGGCCCTCGCCCGCACGGATGCCGCAATCCCCTGACGAGCCGTCAGGGCTAGCTCCAGGAAGCTCCGCCCCTCACTGATATGTCCACGGATCATCCAGAACCTCCGCAGTGCTGTACCCAATCGCAGAGCCGTCTCCTTGCGCTGGTCTCTCTCTTCACCTTCCGCTTGCTCCAGCGACCACCGCAGCCCAGCTCGCAGGTTGTCATGCTCTTCCTCTAATCGCTCCAACCACACAGCTTGCTACGGACCAATGAGTTCTGGCTCCGCCGCTTCCGCCAGCGCCAGGTAGTAGGCAGCATGAGCTTGTCGTGTTGCCTCCATCTCTCCACGAGTGGCAAGAGCCTCCAGCCCATACTCCCGGATCGTCTCGAGCATCACCAGGCGTGGCTCCTCGTCCTCCTGCTCGCGCTGTTGCACCACGCTCTTGTCGATGAGCGAGGCTACCCCTTCGAACGCCTTCCCCCTCTCATCACCCAACGCTTCACAGATGGCCTCGACTGCTGAAAGTGTGCAACCCCCTACGAAGACGCAGAGGAGCCGGAAGAGTCGTTGCTCTGCTGTATGTAAGAGGTCGTAGCTCCACGCAATGGTATTGCGCAGCGTCTGCTGGCGGGCTGGCACATCCCTCCTGGCCCCTGTCAAGACTGCCAGCCGAGACGAGAGCCGCGCAAGAAGCGTCTGCGGGGGCAGCAGTTTGATGCGTGTCGCGGCTAACTCGATCGCCAGTGGCAACCCATCCAGGCGGGTGCAGATCTCTGCGATGGCTCGTGCGTTAGCGGGAGTCAGCAGGAAGTCGTGCTTCGTAGCCCTGGTGCGCTCGAGGAAGAGCGCCACTGCCTCATACTGGGAGAGCGCTGCCAGATCCGGCAGGTGCCCCGTATCGGGCAGTGCCAGTGGTGGAACGGCAAACTCGTGCTCGGCTCGCACATGCAGCGTCTCCCGACTCGTCACGAGCACTTTGAGCTGCGGGCAGGCGGCCAGCAGGTCCGCGACTTGGACAGCAGCGTCCAGTACCTGCTCGAAATTGTCTAACAGTAGCAAGAGCTGCTTGTCACGCAGGGACGCTTGCAGCAGGTCGAGCAGGGGTTGCTCGCCGGTCTCTTTGAGGTCAAGCGCCTGAGCGATGGTAGGCACGACCAACGCGGGATCGCTGAGAGGGGCCAGATTCACGAAAAAGACGCCATCGGCGAAGCGATCACTGAGTTCGGCAGCAACCTGCAAGCCCAGACGCGTTTTGCCTGTCCCACCAGCACCTGTGAGCGTGAGCAGCCGTACCTCTTCACGGTACAGGAGCTTCTGGACAAGAGCCACTTCCTTTTCGCGTCCGATAAGCTGGGTGGGCTGGACAGGCAAGTTGTGAGGGTACATGTCGAGTGTTTTGAGGGGCGGAAAGTCAGCAGGCAGACCTGCAATGACAAGCTGAAAGAGGTGGCTGGGATGCTGTAAGTCCTTGAGGCGATGCGCTCCCAAGTTGCGTAGGCTCACGCCGGTTAGCAGATCATGCTCGGCGAGGTCATGAGTTGTTTGAGAGAGCAGTACCTGCCCTCCGTGCCCGGCACTCATGATCCGTGCAGCATGGTGCACATCTAGACCCACATAGCCTACGGAAGAAAGTTGTGGCTCTCCCGTATGCAGCCCCATCCGTACATGCACTATCCTGCCTTCGGGCCAAGGATGTGCGGTGAGAGCGTATTGTGCAGCCACTGCCGCTGACACAGCATCAGTGGCGCGGGCAAAGGCCACGAAGAAGGCATCGCCCTGGGTATCGACCTCGTGGCCGTGAGATTCGAGGAATACCGTGCGTAGGAGGGTACGGCACTCCTCCAGCACGCTGGCATAGCGCTCACCCAATTGCTGGAGCAGGTGCGTGGACCCCTCGATGTCAGTGAAGAGCAGGGTGACGGTTCCCGTCGGGAGTTCACGCATGCAGCACCTCCTGATAAATGATGCACAACACATTCTAGACACACCTGGGCCACTGGTCTCTACGACGGTTTTGACGGTCTCTGCACCATTATACCGCATCATTGGGTAGGAGGAGGTGAACAGCTTTTCCAGTAATCTTGAAACCCGACCGCTCACGCTGAGAGCGAGTGGCCTGAAACCCTGATATTTACTTCCTATTGGGATAGGTTCTTAG
>WNFD01003256.1_pt1 | contig 20381 bp, 11 predicted proteins | sample 5400491 | NCBI WGS metagenome assembly WNFD01 (sample SAMN13153343, study PRJNA577476) | soil metagenome | isolation source: 120 cm saprolite under Douglas fir tree site 2 hole 2 replicate 2 | place: USA:California | collected 2015-04-18
TTTTTGCACAACCACCCGAAAACCCAATACTGATAAGGCTTTCCGCGAATTCTTTCCAGGAACCACTCGGCACTGACTTGCACAAAAGTTGAAATCCAACTGGCACCAGAACTGACACCGGGAAGAACATTCACTGCCGCCGCAGAGCCGCTGCTGAAGGATAACTTCCGAGTTGCTCGTCACTCAGGAACAATCTCATCCGGCCCGTGTTTCACTTGCGCTGCCCAGCGTCACTTCTTCACATCCGCGGTCCAGTTCACGACCAGGGTGATGGCTGCGTTCGGCTGCCCCAACTCGTGGGGAGAGCGTCAGTCCGCTCCGACGATTCTGGATGGTTTGTCGGCAACTCTTACCTTATCGGGATTATGGAACGTTTGCCCGTGACTCGGGAGGAATTTCCCAAACACATGTCGTTAGACGTGCCCGACCAGGGGAATTGAGGAATCCTCGGCATTCTCTACGGGCGCTTTACGGTTGTTCTCGGCGGAAATGGTAGGTCAGACTGAATCCAGCACAAGATGTTTTGCGTACGCCTACGATACGCTCGAACGCAGCGGCCTCGCCAGGCAGTTGCAGCGTCTCCAGGGTTTGCCCGGCATAGCCGTTGGCGGCCAGGAAGTTCACGCCGACGTCAATTAGGTCATCGCGGAAGCTGCGGGTTACCGAGCCTCGAATCTCGCGGACCGGTACAGCACTAAATCCGTCGCCCAGCGGTTTACGGCCCACGGATTCCAGTTCCGTCCCGGCGCGCAGCTTCCAGGGCAGGCGAATGTTTGTTCCAGAAACGTCCCAGATCAGGCGCGGGGCCTCGGGAACATCCTGCCCGGTAAGGGTTTCGCGGGCATTGGCGCGAATGTTGCCTGCAGAGACGCAAATGAAAAACGATGACGCACCGAGAAGGTTAGCGCGCGAATCACCGACGGCCCGACGTCCTGCTGCAAGCCGGTGTCCGGATCGATTCTGGCCAGCTCCTGCGAGTTGCTCACGCGGGACAGGGTGAGGCGAAATTGCGTCGATGCCAGGGTTTCGGTGGCGGCGAGTTGATAAGCGCAGGAAGTGGCGATGGGAGTTCCCTGCGCTTGTCCCAGGCCAAGGCGCGGATCGTTTGTGTGAAAAGCTTCGCCGTAGCTGAAAGCGAGCAGCGGAGTGTGGGTCTTTTCCGGAGCACGGAGGGCTAGCGTGCAGCGCGGAGAAGTAAAGCCGGAGTTCCGCTGGTAGGAATTCACAGGAAAGAGATGATCGGTATTGTTGAAAAAGATTTGGTCATGGCGCACGCCCAGGTTGTAGGTCAGGAACTTCGACCAGGATCCATTGAGAGAGGCATAGGGCGCCTCGTCCCCAATGGTGAACGTGTTCAGCGTCACGGCTTCGAATAATCCGGCCGCGTTCGCCCGCGCCAATTCTGCGTTGCGGGGCGCGTCCTGTCGCAGGTCCAGACCCGCGGTAAACGAAAGCTTGCCAGTGACTTGCTGGCTGAACGCGGTGTTGCCTCCGGTGACGGTGCGAAACTCTGATTGGCGAATCAAACCATCGCCAAAATCGGACTGCAACCGCAGACTGTAAGTGCGAAAGAATCCGGAGAACTGCAGTTGACGCCGGGCCGAGACTTGCCAGGTGTCGCTGGCAACAAAGAGCGAAGTGTGGGTCAGGTCCTGCTGCCGCGGGTCAATGGTGTCGCCCGGCAAGAGCACGGCGATCGGCGACAGTCCCGGCAAATGAGAGAAACCATAGTAAGCCGCGCCGAACAGCGTCAGCTGATGACGGCCCAGAGCGAGAGACCGCTGTCCATTGAGCTTGTATTGCTTGCGATTCTCCGGCAGGGCCAGGAACCCGTTTCCGCCCGCGATCTCCAGCGCGAGCCAGGCCCCGGTTTGTGGGTTTTCGGGACTCCATCCGGTGACGAAATCGTAATCGTGCATGTCTCCGGTGACTCGGGCGAATGGTTCTATCCGAGGTCGAAGACCATAGGCGACCGCGAGGTTGACGGCGTTGTTGCCATGCCGCACATCGAAGGCACCAGCGTCGGCCTCGACGTTGCCGATGGCGGCGGGAACCAGCAGGTTCGGGTCGGCATAGCCGTTGCCGTGCGCGTTTGCCGGCAAATTGTTCTGGAAAAGAAAATCGCCGATCTGGATGTACTGTGCGATGGGTTCGCCGTGGTCGCCCGCCACGCCGGGCGCGAAGTACTGGGGCGCTTTTACTCCTCCGGAGGCGGTCTCGACGGGAAGACCCGGCAAGGAAACCGGAACACCCGGTAATCCGGGGTTCGCTTCGATTAAATCTTCTCTCGAATAGACTTGCGCCGGCAGATCGTCAGCCACTTCGTCACTGCCGGCGACGACCGTCACGGTCGAAGATTCTCCGAGCTGAATTCTCATTTCCGTGTCCGCGCTGATGGTCAGAAGCACGGTTACCGGGGAATAACCCTGTGCCGAGACTTGCAGCTTGTAGTCGTCAGGGTCCAGAGTCAGGCGAAAGTTTCCTTGTCCGTCGGCGATGGCGGTGGTCACTCCGGCCTGCAAGATCGCACCGGGGATGGGAGTTCCGCGGCCGGTAGTGACCTCCCCGGTCAAGCTGACCCGGGCTGTGTTTCCCGACAGCAGCGGGGACGGTGGGGCGTTGGCGTCGTCAACCGCCCAGGCAGGGCCAATCAGCAGAAACGCAAGCACGATGATGGAGCACAATCGCCGCATTGGTTCCTACCGTCGCGCATGCTGAGCCAAGCTAGCCAAAAGCGTCCGCGCTTGATCCGAGCCCCCGGTGTGCAACGTGACTGCTTGTTGCAAGTAGCGTTCTGCACCCATGGGATCTCCCACTTTCAGCGCGATCGCCCCAGCGTGGCGCAGCAGCTTCGCATCGCGGATGCCCACGGCCAACGCGGTCTCAATCTGGTTGCGGGCTTCTGCATCTTTGCCGTTGACGTGCAGGGCCCAGGCATAGGCGTCCAGCGTGTACACATCATGCCGCCAGGCGTATTCCTGCTGCGCAATCTTCAATGCCTCGGCCGGCTGATGCGCGTGGTCGGCATAATAGAAGACCAGCTCGCGACTGGAGTTATCTTTTCGGTTTGACTCGGCCAGAGATTTCATCTCGAACTCTGCGAAGGCCTTCCGGGATTCCTCGGTGCGTCCAGCCAATTCCAGCGCCTCGGCCAGGTCGTAGAGGTTCTCGGCATGGAGTGCGGCCTGATAGCGTTGCTGTAAGAGAGCTACCGCGTCGCTGTAACGCATTTGGGTGATGCGCACCTTGGCCAGATTGCCCAGCGCATAGTGATAACCGGGAAATACCGCCAGTGCCTGCTGCTGAATCGTGTCCGCCTCACTGGTTTTTCCCGCGCTCAGTTTCAACAGACCCATTTGCGAAAGAATCCATGCCCGGTCCTCAACTTCGGTGGGTGGCGTGGACTGGTAGGCCATGTCCATCAATTCGTATGCGCCATCCACGTCCCCAAACAACTCGCGCAGATATGCCGCGCGGGTCATACCGGGAAGATTGCCGGGACGCAAGTTCAACATCCACTGCGCGGCCGTTTCAGCCTCCTTGTAGTTTCCGAGTTCGGCATTGGCGTCGGTGAGGAAGCCATAGATAAGGACGTCGTCGGGCACTCTCTTGTTGAGTATTTTGGCGGCGTCCAAGGCGGCGGGGAATTCGTGCCTTCCCAGCAGCAGCCAGACATGGACTTTCTCGCCATCGAGATTTGCGGGGGCCAGCTCAAATGATTTCTTTAGCGCATCCTCCGCCTCAGCGTAGTACGTGACCTCGGAGGTCTCACGCGCACGGCGAGCCAAGGCCATCGCCAACTGGTTATACCCAGCGTATTGTGTGGGTTTCTTCTCGATTGACTTTCGGGCTTCCGCGATGCTCCGCTCTGCTGGTGAGGGGTCGGGTTTGGTGTTATTGGTCTGCGCCGATGCGCAGAGGCCAGCGATCAGTAGTAAGAAAGCAAACATTCTTTTCATGACATTCCTCGATTTCTGAAGGGCGAATTGTGGCCGCGGTGCCTACACAGCGGCCACAAGACTTAGTTGACCGGGCAGATGCCGGTCGGTTGTCCCGTGCAGCCTGCTTGCCCGGGGCCAATGTGATGGCCGTTGCGCCCGCTGTTGGCCGGCATGATGTATGGGAACGTCGTGCCATAGCCTTCGCTGTTAAGTTGAACCCCATCCCCGATCGGCGTGCCGAACTTCAAGGGATCCACTAGGATTCCGGCCACCGCGCGTGAGGAGATGTCCACCACGTCGTCGATAGGCCGGCGTCCGTTGGGATAGCCTGCCAGATCGCCTGCCAGGAAGCCGAGCCGCTTCTGGCTGCCGACCGGAGTGGGAGCAATCCCGGTGTTCAGCCGCAGCAGATCAGCCACCGGGCCCGCATCGCCCGGACCGCAGCCCGGACAAATCGGTGGCTCGTACTGGGCGAGAATGAGCAGGTCGTTACGTGGATTCGGTGCCACTGGGATGCCGATGGAACTGAACACGCCCGCCAGTACCGGGTTGAGGAAGAAATTCGAAAACTGGGCATCGTTCTTGGGATCGTCCATGCTGAAACGATCTTTGGAGCCGGTGCCGATGATCAGTTCGTTGATCAGCGGATTTCCTTCGCGCTGTATTTGCTGGAAGGGCCCGAAGTCTTGCTCCGGATTGGGCGAGCGACGCACCGTGATGTGATGCCGCGACGTTGCGCCGTAGGTCCCGATAACCGCCTGCTTGTCGCCGGCACCGTGAATCTTGCCGTCGACGGTGAGCATGGTGATGGGGACTTCCAGCACAATGGAGTTGACGTTGAACCCGGCCACGGCATCGGGCGCGTAGTTGTGGGTGTCGTCGGCATCTTCTGCGGCAGGCAGAACACCGCCCACACCCATGCGGAAGTTGAGGGAGTCGAAGGCAGCGCCGAGGTCGATGAAGAATGGATCATCCACCGTCCCCGCGAAGACGCGTACGCCGTTGCCCAGCTCAAAAATTCCCTGGTTGAACAGAGACTGGTAGTCCGGCATGGTCAGCGGACCCACGTTGGACGGGACTGCGAACAGCGTCTTCCCGTTGTTCAAGGATGTCGATTTGCCATTCTTGACCATGCTCACGGTGTAGTTCTGGCGTAGGCTTAGACCTTCCGAGCCCGAACCGTCCAAGGCTGTGATCGGCGGGATTCCAGCGATGCCACCCACAAACCCGGTGAACAGATCGGGTTGGCGTATCTCCGTAGTGAAACGGAACTGGAAGGTCACGTCTTCCACTCCGTCCTGGTTGTTGTCAACTTTCATCTCGTACAGCACATTGGGATCGAACGGGAAATAGTTGGGACCGTTGGAAGGTTCGAGAAACGGGTCAACGTTCAAAATCATGGTGACCCGGTCCGGGTGGTCGTAGCTGACAAAGGCGTACCAGTCGGTGATGTCCGCGGTACGATCCAATGCCGTGATCGGCGCCTCGCGATGGCTGGACGCAAACAGGCTGGAGGGTACCAGCATGAACAGCGCCATGGCGAAGGCCACCATTTTTTTAATTTTCCTCATGGAGATTGCCTCTGGGAGTGAAGTTGGTGGACGTAAGCCTTCGTGAGATTGCCCTGCCGTGCGCGGCGCCACGCTGGACAGTTACGGCTTCTACGTCTACTGCTCTAAGTACGCAGGGCATCGCAGATTGGATTTGTTTCGGATGTTTGAGAGGTGATTTTTTCCCGTTTTTACGGCAGCTTGCCGAAGGCCCGAGAAATGCTGTTATGGTTTCGCCCGAGCCGTTCCCGGCGAAGCCTGCCGCCCCCTTAAGTAACGGGCTGCAGGGAAACGGATGGAAACCGGATGAGCCGACTGGCAATCCGCGGTGCCGTCCCAGCCGTACTTCAGAGAGGAAGAGATAACTGTTTGTCCAGCGCTGAATTAGAAGGGGGCGCGGCCGACATTTCTTTGCAGTCGGCCATACGCTCCAGCGACGAAAACGCGATAGCTCTGCTGTACGACCGCTACTCTTCTATCGTGTACTCGGTCGCTCTGCGGGTGCTGGCGGACACCGGTGCCGCTGAGGACGTGTTGCAAGAAGTGTTCATGCAGTTGTGGCGCAATCCCGGGTTGTTCGACTCCTCCCGCGGGAACCTGGGGGCGTGGCTGGCGGTGATCGCCCGCAACCGCGCGATCGATATTCTGCGCAAGCGCCATCCGGAAACTGATATCACCGATGTGGTCGTCTCTGTGGAACCCGATATGGCTGGAAATGCGCAACGGACTCGCGACGCGGAGAAGGTAAGAGGCGCCCTGGGTGCCATGCCGCCTGCGCAACGAAGCGCCGTGGAGATGGCTACTTCGAAGGGCTCACCCATACCGAGATTGCAGCCAAGACAGGCGAGCCGCTGGGTACGATCAAAACTCGGATTCGCGCTGGATTGCTGGCTCTGCGCAAGGCTTTTAACTCATGAGCGCACACGAACAATTCGCCGAGGATCTCGCGCTTTACGCCCTGGATGGGTTGCAGGGGGAGGAGCGAGTCAGGCTGGAGAAGCATTTGGCGGAGTGTTCCGCGTGCCGCCGCGAGTTGGAAGAACTCCGCGGGGACACGGCGCTGATGGCGCTTTCGACGACCGGTCCGACTCCGCCACGGCGGGCGCGGCAACGCTTGCTGGATGCCGTTGCGCGCGAACCGCGCGCGGGTGCGGTTCGGACACGGCGTTCCTGGTGGGCGCCATTACCCTGGCTGGCAGCCGCGGCCAGCGTCCTAGTGGCCGGCTGGTTCTGGCGGCAGAGCGATCAGCGGGCGCAGCGTGTAGCCGAGTTGGAGAAGGTGCTGGCCGGGCAACAGGCGCAACTGCAGCGCGCCCGCGAGGTTGTGGAAACGCTCACCGCAACGAATGCGATGCGGGTGACGCTGGTCGTTACCAAGACTAAGCTTCAACCCCAAGGCAAAGCGATCTATGTTCGAGATCGTGCCAGCTTGATTTTCCTGGCCAGCAATCTGCCGGCACTGCCTCCAACGAAGGCCTACGAGCTGTGGCTGGTTCCCACCAGCGGTGCGCCGATTCCGGCTGGGGTGTTCAAGCCCGATGCCCAAGGCAGCGCGATTGTTATTAATCCGCCGCTGCCGGCAGGGGTGGAGGCCAAGACGTTTGCGATTACGGTAGAGCCGGAGCAGGGGTCGTTAGTGCCCACGCCGCGAATCGTGATGGTGGGGGCAGGGGAATAGACAATCTCTTAAGGCCTTGTGGCGCTCCTCCGGAGCTCGAATCGAATCGCGACCTTAGAGGATGGTGAATCAAATACGAGGCCCAGAAACGAGCTTCGCGGATCCGCATTCCACCGCACGACGCTTCCCCCAAGCGGACTTCTGGACAACGTCACGTTTCGCTTGCTGAGAACCACCGATGTGATCCAGTGTCCGCTTTCGGATAACTTCAGGTTTGCCCGTTATCCGGGAGTGGTTGGGGATTGATTCTCAGCAGCTGAGTTGCCGGTATCGATCCAACCAAACCGGAATTGGATTACTTCCGAATCGCCGGCAAATCGCGCGTTCAAGTAGCGCAGATCCCGGAAATTGACGGGCAAACACCGCCACCCTATGATCTATTCGATTCCCCCACCATGATCGAACAGACCATCTCGCATTACCGCATTGTCGAAAGACTCGGTGGTGGCGGTATGGGTGTGGTTTACAAGGCGGAAGACCTCAAACTACGCCGTTTTGTAGCGATCAAATTCCTGCCCGAGGATGTCGCCAAAGATACCCAAGCTCTTGCCCGTTTTAAGCGTGAAGCACAAGCGACTTCGGCTCTCAACCATCCGAACATCTGCACCATCTACGAGATCGATGAGCAAAACGGGCAAGCATTCATCGTCATGGAGTACCTGGACGGCGTAACGCTGAAGCATCGTATCGACAACCTTCCGAGGGACACGGGCTTGCTCCTCTCATTCGCGATCGAAATTGCCGACGCTCTCGACGCGGCGCATGCTCAGGGGATCATTCATCGCGATATTAAGCCCGCCAACATCTTCGTGACCAAACGTGGTCATGCCAAGATTCTCGATTTCGGATTGGCAAAGATCACGCCCTCAGCCGTCTCTTTGAGCCAAATTGCGCTGGCTGAAACAATCGACGAACAGCACTTGACCAGCCCCGGCGCAACACTCGGAACAGTCGCCTACATGTCGCCGGAACAAGTGAAAGGGAAGGAACTCGACGGACGCACCGATCTGTTTTCGTTCGGAGCGGTGTTGTACGAGATGGCAACAGGAGCATTGCCGTTTCAAGGGGCAACTTCGGCTCTCATCTTCAAAGCAATTCTCGATTCCGATCCGCCACCGGCGAGGCTCTTTAATAGCGACATTCCGCAAAAGCTGGAAGACGTTATTAATAAGGCATTGGAGAAAGACCGCGACCTGCGCTATCAAAGCGCTAAGGAGATGCGGGCTGAGTTGCAGCGTCTGAAGCGCGACACAGAGTTCAGACGCGTGGCGCCGGGAAGTTCCGGCGGTTTGCCCTCAGCGGCGAGGAGTGGGCCGCAAGAGGCAATCGGGCAGGCGACGCCACTTTCAGGTTCCGCACCGGCTGTGGTGATTTCGGGCTCGACCGCCGCGCGATTAGGTGAGGTCTCTGTACCTCAAAGAAGAAAAATCGGGCAGCTCGTGCTTTGGTCAGCTGTAGTGATCGCTCTCGTTGCGGGCGGCTTCTACTATTGGTCCCATCGCGCCCAGCAACTCACCGACAAAGATACCGTTGTTCTCGCCGATTTCATCAACAATACCAGCGACCCGGTATTCGACGACACGCTGAAGACCGCGCTAAGTGTGTCTCTCAGCCAGTCGCCGTTCTTGAATGTGCTCTCCGACGGCAAAGTTGCTGACACCTTGAGCCTGATGACGCGGTCGCGCGATGCCAGGCTCATACCCGAAGTTGTTCGTGAGATCTGTCAGCGCACGGCCAGCAAGGCCTACATTGTGGGAGCCATTGTCAGCGTGGGAAGCGAATATGAGCTGCATCTTAAGGCGGTGAATTGCCATACCAACGTCACGCTCGCGCAGGCGCAGGTTACGGCATCCGGTAAAGCGAAAGTGCTGGAGGCGCTCGGCGAAGCTGCCTCCAAGCTACGGGGTAAGCTGGGGGAATCGCTGTCCACCGTACAGAAGTTTGATGTTCCGCTCGAACAAGCCACCACATCTTCGCTCGAAGCACTCAGAGAGTACAGCCTTGGGCAGAAGGCTGCTCAGGACAACGGTGCCGCCCAATCACTTCCCTTTGATCAACGCGCCATCGAACTGGATCCGAACTTTGCGATGGCCTATGGCGCCATTGGTATTCACTATTTCAACCTCGGCGAACCGGCACGAGCCAGCGAGTATCTCACCAAGGCGTTTCAGTTGCGGGAACACGCCAGCGAGCGCGAGAGGCTCTCGATCACGGCCCACTACTATTCGTCGGTGAGCGGTGAACTGGACAAGTCAGCCGAAACCTATCGGCAAAGGATTGCAAACTATCCACGGGACATCGCGGCTTACAACAATCTTGGGATCGTATACGCCGAACAGGGTCTGTTTGAAAAAGCGGTTGAGGTGACAAGAGAAGGTATCCGCATTGCACCGGAGCAAGTCACTCTCGACGAGAACCTTACTGACTACCTTCTTGCGCTGCACAGATTCGACGATGCGCGGCAACTCATCCGCGAAATGCAGCCTCGCAAACCAGACAATTACATCTTTCCCGCGGCTTTGTACGCGCTTGCGTTTTTCTCCTCGGACTCGCCCGCGATGGCCGAACAAGAGAAATGGTTTGCGCAAAAGCCCGAATACGAGAACTTCGGGTTGGCCCTTGCCTCCGACTCGGAGGCTTACGCTGGTCATCTTGGCAGGGCGCGGGAACTGACAAAGCGCGCGGTGGACTCCGCCATTCGGGCAGACAGCAAAGAAGCGGGTGCGATATGGCAGGGGATTGCGGCACAGCGCGCGGCCGCCTTCGGCATCGCCACTGAGGCACGGAAGACCGCAGCAGATGCTCTCAAGCTTGCTCCGGCGAGCCAGGGCGCGCAAGCTGAAGCGGCCCTAGCATTCGCTCTGGCGGGCGATGGGGCGCAGTCGGAGACTTTGGCGCGCGACTTAGCACAACGATTTCCACTGGACACGCAGATGCAGTCGCTGTGGCTGCCTGCGATTCAGGCGCAATTGGCGCTGAATCATAGCGACCCCGCTTCGGCCTTGAAAGCCCTGCAAATACTGTCCACGCCGCTCGAGTTTGGATTAGTCGCGTTTTCCGCTAACGCCTCCGGATCCTGCCTCTATCCTACCTATATTCGCGGCAAGGCGTACCTCGCTGCCGGACAAGGCACGGCCGCTGCCGCCGAATTCCAGAAGATTCTTGATCACGAGGGTACTGTCTGGAATTGCTGGACGGGTGCCCTGTCTCAGCTTGGTGTCGCGCGGGCAAATGCGCTCGCGGCGAAAGCTTTACACGGCGCCGACTCTGATGCGGCCCGCCTGCGCGCGCTTGCAGCTTATAACGACTTCTTCATCCTCTGGAAAGATGCCGACCCCAACATCCCAATCCAGCAACAAGCCAGGGCCGAATACTCGAAGCTACAGTGAGCACCACAACGATTTCTGCTGGCGGCCCGACTCTCAGCAGACGATGATGGCGCACCCTGAAATTGGGTCGCGGGGTACATCTCACCGAGTACCGCATCTCCTCGCATCTCCTCCGGGCATCTCCTCTATTCTCATTGACTCGCCCACTTTATCCACGTAAGATTCGCGCACCGTGCTTGGCCAGATCATCTCCCACTATCGCATTCTGGAGAAACTCGGCGGTGGCGGCATGGGTGTTGTCTACAAGGCTGAGGATGTTCGTCTGCACCGTTTCGTCGCTCTGAAATTCCTGCCCGAAGAGGTCTCTCATGACCCGCAGGCGGCCGCCCGTTTTCAGCGTGAAGCGCAAGCGGCGTCGGCTCTAAACCATCCCAACATCTGCACTATCTACGACATCGGCGAGCAGGACAGGCATGCGTTTATCGCGATGGAATTCCTGGAGGGAATGACCCTAAAGCACCGCATCATGGGGCGCCCGCTGGAGATGAATTTCATCTTGTCGCTGGCTATCGAAATCGCCGACGCGCTTGATGCGGCTCACTCGGAAGGCATCGTTCACCGCGACATGAAGCCGGCAAACATCTTTGTAACAAAGCGCGGCCACGCCAAAATTCTGGATTTCGGACTGGCGAAGGTGGTGCCTACTCTCGCTGGCGCGCCCGGAGAGCGAGCTTTGGCTACTGCGGGTATCGACGAACATCTGACTAGTCCGGGCTCGACACTGGGAACTGTTGCCTACATGTCGCCCGAACAAGCTAGGGGCAAGGAACTGGACACGCGCACGGACCTGTTCTCCTTCGGATCGGTGCTGTATGAAATGGCGACTGGAGTGTTGCCCTTTCACGGGGATACCTCGGCGTTGATCTTTAAGGCCATCCTCGACAGCGACCCGCCCCCAGCCATCCGGTTCAATCGCGAGATTCCGCCCAGTTTTGAAGACATCATCAGCCGCGCCCTCGAAAAGGACCCGGATCTGCGCTTTCAAAGCGCGAAGGAAATGCGGGCCGAGCTGCAGCGGCTCAAGCGGGACAGCGAGACGGGGCGGGTGGCGGCCGGCAGTTCGGGGAAGATCGCTGTGGCGCGGGAAAGCGGGCAGCAGGCGTCGGCTACACCACCGGCGCGGGAATCCGGTTCCAGCCCCAGTTTGACTGGTTCGACCGCATTGCACGCACCGGCAGGAGCTGAGATTCAGGTAGCCGGAAAAAGGAATCTCTGGAAAATACTGGTGCCTTCGCTGGTGGTCGCGGCGCTGGTTGCCGGAGCGCTCTATTATCGCCAGCGCGGGGCTCAGAGGCTCTCGGAAAAAGACACGATCGTTCTCGCCGACTTCGCCAACAGCACGGGCGATGCGGTGTTCGACGACACGCTCAAGACGGCGCTCAGCGTTGCTCTCAACCAGTCGCCGTTTCTGAATGTGCTGCCGGAGAACAAGGTCGCGGCGACCGTGCAGATGATGTCCCGTCCGGCTGGCACGAGACTCACGCCGGAGGTAACCCGTGAGCTTTGCCAGCGGGCAGGCAGCAAGGCATACATTGCGGGGTCGATTGGAAGTCTGGGCAGCCAGTACGTGCTGGGGTTGAAGGCGGTGAATTGCCCGAGCGGAGACCCGCTGGCCGAGGAGCAGGTGACGGCGGCGTCGAAGGAGAAGGTTCTGGACGCATTGGGCGAGGCGGCGTCGAAGCTGAGGGGTGAACTGGGCGAATCGCTGGCCACGGTGCAGAAGTTTGACGTTCCGCTCGAACAAGCCACCACGTCTTCGCTCGAAGCTCTGAAAGCGTACAGCTTTGCACAGAAGACCTACAGCGACAAAGGTCCCGGCGGGGCCCTGCCTTACCATCAACGTGCCATCGAGCTTGATCCGAATTTCGCTAAGGGCTACTCGGCAGTGGGCCTCGACTACTACGGTCTCTCCGAGCTAGGGCGGGCCAGCGAGTATTTCACCAAGGCATTCCAGTTGCGGAAACATGCCAGCGAGCGGGAAAAGCTGGCGATCACCGCCGACTACTATCAGAATGTAACTGGAGAACTGGACAAAGCGGCCCAGACGTATCAGGAGGAGATTGCGAGCTACCCGCGAGACTACAGAGCACATCTCGATTTGGGCAACGTGTACACCTCGCAGGGACAGTACGAGAAGGCTGCCGAGTCGTATCGCCAAGGCCTCCGCCTCGCCCCCGATAATGCCGTCCCCTACGCAGACCTTCCCAACAGCCTAATCTCCTTGCAGCGCTTCGACGAAACGCGGCAGATCATCCATGAGGCGCAGGCGCGAAAACTGGATACTTTCGTCCTCCACAACGCCCTCTACGCTCTTGCGTTTCTCGGCTCGGACACTGCGGCGATGGCGGAACAGCAACAGTGGTATGCGGGCAAGCCCGAAGAGAACTTTGGACTCTCGCTCGCCTCCGACACCGAGGCGTATGGCGGTCATCTCGCCAAGGCGCGGGAACTGACCAAGCGGGCGGCGGACTCCGCTATTCGGGCGGACAGCAAGGAAACTGGGGCGATCTGGCAAGCGATTGCTGCGCATCGAGAGGCGGCTTATGGCAACCCTGCGGAAGCGCGGCCGGCAGCGACAGAGGCTTTGAAACTTGTTCCAACGAGTCAGGGTGTCGAAGTCGAAGCCGCGCTTGCCTTTGCCACAGCGGGCGATACGGCACGAGCCGAGTCGTTGGCTCAAGACTTGGGGAAACGCTTCCCGCTGGACACGCAGGTGCAGTCGCTCTGGCTGCCTGCGATTCAGGCGCAATTAGCGCTGGACAAAAAGAATCCAGCTTCTGCCCTGAGTGCCCTGCAAGCTGATTCATCCATCGAGTTGGGGCAAATTAATTTCGTCACCAATATTTCTTGCCTCTATCCAGCGTATATACGAGGCGAGGCCTACTTGGCCGCCGGACAGGGCAATGCCGCTGCCGCCGAGTTTCAGAAGCTCATCGACCACAGCGGTATTGTCTGGAACTGCTGGACGGGAGCCCTGGCGCATCTCGGCGTGGCGCGCGCGAATGCGTTGCAAGCGAAAACTTCGCAGGGTGCGGACGCCGATGCAGCCCGTGTCCGCGCCCTCGCCGCCTACAAGCATTTCCTGACGCTCTGGAAGGATGCCGACCCCGATATTCCGGTCTACAGGCAAGCCAAAGCCGAGTACACCAAGCTGCAATAGCTGAAGATCTGGCTTCGGATGCACGCTGCGGTTTCGCGTGAATGACGGCCAGCAACCCACTAATCCTCATGCTTATGCACATCAGTACCGCGCCTTTGGGTTTACAAATAAGCCAGTTCCAGAATCGTCGGCCAACAGGAAGTAATTCGCTTCCTTCTTGTTTGCCCGTCATCCGCCCGGGGCCTGTACGGGACGCGAAGCGGATCGGTGACCACTTGGCCTGCTCGCGAGCAATCGGAGCTACGGCGTTTCAATGCGCCGTTCTCCGGCAGTTGCTACCGCACAACTGCCGGAGCAGTGGCGCCTCACAGCGACCGGCGTCTTAAGGAAGAGCATTGGCGATCTTCATGCTTAATTCTCGGTCTTTGCTGCTCACTGAGTACATTCGTTCGCTCGTACTCCAGATGACCGTCGCACGTTTCTCATCGAAGGCCTCCATCAAGAGCGCCGGACCGGCTCGGAGTTCCACCTCCTGGACCTTCACCACTGCATCAGGTGGAATATCGAGCAACCAGGCTGGATGGGCTGCGAACTTCTGGGCCATGGCACGCGATTCCCACAAGGAAACCCCGATGCTCCGGAACGCCACCTCAGCGAAGTGCTCCAACGCAAGACCAGAAGGAACGGAGAGTTCGCTCGGCGGCGCCTGCAGGATGTGGACATTGTCCGGATAGTTCGCCGCCACTATGGGGCCGATCTCGGTGCGCAATTGCACCCCTTCCCATTCAGCCGGCACCTGCACATCGCTTGCTCCCACCTTGCCGAGAGCAGATTCGATATCACGGACGTGGATTGTCTGCTCTACCAAGATCGGCCCTGTTACTGTGAGGGCAGGATTTGCGTCCGGAACGCCATGTGACGGTAGATACGGCCTGAAACCGGCTTTGCGTTCGGCTTCCTCCGTATTTTGGACGCTCGTCTCCAGGCCGTTGGTTGTCACCTGCATGTGCAGCGGCAGCTTCGATAGATCGAGCCGTACAGCATCCACGCGGTTAAGAACAAACCGGTACCAGAGCTCCTGGGCAAGCGCCCTGGTTACTGGGAGCGCGAGCACCACAACACACACCACGGCAGCAGCGGCAGCCGCCATCCATATCCACGAATGGTGCCGCCCTTCCAGTCGGGCGTCGAGCAATTTGCGCCCACGCGCCAGGTTCGGACTCCACTGTGGCTCGATAGTTGCGAGCCGATTGGCGACCCAGGAATCTTCATGATTGGTTTCCATATCGTTTCAAATACTCCTTCCGGAACGCTTCTTGAGCACGGCTGACGAGACTTCCGACGTAGTTGGAATTTACCGCGAGAGAGACGGCAATCTCCTGGTAGCTGAGGCCATGGCTCCACAGGAGCAATAGCTCCGCATGACGCCGATTCAAGGCTCCGAGCACGGTTCGTACCCTGTGCTGCTCGGCGTTGACGGCGTACAAATGCTCCGGCGTCGGAGGCGACTCGCGGCCGAGACTGAAGAGGCGCTCGATTCGGCTCCGGCGTGTCTGGCGTCTTAGTTCGTCTAACGCTTCACGTACGGAGGTCCGATACAGCCACCCTTCCGCTTGTTCCCCGTGTGCTTGAGGATTCCGCCACCACTTCAGAAAGACTTCCACCGCTAGTTCCTCCGCGCGGGCCTGGTCATAAATAACCCTGCCTATGACGCGGGCAATGCGCTCATAGTGAGCACGAAAAATCGCATCCAGTCCTTCGGGTTTGGTGACTTCCATCTCACTCGGTTCGGTCATGCTTCTTGCGTTCACATACCAAGAACGAATGAGACACGGATTTTGTGGCAGCAATTGTGACAAAAAGCGACTTGGGAAGTACCAGCCTCCGCAAGCCCCTCCGCCTACAATGCTTAGCTGAATTCGGTCGGGTACCGGAAAAACTCTGTAGGGCAGACGCACACATCCTACTTGAAGGATAGTCAGCAATCCGGAAATATACGGGTTGCTTCCGGATGGCCCGTAATCGGCGCTCAGGGGCCATGCATTAGAAATAGAGTGCGACCAACGCCGGTACGCATCGTAGTCAGCGGCAAAGACCAAAGCGCCTCGGATTACTCTGTATTCAACTGTCTCGATTGGATGATATCTGCATGTCCCAAGAATCCTTGCATGGCCTTCGCAGTATCCCTCGCGGCATCTGGGCGCTTGGTCTTGTGAGCATGTTCATGGACATCTCTTCGGAGATGATTCATAGCCTCCTGCCAGTGTTCCTCGTTTCCGTGCTTGGAGCCAGTGCCATGGCGCTCGGCCTGCTCGAAGGCATCGCGGAAGGAACTGTCAACGTAGTCAAGATTTTCTCTGGCGCATTGAGTGACTGGCTGGGCAAACGTAAAGCCCTAGCAGTCGTCGGATACGGAATGGCAGCCCTTACCAAGCCGCTTTTCCCTCTGGCTAATTCTTTCAGCCTTGTCTTTCTCGCGCGACTAATCGACCGAATTGGGAAGGGTGTGCGAGGCGCACCCAGGGACGCTCTCGTAGCGGACTTAGTCCCTGAGGGCGTACGAGGAGCGAGCTATGGCCTTCGCCAAAGCCTGGATACAATCGGCGCTTTTATCGGCCCGCTCGTCGCCATTTTGGGTGGCGGTGCTACCGGCGTTCGTTGCCGTAGGGCTGCTCGTGCGTTTTGTGCACGAGCAGCCTAATTCCGTGAAGCCGCTCAAAGTGCGACCACAGTTCCAGTGGCGGGAGATCCAACATGTTTCGTCAGCGTTTTGGTTTGTGGTTGCTATTGGTGCTGTGTTTACCCTGGCGCGGTTCAGCGAAGCGTTCCTAATTCTGCGGGCAAGCAACCTCGGTCTCAGCAACAATTATGTTCCTCTTGTTTTGGTGGTGATGAATGCCGTCTATGCAGCGTCGTCCTATCCCGCTGGACGTCTCTCCGATCGCGTGGACCGCCGCTTGGTATTGGCGATCGGCGGCGTTGCGCTGATTGTCGCTGACCTGCTTCTCGCCACAGCGACGGGAATCATTGGCTTGGCCGCAGGCATTTCGTTTTGGGGGTTCCACATGGGATTCAGTCAGGGATTGCTCGCCGCTCTGGTTGCGGATGCCGCGCCGCTAGACCGGCGTGGGATTGCGTTTGGTTTCTTCAGTCTGGTCAGTGGCATCGTACTGGTCATTGCCAGTCTTGTCGCAGGCACCCTCTGGGACCGCATCGGCGCACCAGCCACTTTTTATACGGGCGCGAGCTTCGCAGCGTTGGGCGTACTCGGTCTGTTGCTGCAACTTAGAACCACGCCAGCGGCAACAACGCGAGCTGAATGAGAGAACCGCAGTTTTCGGCACCGTGCACCTGCTTTTCCGTTCACGCGGCAAACACTCAGCTGTCTTTTCCGCCGAGCAAACGAAGAGCATTCATGATCGAGTCTGTGGGAAGTGACACGTGAGGTTGCGAGCGTATTGCCGGCAATCCTGAAGTTACGATCCTTCTGGCGGTAACTTCCGAGTAGTCCGTTATTCGGGAGCGGTGTGAAGCTAGCGGCATCGCCAAGCCTCTGCGGGAGTGTCTTTCCTCTGTCTTGGCGCCCGCCGACAGATCGCGATCTTGGCTCCATTGGCGACGGAAAACCTCGACGGTGCGTCCGCCGATGCCGCTCGTGCTTCCCGTAATGAATGCAATCTAAGTCCAGCGCTGCCACAAAATCGCCTCTCGTTTCCGGCCTCGGACGCGGCATCGAAGACGCATTCGATCGCTATTTCAACGACCGGCCTGGCGCGGACATACCGCCAACGATGAGCCAAACTCCATTGGTCTTGCGCCAAGTGTGCATGCACCGGAATGCCACCACCTCATTGCTGCCGTCCTTCGGGGTGTACGTAGCTGTCACTACGTAGTACGCGACCGCCACACCGTGGAATACTTGGACAGCCTTCGGCTCAAGCTGGAACTTCGTCAGTCCCTCAAACTTTCCGAAAGTGTCAGAGCGGATGACATCTTTTCGAACGGGGGCTGGGGAATCGTAAGGCCAACCCACAAACTCCTCGTCCCACAGAGCAATGTAACCCTCGCGGTCCCGTGCCTCGACGAGTTGCCAATATTTTTTCTCCATGCTCCAGGCTTGCCCTTGTTCCGGCGAAAGCTTCGATTCCTGGGCGAAACAAAGCATGCCCATCAATATCGGGAGAATACTAATAAGGAATTTCGGCATATGCTCACCTCCACTTGGTGCGCCCATTTCAGGGGCGCTCATTGCTCCGACGTCAGGGCCTTGAGATAGCGGTAGTAGAACACCACGCCGGTGTTGAAGGATTGGACCGGTAAACGCTCGTCTTTTCCGTGTGCGCGAATGTCATTGTTATCAAGGGCGACACCCTGCAGGCCAAACGAAGGCATACCCGCAGCGTAGGCATACCTACTATCGGAAGCACCGATGGACATGTTGGGGACCACGGGCATGCCCGGCCAGAACTCCGCCGACACTTTGCGCAGCGGATTCATCACATCTTCCCTCAGCGCCACAGGCGGCAACTGCCGCTCGTCGGGTGCGGTCCGCGTGATGGAGCCGTCGATCTGCACGTAGCCTACTGTGACTTTGGGATCGGCCACGATCTTTACCAGATCCTGCCGTATCTCCTCGCGCGAATGGCCGGGCAGGATCCGGCAGTTGACGTTGGCCGTGGCGGTTTGCGGCAATGCATTATTGGCGTGTCCCGCAGCCAAACGCGTGGCCACGCATGTGGTCCGCATGGTGGAGTTCAGGATGGGGTCATCGGCCGACAACTTGGCAATCGCCTCTTGGTCCGGCGGATCTTTTAGAACCGCTTTCACCAGTGCAGCTTTCTCCGGAGGATAGGTCTCTGCCAGTCCTGCAAGTTCGGCGCGCGTCACCGCGTTCAGTTCGAAACGAAAGGTATAGTGCGCCAGGCGCCCGAGCGCATCCGCCAAGTGGTAGATGGGGTTGTCCGGCGTCGGCATGGAGCTGTGCCCGCCGGGACTCAGACTGCTCAACTCATAATCGGCGTACACCTTCTCGCTGGCATCCACCGTGAAACCCAGCAGCTTGCCGTTCTCTTCTACTACGCCGCCGCCGTCGTGGTTGAGCACGAACTCGGCGTCCACCAGGTCGCGATGATTGTTGACCAGCCAGTCCACTCCGTTGAAGTTGCCGCCTTCTTCATCCGCGGTCAGCGCCAGAATAATGTCGCGATCCGGCTTGTAGCCCTCCTGCTTCATTCGGATCAAGGTGGCCATCAGGATCGCGTCGCCGTCTTTCATGTCCTGCGTGCCGCGTCCGTAGTAGTAGCCATCCTTCTCTATGAACTGAAATGGATCGGTGCTCCAATCGCTGCGTTTGGCTTCCACGACGTCCAGGTGTCCGATGAGCAGCACGGGCCTGTGGGTGCCAATTCCATGCAGGCGCGCGACCATGTTGCCCTTGCGTGGATCGGGTCCCATCACCACCACGTCCTCGTCCGGGAAACCCGCGTCGCGCAAGCGCTTGGCCATTGCTTCGGCGGCGACCGTGGTGCTGCCCACTGAGTGAGTGGTGTTAATTTTGACGAGTTGCTTGAAGATATCGGAACCTAGCTTGATGCTTTCGACATCCGGCGGAGTCGGCGCAACAGAACCAGACTTTGCCGTTACCGCCAGCGCCAGTGCGGCGGTCAGGACCGTGAGCGGACACAGGGCACCCTTGCCTAAATAACGCATTCGTTAGCTCCCCTGAGAAGCTTGTTAAGTCGATTGCAGTTCGAGCATGCAAGCTAAGAGATCGGTGCGGCCAAATACCGCCGGCTGCTGTCCCCACACAATCGGATAATCTCGGGGGTCAGTATTCAATGCAGGAAGAGCGATGTCCATGACCTCCGAGGTCATGGAGCGACGCGGGGCGCGGTAGAGTCTTCCGATATTAAAGCGCTTCTCCAGTCAGCCGATTCAGCACAGTGCGCGTCCCTTCATCTGCAGGGAAGAAACTTTCAATGCGCAGTTCCTGCAGTGCAATATCCTGCGGTGTGCCGAAGGTGGTAAGCGCAGAAAACAAGCGAAGCGTCGAGTTCTTCCCCCTGTAGTTAATGGTCAAGAACGGTGGAGGAGCGCCATCCAGATCGAGCATGCGCCAGCGGCTCGGGACATCCGGGTAGCTCAGCAACTCCTCGAGGAAACTCTTCATCGTCTCGTCCGACGGATTGTCTGCGGCTTCGCGATGCACCCGCCGAATGATACGTGCGGCGACACTCTCCCAGTTTTCGATGAAGGGCCGCAGCCCCTGGGGATGGAATACAAGGCGGGGTCCGTTATGAGGCATGACAGAATCGCAGCCGGGGAAGAAAGCAAGAAAGCGCTTTGCGCCCGCATTCATCCGCAGCGTGTTCCAATATCGGTCCACGACGAGTACGGGATAGGGCTCATGTTGCGCCATGAGAAACTCCACAGCACAGCGCGCCGCCTCTAACTCCGGCGTATCAAGAGCAGTGTGACGATAAAGCGGCGCGTAGCCGGCCGCGAGCAGCAGGGCATTGCGCTCGCGCAGGGGGACCTGCAGCGCTTCGGCAAGACGCAGGACCATCTCCCGGCTCGGCTGTGCGCGGCCCGTCTCGACACAGCTCAGATGACGCGTTGAGATGTCGGCATCGAGTGCTAGGTCCAGTTGGCTGACGCGTCGAACAGTGCGCCAGCGACGCAGCAGGACGCCAAAATTCATATTACGCATTTGTAGTGTGAGGG
>WNFD01015984.1_pt1 | contig 20374 bp, 15 predicted proteins | sample 5400491 | NCBI WGS metagenome assembly WNFD01 (sample SAMN13153343, study PRJNA577476) | soil metagenome | isolation source: 120 cm saprolite under Douglas fir tree site 2 hole 2 replicate 2 | place: USA:California | collected 2015-04-18
AACGGGGTGAACACGGATTCACACAGACAAGACCAAGGTTAGTTCTTTGCTTTGTTATCTGTGTCTATCTGCGTTCATCCGCGGTTGGTCCTCAAGCACAAAAGGCACAAGCAGCAAGAGTGAATTCCTCTTGTGCTTCTTGTGCCTTTTTGTGGCTGGTTATGGAGTGCGGCGACTTGTCGCCGCTTTCAAACGGCGCGACTAGTCGCGCCGACCAAAGCGCTGACAAGTCAGCGCACTCCAAATTTACTGCTTGAACCGGTTGCGATACTCGGTCGCGTCGACGAAGCCTTCGACCATGCGGCGCGAGTCCGCCGGATTCGCATCCAGCACGCTGATCCAGTTCGTGTACAAAGCATCCGGATCGCGTCTGAGATAGCCAAAGTACTCCATCACGACAAACGCCTGGTTGTAGTACTTCGCATAGACCTCGCCGCTCTCAGCAATCTGCCTGAGCGCTTGTGCCCGCGTCAGCGTCCCCGCTTCCAGTGAATTCACCAAAGCTTGCCGGTTCGACAAGGTCACTCCCGCTGTCTTTGCCAACGCATCGACGTACTGCGAGTTGCTGAGCGTTCCGTATTGATTGACGAACGCTGCTCTGGTTGTGAAGTCACTGGCAAACTGAGCCTTGGCTGCTTCCAGCTGAGTCGCATCGAGGAAGCCGCTGACACGCCCGATGTCAGGCGCAAAGGCCGCGTAATCCGGTTTCTGCCCGAACGCGGTCGAGTAGAAGCGATAGACAAAGTAACCGCGTTGCTGGAACTCCTCTGAGCGGAAGAACATCTCTGAGACATGCACCCGGTCGCAGCTCGCGTCTCCCGGGGCGCAGTTATTGATTGTGTTGACCCAGCCATTGAAGCCGGGCGGGTCAGGTTCGCGACCAAGGAAATCGAGATACTGCTGCCGCACAAAGAACTCAGTCGTGTCGATGGCGTTTAAGTGATCGCCGTTCCCGGCCGCCGTGAACGAAGCATCAGCGTGGACGCCCAGCAAGCTGAAACTCCGATTCGCCGGGCTGAAGGTGTAATTCACCCGTGCCGGCGTCACGGTGTAGAAGCCGTTGGCCGCGGCCTCGAAGAAATTGTAGTTGCCGTTGCTGTCGGTAATCGTCTCGCGCGATTCGGTGCCACTGAGATTAATCGTAGCGCCGGCGACGGGAGTGCCGTTCGCGTCGGTGATCGTGCCACCGATGCTTCCCGTCGCGGCCGTCGGCGAAGAGTTCGCCATGGTCCACGGCGAAAAGCCATTGATGCCGACTACTTTGACAAAGTGATTTGCGCTGAGAGTGGTGTTGCTACCACCAACGTCCTGCTGCTGCCAACCAGTCCCCGGATTGTTAACGACATACCGGTAGAGACGAAGGCTGGCCGGTGGGCCAGGGGTCGCTTCTGAGTTGCCATTCAACTCTGTGGTTAGATAGTGCAACTGAAGGGTCGTACCGGCCGGAGTAAACGCGCCGCCAGGAAGTTCCGTGATTATATAAGTACGCTGGACGGCAGCAGGCCATCCGGAGTTGGGAATGCCCGTAATCGCAGACGTCGGCACAGACTTTGTTAGATTTACGGTCAGACTCGTAAGCGTGCTTCCGGCCAAAGTGATCACGTTATCCGGATTGCCATAGGTCAATGCCGAGTTCGGGAGGTTTGCGCCGGTGCGTCTGATACTGCCCACCACGTCAAAGGTGCCGGTTGACGCGCCCGCCGTGCTCGGCTGCGTCAAAGTCTTGCCAGAGGACATAGTGATATCGCTGCTCGTCAGCGCGAGCACGCCATTGACCGTGTTGTCATTGTTCATCGCAATGCCGCCGGCGTCGCTGTTCGTCAGATTGTTGAACGTCGTCGCCGTCGTGCCGCTGATCGTCTGGCCGGCCCCGCCGTTGAAGTTGACTGTTCCCGCGCCTGCGGTAAAGCTGCCGCCGTTATTGGTCCAGTCGCCGGCGACGTTAATGGTGGTGGCCGTACCTGCCGCAAAGGTGCCGGCGGTGAGCGTCAGCGTCCCGGTCAGCGTCAGCGTCGTCGTGCTGGCAGCGACGCTCAACGTACCGCCACCCTTGTTCACCGTAAAGTTGTTGAAGGTTTGAGTAGTGGCGCTGCCGCCGATGCTCTGCGCGCCGGCGCCGTTGAAGTTCACGGTGTTCCCCGTGGGCGTGAATGTCCCACCGTTGTTGGTCCAGTTGCCCGAGACGTTCATCGTGCCTCCATCACTCTGCAACGTCGTGCCGCTATCGATCTGCACGTTGTTGAAGGTGCTGCTGCTGATGAATGTTCCTGACTGAACTCGCATCAGACCGGTTACCGCGAGCGTGCTGCCGCTCGCCGTCGCATTGCCCGTGCCGGTGTGGTTACACGTCAGGTTGTTGAAGGTCGTGCTGCCGGTAAGCGTCTGGCTGTTGTTATTGCCGGTGAGATTGACCGTGCTGGAGCCCGCGGTAAAAGTTCCGGTGTTGGCCCAGTTGCCGGGCTCATTGATGGTAGTTATCGTGCCCGCGGCAAAAGTGCCCGCGGTGATACTCATGTTGCCGCTCAACGTGAGGGTTAATAGACCGCCTCCGCCGGTCAGCGTGCCGCCGCCTTTACTCACCGTAAAGTTGTTGAAGGTCTGAGTGGCTGCTGAGCCGTTAAGGCTCTGTGCGCCGCCGCCGTTGAAGGTGACTGTGCCTGCACCGCTGGTGGTGAACGTGCCGCCGTTATTAGTCCAGTTACCAGCGACGTTGATTGCTGTCGCAGTTCCTTTGTCGAAGGTTCCCGAGGTCAACGTCATCGAACCATTTAGCGTAAGTGTCGTAGTGCTGCCGCCGACCGCAAGTATCTGCGCAGTCTTTGCCACGGTAATGCCGTTGAAGGTTTGGGTCGCAGCAGAGCCATTTATGTTTTGTCCGGCTCCGGTATTTGTGAAGCTGACCACACTCGAAGCTGGCGTAAAAGTGGCGCCGTTGTTGGTCCAATCGCCCCCACTCACGGTAATCGATGTCGCGGTGCCGGCGTTCAAGGTCCCCGCTGTTAACAGGACAGCGCCCGCCATAGTCAGCGAAGTCGTGCTGCCTCCGACAGTCAGCGTGTTGCCTTTGTTGACGGTGAAGTTATTGAACGCCTCGCTGGTCGCCGTGCCGTTGATGTTCTGCGCGCCGCCACCGTTGAAGTTCACCGTGCCGCCGTTGTGCGTGAAGGTTCCGGTTGAATCGCGCTTGAAATCACCAGAAAGATTTAAGGTACCGGCGGTCGAAGTGAGCGTGCCGCGGCCGATAAAGATGCCATTGCCGCCATTCAGATTCATGGTGCCCTGGAGAGTCATGGATGAACCGGTACCGCCCGGATCAGTGGACATATCAATGCCGCTGCCGCCGCTTCCCGCGGTGTTACTGTCGATGGTGATGCCGTTGAGAATCGTGATCGAAGCAGTAACGTCGCCATTGGCGACGCCGCCACCCGGTCCAGTCGCGGCATTGCTCGTGACGGTGGTGTTTGTATCAACGGTCAGCGAGGCGATGCCGTCTCCACCGGCGTTGAAGATACCGGCGCCGCGCGCCGAGGTGTTGCCATTCGAAGCGCTTCCTATGGTGCAGTTCGAGACGATGGCGGAATACTTAGCGTTGAAATAAATGCCGCCACCCTGCGCGGCGGTGCCGTTGTCCGCGTGATTCAGGCTGATCGTGCTGTTGCTTATCTGGGTGCCGCCGGTAACGCCCGCAGCGCCAAGATTGGCTATGTTGATTGCCCCGCCGTCAGAAGCGGCGGTGCCGCCACCGCTCTCGAGCGCACTGTTGTCGGTGAAAGTAACGCCGCTCGTGACTCCGATGTTTGTGACCTGGTTGCCGCTAATCGTAATTGCGCCACCGCTTCCGTTGGCATTCAAAGGAGTGCTGGAAGCTTTGTTGTTCTGAAACGAACCGCCATTGATGGTCACGGTGCCCCCGAAGGAATGCCGCGTCCAAATCCCGCCGCCGACTCCCGCGGTGCCGCCGCTCTGATTACCATTAGCGACCAAAGGTCCACCGACCGTGCAGTTTGACATCGTGACGTCATGCTTGTCGGCTGCGAGCGTGAGGCCGCCACCCTCATGAGTCGCGCTGTTCCCTTGGAAAGTGTCTCCCGTGAGCGTCACCGTGCCGATATTGTTCCCGCCAATAATCGCTTGCCCGGTGCTGTCCACGTTTAGGCCGCCGCCGTGACTCTCAGCGCAATTGGCGACGATCTGGTTGTTTTTGATAACGGAGTTAGTGATCGAATAGGAGTTGCCGGCCACGGTGGTCCCGGTCAGAAAGAAATCTACGCCGCCGCCAGTGTCAAAGAAGCTTCCACAGGTCCCGTTGTTGACGCCGTTCTGGATGGTCATGCCGGTGAAGCTTATGGTCAGGTTGTTGAAACCGCCAGTTTGATTCACGCCGAAAACTTTACAGTCGCCGCAGGTGCTGTTGTAGCTGGTGCTGATGATTGTGTTGGCCGACCCATTGCCGGTAATGGTGAGACTGTCGTTGACATCAAGATCGCCCGTCGCGGCCGCATTCTCGTTGCCGCCGGCGCTGGTGATGCTCAGCGTGAAGGTGCCGTTGAGGTCGAACACGATTGTGTCGGCGCCCGCGTTGGCGTTGGATTCTATGATTGCCTCGCGCAGACTCGAACAGAGCGATGCGTTGGCAACCACAGGTGAACAGGCTACGGTATTGTCAGGTAATCCGGTAACGTGGTAAGTGACCGTCGCCATCGGAAAAATGATATGCGGCGCCGAGCTGTCTTTGGTCATGACCACCAGCCCCGGGCGGCCATCCACGCTCACACGCATCGGCAATACCGCGACCGGTTCGCTGCCGGCATCGAGTTCCACCGCGGATCGCTGTGGCGACGCCAAATCCGCTTGCGCCACGCCGGGCCGCGAGCTTTCGTTGTAAGAGATCTGAAACTCGCCGGCCGCCGGATTCATAATCAGCAAATCATCAGACGGCAAAGTCGAAATTCTCGTGCTCAGCAAGATCGGCGAGGCGAGGGATTGTGCTGAATCACTGCCGGCAGCCGTCGCCGCAAAAGATTTCGCGGCGGGCGTGGCCAGGTCCTCGACGACACTCCACGACTTTGGCGCAGGGCGCTCGCTTTCGGTGACCATGAAAGCCCGGCCTTCCCTGCTTGCTACTTCCATTTCAGCCCGCGTTTCTTCGAGCGCCTGCCGCTTCTGAAACACCTCAGCAGCCGTGAACGGGCGAGTATCCAATTGACCGTGCGCCGCAATGTGAACCGCGCCATCATCGCCCAGCAAGGCCATCTGTTGGGCGCCATCGCGACTCCAAATAAAAGTGCCGACACCCATTCCCTGCACTGCGAACGGCAAACCAATCGCTTCGATCTTTCCGGCCATCCGGTCTTCAAAGATGTGGTCACTATCGGATTGCCCATGGCCGTGCAGAATGAAAACCTGGCCGCCGGCAACAATGCCGACGTCGTCAAACTGATCGTCATCGAGCCGCCCCACCGCAAGTGACGTCGGTTCCGCGGGGAGCGAATGAACTGCCGGAGTGGTTTCCAGAAGACTTCGCGTCCCTTCATAAATCATCAGAGCCGAGCCGCCCGAGACGTCGAGACCCAGGATTACACTGGTGGTTCCGTCAGCCTGATCAATCTTGCCCGTAGTCATCGCCGTGACAACGCCGGGCAACGCGATACGCTGCGGCGGCGCGAAACCGCCATGCCCGTCACCGGCCAGCAAATACATTCCGTCACTGCCACGCGTCGCCGCGACGATGTCCATTTGGCCGTCGCGATTGAAATCTACCGTTCCGAGGAAGTCAGGCCGTTCAGGCAATTCCACGTAACCGGCGTCCGGGAAGAAAGGATCGGGAAACTCCTGGCGCCCGATGCCGCGCAAAACCGCGGGGTCTTCGGGAGCATAAGAGGCGGGATTGCCGCGTTGAATCGATACCAGGCCGCCGCTCGATGTTGCATATCCGCAGATGAGATCAGGGAACCCATCGGCGTTGAAATCATTCGAACCCAGCGACAAGGGACGCGCCCCGTCCAGCGAACGAGTCGCGGATTCGGCCTGCGCTCCGCCATCTTTCCGCGCGGTCGCGTCTCTATAGGTGGCGCCGACACTTCGGCTGGGCTGCAACTTGACCCACGGCTCAGGCGGCGGCGCTAAAGCGTGTCACCACAAACGCTCCGAGAGAAATTGTCAGCAAGACGGTCAGAACACGGAGGATGTATCGGCGAGAAATCAGGTGTTTCATAACAAATCCCTTCGGTAAAGAGCTTTGAGCAGCAGTTGAGCTAATTGCCTGACGGTATTACTAGTCATGCGAGAAGTCAACCATTTTCACTTCGATCAATTCGATCAAATATTGCTGATGCCAATTCGCTTTGCATGACTAAAAACGTCGTGGTCCGTTCTGGTTCGGGCCAGGAGCTCTGCGGCCGCAAATGCCGGTGAAAACGATTGCACTTCCTCTGCTCCATCACTCGTTAGTGTCGCCGTCCAATAATTGGTCTTGCTCGAGAGCGAGAGCCGGAATTCGATGTCGCCGCGCTTCCCGCTGAATGGTTTGACGCGATAAACCATCGGCAACCACGACGTCGTGTGTCTCGCTATGACGTTTACCCGCGGCGCCAGCGTGGCCTCAGCCCAGACCGCAAAGCAATTTATCTTTCTGGCGTCGAGGTTCTGCCAACGCGCAGCCAGATTGTCGAGATCAGGCGGCGCTTCGATTTGCATCAGATCGACCGCGATCAATTTTTGAGGGTCCGTACGGATCCGTAGCTGGGCCCGGTTTTGCAGCGCCATCGGCGAATTCAACGACAGTGATTGAAAACCACTCTGATCTATGGGCACGCTCGCGGGCAGGGTTTGGCGCCCGATATTGAGGTGCGCGCCCGCCGCTACCAAAGCAACGGCCCCGGGGATTAAGATTCCGCCGGACTTAAGAAATCTCTTCCGGGCATCAATCATGATCGGAACGATCGGTTCATCGAAAACCAAATGGCCGATCGTCTCCGAAATGACGATGTCGAATTCCTGGCCGAGCTGAATTTGGCGCGAATCTCCCTGAACGACCTCGACTTTACTCGCGACCCCATTATCCAGGGCGATCTGCTTGATAATTCCGATGAGCAGCGGTTCTTCTTCGACAGCCACGACTCTCCGGGCGCCCAATTTGGCTGCGGCCACCGCCCAGACACCGGTGCCTGATCCAATATCGAGTACGCTGGAGGTTTTGGTAACCGTCCTTTTCAGCGCTCGATAAAACGATCGGTTTCTATTTCCATCGCTGAGTAAAGTTTCGTGGGCTCTGAGGAGTTGGTTGGTGTGATTATACAGCTGCCCCTCAACTTCGTTATGATCCGCCACCATCTTTCACCGCGATTGGTTCGACCCGTTAATTCTCAAGTTCTCGGGGGGAATACACCCTGGAGCGCGATGATGAAGGTCAGTCCGAGAAATGGCGGCATATTGTTGTGGGGAAGACTGCCGCCCGTAATGCCAAGCGCAAACGGATTCATCTGGGCGTTGGAAGTGGTTTGATAAAGCGGCGGCGGGGTTCGGGTAGTTCCCAGGGTTGACCAGGCATTATTTACCGGCGAGTAGAATCACTGGCGCTGCCGCCTTGCGCCGTATGCGCATGAGCAGGCATCTCCGTTTGCAGGAGGGTCACGGTTTGCTCTCCGCTGGTTTCTCCCAGGTCGCGGAGTGACAACCCGGCTCCCTGGCCCGGCTGCATCGGCGCGTTGCCCTGCATGTCCGGTAAAGCGAAGGTTGACTTACCATCGCCGCCGTAGGTCGTGCCCAGCAGCGAGAACAGCGCAGTGTTCTGGCTGATCGGCATCAGTTGACCGTCACATAGCGCCCAGCCTTTAGGTGCGAAGTTGCCGGCAAAAATTCTGATCTCAGCTACAAATGGATTTGACATTGACGACGCCTCCGTTAGTTCTGCGACGGAAAAATTCCCTGAAGCGCAATGATGAAGTTCAAAACGAGATATGGCGACATGTTCTCATGCGGCTGACTCCCGCCGATTGGAAGTATGCAGGCCGGATTCATGGCGTTGTTGGACGCTGGCGCGTACTTCCCTGTTGACGACCAGAAGTTTCCGGCTATGGCCCCCACGGTCGCCGCACCTGAGTTGGCGTTCGGTACGTGATTATGAGCAGGCAGCTCGCTGATATTCAGCGTGTGCGCCGTCTCGCCGCCGAGCTCTCCGAGGGATATCCCGTTGCCGACATGCACCGGGCTTCGTCCCTGGAGGTTCGGCAGAGCAAAGTTTACTCGTCCGTCGCCGCCGTACGTCGTTCCCAGGATGGAGAAAAGCGCCTGGTTCTGATTGATCGGCAATAACTGCCCGTTACAAAAAGCCCAGCCTTTGGGCGGAAAGTTCCAACTGATGATCTTGATCTCGGCTATAAATGGTTGAGACATGGATTGCTCCTCTTAGAGTTTCTCTGCAAATGGCCGATTATTCTCTGGGCCGAACACTTCAAGTCTGCGACGGAAATATGCCGAACAACGAAAGGATAAAGTTCACGCACAAGAAAGGAATCATGTTGTCATGCGGCTGACTCCCACCACTCGAGCCAATGGCGCCGGCGTTGAAGCTCGTACCCGGCGGAGTGGTCTGATAGATATTCTCGTTCGCCGTTGGGTCTGTGGCCCACACGCCGTTCCCCGGTCCCTGATTTCCATTGCCAGATTGGCACTGCGGTACGTGACTATGCGCCGGGATTTGGGAAGTGGTAAGCGTAACCGTTTCGGCGCCGCCGGTCTCGGCCAGCTGGAAACCGTTTCCTACATGAACCGGGACTCGACTTTGCAGATTTGGTAACGCAAAGGTCGATTGCCCGTCCCCGCCGTAGGTTGTGCCGATAAGATTGAAAAGAGTCTCGTTTTCAGAAATGGGCAGCAACTGCCCTTGGCAAAACATCCAACCCGCTGGCGCAAAGTTGCCGGCGAACATTCTAATCTCGCCTACGAATGGCTGACTCATTTAGCTCTCCTCCTTAAATTTGGCTCCGTAGCCCACATAAACAGGGGTCCGAGTCTCGATCAACTGGCAACCACTACGGTGTTCGCCTTGCGATCCTCCGCGTGTCCGAGTCAACATCAACCTCGTCAAAAGCGGCTGGGAATTTGATGCGGCGGGGATTCTACCCGCAAGTCCTAGAAATTACAAGCAAGAATTTTGACTAGCCGGGGAAAATAGTTTTTGGAGGCGATCTTAGATGGTTATGGAGTGCGCTAAAGCGGTAACAAGTTACCGCACTCCAAACTAATCAATCACGCCCTCAAAAAAATCTTCATCACCGCCGCGTCTCTTTGATGGCTTGGTTTTCTTAGGCGGCGTGGTGGCGGTGGGCGCGGGCGTGTTTGTCTTTGCCGGCGGCGGCGTAACCGTCTGTTGCGGCGTGACGCTTCCCGAACTTGTTGATTGACGCGTCGGCGCCGGGCGTTGCGCTTCGCTGTACGGCAGTCGATTAATAATCGCGACGAAGCTTTGGGCTCCATTGTCATCCGGCTTTCCCGGAACCAGGAACAATGGAAAGGTCCCGAGAGAAGGATGCTCGATCTTATATGTGTTCTGCGGAAGCGCGACGCTGCCGCCGCGGAACAGTAAGGAAAAACATTCAGCGCCGGTTTGAGTTGTGGCCGCTCCGGGCATCAGATCCTTGACCTCAACCAGCGCGACATCAATAGTTGAGTATCCGGTGTAAAGCCGGAAGATGGAATTCAAATACGATTCAAAGGCTGCTCTGTTATAACTCGAGAGCGGGTCGGCGGTGGCGTCCTTTGATTGATCGATGGGGTTGCCGTCATTCACTTTGCGGGGCTGCTGACCGATAACTCTCAGGGGAATGGCTGCCGTCAGCGCCACCAGAGTCCCGGCCTTCAAAAATTTTCTACGCGTGATCGACATTTGTTTCTCCTTGAATTTTTCGGCGGACGTGGGGTCCGTACCGGGCGGGTTTTGGTGGGTGCCGCTCATTTATGATGCGGTTAAGCATATTATCTTTCTAGAAAACATTCAATACGTCATTTTTCGCAGTATTTATGGGCTACGGGGATATATCCACAGATTACGCAGGCGGCACTGCTGACCTCATCACGCTTGGTCGAGTCAACCATCACCCGGCGATATGAAGTCAGTACCACCCCCGTCAGGCGGTGGGTCAGACACTCAATGCGTGGGTTGATTGATGGTCCCACCCGCTGACGCAGGTGGTACCTTATCACGGTGGTGGTACTGACTGACTAAGACCCATCCGCTTACGAAGGTGGTACTGACAGTGGCTCTTCGTGGATTACTATTTCGCCCCGCCTCCGGCGTATCATTCGCCTCTAATGGACACTAACGAGACCGAATTCTCATTACCGCGCGGCGGTCGAATGGTTTTGCGGCCGGTCACGGCTGCGGACGAAGAATTTCTTCTTTCAGTTTATGCGAGCACGCGCTCCGATGAACTCGCGCAAGCGCCCTGGAGCGACGAGCAAAAGGGGCAGTTCTTGAAATGGCAATTCGATCTGCAACGACGCGAATACGACGCGCGGTTTCCTGACGCCGAGTACTTCGTGATCATGATTGACGATTGTCCCGCTGGAAGGATCTGGATTGCGCGCGACGACCAGGAGATTCGCTTGCTGGACATCGCGATGCTAACCGAGTTTCAAAACCGCGGCGCCGGCACGATGCTGCTGCGCTGGCTGATCGATGAATCAAAGCGTGCAGCCAAGGCCCTGCGCCACATGGTCTTTGTGCTAAATCAAGATGCGCAACGTTTTTACGAACGACTCGGTTTCGTCGTGATCGAAGAGTTTGGCGCGTACAAACATATGGAGTGGAAGGAAGAATCGCCTGCGGTAGCGGGCGGGCCCGACACTCAATCAGCGGCTTGACGGATGGACCCACCTGTTGAGTAATGAGTGATTTACAACCCGAAGGGTTGAGCGAAAGTAGCCGGAGGTCGGAGCGAAGCGCAGACCTCCGGTAACGAGTCAGCGTTAATCCGCACCCTGAAAGGGTGCCAGAGCATTCGGCTCATAAGAGGTATTTGTCGTCATACGTAACTCCCGCCTTCCCGAGCAGCACCTTCAACTCATCAACGAACGAGTGTTTGCTATGGTGCGTCTCTTGTTTCGCAATGTAGTTCCGAACGGCAACAGTAGCGGAGGGACTGACGGTGAACGCGGCGTAACCTTCCTGCCAGCCAAAGTGTCGGTCGAAATTTTCCTTCACCCAATTGGTCGAGTCCTTCTTGAGATCTCGCATGACATCAGCGACGCAATGCACTGGACGAAGGCTCGCCAGAATGTGCACATGGCCGTCCACGCCGCCAACAATCCCCGCGACGCCGTTCATTCCGCGGATGATGCCTCCCAGGTAAGAATGAACTCGCGGCCGCCATTCGGCATGGATGAGAGGCCGTCGTTCCTTCGTTGAGAAGACAATGTGGTAATGCAGGCTGAAGAAGGTCGATCCCATGGGAGTTGCCACTTCCATTCTTGCACCCCGTCGGGGTGCAGGTTATTTCTAATCCTTTCCGGTGGTCTCCGCTTCGCTTCGACCACCGGCTACTGTCTGGCAGCCTTTCAGGCTGCCATTATGTCTTGAAGTAATTAAACACCGCTTCATAACGATAACCCTTCTCATCACCGGCGATGGGCACCAGAAGGAGTTCGAACTCACCCATGTGCTGGTGCTTCAGCCGATAAACTTTCTGCGGGAGAAACGGATCGCCGGCGCCAGCAAAGAAAATCGAGAACCGTTCCATGCCGCCCTGCTCGATCGCCGGGCTCGTGTATCCCTTAACTTCGGTTAGCTCTAGTTCGATCTCTCGCTGGTCTACATTTAGGTGAAACTTTGTGCCGACGTGTTGGGAAAACTCTTTCTCGGTCAAACTAGCGGGCATCGATCGATCTCCTTCGACAAAAATCGGGCTCACTTTCGGATCGGAGTATATCATCCGCCTTATTCCGGCGCGTGCGTAGTGTCTCAGTTTCCCAATAGTTTAGAGATCGGCCTGCGATGGAAAACGATCCACGAAGCCACACGAAGCGGCTTTGTTGGTGGGACTTGGTGTGGTTTCGTGGATCGTTCTTATGTAAACCACAGGACCACACGAAACGAAACTCAGACACTACCGGCCTGTAGAACCTAGTTGCAGTCAGCGTTATTTGAGAGTTAAATAACGTCACTCATGGTCGGGCAGACTCTCGGCAATTACAAGGTTCTCCAGAAGCTCGGCGCCGGCGGACAGGGGACAGTTTATAAAGCCACGGACAACAAACTCGGCCGCACGGTCGTCCTCAAAGTTTTGCCGGCTGAACTGACTGTCAAAGAAGCCAATCTGAAACGTTTTGCGCGCGAGGCGCGGCTTGCGTCAGCGCTCGATCATCCGAACATCTGCACGATCTTTGATCTCGACGAAGCCGAAGGTTTGCACTTCATCGCGATGCAGCACGTCGAAGGCCGCAATGTGCGCCAACTGGTCAACGGGCGGCCGTTGGAATTGGAAAGCGCTTTGCGCATAGGGATTCAGGTGGCGGACGCTCTGACCGCGGCACACGCGCGCGGCATCATCCACCGTGATATCAAATCCGGCAACGTGATGGTCACAGACCATGGCCAGGTGAAGGTGCTGGATTTTGGCCTGGCAAAACTGCTCGACGAGACGGAAGCGCAAACCAGCGGCATTCATCAGACTGAGCTGACTGAGATGGGCGTGCCCTACGGCACGGCGACCTACGCAGCGCCGGAACAAGCGCGCGGCGATCGGGTCGATGCGCGCGCCGATATTTTTTCAACCGGCGTCCTGCTTTACGAAATGCTGACCGGCACCTGGCCGTTTCGCGGCAAATCCACCATCGATGTGCGCCATGCTGTGTTGTATGACGCGGCCAAGCCGCTGGCCGAAGCCCGGCCGGGCCAGACGCCGGCGCGCTTGCAACCGATTCTCGATCGCGCGATGGCCAAAGATCCGGGCGATCGTTATCAAAAAATTTCAGAGCTGCGCGACGACCTGCGCAAAGTCCTGCAAGAGGTTTCGACCGGCGCGCCATTTGAAGTGACCGCGGCGCCGGCGCGTCACCTGGCCGGAGCGAATCCGGTTTCGCGCGCGATGCGCTGGCTCAGGACGCTGACCGGATCCGAACCGCACACCAGCTCGCCGCAGTTGACCTCGGTTCCGGCCGCGGGAACTCACGAAACGCCATTTACCACAGTCACTGATCGCGAGAAGAAGAGCCTCGCTGTTTTGCCTTTCAAGAATCTGAATAGCAATCCGGCGTCGAGCTTTTACGAATTCGCTTTGGCCGACGCCGTGATTACCGAACTCGCGCGCATACGTTCGCTGGTCGTGCGGCCTTCGTCGGTAATGTCGAAATACCAGGGGCAGCCTGCCGACCCGCGCGACGTCGGCCGCGAGTTGAACGTGGACGCCGTCCTGTCCGCTGGGTTCATTCATGTGGGCGAGCGTTTCCGCGTCACCGCGCAACTTTTGGACGTGGCCAGCGGCGAGATTCTGTGGAGCGACCGCATCGACGCAGCGGCCGCGGACATCATCGCCGTGCAGGACGAGATCACTCAGCGCATCGTCGATGGCCTGCGATTGGAACTCAGCCCGGACGAGCAGGCGGGTTTAGCGCAGCCGGCCACCGTGAACGCCGAAGCCTACGAAGAGTACTTGCGCGGCCGCGATCGGTTTGCGCGCTTTATCTTTCGCACCGTGGCCGAAAGCGATTGCGATGCGGCCATCCGGCATTTCAATCGCGCGATCGAACTCGATGAGGCGTTCGGGTTGGCGTACGACGGCCTGGGCGCGTGTCACGTCAATCGCGTTTTCAAGGGCCTGGGCGGCGCCGAAGATTTCGAGCGCGCTGAATCAGCGTTCGTTAAGGCTCTGGCCATCGATCCAAACATTATCGAAGCACGCATGCTGATGGTGTTCGTTTATCTGTGGCGCGGCCAGAAACAAAAAGCGCGCAAGGAAGTTGCGCGCATGCGCCGCGAAGCTCCGAACGAGGCGGTGGTCCACTTTGTGAAAGCGACGTTGCACCGTCTGGACGGCGAGTACGAGCGCGCGCTGCGCAGTTACGATCGTTTGGTACACCTCGATCCGGCGTCATTCGTGGTTGTTAGTTACAATCGCGCGCTGATCTTTCTCTATCAGGGAAAGTTCGCCGAAGCGCAACGCGAACTTGATCGCGCGGCCTCGGTCGAGCCGAACAATCCGTTGTTGAAAACTTTTCGCGCCCTCGCGTTGTATTACACGCGCCAGGTTGATAAAGCTACTGCCCTGTTGCGCGAGGCGCTCGAGCAAAATCCGAATCTGCACGGCGTGCGACCGTTTCTGGCGATGTGTCTGAGCGCGCAAGGACAGCACGAGGCGGCGCGCGCCGAGTTGAATGACGCAGCGATGCGAACGGCTTCGGTCGATCCGGATATCGCCTATGCCGTCGCGTCGGTTTACGCGCTGGAAGGCGAACGCGACCAGGCTTTCGAATGGCTGGATCGCTCAGCCGCGCTGGGAAACGAGAACAAACCTTGCTTTGAACACGATCCGAATCTGGCGTCGCTGCGCGAGGATCCGCGGTTTGGTGAGTTGATTCGCCGGATCACTCGTCCTGCAGCTTAGCTTCGGGTTTTAGTGGGTCTCTGTTATACTGCCTGTGCTCGCCTCGCCGGGCATCCGGCCCGGACGCAAGTCACCCCGACAGCTTTTCGGACAGACTAACAGGTTGAGCGAGGGATTTTATGGCCGTCAACCCGACGGCCGATTGAAAGAACTGCACACCCAGGTTTCAGAGCGCGTCCTTAATTGGTTAACGCTAGGCTCCCTGGAGGCTGTTGCCGAAATCGAAGCAACACCGAGCGGTTCAACGGAGTTTCCATTTGGACAGTTCAGAACCTGCTCGCGACGCGAGAGATGTAGATCGAGTTGATCTCCCCCATGCGCGCGAACCCTACCAAGTCAAACCTCGCCTGCGAGCGCACGCGAGCCTGACGGATCAACTGCCGGCACATTCTGCCGGCGATTTCCCGAAACAACTGAGCAGAGAACGACGCGTTCGTTTTGGCGGAGCCCTCCCTAACCGCCCCCACCCCGGCCGGGCTGCCCGTCTGGGGACCCCGGGTCGGGCTAATGCCCCGAACAGCTCGCCCTTGCTTATTCACCGCGTGCGCGACGCGCGCTTCGCCTTCGGGCTTGGGCGTGCATGTCCGCGCCGCAGAAAGTAAATCAATGTCAAGAGAGTTAATTGTAAGTATGAATGGTCGCGAAAAGAAAATCGCGATCGTGGAAAACGAGCGCGTTACGGAGTTCTACATCGAACGGGGCTCGGAGGACCAGGGCATCGTCGGTAACCTTTACAAGGGCCGCGTGATGCGCGTGCTGCCAGGCATGCAGTCAGCGTTTGTGGACATCGGTCTCGAACGCGACGCCTTTCTTTATGTCTCGGATTTCTTTGATGAAGAAGCCGAGTTTGAGCGCATCGTGGTCGACACCGCCAAGAAGGGCGACGTCGCGACGGCGCAACTGGCAGCGGCCGAGCATATCGAACAAACGCGCATCGAGCGCGAGCGGCACATAGAGGCGAGCCACGAACGCGCTGAGCCGCTGCGCGAGCTGGAGGGCGCCGACTTCATTGCCGTCGAAACCTCCGCAACCCCCTCCGCCATACCTGAAGAAGAACCGTCCAGGGAAGCGGAAAAGCGCCGACGCGGACGTCGCGGCGGGCGTCGTGGCCGCCCGGAAAAGTCCGAAGCTCCGCGCCCTGAAGCCGAGGCAATCGAAACGCCGTTCATTTCCGCGACCGGGTCGTTCGAGCGCGTCAGCGATGACGAAGAACGCGTCACGAATGGCGAAATGCTCAAGGATGCGCGCCTCCAGGAGCGCATCATGGACGAAGTGCACTCGCGGGAATTCGATCTGGACGATCTGGCGGATGCCAGAGTCGGATCGCTTTTGCCAACGGTCCAGTCGACGTCCGCGTCGTTTGAGCGCGTTGATGACGGCGAGCCGGAATCCCTGGTTCGAGCTGGTCGCGCGCCGGAGATCGTGGCGGCCCACGTTCGCGATTTCACTGATGAAGTCGCCGACGAAAGTTCGCGCGGACTTTCGTTTCAAAGAGTGAGCGATGATGAAGACCTCGCGGCCCAACGCGCAGAAGTCGTGGCGCCCGCCACGCGACGCGCCTCACCGAAGAGAGAACCAGCGAGCCGCAGGAAGACAGGCGTGATCAGCCGATTCTTCAAGACCCTGAAGACTGAAGAAGGGCCGGAGACCGAAGCCCCGGCCGAGCCGGAAACTTCCGCCGAGGTTTTCCCCGACGCCGAAGCCAGCATTACCACCGGGCGCGCGCACGAAGAGTTTGCGACGCGGCGCGGTGGGCGCAGACGTCGCCGGCCGAATAAGAAACCGACCGACATCGTCGAAGGCAATGGCGGTAACGGCTCTGCTGAAACGATCGACCTGCCCGAACCAATCGAAGCGCAGGCAACTCCGGAAGTTATTGCCGAAGTGCCCGCGGTCGCAGAGGAGACTCCTCAGGCGGCGCCTCGTGACCCTCGTCGTCCGAGCCCGCGCGGAGGCCGCCGCCCGGCGCGGCGTGAACACAAGCAACCGATGATTACCGATCTCTTGCGCGAAGGCCAGGAGATTCTGGTGCAGATTGCCAAAGAACCGATTGCCAAGAAAGGCGCGCGCATCACTTCGCACATCGCCCTGCCCGGTCGCTATCTGGTTTACATGCCGACGGTCGAACACCTCGGCGTGTCTCGTAAGATTGATTCAGAAAGCGAACGCACGCGGCTGCGCAAACTGATTCAGAAGATTCATGCCGATGAGAAAGTTACTGCCGGCGGTTTTATCGTCCGCACGGCCGGCGTGGGAATCAGCGAAGCCGACCTGCGCGCCGACGCAGCCTATCTGGTGCGCGCGTGGCAGGACATCCGGCGCGATGCGGAAAAGGCGAAAGCGCCGGCGCTCGTGCATCGCGATCTCGATCTGGTGCAGCGAATCCTGCGCGACCAGCTCTCGGAAGACTTCACCGCGATCCGCATCGACTCGGAAGAAGAGTATCAACGCGTCGTAGAGTTTGTGAACCGGATGTATCCGAAGATGGTCAAGCGCGTAAAGCTTTACACGCGCGATGAACCGATCCTCGAAGCCTTTGGCGTGCAGGCCGAGATTGATAAAGCGATCAAGCCGCGCGTGTGGCTGCGATCCGGCGGCTATCTGGTGATCAATCAGACCGAGGCGCTGGTTTCCATCGACGTGAACACCGGCAAGTTCGTAGGCCGCGGGGCGACTCGTCTGGAAGACACGATCACCCGGACGAACATGGAAGCCGTGGAAGAGATCGCCCGACAGATTCGCTTGCGCGATTTGGGCGGCATCATCGTGCTCGATCTGATCGACATGGAAGAGCGTCGCAACCGCCAGCGCGTGATGACCGTGCTACAGGACGCGCTGCGCCACGACAAGTCGCCGACCAAGGTACTTTCATTCAACGATTTCGGTTTGGTGATTATGACCCGCAAGCGCGTTAAGCAATCGCTTGAGCGCACGCTGTGCGCGCCCTGCTCGTACTGCCAGGGAGCGGGTCTGGTGAAGTCACCGCAGACTGTCTGCTATGAAATCCTCGAGCAGGCTCGCCGTCTATCGAAAGAGAACGCCGGCGACGGCTCAAGACAAGCGATGTTGCGCGTAAATCCCGAGATCGCGCGCGCCCTGCGCGCCTCGGAACGCGATGTGCTGAACGAGATCGAAGACTACCTGGGCGCGGTTGATCTCAGCAGCGATCCTCGTGTACATCAGGAGCAGTTCGATTTCGCGTTCGTGTAAGTTGCGATTGGGCTGAGCCCCTGGCCCGACCGTGAGGGAGGGCTCATCAGCTAACGTTCTGAGCCCTTGCTTACGCGCGGGCTAGTGCCCCATCTTTAACTTATCTGCTTTCGGGCGATGGAGTCCGCCATTAAATGCCTGCGTGCTGATGACTCCTACCAAATCTCTGGTTAGGAGAAATCTACGTGGGCAAATTGTTTTTGGCAGGCATCGGTGGGTTCATCGGATCAACTCTCCGTTATGCGGTGACCGGATACGTCCAGACCTGGACCAAGAGCATAGACTTTCCCTACGGCACGCTGGCCGTAAACCTCATCGGCTGTTTTGCTATCGGGTTCCTTTCTTATCTGGCTGAGACTCGCGGCGTCTTCACGGCCGAATCACGCACGTTAGTATTCATCGGCATCATCGGCGGGTTCACGACCTTCTCAGCCTTTGGCAACGAGACGATGAACCTCTGGCGCGATGGTCAGAATGCCCTGGCCGGTGCCAACATTGCGGCGCACCTCGTGTTTGGATTGGGCGCTGTGTGGATCGGCCGCGCGCTCGCTTATCAGATTTGGAGATGACGGGCATGATGCTTCCCGAAGAAGGTTACCTGCTGCGGATTTTTATCGGCGAGAGCGACCGGCATGGCGGCAAGCTGCTTTACGAATGGATTGTCATGAAAGCGCGCGAGGAAGGCCTGGCCGGTGCGACCGTGATGCGCGGCATGATGGGTTTTGGCGCGCACAGCCGGATGCACACGTTCAAGATCGAGCGGCTGTCGCAGGACCTGCCCATTATTATTGAGATCGTTGACACGCGCGAGAAGCTGGAAAAATTTCTTTCCCTCGTCGACAACGAAATTGAAGAAGGCATGGCGACGCTGGAGAATGTACAGATTCATTTTTATCGGAGCGGGAAGACGGGGCATTAGCCCGACCCCAGGTCCCAGACGGGCAGCCCGGCTGGGGTGGGGCGGTGAGGGAGGGCTTATCAGCACTCGAACTGAGCCCTTGCTGACGCGCGGGCTAGTGCACCGCTTTATCGGAGCGGGAAGACGGGGCATTAGCCCGACCGTAAGGGAGGGCTCATCAGACTGAGCCCTAGCTGACGCGCGGGCTAGTGCACGGCTCATCAACAGGGAGACAAATAGATGAAGCTAATTCATGGCTCTTTTGTGATTGCGCTGACGATTATTCTTGGCTCTGCGCTGATTCGCGCGACAGACGGTGCGAGCGAAGGATCATGACGGCAAGGAATATAAGTACGAAGGCGTTGCGATCATCGACATTCTGCAACAAGCGGGACTGAAGTTTGGCGACGCTTTGCGCGGGAAAGCGCTGGCTCTTTATCTACTCGCTGAAGCAGCGGATGGTTATCAAGCGGTTTATGCTCTTCCTGAGTTTGATCCGCCAATCAGTGATCGAATGATCCTGCTTGCCGATCGTCGCGATGGCGGTGCGTTACCAACCGCGGCCGCTCCGTTGCAAATCATCGTCCCCGGCGACAAAACTCACGCTCGCTGGGTGCGGCAAGTAAGATCGCTGACTATCCTGCGTGCCCTAAATCAGGGGGCACTGGGCGTTGAGCCGTGGGCAGGTAGTTGAGCCTGGTAAGTTTCAGTCTTGAACGGCCGGAACCCACGCCTGAGATAATTCGGCAGCGCGGCGGGATCATCGAGCGTGCACGTGTGCAGCCAGACGCGATTCGCCCCGTCGGCCCAGGCTTGTTCGGTGGCGCAGGTCAACAAGTGTTTGCCCAAACCGCGGCCTAGAAATTTCGGCAGCAATCCGAAGTAAGCAATCTCAACCGAACCATCTTCGCAACGGCACAACTCAAAATAGCCGGCGGTGGCGTCATCCTGGGTCATCAGCCAAAGAGAGATTTCCGCTTTCTGCAAATGTGTCGCGATTTGTTCATCCGTCCACGGCAGGCGATCGATCCAGTGATAGTTTCGCCCAACTTCGACGTAAAGATGTCGATAAAAGGAGGGCGAACAGTCATGCGCCTGCTCGACGCGCACGCGAGGATCGTCACTGCGCGCAGCTTTCAATTCGGCGGAGCTGCGCATCTCGAGATAGGTGCGCGTGACTTCGATTGTCGCGCGTGACTTCGATTGTCGCGACTGGGTTCATCATCCCGGAAATTAACCACCAAGGCACAAAGGCACAAAGGGACCATTAAGCCGAAAGAAGCCGGACTGACGGTTGGTCCGACTTGTCTGCTTTCCTCCGCTTTGTGTCTTCGTGTCTTTGTGTTTGATGGTCACTTACGTTTTCCGTCTGTTGCCGCCGCCCGCGCTCTTGGATGGAACCGATCGTAGGCCTTGCGCATGTGCAGGTCAGTGATATGCGTATAGATTTCGGTTGTCGAAATGTCGCTGTGTCCCAACAACGCCTGCACTGAGCGCGAATCCGCGCCGTGTTGCATCAGGTGCGTCCCAAAGCTGTGACGCAGCGTATGCGGCGAGATATCAGGCACGCCGGCATGCGCGGCGTGCGTCTTGATTATTGCCCAGGCAGCTTGCCGCGTCATCGATCGACCTCGGTGCAGAAACAACTCCGACTTTCCTTCATTGC
>WNFD01028974.1_pt1 | contig 20368 bp, 26 predicted proteins | sample 5400491 | NCBI WGS metagenome assembly WNFD01 (sample SAMN13153343, study PRJNA577476) | soil metagenome | isolation source: 120 cm saprolite under Douglas fir tree site 2 hole 2 replicate 2 | place: USA:California | collected 2015-04-18
CCATTCCTTGACAGGCCCAGCTACTCCCGCGGACTTGGCCACATCATCTCTGCCCGTGTATTTATGTTATTCCTGTCATACTACGCTCACCAGCAAGAGCAGCCGGAGCACGAAAAGCCTCAACCCGGATCCGTCCAGTACGACATCGACATCATCTACGGCGAATCTTCCGACTTGGGCGGCGGCGCGGCTCGCATTCGGAATGGGGGAGGAGCAGAATGCTCCTAGCTTGACTGCACCTACATCGGCAAATGAGATTTGGGAGACGCGAAAACTAGACGGTGATGTTATGAAGTGTCTAGTGGGCGAATTCTTGCTATAGATAACCATCACGGATTGGTAATGACGCTTACGAGTGAGACTTAATAATAAGCGACCAGCCACTTGCGTAACGTTGTGGCTCCCTATTTAATGACCCGGCCAACCCTTCCATGTATACGTTACACTTTGTCCCGATCCTAGTATCATGAAGTCTTCCTTGTCCTGGGCCATTGTCACAGCTTTCCTGGTGTGTATCAATCTTTTGCGCAGACTGGCTTTTGATCTGCAATGACCACCCAGGGGTTCGTACTCTGGCGGAACGGTCGTAGTTCTCGAAACATCCTCCTTCCCACCCCTGACTTTCCTCTCGGCTACTATGCCGAGGGCTCGCATGACGAGCATTGCACGATCATCAGGTCTAATGACATGAAATACTGCGAGGACGCCACTTTCTGGGAGAAGGTCGACGGCACCGGCGGCGTAGTCGACAAGGTCGTGCTGCTCAGCTGCGACCCCAGCCGCAAATCTTGGAACACAGTCATGGGCCCTCTGCACGACCCATCCGCCCGCGGGGCGCTCTGGCTCTACGACATCGGGGATGCGGCCGCGCGGCCGGTGCGTGTCACGCTGGAAGGGTATCCCGAGGAGCAGGACTTCCATCCCCTGGGGCTCGACATCTACCCTTCGCAGCCCAACGAACCCTACTCCAACCTCTTCGTCGTGAACCACGCGCGGGACAACAGCACGATCGAGCAGTTCGCCCTCTCGTGGCAACGCCCAGACCGCGCCAAGTGGGTCCGCACGCTCTCCGGCCCGGACCTCGTCGCGCCCAACGCGCTCGCGCTCACGAGCCCGACGTCGTTCTACCTCACGCACGACCACCGCTTCACGCGGCGCCTCCCCGGCGTCCTCGGCAAGACCCTCCCCATCGCCGAATCGGTCCTCGCGCTCCCGCTCTCCTGGGCAACCCACGTCACGCTCCCCGAAACCGAAACCGAAACCGAAGCCGAAGCCCCGTCCTCCACAAACATAAACATAAACACGACCACCGTCGTCGTCGCCTCGCACATCCCCTTCTCGAACGGCGTCGCGATCTCCCCCGACGGCACGCACGTAGCGATCGCCTCGACGACGCTCTGCGAAATACTGTTTTATGCGCGGGACGCCGCGACGCAGGCGCTCGAGCTTCGCGCGCGCGTGCCGACGCCATTTGCGCCCGATAACGTCATGTTCGATTCGCGCGGCGCGCTCGTCGTCGCGGGCCACCCGTACTTCCAGGCGCTTGTCGCCGTCGCCGCCAACCGTCCGGACGCGCGCGCCCCGAGCTGGGTCGTGTCAGCAGGATAATGGCGGCGTTTGGGATGCGGGCGTACCCGTTCCGGCCTCGCGCAAAGTCCCGCGAGTACCCGGTTATGAACTGCGCACGTTGTACCAGAGCGATGGCAGCGAGTTTTCGTCTTCGTCGACGGGATTGAGAGATGCAAAGACGGGCATTTTGTATGTGACTGGCCTGTACGAAGAGGGCTTGATGGTGTGTTCTCCATAGGCTATGTAAGGTAAAAACTAGTTACGTTATGTATGTTCACAAGTCGAAGTCAAAACGGTAATTGCAGTCTATGTCATCTTGCCATTGAGCGTTGTTGCTGTTGCTGCCTCCCCAGTGACGCAGTAGTAGATACATTGAGAAAGGCGTGAAAAAAAGTAAATAAAGAAAAACTATTTGACGAAGGACAACGCATTTCAGCGAATAGCCGTCCGCAGAACTACAAAACAAAGATACCCTGCGCGTCAGAGGGACAATATCGGGGCTACAGGGAGTAGGATTGAGGGATCGCAAGACAACAGAATCGTAGCACAACCCTATGGCCCTCCAATTAGACTATGGACTGGAACAAGAGCGAGAATGAGAATAGATAACATAGCAAGGGAAAGGTAAGAAGAAACGTTAGAACCACGGCGTCGGTACGTAAGTCCTGCATAGAAATCAGCGACTCCGAGCATCAGAGTACAAGTCACAACTCACATAGCGCCGACTGCGGCCGCGAACGCAGCAATACCCCACGCAAACGACCTCCGCTCCGGCGTCATCTTGGGCAACCGAGGAGTGCGCCTATTCGTGGCGATCTTTCGCTCCTGCGTTTCGGGCTCCTTGAAGTCGAACTGCAGCGAAGGGTCCTCCTCTTCCCGCTCACGCTTCTTTTGTGATCCCTCGTCCATCGCCTCATCCCGATCCTCCGCTCCCTGCTCTCTCAACTTCGCCTCCCGCTGCGCTTTCAACGCCTGGATCATCTCCTTCTGCTCCCGAATGTCTTCATTGGCATCGGGTCCCGGCACCTCTGGGATGTCGTCCTCGACGGCGGTTTCGTCTGACCCTGCGGGCGTGACGACTTCCATCCGGCGAGTCCTCACAGGAGAGCGAAGAACTTTGGGGGATTTCCCGGCGTTGGCTACTTTGGGACTGGCAAGCTTGGGGTTAGGAGGAGGGGCAGGACTCGTTGTGCGCTGGGAGCGACGGGCTGAGACTGGACCGAGAGGAGACTTGGTAGGTGAACTGGCAGCGACGGAAGGCGACTTGGTAGAAGCCGGAGAAGCCTCGCGCCGGCGCTTTGGAGGGTTAGGGGTGGACATAGACGGAGATGGGGTGGGGAGTTGTTTCGGGGCGGGTACGTCCTTGTCTGGCGTCTGCTGTTGTTGCAGTGCACGCGACGATTTACGATACTCGGTGTTTGGATCGGGCTTCGCGTCCTTCAGTGGGGGGATTATATCCCCCAGTGAGTAGTCATTGGCGATGCTGATCGCAACCTCGGTTGTGACCCATGTACCAGCGAAACGTGCCTTCCCTGTGCGGTTGCCTCCAGTGTTGTCAAAGTTGGCTTTTATCCAGTTGGCCTCTACCCTCTCCGACTCATCGCTGGCCGTCGGGAACGCGGCACGAAACATGGTTGTGAGACTGATCGCGCCCGTGTCAAGGCGGCGGAGAATGAATGCGTGACCTGCGGGCTACAGGTACAATGAGGCAAATGGAAGGCAGATGGAAGACCGATTGGACGCACTGTCGGAACTTTCATGCGTGCGACCTAAAGCGGTTGCCGAAAACGTTTAAAAAGATTCGCGAGCGGGGAAATATGCAACGCACAATCGTGGACTGTCCCTCACGTATTATCTCTTGGAACTTGACGGTGGGCAAGTTGGAAGAATCAACTGTGAGGCGAGATGAGGTGAGGAACGGGCCGGTCAGATTGGAAAGACATTGAGATGACACTGACGTGACTTGATATGAGGATTGAGATGTTCGAGAGGGAGCGGTGGGCGGGGAGTACCCACGAGAGGTGCAACAAACTGAGATTGAGAAGGCATGAAGAAAGAGTTGTTGGTGTTGTGTGCGGCGTGACAAAAGTGGGGGACATTGCGCGATCATCTCTCCAACTGTAACCCATTTGAGTGCCGAGCTCTGCAGTATGATTACCGCTGCACTCTCGGGTCTCGCCTGTCGCGCTTTGAACTTCTTTCCTCTCAGTTCCTCGTGATGCTTCTCGATAAATGCCATGCTTTTAAGGGCGAAGCGTGCCCCATATGCGCGATCCAGCGGCGACGGTACGCCACCTTGTAACGTATGGCCAAGAGACGCCGACCGTGCATCGAAAAGCGAGCCACCTTCTTCCTTGAAAATCTTTGTAATCACCTCGGTAGTGTAAATGTCGGATGCCCTTTCGTTCCTGGTAGAACTCAAAATTAATGTGTCGATGATGGTATCCCAACTGCACGCACCTAATTACAACGCGCCCTTCGCTTTTCCCCTTCTCATCGAGGCCATACCGTGCCTTGAGCCATTTCACATCCTCGCGCAAGATGTCAAGGTTGATTCCCAGTTCTGGTGTATAGACGATACTCGCGCCAACCTACCTTGTGTCAATATGTAGGTATAATGAAAAGAGATCAAAACCTACTGCGAGGGCTCCCATCGTCGCGATATAACCGCACATCCCGCCTTGCGTTTCAACGACGAAGACCCGGTTCCGACTCGCGGACGCGCTCTGTTTGATCGAGTCACACGCTTCAACGAGTGCGTTCAGGCTGGTATCGCTTCCGAGGCTAAATTCGGTCATGGGCACGTTGTTAGATATGGTAGCCGGAATGTGGACCATAGGGATATGGAACGCCGGATAATGCTTCCTGCCTTGTTCTAGGATCAACACTGAGTGGAATGCTTCGAAGCCACCGATCACGAGCAAAGCTTGTAGTTGATGCTCCTGGAACTTCGATGCAACACCACCGAGATCTATGTCTGGGAGTGTACGGTTGGTACCAAGTTCAGACCCGCCGCGCACCGTCCAATTGTCAACACCGAGCCAGGAGAGCTCGTGGATATTGTCATCTAAGAGGCCCTTGAACCCATTCGAAATCGCTAGAGGTTTGTGGCCTTGACGTATGCAGTAGCGCACTGCGGCACGCGTCGCAGCGTTCATACCACCTGCTGGAGCACCCATACTAAGAGAGAAGGGTCAGTTTTGGTCACAGTTACACGATCAGAGCCCTTACTGCATGATTCCGACCCGTATCCTCTACCGATGACCGTCGTTGAGAACTGAATACTGATTTGTGATATTAAAGCCATACCTTCTCTGGTGGAAGAAGTGGGTCCCTTTCCAGTGTCGAGGTTGCAATAAAGCCTTCCAAACACTCTCGGAATTCGGGATCACGTAGGGACATTGCCTTGTCAAAGTCTCGATTTTGAATGGCTTCTGCTACCCCTTTCGTCTAGCAAAAGTCAGTTATGATAACGGACTTCGGCGCATTACAATGGTACCATTTTGACTGCCTGCACAAGTGGTACACGGTGTACCCTGTTTTCCTGCATCCCGATCATAAACGATGGTGTGTTTGGTGTTGCCTCGAGGAGGGCATCAACAGCGTCCAGGCCTTGTAGCGTCGGCTGAATGGCATGGGTAAGCATCCAAGACTAACGAAGAAGCGGGGATCCAACCCAAATACGATCCCAAGCACACGGCCTCCCGCCACGTTGAATATGGCCAAGGGTAGTAACGCGAGTGTCAAGACCGAGGCGATCGGTAAGAACGTCTTTGACGTAGTCTGCACGAATAGGCTTGAGATTGGCATCATGTGCGCCCTCTGCTACGATTACTATGGTCTTGCGCTTTCCAACTTTGCGGTGCTTAATTGGGCGAAGGTCGGTTGTTTTGGCACGATCAATCACGCGAAAAGGCCTACCCGCTGAATAACGTCACACATCTCATCCTCCCAAGGATCTTCTTTTGGCGGGCGCTCGGGAATGAGGATAAAGTCTGCGCCAGAGCTTGGGAAAGGATGGTCAATAAAGATTTATCTCCTCGAACAATGACGGATAATGTACAAACCTGACACCTCCCATCAGTGACAACCATCCGCAATGCCGCCCCATAACTTCGAGCACGAATGCCCGCGAGTGCGAAATAGCGGTAGAATGTATATTATCGATTGCCTCGCAGATTCTGTGCAGCGCCGTTGGTGCGCCGATTGTGAGATCGGTCATGGACATGTCATTGTCGATCGATCTGGCCGGGATTAACAGGGAGATTGCAGATATCTCGGGGGAGGAAAGTGGGGCTGACGAACCTTGCGATCGGAGTGTCTGGACGTGTTCCGGCCACTCGGACCTGAAGACGTCCGCTCCCGTCAGAGAACCATCCCCTCCGCAGACGGCCAGTGCGTCGATGCCCTCTTTGATAAGGTTATATGCGGCCCTAAGGCGACCTTCGGGGGTTCGGAACGCTTGCGAGCGTGCGGTACCGATGAGAGTGCCGCCCTATTCTCGCATGTCCCACCAAGACACGATATTGAGTAACGCACTGTGCGAGTTGGATGAAGGCGGATAAGGTGTGCATACCTCCGCAAACCAGCCGCGCACGTCGTCCCATCCAACGCGCACGATGTAGCGCCCCTTGAGAGTCCGTCCGCCAGTGTGATCGCCCGTTCCGTCACGCAGGAGAGCGCCATCGCCGAAGCGCAAGTTATTTATGAACGAAGGGTCACGGATTTGGACGTCGAGTGTCGTCGCGAGGTCGTGCGAACTGGGGGCCTCCCCCTCTTCGTTGCCGCGAACCAGGCCTTCGTAACCTTCTCGGACGATCCACGTCTCACATCCCCTGTATGGTTCGCATATATCACACGTATCTCCGTTCATTGCCCTTTCAATAAGGAAAAAAAGGGAGTCGACGCACTTGAGAATGCCTGCTTTAACGACCGCGCGCACGACGGCATTCATGCCGGCGCTGTCGCCGCCGGAGGTGAGAACTGCGAGTTTCATAGTGACGTGCTGATATGTGTCTCTTCACAGGAGCTCACGAGGCTATATACTATCGGAAGGAGACGGACGATGGGGTCGGAAATTATGCTTGCTTGTGAGAATTCGGTGGGGCGAACGATTAGATAAGATTGAGCGATAAGGTCTCGGCTCCGCGACTGCCACAAATAAGGAGAACGCGTACCTTGTCTAATCGCGGCCGCCGCCACATCGTGACACCTGTCTCGCTCCAGCCTAGAATCTCGACCTCGACCTAGCCGAGAGCGCAACTGCTGCCCAACAGGCCCACATGGTCCATCTGAGGCTCAACGAAAACGAAACGAACCCGAACCCCCATGTCAACTTCATCACCGCGCTGCCGATGGCAGATCCGCACGAACAGGAGCGCGCGCGTCAGCTCTTGCGCGCGTTGGCGGCGCAGGTTCGGCCGGTCATGAAAGCTCACGGGTTCGTCGTCAACAGTCTGGAAGAGGTGCGTGCGAGTGCCTAAGCTGGTTGAGACGGCGCGGCATTGAGCGCGGTGACAGTACGAGTATAACAACGTCTTCGCTGGTAGGAACTGGAACAACGGGGAGACTGTTGGTAAATCCGTTTTCTTCTCGAAAGCTTTCCTGGTAGCCCAGCGGTCGCGTTTACACAGAGCTCGTGCTTCGCCGGCCGGACGACTCTTTCGTCTCGACGTCCTGGCTAATGGGGACGTTATGCCATGAAGTGCGTACTACGTTTACGTTATTATACTCTTGGGTCTTACGAAGGGTGGTCGACTAGCTCGCTCATATCAAGGTGATTAACTTTCCTCCGCGCGCTCCATGTCTAGTCTGTTGACGTGCATGCGCAGCACATGAACCACGGTCCCGATTTCCAAGCCCTTTGGAGCCAGCTCCGAAAGGATGTCGTAGCTCTTCAGACGAAGGGCTACTACGGGGATGGTAACAATCAAGTCAGCTTCTCAGCAGAAACTTAGTCCACTGAACAGCACCTAGGGATGTGGTCTTCGGGGACGAGACTTGCTGATTCCTCCAAGATTGTCTCCAGCGGACCCATGGAAAATGATCTTCCCGAGTACATGGTATTGACGAGCCTCCGTCCACGACTTTGGTATTCTCACCATTTCGTTTCCAGTGTGGAGGCGCGCAGAGGCGCGCGCGCCCTGCAGTACGCAGACGACGTCGACAACCGGTCGCTGGGCCGTCCAAGCTAACAGGTGCTCAAACTGCGAAGCGACGGAAAGCAGGTTCTCGTGTTGCAACTGCCGGTACTTTCGCCGGCGGCGGTCAAGCCCTGAATGCCGATGAGAATGACAAAAGAACGGGAAACGGGTTCCGCAAGAAAGCTGGCAGGTGCGTCGATATGATTCGTAACTTTCCTCGCTTGATGTCCCATGATCCAGCAAACGAGCACGCGAAGAACGGGCCTTGGCTGCAGAAAGACGCTTGTTTGCCTTACAAGGTGATGGTAAAAGGAATTCTCCATGTGGCATAGCGACCCGGTTGAGCCCTATCATACAGCATCCACGACCCCTTCCCAAGATCCGGAGGAGGATGACTCAGACATCGACGTGCAGGAATTACGAGAGACAGATAAGGACCGTCGCCAGGCCATGATGACATCTATGGACGCATCAGAGGCCAATCAACTGAGGACAGGCACTTTGCCAGACTTCTGGGGCGATTTCATCTTACCGAAACACACGACTCGTAAGGGTCACGCCACAGGCGATAAAAACGCTGAGGACCACGCATCACCTCGTGGCATACCGCAGATAACTGGGAATACCTCGATCGCCACGTGTACGACATCAGCGCCCGTACAGACAGGTGAAGACCCTGAGTCATTGCAGTCCAGGCCGGCAAAACTAGCAAAGGAAGTGTTGTGGCGCGAAGAAAATGGATCACTGCGCCATACAGTCACTGAACCGCTCGACATAACTGACCCTGACTCCACTCTTTCAAATTCCAAGCAGAGTTTGAAAGTTGGCAAAGTTACCAGGACAGGAAAGAATCAAGGAATTTCCAAGTGGTCTTGTCTGGTGTGCACGCTGTACGTCAAATTCTATTCAATTCGCATCAATGCCTCATACAGTACCGCTACCTTATTCCAGCGATAACGATGACGATCACCTTGCATGCTCTGCCTGCGCCACCCCTCGAGGTGACACTCGTTGGCCGAGATCCGTTCATTGACCACATATGACACACCCACGTTAAGCTTAGCTAGCAACTCTCCCTGAGCACCATATCAAATTGACGTATGATGCCCGATGTATCGCATAGTACCATGTAGTCAGAGCAGTTGGGCCTGCCACGCGGTTGCAGGGACGGGCTGGTCTAGAATTTCCAGCACCTGCATGCCAATGATGAGTGATTGCCAAAGACAGAAAAACCTTTCTTACAGTATTTCATACCCATCTTTCACGACATGCTCCATTCCGCCATAAGGGACGTTACAGGCCCCCTGACGATGAGATATGAGTTTGACTTTCCACATGCAGACAACCGGTACAGAAAACCCCAAGGGCGTACCAAATTGATGCCCGTTTTCCCAGGAACCTTGACGCCATCGATTACAGCAACTGCATGGTACAGTTCCGCCCCATCATGCTCAAATCCGCCTTTAACGGGTGTCCTCCCAGGGGGCACGCGGCCGTGCGATGTCGGGACGAACTCCATGTGCTCAGGCACAAAGGGGAGCAGGTCGTACCGCCCGCGGTGCAGGACCTCCTCCCCGCCGTACGACACGTAACAGTGGTGAACTTGGTTCGGCGCGATCTTGCACGGGTGCACGGAATACTGCATGATGGCGGAGCCGATGAACACGGGCGACTTGCCGTCGGCGTCCGTGCAGGGGGCCTCGCGCGTCCGCTCGACGCCGGGGAACGGGGGCCCGGGGAGGGTCAGGGGGATGCGGTACCCCGAGGGCGGCACCTGCGGCACCGGCACGATCGTCGAGGGCGTGTAACTCGGGGGCGGCGGCTCGTGGTGGCCACCGGATTGCGCATCCCTCGAAGTGCTGCCGCCACCACCTCCTCCCCCCTTGGGCAAGTCTGATGGCATCTTGGATTGCGATTGATCGTGGGTTTCAGGTGGGGATCCGGAAGAGGAGCTCGAGGAGGAATCGACGCTGCGGCGGCGTTGCGAAGGAGCCATAGTGAGAGATTACAAAAAAGACGCCTCGTTGTTGCAACGAGTTGGAGGCTGATGCAGAATCCTAGGATCGTAGTACTAGGAATGTGGTCGCTTGTGGACTACGTCGAGATGGGGTTGTGAATCAGATGGGACGCGGTACAGTATCGCAGAGTATCAGCTGGAATCGCAGATCCGCCTTTGACTGTTTCCGCGCCGCGAAGCGAATTTAGCGCCCCGCGAACAATATTAATCAATTCCTTCCTCCATCGGGTATTTTAGGAGCAGTACCAGTAATCAGTGATCCCCTCATCCGACACAGCGGGCAATTCGGGCATGCGAACAAACGAATAAACCTCTCGAGCCATTTCATATCGGTAATATAAAATACATCACGTCGGACATATACCTGCATGCTCATTGATCCCCTAAGCTTATTTCTTTCTTTGCTTACCGGTCCGATGAGTCGGAGGGGGAGGCATTTCCATTACCTGCCATTGATCTGAGTCAGGAGGTGGAAGATCTAATGCAGCTTCTCGGACAGGGCGCGATGGGCGCGAACGTTGCGGGGCTGAATGTGGGGCTCCCGGAACAGGCACTGAAAGGGAACGTGAAGATAGGGGGTTCGTGGGCTGCGCTGGAGCATCAACTTCTATTGCAAGCTTGCTCATTGAGCTGGTAATTGAACTGTTCGCCGATCAATTAATCAAAAGATGCCTCACACGAAAAAGACTATTGAATTTCACTTAAGTTCCGACCGTCGACCGATCATCCATTCGACACAACTTTCTTTGAATTGTATCAACATCGCAGTCAGGTCGTTGTAGAACTGTTGAAATAGCCGTTCAAAAATTCTGCGGAAATAAAGGCCCGTAAGAAAACGTACCTGGATTCCCTCGTCGAGATGGCGGACAATTTCTTTGTATTTGTGATAGGACAGGTCCAATGACTGCAACGCGTGTTCTCTCTCCTTCACGGAAGGATCTTCTTTCCGAGAAGAAATGAAGGCGTCCATTCGGGTCTGCACAATAAAGACGTTAGGACAGAGCCGGAGATGATCCACCGGCCGAAAGGACGCTTTCCTTAACATTCTCCAGTAGTTCCGACTGCCTGGCAGCATTTTCTTCTATATCACGCCGGAACTTGTCATATTTGGCCAACTCCTGATCCAGGGTGCCCTCGAACATTGATGGCTGAACCTCGGTCCATCTCTCGAATCCCGCCGCTTCCCTTACGATTCGTATACTGATATCGTCAGCATCTGCAAGGCCACGCGAAGTGCACGCGCTTGAGTCTGCGTGTCTCCGATTGCCGGTCGACGGGGACTTGACCATACAACGGTAGAGGAAGGCACAGCGGCCTCTAGCTTTGCCTAGTGTGGTAGCTGTGAGCCGAAACGTGGGCCCATGTCACGTTGAGCCACATACCTCGTCCCAAGTCAGTTGGGCAATACATTTTTCCCATTCGTCCCATCTTTGTTTTATGACGGCATCGCTCTCCGCCGCCTGGTCAAGGATGTTACGGTAGCGCTCCGCTTTTGATGTTAGTTGTTCGTTCGCCTGATGGGAAGGCGGCCGTTCGGTTGGCGTGCTCCTGCGAAGCCGTTCATCTTCTGAAGCTTCTTGATCTAAAATATCAAGGGACTGGGAAAAAGAATGATGAAATGATGAATCAAGGCGACGTCGAACGCGTACCTCCGTCAGAATGGCCATGGCACGGCGGGCCAACATCTGGACGTCCTCCAATAGTTTTTCGACCCGCTCAGGTCCATTCTCCAACCGGATCTCCTCCGCTTTTTTGAGAAGACTGGGCGGCAGGCCAATGGGCTTATCTAACGCATCCAATACGGCAGGAAGATTGTGAAACTGCAATGCCCTGAAGCAGTTAAATGAACCCCCATGCCATCCCTGTTTACGGATGTCGTGACTGACTGCGTAGAGGCATTATTGAGCTGTTGTGCTCTGTCCTTGACAAGTTCTTTGATCGCCGTGTTTCGCCTGTCATTATAGATTTCTGGCAAAATGGCTTGAAAAGGGGAGCGATAGGTGGGATACGCCACCCACCTATTGCGATCTGCGCGCCCAAGCAAATGAGCTCCCCAAATATCAGATTATTATTTCCCAGGATCTTTCTGGGCTCGAGAAGGCCCGGAGGTACAATGGTTGAAACCATTGATACCGGTTGAATCACCGGGAGAGAAGAAGCGGGTAGCACATCCTGATGATAAATTAAATCATTGTCTCGCTGGGCGCGAGTGAGATTCGAGTCCAGAATCTCCAGGAGTGACTATTTATAGATGGTTGTCGGAAAAATAATTAACAAGGGGCACGATAACATACTTTGACGTCTTCCATGACTGGCTTAGACGCTCCGCGGCGTGCCGTGGCAAATGCACTTTTTGCTGTAGACTGTGCAATAGTCAGGCGCGCAACTTCATGCCCGTACCTAAGGGGTCAGGGGTCAATCGCGAAACCGGAGTCTATTGCAGCGATGGCAGACTTGTTGTGTTCCGTGTCATCAATGGACTTTCGATACTGCGCCGCTGCGCTGAAATGGAGGTATTTGACTTCAATGTGGACGGTCCACTCCTAGATAAGATATTCCAAGCTGAGCGGCCAGGGAGTGACGTGCAAGACTCGCTCACTGATGGCAATGCGCTCGAGATCGGTGTAATCGCATCACGAATGGCCGATCGGGCATTGTCATAAAGGACCGAGATCTGAAAAACTGGTAGAAATACACAGGAAAAACAAAACAAAAGGACATGATAACCGACCTGAGCAGCCAGCTTTGCTATAGTTCCATTCGAGTTGCGACCTAGACTTTAGAGGTTGGAATAGCCTGATACGGAGGACCGAACCAAACCCGTGATCGCACCCATGACCGCCCACTGCCACACACATTCCTGTGCCTGTGCTAGCATGAGTGACTCCATTGAGTCGAGAAATGCTTCTGACAAGTCCGAAGGGAGCCCGTCTTCATCGGGGAGAGAAGCCTTTAGTTTGGGCCATGCGGATGCCTTCAAGTACGAGAACGTTCCGGCAGAGCTCTCGGTGACAGATTCCAAATCAACAACGCTCAGCCTCCAAGGCTGTCCGAATTAAGCCTCACCTGATAAAACGCGCTCGCTCGCTTCACACCGTCTGGCGTGGCGCGGTCCTCAGTGAGACCCAACTGTGAATAGAGAGAAGCTAGGTTGAATAGCAAACAACACCGTTCGAAGTGGAGGTTGGGTAGGGAGATGGGGATTTCATCTGGAGAGAAGACTGGCGCGTAAGGTATGTCTAATGATACCTAGAATGTTGTCAGGCGGAGGTCTGAAAGAAGGCCGCGACATCCATACGTTGGCGGGTAATTTCGTGAGAATAAATGCGAGCTGTGCATGATATCTGCGATACGGATGATGGACGGAATCAATGTATTTGTGTAAATTGAGAACTTACTCAAGGATTGGCTCGACTTGATTGACGTGAACCGAACAATTCGCCACCGCCTTACGCAGCTCCTCCCATTTGCTCAGGTCCCATTTGAACGCTTCGGGATGGTCGTTGTGTCTTTTGGATCTGATGTGGTTGTAAACGGTGTCCGTTAAGGGGATGGCGTAAGTCCTCTTGAAGGGGATAGACAACTGGTTGGTCATCTGGGCTCTGGGATCAAAGATGATAGATTCGATGTAAAGGTAACCAATGTCTATGATAACATGGACGACCGATTGGGGAGTTCAATTCCCTGTGGTTTGTTCACACGCTTAAGGGTGATGCCGGCGATAGCGATAATAGCGATACGTCAGCGTCAGTGGTCGCGGCTATCGGCTATACCAATGCGATGACTACACACCCCATTCTGCGGCTGTCAATACAATAATGATCGACTTAGAACGCTACCTTCGACCACGCATTATACGCGTGGTACAGGGCGCAATCTCATGATCATCACAGTGAAACAATGACGCGCGTGCGAGATGCGCACTGGCACCGGCACCGGTAAGTCTTTCGTGTGATGTACACGCATCAACACGCCGCACAAACTCGACGCCCATTCGTTGTGAATGATTTGTCGCCTTAATAGCAATAATGTAATGTTGCTATTGTTGGAATATTTTCGCGCGCCCTTTCGTCCCAAATACCCAGTTGCGGAATCCCAGGCCAAACCAGTACGACGCAAGAAGCTTTCGTTCGGTAAAGGATCGCACTTCTTTTCTGGGAACTGTTTACAGATCCGCAACCTTAAATAGCCAGAGTTTTGTTGGCCACGAGCATCCCAATCCCCCGCAGTTATCTATATGGGCTCCCAACCGTACAATCACTACGACACCAGGTGGCAACCTGGCCCCTCGCCGAGTGATCCTTACGCTTCTCATGATGGCACAGGACCCTACTTCCCGGCCCCAGCTTACCCGCTCCCAGCACCTCCAAACCGACCACCAGCCGGTGGTGGCTATCCGTTGCCTCACGCATCGAAGGCTCTACCCGTGTTGGATTACGTAAGCGGGTTCTTGCTGCCACAGAGCCTCTGTTGACGTGACTCCGTAGAGAATCGTTCGTCACTTTCACGGTCCAAGTTGTCATTTCACATGGGTGGGTAATGGGGGTCATCATCGGCGTTGCGCATATCTGCGCCAAGGTGACCACTGTCCGATGGTTGAACGTGTTGGACTTTAGCTGATCGCTAGCCATCAAACAGCTCACAGGCCGGACATACATGGTAGAGTTCGAATCGATAGATGGGAGCGGACGGCGCGAAAGGAGAGAGTTCTCTAACGAAGAGTTGATGCCTTTTCGACCTGGGGGGTGATCCAACGACTTTATCTGATCGGGGCATCCTGGGGTTCATTATCCTACTGGGGAAGGCCATTTCGACATCACACAAGTTGACGCACGGATGACAGAATGATTGTCTTGGTGTAGTAAGCTCGGCGGAGGAGATCAGCTACGTGTTGTAGTTGTGTCGTTATCGTGACTCCCGTGTACGTTTTAGTTTTCACTGTCTACATAGCCTTGGCTGCAGTCACATTATGCTGCAATGGAACTATCCCCTAATCGTCCTGGAACGCGCCTGGCGAGCGATGAAACGTTCTGACGCATTTGAGTAGGTGGGCAACACATCGGCCCCGGTTGAATGGCAAACATCGCCGTTCGAAGAGGGGTTGGATGGCAAGACTGTATTTCATCGAAATTCATCGTCCATCAATATGCGTCAATGGGAGAACAGGTCTTCTTGAAGGGGATAGACAACTGGACCAAAAGGGTTCTCCGGTTCTCCTTTGAATGCGGGGAAACAAATCGGTAAGGTCAGCCGTGCGCACACATGATATGCGGTGGCTGACACGGCTGTGGCCTGTCACTGATATGACTCTCCGGTCACTATCATTGTTGGGATGCTTAGCAAGCCTTTTTTGTCCCACTTATTCTCTGGGAGGTCTCCACACCCGCGACCTTAAATAGCCAGCCTGTTGTTGGCTATTAGCATTCCTGTCCCTCAGTGACCCTCAGTGTAATCTATATGAGCTCCTACCCGGCCTACCCAACCGATGTCAATGCCAGGCAGCAGCCTGGCCACATGTCTCGGCCAGGACCCTACAACTCCCCACAATGGCCCCCTTCGACCCCTTCAAGTTCGGCCCCTATGCCCGCTAACCGACATGGTCCTCCCGTCCCTGACACGGGACCCTACTCCGAGCGCCGGGCATACCCTTCTCCCCCGCCACCTGCAAACCCATATTTTTTATCGTCAAATGTCGGGCTACATGGTAATGATACCAACCATCATGATTACAGCCGGCAACCTGGCCCGCCGCCTTCTAATCCTAATGCCTCTCATGACTACTACCGGCCTCAGTCTGGCCCGTCGCCTTCCTATTCTCACGCCTCTAATGACCTTTACCGGCCTCAATCTGGGCCCTCGCCTGGCTCTCCCCATGCCTCTCATGCCTACCGACCTCCAGAACACCCTTCGCCCCTGGCACCTACAAGTGGTGGCCCTCCGCCAGCCCAAGCATCGAAGGCGTCGGGCTTCAAGTTTGTAAGCGAGCTCTTGCTTTCGTCGCGCTTCGATTGATGGATTTGATTTCTGCTCTCTGCAGGGGATGGTTCGTCATTTTCGCTGCTCAAGTTATCATCTCATGAGAAACTTTCCTTCAGGGGCAAAGAGTCAATGTACTAATCGGCGCCGATACATGGGTCGTTGGGGTCATTGTTGGTTTCGTTGCTCTCAAAATGACCTTACCCCTTTACCGTATCCTGGGAATCATTTTGTTGTGCGACGGTAGGTGCCATTTCGATATTTGCACCCGTATACGTGGATCCTCTGCTTTGTCCCACCGATGACGGAACGATCGCCTCTCGTAAACGTAACGTGCACAGAGGCCATCCACGTATGGCCAGTGGTTACCGTAACTTCGATGTACGATTTACAGTAAATTTTCTATGTACAAAGCCCCGACTACGGGTACTGTTGGAATCGAACTATGCATTAATCGTCTCGGAACCGCTGCCGGGTAAGAGGGTATTTGACTCGTTCGAGGCGCGGCGCGACTGATCGATGGGCGGCACATCAGCCAGTTGGCTTGTTTGTCGGCTGTGCGCGGTAACTTGCGAACCATCAAGGCGCTGCAAGTGAAAAAGACCGTGGTCATGGCGTATCCACGGAAGCTCGCTCGCTGGCCAAAGGTGGTCGGACGGCGTAAACGGGGCCGGAGAGGAATAATTACCGAAAGGGGAAGAATGAACGGCGGGCCGAAAGAATGCAAGCCGATACGCTCCGTCACTTTCCACTTCGCCAGTCTCAACCGCTCTCTATTCCTCTTTTCTTTGTCCTCCACACGCCACCCCTCCCTATCTCCACTCCGTCCCCGTATTCTCTCACTGTACAGCGCTGGTGTCGCTCTCCTCACCATCTCCGTCCTATAGAAATAACGATAACCAACCAATCAATCCCGTCCGACCCTAGGATCGCACTTTTCCACCCCGCGCACACCGTCCACAATGTCTTCCTTTTCTGAATCCCCCTCCTCTCCTGCAACAATGTCATCCCGGCGTCTTACCAACAGGAACACTAATAGATATAGTGTTACTGCCTTGTTCAGCATGGCTGCCGAACAAGACGTAGAAGTTGAAGATGAATTGGCTAGAGGTATGTATATCCCGATCCCATACGTTTTCCCTCAGGCAAATTCAAAACGTCACGTTTAGCGCAAAAGCGTTTACGAGACCTTAAAGCTCGTATCTCAACGCAGTCCAAGAAGAACTTCATCTTGGAGCGTGATGTGCGTTACCTTGATCAAAGGATTGCTCTCCTCATTCAGAACCGTATGGCTCTCGACGAGGTACCTTTGTTTCCCTGTATCTTTTATTGTCCGATATTTATACCCATTGTAGCAACGTGAAGTCGAGAAGCATTTAGAAGAGGTAGATCCTACCGAAGGTCACTTCCCAGATGAGCGCAAACTCCAACAATACTCCAACCTCTTCTTCCTCCTCCAGTCCGAGCCTCGCCATGTCGCTGCGCTCTGTCGTCTTGTCAGCCTGACCGAAATCGATACCCTCCTTCAGACCGTCATGTTTACTCTCTACGGAAACCAATACGAAAGCAGAGAAGAACACCTTCTCCTGACCATGTTTCAGTCTGTGCTATCTGCCCAGTTCGATTCCGCCACAGAGTTTGGGTCTTTGTTGCGCGCCAATACTCCAGTTTCCCGTATGATGACGACCTACACGCGCCGTGGACCAGGCCAGAGCTATCTTAAGACGGTTCTCGCCGAACGAATAAACAGCCTGATTGAGCATAAGGAGTTGAACTTGGAGATCAATCCCGTCAAAGTTGGTGGCCTTCGTAGTTCATCGTTCCCCTCGATCTCATGTCTCTTTTTGTCACTCAGGTCTATGAGCAGATGATCAACCAGATTGAGGAGGAGACTGGATCTCTTCCAGAGAATCTTCCCCGAGGCGTACCTCCAGAGGTTGCAGCAACCAATCCGGATGTGCAGGCTATCATAGCCCCTAGGCTGACCATGTTGATGGAGATAGCGAATAGCTTTCTCGTCACCATCATCGACAGTTTGGAGAACGTTCCATATGGTATCCGGTGGATATGCAAGCAAATTCGTAGCTTGACGCGAGTACGCACACCAGTTTTGTCCTTTGTACTTGGCATCTCAAAGCAGGAATGTTAGAGGAAATACCCGGAGGCTACCGATGTTGCGATTTGCTCACTTATCGGGGGTTTCTTCTTCCTTCGGTTTATCAATCCTGCTATCGTCACACCACAGGCATACATGTTGGTTGACGGCATTCCGGCCAAGCACCCGAGACGGACATTGACGTTGGTGCGTATCGGCGATCAGTGATCGTGCTTCTGTTGATACCCGGTGCAGATCGCAAAGATGCTTCAAAATTTGGCAAACAAGCCTTCCTATGCGAAGGAACTTTACATGGCAACCCTCAATCCCTTTGTGGAAAACAATAAGGCACGAATCAACCAATTTTTGAACAGCCTTTGTGAAGTCGGAGACTTTTACGACACCCTCGAGGTCTGTTCCTGGCCATCGCTTGTCACTTGTCAATCTAATCACCCTTCGGCAGATGGACCAGTATATGGCTCTCTCCAAGAAAGACATGATGATCCATATCACGTTGAACGAATTGTACAACACTCACTCTTTGATCTTACAACATATAGAAGTGCTAGTATGTTTCGCGCATGCTTGTAAATGCCCCATCACTTATTGTCTCCTAGTCACCAAACGACAAGCAGCACCTACGTATTTTGACGGATGAGCTAGGACCAGCACCTCCTCATGTGCCCCATGAGGAGAACAGGACGATTGAGCTTAAGCTTTATAGCCGCTGGGAGACACCTGTGCAGGACATACAAGCTGCGTTTGCTGACTCGGTTTCCTCAAGCGACATGCTTTACATGGAGGCCAAGTCTATCTTTGTTCATCTGATTCGCTCTCTGCCGCATGCAGCCGAGAAACAACCATACAATCTCAGTGCTATCGCCGAACGAGCAGCAACGTCAAAGGACGCGACACTTGTACGTAAGGGCATCAAGGTGAAGGAGATGCTACGCGAGTTGGAGGAACTCAAGGTCATCGAAGCCGTCGATGGGTATAAGCTCATGCAGGATGAAGTCGCTGCTGAACTTGTCCACCTCGGGAACCTTCGTGACAAAGTCATCATCGAGACCAAGTCGCTTGAAGCGGTATACAAGACCATTCTCGATCACAACAACTATATGCGCGGGCAGCTCGAACAATATAAGGCATACTTGCAGAACGCTCGCATTACGGCGTCCAAAGACAAAGGCGCCGCTACTGCCGTCGGAGTTGTCACGGTCGGAGGAAAGGAAAAGAAACCTCCGAAGGCGGCTGTGCTTGGCCCGTATCGCTTCACACACGCTCAATTGGAGAGAGAGGGTATCATCGTTGAAAGTAACGTGCCAGACACTAGGTAAGTGACTGAGGCCCAAACAACATCAGTACTCATTTAATCACTGATGTATGTAGGCGGCCGAATATCTACTTCAACATCACGTCGCCAACTCCAGGCACATTTATCATTGCGCTTCACTACAAGGGGCGAGAGAAGGCGATCCTTGAGATGGACTTGAAAATTGATGATCTTTTAGAGAAGGTACGCCACCTGTGCCTTGATACTTTTTCCGAGACTCGAGGAGCTGAATCATCCCTCTGTAGCAAAAGGACAACAAGCATCTTTTGGATCTCGAATATGTGCAGCTGAACGTCCCCAAGGTACTAGGCCTCCTCAAAAAGGTTTTTGCCAAGCGGTGAACGCTGCCACATCGCCCTGACCCGTTCGCGCCACCCCACCCCTTCCTCCCCTCGGATGTCATCTGCCTTCCTACTTATGTGTTACTTCTAACCGCTTTCCCGTTGCTGCCTGATTCCCGGTCGACCTTTCGCGGCCTCTTTACCCAATCAATTGTCAGTTACCCACCGCTCTCATCGTACTCCCCTAGTCCCGGTCAGTGCATCTTTTTAACGAGCTCGCTGTGCACCCGCTCCGTCATTCATTCTGTGTACCTCCCCTTTCCTGTTATCCCCTTTTCCGCTCTTTATTTGACTAAGATTCGCCTGTGTTATCTTTTTCCGTCCGCCTCGTTCGTCCATTGGATGTATTATTGTTGTAATTTTCATTGTGCGACGGGATGTGACTGATATGCAATACAGGACTGTTGTGCGTAGTGCAGTGTGAGAGCCGGATGACAGACGATGTCAGTTTCCCAGTGTCGGGAATAGCACGCTCATCCACATAATTTATGCATTGGAACGCCAGAATGCCCGGGATGCATGGAAAATGTATACAATAATCACAGATTAGTCTATAGTTCGCTGGTATCTCTATGCGACTTTCCATAGAATGCCTCGGCAAGATCTGTGAAGTAGAAGAAGCGAAATGAACATCAGTCTGTCCACGGGATAGACCCGACGTACCTCGTCGCGTCTCCTCGGAGAGCTGTGTCGGGAGGACGACATTATACTCGACGAATAGGTTGCCGAAGGACGTTGGGTGCTCGAAAAGCGGCATACCTTCGCCCTTGATGGTCTGCACGAACCCGGGCTGCGTGACGCCCTTGCGGACCAGCGGGACGACGTGTCCGTCCAAGTGGGTCAAGGTACGCGTGAAGCCGAGCAGGGCCTATCCGGAAAGAAAAAAGAAAAAGG
>WNFD01005767.1_pt1 | contig 20363 bp, 13 predicted proteins | sample 5400491 | NCBI WGS metagenome assembly WNFD01 (sample SAMN13153343, study PRJNA577476) | soil metagenome | isolation source: 120 cm saprolite under Douglas fir tree site 2 hole 2 replicate 2 | place: USA:California | collected 2015-04-18
GTCCCTGACTCGCCATCAGCTCGCTGCGCGGCTCCCATGGCACGCCCTCGCCAGGGGGCTCGGGAGCCATGTCCAAGAGCGCCCACCACGACAAAGTGAGCCGAGAGACGGGAGTCGGGAGCTGCTCGATCGGCGCGTCGTGCAGATACGACTCGAACAGTTCTTGCTGCACCGCCGGTGCCCGGTACAGGGCACCGAGCCAGCTCGTGAGGTCGCCATCTGCGTCTCCCGTCTCCGTTCTGGGAAGCCTCCTGAGCCCGATCTCCCACAGCTCGAGATACATCGGCTGGGCGAGTGAGACTCCGAAGCGCGCGTCCTTGCGCGCGGGGAAGGTGAAGTCGGGCAGCGCGCTCACGGCCGGCGCTCGCAGCGCGGCGGCGACGCGGGGCACGAGCTCAGGATCCCCGTAGAAGTCCACCCCCGCCTGGGCTGCCCACGCCGCGCCGGTCAGCAGTCCGCGCAGCGCGAACAGGTGATAATTCTCCCCTTCGTACCACATCCCGTCCGCCCGGTAGCCCCGCAAGTGCGCGATCAGGCCGCTCGGCCCCTCGATCGCCCCCTTGGCGAGATCCTCATCCTCAAACCACACGGCGATCGCCGCCAGCGCCGCGTTGTTCCAGGTCTGGCGGTTGGAGAACTGCTCGTTGTATTCGCCGATCAGGTTGGCCGCTTCGTCGGCGACTCGACTAACGCCCGCGCGCACGGGCTCCTCGAGCACTCCCCCCCCCCCCCCCCCCCCCCCCCCCCCCCCCCCCCCCCCCCCCCCCCCCCCCCCGTAGGTCGAGAAAAAGAGCCGGCTTGGACCGAGCACGTTGTCGCGGTTGGGATAGGACCAGTAGCGCTGGGCGTACGCCATCAGGATCTCCCGCGCCCGCCGCCCCGCCGCTTCGTTCCCGTCGAGTGCCTGGAGCGCGGCCAAGTGCGCTGCGCGCTCGGCGAGCCAGAGGTGCTGGTACTTGGCCCAGGCACGATCGTGGCGCTCGCCACGGACCGTGGCGCCGCAGCGCGGGCAGCGGTGCTCCGAGGGGGCCCAGGGATCGAACGTCAGCGGCGAGCCGTCCTGCGGGCACACCCCGCCATCGACCGACAGCAGCGCCTTAGCCACCGGCACGACCGGCATCCGCTCGAGCAGCGGGGCCGCGCGCGCCGTGAGATGATCGCGCAGCCGCTGCAGCTCGGGCGACGCCGCAATCTCCCGCCGCCGCGCCGCGAGCCGCTCGGCCGTCACCACGCGCGCACGCCCTCTCCCGCGAAGGGTTACGAAAAACATGACCCCTCCCGCCCCGGCACCCGCCGCCTTGCCGCCCCACACCTTCGCTTTGCCCATCTCCGCTTCGAGTCGCTCCATCTCCGGCGTTCGCATCCCGGCATCGAGCTCCTGTTGCTGACGCCAGTTCTCAGCGAGCAGGGCGCCGACTCTCGCGAGGTCCGCACCACGCAGCGCCTCGGTCATCCGCTCGGCGACTTCTTTCAGGGCGCGCAGCGCGCCGGTCACCCGTGGATCGCCGCGCTCGTAGGCACCCATTACGCGAGTGATCGTATGCCCGGAGACGCGCGAGCGGCCGGTGTAGCAGACCACCAACTGGTCGGCCAACGCGGCGGCGAAAGCAGGGTCGAGCGTGAGAGGCTCGATTCCGACATCGGGATCCCGGAACGTGAGCCGGTGGAAGCCCCCCAACGCCGCCGCGAGCTGGTCCTGCCGGCCGCCGGGGATGCCGGCTTCGACGGTTTCGAGGCGCCAGCCGTATTCGGCGATCTCCCGCGGGTCGAGCCGCTCCTGCCGGGCCTGTGTGAGGAGCGCGACCAGCGCTACGTCGAGCGCCCCGGAGCCGCCGAGACCCGCCCCCGGTGGCGCCGCCGAGCGGGTAGTCAGAGTGAATGGCCCGAGGATCGGGAACATCCGCAAGGCGGCCTTGTGGATATTCAAACGGCCGTCCAGCACCAGGCCGCCCGAATTCACGCACTCGACCTGCTCGCTCAAATCTTCAGAGACGAGCCGGATCCCCGCGCCGCCGAGCTGCAGCTCAGCGGTGACCGGCAGCGCGATGGCAGTGTTGACCACGACTCCACCTTCCCGCGCTGAGAACGGCGGGACGTCGGTCCAGGCGCCGGCCAAATCGAGCCGCACTGGCGCGGTCGCTCGAAACCGGGTGGGCAGGTCGCGCCGCCTCACGGCGCGGTCCACCAGCGAGTCACCGTCGGGAGCTCCCCGCGCACGTCCATGGTTACACCCCGCACCCTGCGATTCATGCCGTTCACCCCGCGGGCGTGATACAACCAGGCGATGGGCAGCGAGTCGGCGAACAGCCGCTGCGCCGCGGCTGGGTCCCGCGGCACGGGCATCGCCGTGAGATCACCCAACGGCCGCAGGTAGCCGAGCCCGGGGTCGCCCGGAATTCCCAGCACGGCGGCGGCGAACTCGTGCCGCGGACCGTACACGCGGTCCAGGAACGCCGACAGCTCGAGCTGTCGGATCGTCACATCGAATCCCACCGCCGCGAGGCGCGCCTGGATCATTTGCTCGAGCGGCGCCTCCCCGCTCCCGACGGTGAGCAATTCGAAGGCGAGTCGGCGACCCGCGAGGAGCCTGCGGGCCGAGTCGGGGGCGACCGGCAGGCGCGGCACGGGAAGATACTGCGGGAGGATCGGGGGCACGGGACCGTCGGCGACGGCGGAGAAGCCGAACGTGTAGCCGTCCACGATCTCTTGGCGGTCGAGCGCGAGCGCCACCGCAAACCGCACGCGGCGATCCTCGAACGGCGCGCGCCGCGTGTTGAACACGACGCCGTACGGGAAGATCAAGGGATACTCCAACACGGCGAGCCGGGAATCGCGGCGCACGAAGCTCGCGTGCTGCGGGCTGATGCCCGCGAAGTCGAGCTCGCCAGCCGTGAGCGCGGCGAGCTTGGCGGTCGGCTCATCCACCACGACCACGATCAGGCGCTCCAAGCGCGGCGCGCCGCCCAGGGCCGCCGGGAAGTCGGGGTTGGCGGCGAACACCCAACGACGGTGCGGCTCGTGGGCGACGAAGCGGAACGGACCATTCCCAACCGGATGCTCATTCCACGGCGCCTGCCGCAGCCGCGCATGCGGCACCGAGTCGAGCGCGTGGGCGGGCAGGATGGCGAGATCGGTGAAGACGTCGGGCAACGCCCCTCCCCCCCCCNNGGTGAGGCCGCGGGTCCCGGAATCGGACCACCACAGTCGAATCGTCGGTGGCCGCCACCGCGGCCACTTCATCCAAATCGGCGAGCCGGGGGTAGCCGGTGGCGGGATCGCGGGCCGCGTCCAAGGTCCACACGACGTCACGCGCCGTCGTGGGCACGCCGTCGTGCCAGCGAACGCCCCGCTGCAGGATGAATATCAGGGCACGGCGATCCGCCGACCAGCGCCAGGCGCGCGCCAGGTAGGGCTGCGCCACCATCGCAGAGTCGTAGCGGGCCAGCGTGGTGAGCAAGACATAACGCTCCACCTGTTTTGCGAGCGGGTGGACGGTGAGCAGCGGGTTGACGCTCTGCAAGTCCGCACCCGATGCGAACAGCACCGTGCGGCCACGGCGCTCCGCCCCCCCCGCGCTCCCCGCGCCCCCCGCGCCGCCCGCGGCGCCACACGCAGCCGCCGCGAGCGCCGCCGCCACGTGCAGCGCCCCCCTCCCTCCCGCCACGAGCCGCCTAGTCACGCGTGGATTCTAGCGGGGCCGCGAGGGGCGCGCGAGATTCGGACGATGCTCCGCCACACACTCCAGCGCGCGCTCGCCGGGATCGCGGTGGTCGCCGGCGTGGTCACGCTCACGTTCATCCTGCTCCGGGCCGCGCCGGGCGATCCTGCCGAACGGCTGCTCGGTCCCACGGCGACGCCGGACCAGCTCGTCGCTCAGCGCCGCGCCCTGGGGCTCGATCGTCCCGTGCCGACTCAGTTCGCGACCTGGATGGGCCACGTCGCCCGTGGCGATTGGGGCATCAGCATCGCGACCGGACGGCCCGTCGCGGCGATGTTCGTGGACGCCTGGCCAGCCACCGTGCGGCTCGTGCTGCTGTCCCTCCTCCTTTCGTATGCGTTGGGCCTCGTCATCGGCGCCGTGCAGGCGACGCATACGGGCTCGCGGCTCGACACCACGCTCTCGATCTCGAGCGTCACCCTGTTTGCCCTGCCCGGGTTCTGGCTCGGCCTGATGCTGGTGATGGTGTTCACCTACCAACTGCGTGTGTTGCCGGCGTTCGGCTCGGCGGGCTTCGACAGCGACTTCCTCGTCGGCTGGCCCCGCGTCGCCGATCGGCTGCGCCACCTCGCGCTGCCGCTTCTGACGCTGACGCTGATCGGCGTCGGCGGCACCGCACGGTTCGTCCGCGGGGCGATGCTGGACGTGCTCGCGGCGCCGTTCGTCACGACGGCTCGCGCCAAAGGCCTGCGGCCCTCGCGCGTCATCGTGCGCCACGTGCTCCGGAACGCCCTGATCCCGGTCGTCACGCTGCTCGGGCTCTCGCTCCCAGCCGTGTTCTCGGGCGCGGTCTTCGTCGAAGCGGTGTTCGCGTGGCCAGGGGTCGGCCGAGTGCTGGTCGAGGCCGTGCAGGCACGCGATTACCCGGTGGTGATGGCCGCGACGACAATCAGCGCCGTGCTCGTCGTCCTCGGGAACCTCCTGGCGGATGTGCTCGCCGGCGTGATCGATCCGAGAATCCGGAGGCAGGAGGCGTGAACCGATTGCTCCGGGATCGCCGTGGGCTGTTCGGGCTCGGCGTACTCGCGGCGGTCGTGCTGGCCGCCCTCGCCGCGCCCCTCGTGTCCTCAGGCAGCCCCGACACCCAGCGGGACATCGTCGCCACCCGGTTCTTGCCGCCGCTCGCGGGCGACCGGCACGGCGCCTTCCACCCCCTGGGCACCGACCGGTTCGGCCGCGACGTCTGGACCCGGCTCGTATACGGCGCCCGTGTGTCACTGGGCGTCGGAGTCCTCGCCGTGCTGCTCTCGATCACTATTGGGACGGCGGTCGGCGCCGTCGCGGCCTACTGGCGCGGCGCCGTCGGCGCACTGCTGCTCGCCGTCACCGACTTCGGCCTCGCGTTGCCACGCGTCGTGGTGCTACTGCTGCTGGCGGCGCTGTGGCGTCCTAGCGCCGCACTCGTCATCATCGTGCTTGGGGTCACTGGATGGATGTCGGTGGCCCGCCTGGTGCATGGGGAAGTCCGCGGGCTCGCGGCCCGGCCGTTTGTCGAGGGCGCGGTGGCACTCGGAGCCGGGCGCGGCCGCGTGCTGTGGCGGCACCTCCTCCCCAATGCCCTCACGCCAGTGATCGTGTCGGCGGCGCTCGGCATCGGTAACGCGATCCTGCTCGAGACGGGCCTTTCTTACTTGGGCCTGGGTGTCCAGCCGCCGACGCCCTCCTGGGGCAACATGATCGCCTCCGGTCGCGACACGCTGGTCAACGCGCCCTGGGTCGCGACGGCGCCGGGACTCGCGCTAGCACTCGTCGTGGTGGCTTGCACGCTGCTGGGCGACGCCCTGCGCGACGCCCTCGACCCCGCCCGCGTCGGGCACGAGCGGTGAGGTGATGCTGAAGGTCACGCCGTTCCACGTACGGACCGCACCCCTGTGCCACAGCCAGGCATGGCGCCGATGGGCGGGCTACGTTGTGGCGAGCTCCTACGAGCTGCTGCACGACCGCGAGTACCACGCCATCCGCAGCGCCGCGGCGCTGTTCGACGTCTCGCCGCTCTACAAATACCTCATCGGCGGGCGCGACGCGGTCCGGCTGCTGGACCGGGTCGTGACCCGCAACGTCGCGCAGTGCAAGGTCGGCCAGGTGGTCTACACGCCGTGGTGCGACGGGGACGGCAAGCAGATCGACGACGGCACGATCTCCCGGCTCGGCGAGCACAGCTACCGCCTGACGGCTGCCGACCCGAACCTGCGCTGGCTGCACCGCAACGCCGCCGGGCTGGAGGTGACGATCGAGGACGTCTCCGAGCGCACTGCGGCGCTTTCCCTCCAGGGCCCGAACGCACGGGCGATTCTGCAGGTCGCGGCCGACCGCGACCTCACCGACCTCAGGTACTTCCATCTAACCAGCGCGACGATCCATGGCATTCCAGTCACCATTTCGCGCACCGGTTACACCGGCGACCTCGGCTACGAGATCTGGGTGGATGCGCCTCAGGCGGTGCCGCTGTGGGACGCCCTCATCGAGACCGGCACCCCCTACGGCCTCACCCCCGCGGGCATGCTGGCGCTCGACGTCGCGCGCATCGAGGCGGGGCTGCTGTTGATCGAAGTGGATTATATCTCCTCGCACCGTGCCCTCATCGAGGCGCAGAAGTCCTCGCCGTTCGAGCTCGGCCTGGGATGGACCGTGGCGCTCGATAAAGAAGCGTTCAACGGCCGACACGCCCTCCGGGCCGAGCAGCGGCGCGGGCCCGCCTGGCAGTTCACTGGGGTGGAAGTGGAGTGGGACTCACTCGAGCGGCTATACGCGGAGGTCGGGCTGCCCCCCCGGCTCCCGACCGTCGCCTGGCGCGCCAGCGTCCCGGTGTACAGCGACGGCCGCCAGGTCGGCTACGCGACGAGCGGCGGCTGGTCCCCGCTGCTCAAGCGCTACGTCGCGCTCGCGCACCTCGAGTCGGCATTTGCCCGGCCGGCCACGCCGGTGCGGTTGGAGATCACCGTCGAGCATCACCGCAAACAAGCGGCCGCGCGGGTCGCCAAGACGCCGTTCTTCAACCCCGACCGGAAGCGCGCCTGATGCCGCCGCGCTACGACGCGATCGTCATCGGCGGCGGACACAACGGGCTCGTGCACGCGGCCTATCTCGCGCGCGCGGGCAGGCGGGTGCTCGTGCTGGAGCGGCGCGCGCGGGTGGGCGGCGCGGCGGTGACGGAAGAGATCTTCCCGGGGTTCCGCTTCTCGGTGTTCTCCTACGTCGTGAGCTTGCTCCGGCCGGAAATCATCCGCGACCTCGAGCTCCCGCGCCACGGGCTCGACATCTTGCCGCTCGAGAGCACGCTGACGCCGTTGCCGAACGGCGATTACCTCGCGATGTGGAGCGACCACGATCAGACGCGCCGCGAGCTGTGCCGCCATTCGCCGCGCGACGCCGAGGCCTACGAGGAGTTCGGGCAGCTGATGCACCACATGGCCATGGCCGTGAAGCCGATCCTTGGGATGGTGCCGCCCGACCCCACGTCGCTCAGTCCCGGCGACCTGCTGGGCCTCGCGCGGCTGGGGAAGCACTTCCGCAGTCTGGGCGAGCGGCACTTCCATGCACTGTGCAAGCTCATGACCATGAGCTCCGCGGATTTCCTGGACGAATGGTTCGAGTTCGACGGGCTCAAGGCGACGAAGGCGGCGAGCGGCATCATTGGGACGTTCCTGGGTCCCCGCTCTCCCGGCACCGCCTACGTGCTGCTGCACCACTACATGGGCGAGATCGACGGGGCGTTCCGCGCCTGGGGGTTCGCCAAGGGCGGCACCGGTGCGATCAGCGAGGCCATCGCCGCTGCGGCGCGCGCGTCCGGCGCCGAGATCCGCACCGACGCGCCCGTGGCACGCGTGCGCGTGCAGGGCGGCCGCGCCACGGGCGTCGTCCTCGAGAGCGGCGAGGAGGTGCAGGCTAGCGTCGTCGTCTCAGGGCTCGACCCGCGGCGCACGTTCCTCCAACTGGTCGAGGAGCACGAGCTGCCCGCCGACTTCGTCGCCGACATCCGTCGCTACAAGTTCCGCGGCTCCTCGGGCAAGGTGAACCTCGCGCTCGCGGAGCTGCCGAACTTCACCTGCCTGCCAGGAGTAGGCCCGCACCTGCGCGGCGCGATCTCGATCAGCCCCAGCCTCGACTACGTCGAGCGCGCGTATGACGACGCGAAATACGGTGCGTTCTCGCGGCGACCCTACCTGGACATCGTGATCCCCTCGATGATCGACCCCGGGATGGCCCCGCCCGGCAAGCACGTCATGTCCATCTTCGTGCAGTACGCGCCCTACCACGTCAACGGCGGCTGGGACGACGCGAAGCGCGAAGCCTTCGGCGATGCTGTGGTGGACACGGTAGCCCAGTATGCACCCAACATCCGCTCGGCTATTCTCGGCCGGCAAGTGCTGACGCCGGCCGACATCGAGCGCATCACCGGCCTCACCGAAGGCAACATCTTCCAGGGCGAGCTGGCCCTGCACCAGCTGTTCTTCATGCGCCCCACTCCCGCGTGGGCCAAATACCGTACGCCGGTGCGCGGGCTCTACCAGTGCGGCGCGGGTACGCATCCGGGCGGCGGCATCATGGGCGCATCCGGCCGGCTGGCCGCACTCCAAGTCCTGAAGGACGGAGGCTGAATGCCGGACGTCGTGATCGTCGGCGCCGGCTTGAACGGGCTCGTCACCGCCGGGTATCTGGCGAAAGCCGGGCGGCGCGTCGTCGTGTTGGAGCAGCGCGCCACGGTCGGCGGGACGACGGTTACCGAGGAGATCGCACCGGGCTTTCGCTGTGACATCGTGCAGCACGACATCGGTTGGCTGCCGAAGCGCATCGCCTCCGATCTGGGCTGCACCGGCGTAGAGCTAGTCCGCGGCGATCCGGCGGTCGTGACCCCGCTCGACGACGGCCGCTCGCTGCAGCTTTCGCCCGACACCGCCAAGAGCGTCGCCGCGATTCGCGCGCTCTCCCCCAGCGACGCGGCCAAGTGGCCGGAGTTCAGCGAGCGGATGAGCCGGCTTGCTGGATTTCTCGAAGGGCTGTACCTCGGGCCGCCTCCCCAGCCGCTGCGCTCTGCGCCGCGCGACCTGCTCGCGCTGCTCCGCCTCGGACGGCGATTCCGCGGACTGGGCAGGACCGGCATGATCGATCTGCTCCGCGTCCTGCCGATGGCGGTCGCCGAGCTGCTTGACGATTGGTTCGAGGCCGATGCCTTGAAAGGCACGCTCGCCGCGGGCGCGGTGAGCGGTGTCCTCCAGGGACCACGCTCGGGCGGCACGGCGTTCGGGCTGCTGCATCACCTGGTGGGCCAGGGGGCATTTCGCTGCCCGGCGACCGTGCGCGGCGGGGTGGGCGTCCTGGCGCACGCGCTCGCCGGGACGGCGCGGCAACACGGCGCCGAAATCCGGACGGGCGCGGCCGTGGAGCGGATCACCGTGAAGGACGGCCGCGCAGCCGGCGTCGTCCTCGCCTCCGGCGAAGAACTTGCGGCGCGCACGATCGTTTCCGCCGCCGACCCTCGGCGCACGCTGCTAGGCCTGGTCGAGCCGATCCACCTGGACCCGGATGTGGCGTTGGCGGTGCGGCACATCAGGTGTCGCGGCCCCCTCGCCAAGGTGAACCTCGCCTTGGATGAGCTGCCGCGGCTCCCCCCCCCCGGCCTCACCGGCCACGGCGTCGTCTCGATCAGCCCGAGTCTCGACTACCTGGAGCACGCCTTCGACGATGCCAAGCATGGCGCCATATCCCGGAAACCATACTGCGAGATCCGCGTTCCGAGCGTCCTTGATCCGAGCCTCGCGCCCCGCGGGAAGCACGTCATGTCGGTGCTCGTCCAGTACGCGCCCTACCACTTGCGGGACGGCTGGACCGCCGCCCAACGAGAGGCCCTGGGAGACGCGGTCGTGGCGACCCTGGCCGAGTACGCGCCGAATCTCCCGGCCGCGATCCTGCACCGGCAGGTACTCACCCCCAAGGACCTAGAGGACGGCTGGGGCCTCACCGAGGGGAGCCTCTACCACGGAGAGCTCTCGCTCGACCAGATTCTGTTCATGCGGCCGGTGCCAGGGTGGAGCCGTTACCGCACGCCGCTGGACGGCCTCTACCTCTGCGGCCCGGGCGCGCACCCGGGCGGCGGCATCGCCGGGCTGGCAGGCCGCAACGCCGCGCGCACCATCCTCAAGGACACACCGCGGAGCTGAGCCGATGCCCGCATTCCTCAAGACCGCCGAGAGCTACCGCCAGGGCGCCCGCACCCTGCCGGGGCGCTATTACACGTCGCCCGAGGTCTACGCCGAGGAGATGGAGCGGCTGCTCCGAACCCGCTGGTTCTGCGCCGGTCGCGCCCGGCAGATTTCTCAGCCGAGAGACTATTTCCTGCGGGACATCGCGGGCGAGAGCATCATCGTCCTGCGGGACGGCCAGGGGATGCCCCGGGCCTTCTACAATGTCTGTCGCCATCGCGGCACGCGGTTGTGTGAAGCGCCGCGCGGGCGGCTCGCCGAGACGATGCAATGCCCCTACCACGCGTGGACCTACACGACCGAGGGGCAGCTGATCGGCGCGCCCCACATGAACGAGGTCGCGGGGTTCGACAAGGGCGACTATCCCCTCCACGCCGTCGCGCTCGAGGAGTGGGAGGGATTCCTGTTCCTCTCGCTCGCGCAGCATCCCGAGCCATTCGCGCAGGCCTTCGCTCCGCTGATCGGCCGCTTTGCGCGGTTCCACCTGCCGCGGCTCGCGGTCGCGAAACACATCGAGTACGACGTGGCCTCGAACTGGAAACTGATCTTCCAGAACTACTCGGAATGCCTGCACTGCCCCGTCATCCACCCCGAGCTCTCCCGGCTGATGCCGTACACCAGTGGTGCGAACGACCTCACTGAGGGGCCGTTCCTGGGCGGCTACATGCTGATTACCGAGCCCAACACCAGCGTGACGGTGAGCGGCCGAGCATGCGCCCTGCCGCTGGGCGACCTGACTCCCGCGGAGGCCCGGCGGGCTTACTACTACACGATCTTCCCCAACCTGATGCTCAGCATCCACCCCGACTATGCGGTCTCCTACACGCTATGGCCGCAGGGACCGGGACGGACGCGCATCGAATGTGAGTGGCTGTTCCACGCCGACGCGCTCGGCCGCGCCGACTTCAATCCGGACGACGCGGTGCAATTCTGGGACCTCACCAACAAGCAGGACTGGCACATCTGCGAGCAGAGCTTCGCGGGGATCTCCTCCCGGGCCTACGTCCCGGGTCCCTACTCACCGCGCGAGAGTATACCGGCGGCGTGGGACCGGGCGTTTCTCGCGGCGCTGGGTTACGAGAGGGAAAAGGGAGTGAGGAATGGGGAAGGGTAGGACCTGGCCGCCCTGGCCGCCCCATTCCCCGTTCCGCACTTCCACAGTCTCAGTCACGACGCCAGCTCCCGCAGTACCGCGGCATCGATCTCGTGGCCGCCGGCAAACCGCCGCACCGCGTACGGGATGCCATGCTCGCGGAGCAGCGCCTCGTCGCGAGCCAGGACCTTGGGCGTGATGAACTCGTCCTGGTCTCCCGCCACCAGCAGGAGCCGCACGGGACGTAGCCGCTCGGCAGCCGCCGGGAACTCGAGATCGGGCGGCACCTCTCCGCCCCACAGAATCAGCCGGTCAGGCCGGACAGCGCCCAGCACCGTCCAACGCGTGCAGGTCGCGGTCCCCTGGGAGAACCCCAGCAGGTGCAGCGACACCGCGTCGCGCCGGAGCGTCCGGAACACCTCGTCGTGCAAGGCGTCGAGATAGCGCACATAGTCGGCGATCTCGCTCAGCCGGTCTTCCCGGGTCATCCAGCTCGCACCGATCTTGTTGTTGCGCCGCCCTTCGGACTCGAGGTAGAAGCGCGACAGTCCCTCGGGAGCAACGAGGAGGCGCGTTGCGTCGGCGAATGGCTCAAGGTGTCGCAGGAACCGGCTGGCGAGCTGGCCGTACCCGTGGCACACGAACCAGACCTCGCGCGTGGCGGGGCCGGGGTCGCCCAGCGTGTAGTAGCGGGCCGAACGGGGGACTGCGAGGTGATGTTCGTGCATCACGTCACCAGAATCGTCACGATCTCCCGTGACTGCGCCACACACCACGAATTCGCTGGCTGCGAGCGCACTGCCCTCAGACTGCCTCCGTCTGGGCTACGTCTCACTGTTCTCATCCCGATATTCGAATCCGTCGTAGACAAACGCTGCCCGAATCGCTTCACAGTCTTGTTTGGTCCCACCCTGGCGGCGCACCTCCTTCTCCCACCCTTCGGTCACCGTGTTTTTGAGCTCGTTGATGATGCTGCCAGCCTGGGCTCCACTCAGGCCGAACCGCGGTGCCGCGGACAGTAAGTTGTCGCGGCGAGCGCCACGACCGTAGCGTCCTACGATCAAAGCGAGCTCACGCTGCTGACTCGCGGACGGCCCAGGCGTGAGATCGAACGCTGGAGCCAGGCGCCATGGCTCGCCCCTCGCGACGAGCGCGTGGTTCCGCGGATGATCGTCGTTGTTCGAGATCAGAGCGTTGAAGACCATTCGCCGAAACAGTTCCAGCTTGTCTTCGCCCGGGCGTTCGGACCGGCGCTGTATCTCGTCGGCCAGTAAGAGGTAGGACCATCGACTTCGTTCAATCACCTGCTCGTCCGCCTCCAGCACCGTGAGCCCACTCAGGACACGGTGGCGCAGATGGCCGTCCACCGATTTCTCTCTATCGAAACGCTTGAGCAGCAGTGCAGTTTCGTCGCCGAGCGGCTCCAGGCGGGTTGGTGGAGTGTGAATCCCGCTCCGGCGCGCGAGGGCCAGCATCGCGCACTCTACGACTGCGTTGTTCCACCGGTCGCCCCGTGCCGGGAACTTGGCGACCCACAAGCCCTCCCCATCCTCGACCACAGCCTTGGGCCGGGCGCCGCCGAGAGAGGTCCCAGGTGCCAGGAGGACCTTCAGATGATCCGGGAACGTCTTTGGACTCTCCCCTGCCTCAATGCGTTGTGCCGCCTCCCGCAATTCTGCCAACTGCACGATCGGGTTAAAATTCCGCGGAGGCGCTGGCGGATCCTTACCGAGCCCGAAACTGAGAGCGCCTGCCCGATCCTCGGGGCCGTTAAGCAGGTAGTCAATCTCGTCCAGAGCAGTTCTCCCAAGCGCGCGCTCAATCACCAGACGCCCCCAGGCGTCCGGCGCCGCGTCTCGAATGGCTCCATGCATGCCATGCAGCCGCGTCGTTTCGACAACCTGGTCGCTGAGCGGTAGCCCGACCGGATCGAGCGGCACAGCGTCCCGGCGGGACCGGTACTTCCGGCCGTAAACGAACCTCCCAACTGCCCCGCCGGTTGGAAGAACTTGACGCTCGAACTGCCCACAGGTTACTACCTCGAGTGAGGCCGGTAGCTGGAGATACACATAGCAGCTACTAGAAGTCATCGCTCAAGGCTGTGTTGGCTCGCATGCGCTGGCCAAGCCGAGCAGCTTCCAGAGTTGCGCCGACCGCATCACTCTCCGGGCTTGCGAGGTGGTTCACCTGCCTCTCAAGCCCGAGAGCCCAGAGAACCGCGAGATACAAGCCTAGACCGACTCCGAGGTCACCGGCTTCGACTCGGGCAAGCGTCGGCCGGGAGATACCTGCCTTCATCGCCAGCTGCTCTTGGGAGAGCCGACGACGCTTTCGGGCAAGCGTGATGTTCGCACCGAGGCGGCGAGCCAGGTCAACCACAGCTGACGGTGCAGAGGTCGAGGTGACGTGCTTTCTGGGCATAGGCGACACCGTGTCAATGTATTTGTATTAAAGATATATCCTTATATAGGATAATGTAATATCTTTGATACACTACAAGCAATACTGCGAATGGGGCCCTAGGGCAGACTCGAGGCGTGGCGGGGCCGGGGTCGCCTAGCGCGTAGTAGCGGGCGGAACGCGGGTTGGGGAGATGATGTTCGCGCATCACGTCACCAGAATTGTCACGATCTCCCCTGGCTCGGCGACGAACCGCACCGTGCGGCCGCGGTTCTCCAGGACCAGGGCGAGCGATTCGCGCTCGTCCGCCCGCACCCGATGGGCGCTCTTGACGCCCTCGCCGAAACGCCAAGCGCCGGCCGCTCGCGCATCCGTGGCGTTGTAACACCGCAGGACCAGACCCCCGGCGGGGCCACCAGCCTGCGTCGGCTTCACGGCCGACAGCACGAGTCCCGCGCCTTCGAGCGCGATATCCACAGGCGCCGGCGTCAGCGGCCCAGCGTCCCGGATCCAATGCCCGCTCACCGGGACGAACGTGTCCTCCCAATGCGTCGCCACGACGTGCCCATGCGTGAGCTCGTCCTCCTGAACGGCCACGAGTCCAAACTCGATCCGGTGGCGACCCAGGCATTGCGCCTGCGGCGTCGGCGTGGGCCAGCCGGCGTGGCCCGGGCGCGTCGGCAAGTCCTCACGCGAGAGCTCGCCGACGGCGCGGAGCAGTGTGACGAGCAGATCCCCGCGGGGCGTCCACTCGTACTCGAAGAACCCTGGGGCGAGCAGCGCCAGCCCGCGGCGCCCGTCGGCGACCGCCACGAACCGGTGCGCCGGCGCCGTCGCCACCGGCGTCTCCTTCGGAAAGGCGGCCGGATCGACGCTCACCGGCGGCCGGCGCTCCGCTCCGAAGGCCGCGCCCGCGAGCGCCGCCCTCCCGCCGCCGAGCGCCGTGGGAACCCGGGCTCGGAGCCGGTGGTTGAGCGCGCGGTTGTCGATCTCGAGCACACAGCGCACCACCGGATGGTCGGCGTGCAGCATCACCACGAGTCGCGCCGCCACGGTCTTCATGCGCCAGCGGGCTTCCAGCGCCGCGACCAGCGGCCCCGGCGCGAGGCGCCGGACGCTGATCGGCCCCGCACTGCGGGAGATCCGGTCACGCGCCGGCGGGCAGTAGGTGTAGGTGTCCCCGGCGTCGCCGCCATCCTCGAGCCGCAGCAGGTCGAAGTAGCGCTCGCCGGTGCGACGGTCGTGCAGGGCCAGAGCACCCGTCGGCTCAAGTGTCACCTCGACAAACCGATTGACCAGCGTCCGCCCGCGCACCCCCGCGGCGCCGGTCCCCGTGGACGTCGCGGCGACCGCTTCCCCGACGTCGAGCATCCCGAACCCGAGTCCGACCACGCTCGGCGCCCGGAACGCGATCCGGACCTGATCGACCTCGTCCTGATCCGGATAGTGGCGGGTAGCGTCGCGCCGCTCCAGCGCCACCCGGCGGTCGAGCAGCTGCACCGGCACCGCCCGGCCGTCCCGGGTCAGCACCGCGAACGGCTGGTAGCCTGCTCCGACTCGGGAGGGGGGAAGGGGGAAGGGGGGGGACGTGCGATCGCTGGGCGGACCCATGAGGATGTCGCGCCGAAAGAACGACACATCGGCGAGCACCACCCCGCCCCGTGGCCGGGCCGCGGGATTCCACAACACGATCCGTCCTCCGCCCCCGCCGCCCCCGCCGCCCCCGCCGCCGCCGGCCGCCCCCTGGCGTTCCCGCGCCACGTCGGGATCGTATCCCACGAGCTCCTGCAGCGCGCCGCGCACGATCTCCAGCGCGTATGCCTCGACGTCGACGAACCGGGCCTCCACCGCCGCCGCGACCTCATCGCTCGTACAGCCAGCGATCGCGTCGTGGAACTGGCACCGCACCAGGGTTCGCCAGGCGAGCTCGAGCAACGGTCGTCGGTCGCGCCCGCTTGCCCCGTGCCGGCGCGCCAGGGTGGCGAGCGGCTCCGCATAGCGCTCGAGCCACAGCTCCAGCAGCGCGTTGCGCCGTTTGAGCGGTAGCCGCGTCCCGTGAACGCCCTGCAAGGTCCAGGTGTAGCGGTATGACCACCGGAGTTCCCCCGCATGGAGCGGGAGGGGGGGGGGGGGGGCGGCCGCCGCCTGAAAGAACTCATCGAGTCGCGAGATGCGGACGGCGTTCTTGGGCTCGAGCTCAGCTAGCTGATCACGCAGGCGGGACAGATCGGGATGCGCGGCATGATGGTCGGCGCCGATGAACACCGGGACATGCTTGCCATGCGCACGCCCCACCAGCGCGTCGCGCACGGGCGGCCACGCGACGCCCAGGCGCTCGCGCGTCACCGGGAGCCCCGCGCCGATCTCGTACCCCTGCGGCGGCAGCTGCCAGACGAGCACCTCTCGGCCGCTTGCGCCGGCCCAACGAAACAGGTCGCGCTCCTCGTCGCGCTCACCACCCCGGCCCCGCCACAACACGCCGCACCGGATCCCGAACTCGCGCGCGAGATCGGGCCAGGCCGCGGGGTGGCCGAACGCGTCGGGGGAGTACAGCACGTCCAGGCGTCCGCCCAGCCGTTCGGCGTCAGCGGCGCCGAGCAGGAGATTGCGGATCAACGACTCCCCCGAGGGGATGAGCTCGTCGGCGAGCACGTACCACGGCCCGACCTGCAATCGACCAGTCTGGACGAGCGCTTTCAGCTCGGCCTCGCGTTCGGAGCGCGCCCGCAAGTAGTCCTCGAGGAGCACGGTTTGGCCGTCGAGCAGAAAGCTGCGGTAGCCGGGATCGGCCTGGAGCCGCGCGATCAAATCATCCAGCACGGGAATGAGCCGTGCGTGGAAGGAGGCGCGCGGCAAATACCATTCCCGGTCCCAATGGGTGTGCGCAATGAGGTGAAAGATGAAGCCGCTCATGCCGGGCCTAAGGCTGTCTATATTCGTGGGCATGCGCAAACTCTCCTGGCTCGTCCTCCCCGTCGCGGCTGGCGTCGGCGTGCTCGCCACCCGCCTTGTCCCGGGTCCGCGTCCCGGTGGCAGCGTGCTCCTGCCGTCAGGCTGGTGGATTCACCCCGCCGGCCGGCAAGTCCCGGTCGGCACGTTGCCGCTCAATCTGGTCGTGCTCTCCGACGGGCAACTGGCCGTCCCGGCGAACGGCTTCGGGGCGAGCGGGGTCCGTGGGCTCGATCCCGCCGCCGGTCGCCAGGTGTGGACGCTGCCGCAGCACGCCGCCTGGGTCGGCCTCGCAGGCTCGGGCTCCGCCGGACACGACACGCTATGGGCGAGCGGCGGCAAGATGAACACGGTGTTCCGTTTCGTACGATCCGACTCGGTCTGGACACGCGATTCCGTGGTGTTCGCCGACTCCACCGTGAAGCTGTTCGTGGGCGGTGTCGCCGTCGTGCCCGGGCGCGGTCTCGTCGCCGCCGTGGGCAACCTCAGCGATTCGGTCTACCTGATCGACGCCGCAACACTGGCGCGCCGCGGCGCGCTGCCCGTGGGCCATCATCCCTACACCGTCGTGGCGGACTCGAGCCACCTGTACGTCAGCAACTGGGGGGATTCGACGGTCTCCGTGATTGATCTGTCCGACCGTCCGAGCGTCCGAGGGTCGGCGGTGTTCGTCGGCCCCCACCCATCCGCGCTGGCGGTGCGCGGCGGCGAGCTGTGGGCTGCGCTCGCCGGATCCAACGGCGTCGCGCGGCTCGACCTTGCCACGGGGAAGGTGATCGAGCAGCTCACGGTGGCGCTGGGCCCCGCGCCTCCGGCTCCCCGCGCACCGGTTGGCAGCGACCCCAACGCCCTAGCCCTCGCCCCCGATGGCCGGACGCTGTACGTCGCGATGGCCGGCAACAATGCCGTCGCCGTCGTCGCTCTCTCCCCCACCCCCCCTCCCTCTCCGGGCGCGACGCGGGTAGCGGGTCTGATCCCCGTCGGCTGGTATCCGACGGCCGTGGCCGTGAGCCCGGACGGCAAGACCCTCTACGTCGCCAACGGGAAGGGCAACGGCTCCGGTCCCAACGCGGACCACAAGTACATCGGGGACGTCATCACCGGCTCGGTCTCGATCATCCCCGTGCCCTCTGCCACAGCACTCGCACGTTACACGCGAGAGGTGTACGCGCTGAGCCCGTACACGAATCCTGCCTTGCGCGCCGCCATCCCACGGTCCGAGCGTCCGGCTGTCCGCCACATCGTGTATGTCATCCGTGAGAACCGGACCTACGACCAGGTGTTCGGTGACGTGGCGAGGGGTAACGGCGATCGCTCGCTCGCCCTGTTCAAGGACTCGGTCACGCCGAACGCGCATGCGATCGCCGGGCGCTGGGTGCTGTTCGACAACTTCTACGTGGATGGAGAAGTCAGCGCCGACGGCCACGAGTGGAGTGACCGGGCCTTTGCCGGGGAGTACAACGAGAAGACGTGGCCTGCCATCTACTCCCATCGGCGGGAGTGGGACCTGTCGAGCGGCGAGGACCTCGCCAACCCCCGGGACGCGTATCTCTGGGATGCCGCCCGTAGGAAAGGGCTGTGGGTGGTGAATTTCGGGGAGGGCGTGGAGGGAGATTCGACCGCGACGAGCTACCACACCAACTTCCCCGGCCTGCAGGGGATCACCGACCCGCACTATCCCAGCTTCGTGCTCGGTATTCCAGATACCGTACGTGCCCGGATGTTCGCCGACTCGGTGGACAGCTGGGACCGGCAGGGCCGCTTCCCCGACTTGGTGTTCTTGTACCTGCCCCGCGACCATACGTTGGGGCGGCGCGCCGGCCAACCCACGCCCCGCGCCATGGTGGCCGAAAACGATCTCGCCCTAGGACGCGTGATCGAGCGGCTGTCCCGCTCGCCGGCCTGGAGCGCCCTGGCCCTCTTCGCACTCGAGGACGACGCCCAAAACGGACCCGACCATGTCGACGCGCACCGCTCGGTGCTGCTGCTGGCCTCGCCCTGGGCGCGCCGCGGAGTGGTCGACAGCACCTTCTACACGACCAGCTCGGTTGTGCGCACCATCGGACTGCTGCTCGGCCTCCCGCCGCTATCGCAGTATGATGCGGGCGCGACCCCCCTTTGGAACGCGTTCGCGGCGCGGCCGGAGACGGCGTCCTCCCCGTTCCGTGCCCTTCCCAGTATCTGGCCGCTCGAGGAGCGCAACCCCGTAGCCTTCCGCTCGCGCATCCCCGAGCGTGACTTCGCGGGACCCGACCTGGCGAATGAACGGCTGTTGAACGAGGAGATCTGGGCCAGCGTGCGACCGCGCGAGCGCATGCCCGCGCCACGTCGCGCGTTGCTGGTGGGAGGCGACCCCGACTAGACCGCGGCCAGTCCGGCCACGTCTTCCGGGCGCCCCAGGTGCACGTGCGCGACGCGCCGGCCCTTGGCCAGCAATGCCTTGATGTCCCCCATCGCCTGCGCTCGCTTGAGCTGGCCGAAGGTCCGCCCCATGCCGGGGATCTCGACGTCGAACGCGTCGTCGGCGGTGATCACCAGGAACAGCCCAGTGTTGGGCCCACCCTTGTGAAGCTGGCCGGTCGAGTGCAGGTAGCTCGGCCCGAACCCGAGTGTGGTGACAGTTCCGAGGGACTGGCCCCAGGCCGCACGCACGGTCTCGAGTCGCCCTGCGATCTCCCGCGTGGGCGGCAGGTAGGCGAGGATCGCGAGGTAGTCGCGGGGCCTGGCGGCGTTACGCAGCGCTTCCGGGCTCAACGTCCGCAGCTGCTCGGGCTTGCTGCGCTGGGCCCCCCCCCCCCCCCCCCCCCCCCCCCCCCCCCCCCTCGAACGCATTCACGCCCAATCGCTCACACAGTGCCCACGTGGTGTACTCCCACCGCAAACACTCCGCGCCGAGATCGAGCGGATCGCTCGAGAACTCGTCAATGTTCTCAACGTCGGGCCCGGCGGTCCCCGAGCTCCCGACCACCGGGATTACTCCTCGCCCCGCCTTGCCCGTGCTCTCGGCGACTAGTTGTTCGATCCACGCCGCCAAGCTCGCAATAGGGGAGGGCAGCCCGAGCACCAGCTTGTCCCGACCAGCAGCCGCGGCCTCGGCGAGCCGGACGCCGAGCGCCTTGGCTGCCGCGACATCCAGAACCCGTGTCCGCTCGAGCAACGTGCTGCCGTCGATCCCCAGAAGTGCCGCGGGCAGCATCCCCACCACTGTCAACGCCGCGTATCGCCCCCCGATGTCGGCAGGATGCTCGAACACGGCGCGGAAGCCCGCCGTGCGGGCGAGCGTCTCGAGCGGAGTGCCGGGATCCGTGATGGCGACGAACTGGTCCGGCCGGGCACGTGCGGCGAAGTAGCGATACGCCGCCATTGTTTCCACAGTGGTGCCGGACTTGCTGGCGATGAGATACAACGTCTCACGGGGATTGTGCCAGCGCTCGGCAGCGAGTATTGCGGCGGGATCGGTGCTGTCGAGCACCTCGAGGTGCGAGCGTGCGAAGGTGGCGGCCAGGACTCGCGGCGCGAGGCTCGATCCACCCATACCGCAGACGAGGGTATGAGTGAGTCCGCCGGCGCGCGCGGCTTCGGCGAACGCCACGAGCTTTGCGAATTGGGCGAGCGAGCGCTCTGGAAGGTCAATCCAGCCGAGGCGATCCATGCGGCCGCAAACATAACCGAGGCTGGCCGCGCCTGCCGTCCCGCCTAACGCGTCGGGGTAAGCCGGATCACAATACCCGAGCGGCCGACGCCTCGCACCGTGGGTGCCAGGGTGAGGCGCAGCGGTTCGGCCCGGACGCCAAGCGCCGCCAACACTTGCGGCGCCACCGAGAGGTCGTAGTCCCCCGGCTTCACCCCGAGCATGTAAAAGCCCCCGTCGCTGAACGTCGTGACGGAACGCGCCGCGCCGCTCTTGCGGTCGGTCAGCACCAGCGTGACGCCGCCAACTCCCCCCCCCCCCCCCCCCCCCCCCCCCCCCCCCCCCCCCCCCCCCCCCCCCCCCCCCCCCCCC
>WNFD01002030.1_pt1 | contig 20361 bp, 14 predicted proteins | sample 5400491 | NCBI WGS metagenome assembly WNFD01 (sample SAMN13153343, study PRJNA577476) | soil metagenome | isolation source: 120 cm saprolite under Douglas fir tree site 2 hole 2 replicate 2 | place: USA:California | collected 2015-04-18
TCGTACTTGTTCTGCTTGAAGTTGGTTCCGTTGTATCCCTGCGCAAAAGTCTCCCACTCATGAGACTGCAGCGCCTTATCCAGCTTACCGTTACTGTTCTTCAGGAATTCCGCCATCGCCAATAGCTGATTGTCCTCTGACTCGGCCATCGCGGTTATCATTTCGGTGACATCCCGGAAACCCGCGGTTTGCGCATTGAAGCCCATTATCTGTCCGATCCCCCACGACGCGCTGTGCAGTGCTGCCTGTTCGTCAAAACCGATCGCCTTCACCAGGCGCTCGTACTGATGTGCTCCCCCGTCGCCGTAGCCACCGGGCGTCCTATTGCTGATGTCTGGCTGTGCATCGAACTTGCCCAGCGTTTCGCGGTGGAAGATGTGGCGCTCGAATAGAATCTTGGGCCGGCGGTCCGGCAGAAAACCGCATCCGGTCGTCTCTACGTGTAGTACAGCCCAGATTTCCGCTTGCTTAACCTTCAGATCCTCGCACACATTGGCCAGGCCTGACGACGACAGCGGTGCTGACTTGCCAGTGAATTTTGGGGTCATCCTTCTAATCCCTCCTGCTAAGAGCTCGAGCAAAGACCGCTCGGGCTACTTTTGCCGTCCAAATGGGCATGAAAGTTCGTCACATGGAACTTGAGGCAAACTACATATCGCGACCAACTCAGCTAATATCGAGGTTCTTAACCAACTATTAAAATCCTGATTCGGGCTGGATCAGGGGTGGTCTCTTGACACGAGAATAAGAATTAATCAAATACTCCTCCATCCTGGAACGTCTTGAGCCGGGGCTGGCCCGCGAACCCTAAATGGTCGAGACCAAACAGGTCCTCAATACTTCGTAGCAGAGAGTAGTGATTATAATCGGTGTCGTTGCTCGATCCCGGTTTGACAAAAGGTGAAAGAACAACTGTTCCGACGCTTCCGCCGCCTGGTCCTTTACGACCGGGTTTCAGCACGTTCGGACCAGGACGTTCGTCGGCGGTTGCGCTGAAATCGGGATGTGGGGCGCCTTCATCCTCGGCCTCATCGAATGTAATGATTAACAGCCCATCCTTTTTGAAAGCCGGAGATCTCTCTATCGTGGGTATCCAGTCGAGCAAGAATTTATTGACGGCTTGGATGCCACCTTCTACACCGCTCCTGCAATTCCTGAGTCCCTGCTTTCGCTCCTTTGGCGCAGGGTCATGACCGTCGTGGCATAAATTTGGGCTGATAAACGCGAAGTTTGGCGTTGTTTCAACATTATGCAAATCCTTCTGCAAACCCTCCCCCGCCCCGTCAACGAGCGGCACGTCATGCTCCGTACAATCTTTGTCATCATCAATTATCGAGTGGAAGTAAACAAACGGGTTATATGGCGTGTTGCATACTGATCCGCCTTTTCTAGAGGGCAAGTGATGAGAGACGGAGTCGAATGTACCGTCCCACGTCCCGACCCGCGGGTGTCGGCATCGAGACCGTTCATCAACCTCGTGACGCCTATCGTTGTGAGAAGCGTTGCCCATATCCTCCATATATGCTTTCCAAGTGAACTTGTGTGCTGTGTCCAACTGATCCGCGATTGTGCTTACGCCCAGTGGATAGACGCATCCCTCCCCCACGACCTGTCCTTCCGAATTCAATATAGGGTTTCGTCGAGAATCTTGATTTCCCTCAGCAACTTCGACATTTTTGAAAAGAGGACAGTCGCTTTGCGTGTCTTTGTTTGGCGCTTGTCCACTGATCATCGCTACGTAGTTGTCAAGGCTTTGATGGCCGATGCCGTAATAATGAGTCAGCAGGACCCCCTGTTTCGCAAGCGTCTTAAGGTAGGCGGTTGAATTCGCGCCGAACGTGACATCATAGCCCTCGTTCTCCAAGACGATTAGGAACACATGCTGCGGCAGTTTTGGCGCGTGAGATTTCGGTCCTCGTGCAGGAGGCACGCCCGAAGCCGAGGCGGCCGCAATCGTTTCCTTTGGGAGAACAGGGAGTGACCCGGAGGAGGGGAGCATCCGGTTCGCGCAACCGTATGAGGTCAGAATGATCATCAAGATCAACGTTAGACTTGTGTAACGGAAGAGTAGCGGCCTAATTCTACTCATCGTGACAACTCCCTGGCCTACCGTTTTGTCGCATCAATACTTTTAGAAGGTCTCTCCCGAGCGTCTATGCTGTGATCGGCCCCCGGGTTCGACTTCTGTTCCCGACGTGATGCCGACAATCAACGCTCGGCTCGTGAGCAATTGACGGCAAAGTACGTGCCCAGGCAGCACCTGTGATTCTGCGGGTGCTTGCTCTACTAAGGTGCTAACCTACGTTTGCAGTAATGGTGCAAGTAAATGACTATCACTTTGCACCCGGCTATTCGGCCACTTTATTTCGTCAGTTGTCAGTTAAGAGGGTGCAGGTAGGTGAGGAGCATTCTGGCGTTCCCCCCAAAGGGAAGGCTGCTAAGGATCGTCGCGCCGCCCACTTTAAGGCGCCGAACCAACGTTGCTACGCCGGTAGGCCAGCGGCTTTATTGGCGGTAGGTACTTTGTCGCGCCGCTGCGAGACCCGAAGTCGACGAACCATCGACGTGGTCTGCTAGTGAAAAATAAATAATTTGTCAAGATGTCAAGAGCTAGTCACCGAGTGTGAACTACGACGGTGGTGGGCTGGGTTTCGCACTTTCTTGGCAGGCGCACTCGAACGGGCGGTGGAGCTGCGGTCGTGGATCGTATGTTCCATCAGCCTTCGAGCCGGGGTAGCGGTAAATTCCTGGCTCGTCGCTCTGGGGCAGGGCCTGGCGGCTGTCACTGCGCAGAGCTACTTTCAGACAATCGGTAGTTGACCACCGGTTGTCGATCTGACGTCGACGGTCAGATGCTTGAGCCCGCTGCCCTCTCCTCGATTGTCTTGACTGTGATCAATTTGACATAATCGGAGTTTGTCGGTAGAGGCGGACGTTAATGACACACAGTCGATATAGACATGGCCGGCTGTGGAGGCGCGGACTGGCGATAACCGCGATCGTCGCCTTCCTGGGGTGTACCTTCAGCGAGCCGAGAATCCGCTCCGAACCGATCCTGTTCTTCCCGGCAAACCCGACTCCGACAAATACGCCTGGGGCAGCATTATTCCGGGAGCCACCTCTACATTGTGTGGAGCGTGCGCCCTTTCTTAAGCGGACTGTCCTAGCCAAGATTTCCGGCAGCTTGAGTGGCGGCACCAGCACGTTGGACGAATGCATTTATAATACGGTGGATGCCCAGGGTCTCCTCAACATTCTCAAGCAAGAGCACGACCAACCGGATGCACAAAATCAAACCTTGACTTCGATGCTGATGATGTCCGATCAGAATTGCGACAATTTTCGCAGCAGGGTGTTCGCTTTCAGAGCCAACTCCGGCTATCTGGGATCCATCACCGGCGCATTGCTCGCCAGCGGGGGAGCCATAACCGCCCTGGTCAGCGGTCCAGTCGCAGCCGGACTATCCGGGGCGAGTGCGGCAGTGATTGCGTCTATTTCCGGGGTCAACAGCAACTTCTACTCAAATTACGGTATGGGAGAGCTCGACCAGAAGATAATCACGAGCCGTACAGCCATGGCGGATTGTATACAAAAAAGGATGGACGCCGCAGTCTCTAAAAAACCTTCTGGGACCGGTGACCCGGCGTGCAAGATCAGAACAGTCTATAGCGCCGAGGAACGGATGTCCGATTTGCAGCAGTACGATAGCCGGTGTTCGCTGGAGTTGGCAGCAGCGAGCCCCATGCCGACGCCCACCGCAACCCCTCCGCGGGGTCAGTAGCCGCATCACTTACCTCCACCGCAAACATTCAGTCGCTCTGTGACGGGGGACGGCCTGGTGGTAGCAGGTCGAGGGCGCGCGCCTCGACGTACTCGTAGACCTGGTTGAGTTCGTCGGCATCGAAGAACCCTGCCCATCCGGGCATTCCCTTGCTGGAGCGGCCCTCCATCGATGCCACGAAGAAATCATGCTTGCTCATACCGTTATCCAGTGACTTGCGAAGATCGGGGGCATACTCGCCGCCGACCGCATCGAAGCCATGGCAGCGAAAGCAGTAGGAGTCGTATTTCTCGAATCCGCCGAAGATGTCCCTGGTGACGACCTGACGGCCCTGATAATTTTCGAACACGGGGAAATCGACCGTTACCTCTTCGCCGTTCGAGTTTTTATATTGGTATTTCCGCGGCGGGCCCTCCAGTGCGCCATTGAGCGACAAAATGTAGTTGGCGAGGTACGTCGCGAGCTTGTTATTCATATCCTGGTGCGCGGGCATCGGGATTTTGCCGAAGTCACCGACGCTGCCATCGCGAATCTTCGCCGCCAGATATGGCACCTTGGAGGGATCGTGATGATAATGCTCCGCGATTGTGATCCAGGCCGGCCCGACGACTTCTTTGTTGATCGCATGGCAGGAGAAGCAGTCGAACCCGTGCGACATTAGCTGTTCGGGCGAGGTGGTCTCATCCTGCGCCGTGGCACCTGTCCACCTCGCGAGTATCACGATAGCGACCACAGCGAAAAGGAAAGCCGCCCGGGCCACGGCTCGCGCCGGGCTGTGGAACGCGCTCTGCGGCCGATGCAAGCCAGGCTACCCCCACCTGGCCTCCCCCTGGTCCGGGGGAGGGATCAAAAGAGCCGGGCGATTACTTCGCGCCCCCTTTGCAGGAGCGAACGAAGGAGCCCGACTATTATTTCTCACTTCAGGGCACTCGAACTGCACGCTTTCGGTCTCGAAAAACCATGCTCCGCCAACGCCGGCGCTCGCCGTGCGCGCACCGGAAATCGCTCCGCGTAGATCATTCGACTGCGCGCGCCGCGTTGCTCCGCGCTCCGCTCAGAGTTCGTGAGTGAATTGATTTTGCGAACAATCAGCCCTTGAAAATGCTTATGTTTTTTCATGCGAAGGAGCACTTTTGCCAATTCGCTCACAAACTCTCAGGATGACAGAGAGGGTCGCTACGTAAGCCAATCAAAAGTTCTCTCCGGCAGCTGGGTAGAGCCGCACATTGAAATGGTGCAGGACCGCTTCGACTGCGTTCTTGTTTTGGGCAATCACACCATCGAGGCGCTTTTTCAGATTCTCATTGCCCTTGCGTACGGCCATCGACATCGGAAACAGATACTGCTCCGGAGCCCCGGTCGTGCGAGCGTTTGGAACCCGGGTCACCAACAGCTCCGGATAATCACGTAGGAACCAACCGACGGCCGGCTCCCAGGTGATCATCACATCGACAGTTCCGTCCTGCACCGCCCGCAGCATAGTAACAGGCGATAGGTTTTCGGTATCACCTACGGAGAAGGGTTGCGCTTGTGAGAGCAGGTCGCGGATTTTAAGACCATCCTCGGGCGGGGTCTCGCGTTCAAAGCCGATTCTCAGCTTGTGCAAGATCGGCGAGTCCATATTTTCGAGTTCGTAGCTTCTGGCCTTTTTGGATATAAACACGTATGAAGAAATGTAGTATGGGTCGGTAGTTAATTCTTCCTGGCTTCCGTACGGCATGTCGATGATGGCATCGCATCTTCCAAGGTCGAGATTACGCGCGAGAAATTCACTGAATCCCCCGGATCCGCGCGTGGTAGCCCACACATAGACCAGTTGTGCACCCAGGTTTTTTGCAGTCAGCGCAGCAATTTTGTTTTCGAACCCTTCTCCGGCGCGGTTGGAAAACGGCAAGTAATCTGGATCAGCGCATACGCGAAGATCCTTCGCCGACGCTGGACCTGAAGCTGCCGTAACAATACTCAGAATTAAAACGAGCAAATAAGCAGGCGATGTTAATACGCGGCGCATTCAATCAACCACTCGCCATAGTCAAACAAATTGAGCCATCCCTTTATATTCCACCTGGTCATAGGGGCAATTACCGTTTCGCGCCGAACGCCATCCGCAAGCAGGCTGTTGAAAGAGTCCTCACAGCCAGGTCCCCCTCTGTAATCTGTTATGAAAATAGCGCAATCAGACGACCCCACCTAACCTTCCCCTGGTCAGATATTCACGGGTCCGTTGGACCCGCCATGTTGCACGAAAGTAGAAGGCAAGTCCGTAGCGAACGGCTCCTTGCGACCGGTCTCGTCTCTTTACCTACTTGCCCTACCGCCCAGGCAAATCGCTCCGCGTTGATCCCTCGGCTTTGCTCGGGATGACCAAAAAAGGCTGCCAGCGTCACAAACCACCACTTTCACGCCAGCGGGAGAGATTCAGACCCGGCAAGGCGCCTCATTTTTATGCCTGCGCGGGCGGTCGCAGACCCATGAGCATCTCCCCGCAGGGGAGAGAGAACTGAATGAAGGAAGCCAGCTTTCACGCCGGGGCGTTGCGGCCGAGCCTTCCAGCAAATGCGATTGATAACCCCTTTCTCAACAGCCCAGAGCATCACAGCAAATCTTCAGAGACTGAAGACGATTAACGTGCCGCCGAGGTTAGTATAGTCACCCAGCGTCGCGGTAAGTCCTACAGCCCCCAACCCCTCACTCGACTTGGTTAGTCCGGCGGCAAGTCCGATCGCGGCCCATCCGCCAACGCCAGTCAGGACGGCAACGTACTGTTTGCCGTTGTGCATGTAGGTGATGGGGTTGCCGATAATTCCCGAAGGACAATGCATTTGGTAGAGCACCTTGCCGTTGCTCATGTCCACCGCCCGGAACCATCCGTCGAGCGTACCGTAAAAGGCGACACCACTGGCGATGGTCAACACCCCGCTCCAATCCTGAAACTTGTCATCGATCGCCCACTTGGTATCTCCGGACACTGGATCGAACGCAATCAAGCGTCCGCGAACGTCCGCTGAGGCTGGATACATATTCAAGATTGCGCCGACAAACGGGAAGCCGGCCTTATACTTTACGTCGAAGGCCTGGTAGTCCATGCATATGTGATTCGTGGGAATATAGAAGAGATGGCCCGTCGGGTCATAAGATGCTGGTTGTTCATCCTTGTCGCCTTCCGCGGCGGGGCAGATGTGCTTGACGTTGACATCGGCCTTGGTCATCTTCGCGGGATCGACAGTCGGCCTTCCCGTGGCGGGATCGATCGATGTTGCCCAGTTGACTGTGGGGTCATATTTGTGAACGGCGAGCAGCTTGCCGTTGGTTCGATCGAGCACGTATGCGTAACCATTGCGGTCGAAGTGGGCGAGTGCGGAATGGGTCTGGCCGTTGACCGTGGCGTCGAACAGGATATTCTCGTTAACGCCGTCATAGTCCCATCCGTCGTGCGGCGTCATCTGAAAAGCCCAGACGGCGACCCCAGTATCGGGATTGCGCGCGATAATACTCATTGACCACCGATTATCGCCGGGCCGCTGGCCCGGGTTCCATGTTCCTGGATTGCCGGTGCCATAGTAAATCAAATTGAGTTTCGGATCGTAGGAGTACCAGCCCCAGGTGGTACCTCCACCCAGCTTCCATTCGTCGCCGCTCCACGTGCTCAAACTCGAATTTTTGCCTGCCGGCTTTTGGTGATTGGCGTCAATGGTTTTCTCAGGATCGAACAGCAGTCCTTCGTCGGAGCCGGCACTGTAGGCGCGCCACGCGAGCTTACCCGTGTTAACGTTGAACGCACTCAGGTAGCCGAGCACTCCGTATTCACCACCGGACACACCGATGATAACCTTGTCCTTGACCACGACGGGTGCGGCGGTGACGGTCTGACCTTTCAGCGGGTCAGCGTTGATAGCGGTCCACAACACCTTGCCGGTTTTCGCATCGAGGGCATACACGTGACCATCGAGCACGCTGGCAATTACCTTACCGCCGACATAAGAGACGCCGCGGTTAACCACGTCACAGCATGCCACCGGCGGCGCGTTGGGATTTTTGGGCGGCTCAAACTTCCAAACCATGTGACCAACGTCATTGAGATTAACCGCATAAATATAGTTGGGGTAGGCGCTCTCGAAGTACATCATGTCGCCGACCACCAGCGGCTGGCCTTCATGCCCGCGCAGAGTGCCGGTTGACATTGTCCAGGCCACACGCAGGTCCTTGGCATTGTGCGTGTTGATCTGATCGAGCTTACTATTGCGGGTGAGGCTGTAATCGCCTCCCGGCATCACCCATTGATTGGCATCCTGCGACATCGTCTGGAGCTGTTCGTTGGCCTGGGCGACTGCGGAAAACACGAGCAGTCCCACAGTTAACAGATAGACGAGCCAGCGGCTGTACCATGAGTAGAAATTCATTCCGGTCGCTCCCCGCTCCGTGTTGGTGCCGTGATCCGGCAGTCACCCCGATACCCAACTTCCCGTGACAGATATTGTGTCCGAATAGAGAAATTCGGCGGTTACGTCAAGCTGGCTTGACCACCGATCTTTCAGACGCGACTCATCCGCAGCCGGCGCAACCGAACGCGCACAGTAGACAGCTCAGTCATTCCGAGCTCTAGCAGGCTGCGGAAAAAGGCCTTCCGCACCCTGCTTTCCCTCTCTGTAATCTCCCCCCGGCGGGGGAGAACTAAACACTAGCGGAGCCCAAGGCGGAGCGAGCTAACGAGTCCGCGAGGTGCGAATCAAAAAGGAAGGAAGCCAGTTTGATCGCAGGGTGCGGAATGATTTTTCATGAAGAAATGGGTTTTTCCGCAGCCTGCTAGGACTACCAAGCGCTATTAAAATCAATGACCTCGATGTTCCCCAGATTGGCGTTGCGCGCTTGATCAAGCAATTCGGCGGCCTTACCGATGATCATCCATCGTGGACCTCCTGCGGCCAAAATTTGCCGGCAGGTCTCCGTCACGTCGTCGGGCCGCAAGTGGCGCAAGCGAGTTGAAAGGTTTTGTGGATGTTCAATAGGGAGTCGGTAGATGATGTCATGCGCGAGCGCATCGGCCATCTGGGCGCAGGTTTCGTAACTGGAAGGTATTCGCGCGGCGAGATAGTCGACGGCGCGAGAAAACTCCGCGGGCGTGGACGGCCGGCGTCCGGCCAGGTTTTCAATCTCGCCCGCGATTTCGGCCATCGCTTGCGCCGCGCAGTCCGTGCGAACAACGGTTCGAATCAGCCACAAGCCCTGCAGGCGGGCATCTACCAGTGAGGAACGCACACCGTAAGTCCAGCCCTTGCTTTCGCGCAGGCTCAAGTTGAGCCGGGAGGTGAAGATTCCGCCCAGAATCGTGTCCGCAACCATCAGGGCGTCGGCGTGGCTGGAATTACGCGCAAGCGTGGAAAAGCCCGCGGCCAGCGCCGTCTGCGCGGCACCCAGACGATTGACTATCATTATCGAGGGGGCGTTTGCGGTGGTTTCGGTTGCCGGAGCTGTCCTTTCAACACGGGCTACGGCTCGCGATTGTCCGAATTGTTCATCGAGCTGTGCGTGCAGATGAGCCGTTTCGCACGATCCAGCGACTATTAATGTACAGCGCTGCGGCATCAGGTGCGTGGCGTAATAGCTGCGCAAGTCGTCGTAAGTGATGGCGGCAAGATCCTGCTGGATGCCCGAGCCGCTGAATGGCCGACCGTAGACATGGTCTGTCCCATAGACCATCGGCGGCAGGATGCGGAGCGCGAGATCGAATGGACTGAGCTGTTCACGGATGATCAGTGCGAGTCGATTTGCCCGCACTGACTCGACATCCTCGGGTTTGAACTGAGGGTGCGTGAGCACATTGACAAACATGCTCAGCGCGTCGCCAAGGTTCGCGGTGAGGGCCGACATCCCGATGACGGCCGCGTCTGCCGTCAGTTGACCATGAAGCACCGCGCCGAGTGCCTCCAGGGCAAAGCCAACTTGAACATCATCGACGCGTAAAAAGCCTTCGCTAAACATTGCCATCGCAAGTCCGGCCAGCCCGTTTCGTTGATTGGGGTCGGCCGCAAAACCGCCGTCGATGACGAATCTAAGTTCGACGATAGGTGACTCCTCACGCTGGACGAAAAGGACCCGAAGCCCGTTTTCAAGGACGAACTCGAAAGGGCGCCTCCACCGCGGCGAACCCGACGGACGGGTAGGATGAACCGTGTCAGGGGCCACTTCTTTCAGTTGCCGGGCGCATTTCCAGAACTGCACCCTTGCCTGCCAGCCATCGACTGACGGCGGCGGCCACGGCATCTGCCCCCATCGCGGCCAGGGTGGACAAGCGTTGTCGATGCAAGTCGGGCGTCCCGCCCACTATCGTCGCCAGGCCAAGCGCATCAGACCTGCTCTGCGGTCCGCCGACCCGTTCGAAGCCGCGCACCATTTTTCCAAAAAGCCGCAGGCGCATGACGTCCAATTCGCGCGGCTCGGGGCCGTCCGTTGACAGCCGCTCGATTTCGCGCCGTACGAGCGCCTCGACGGCGCCTAAGGGGACTCCTATCCGCGCCGTGACGGACAACACCACCAGTGAGCCTAACTCGCGAGGGCGCAATTCCACCGCGACCTCGCTTGCGAGCTGCTCGGCGTGCAGCAATCGATGCCACAACCTGGAGCTTTTCGCGCCAGCGAGAATGTCGCACGCGGCCTCAAGCGCTGGGTAATCAGCAGAGGCAAAGAGCGCGCCGTTCCACGCGATGCAGAGCTTGCCATACTTGACTGGCAACTCAATCTGACGCCCTGACGTGACCGTCGAATCGATAGCCGGGGGCGCTGGCCGAGGGACCCCTGATTTAGGCGCAACCGAGCCGAAATGAAGCTTCGCCGTTTCGATTACTTGCCGGGGTTCCATATCGCCGGCAACAACTACGGTCGCTTCCGTGGGAGAATGCAGCGATCCGATCCACACGCGAACATCGTCGGTCGATATATTGCCCAGCTCTGCTATCAAACCGTCGGGCGGATGGGCATACGGATGGCCGGGCGAATGCGCGAGCTCAGCAAGGACACGAGCCGTGCAGCCGTAGGGTTCGCCCTCCCGCTGGCGGAGTTCGTTGACGACGACGCCGAGCTGGCGTTCAACCTTGTCAGCATCTAATGCTTCGGCGATGTTGGCCATCCGATCGGCCTCCATCGACATAGCGAAGTCCAGGGACGCGGCCGGCACCGTCGCGAAATAGGCGCTATAATCCTCTCTCACGAATGCGTTCATCCATGACGCGCCAGCCTGCTCGAACGATGCGAAGTAGGAGCCCGGATTCCTCCTTGTCCCGGAAAACATCAAATGTTCGCAGAGGTGCGCCAAGCCGGCTTTGGACCTCGGCTCGTCACGCGAGCCGGCCCGGTAGCCGACGTAAACAGCGACGAGTGGTGACTTGGGCGCAGCATGCGCGATAACGGTCAGACCGTTGGTTAGCCGTTCAACGATCGTCGGCAGTTGTGCGGCGGTCCAGTCGATTGCGGGCATGCGTGATTCGGCCGGGAATGCTAGCTCGAAGTTAGTGCACGCGAGTTAGCATCGTCACGAAAAAATAGCGGCCGCGCTGGTTTTACCTGCTGCCGAACCCGCTCGACGACATCGACTACCTTGCGGTGCATCGGTGACAGTTCGCAGACTGGATCGGTGTTGGCGCCGTCGCCAGTCAGCAAGTATGCCTGACAGCGGCATCCGCCATAATCCTTGAAGCGCTCGGGGCATGAGCGGCAGGGCTCGCCCATCCAGTCGAAGCCGCGGAAACGGTTGAAGGCCGGCGACTCGTACCAGATCCATCGCAGAGGATGCTCTTCGACGCGCGGGAATTGGAGTCCGGGCAGTATCCGCGCCTCATGGCACGGCAGCGCGATGCCGTCAGGAGTGACTACCATGAAAACCGCACCCCATCCGTTCATGCATGGCTTCGGCCGCTGCTCATAATAGTCCGGCACCACGAAATAGACCTTGATTTTAGAGCCGACGCGCTCGCGAAAACGGCGCGTCACTTCCTCGGCGTGCGCCAATTGCGCAGGCAACGGAAGCAGATGTTCGCGGTTGAGAAATGCCCATCCGTAGTACTGAGTATTGGCCAGTTCGACATAGTCTGCGCCCAGCCGCTCTGCCATCGACAGGATCTGCTCGATATGGTCGAGGTTCTGCCGATGCAACACCACATTGAGCACCATCGGATAGCCTTGCTGTTTAATGAGTTGAGCAATCCTGGTCTTAAGCTCGAAGGTGCGGCTGTGGCTTAGGAAATCGTTCAGTTCGCGGGTCGAGTCCTGCAAACTGAGCTGTATATGATCCAGTCCCGCGCGGCGCAGTTCCGCAATGCGGATTTCGTTCAGCCCGACTCCTGAGGTGATAAGATTAGTATAATACCCCAGTGCGTGAGCCTCGCCGACCAGCACGGCAAGATCATCGCGCACCAGCGGTTCGCCGCCCGAAAATCCGAGTTGCACAAAGCCCAGCTCGCGTCCCTCGCGCAGTACTCTTATCCAGGCGTCTGTTGATAACTCACTTTGGTAGCGGCGGTATTCCACTGGATTGGAGCAGTAGACACAGTGAAGAGGACACCGGTAAGTCAACTCAGCCAGCAACCACAACGGATTGCCTGGCTGGATGTTCAGTTCATGCTCGCTCATAAGCGACGCTCAGTTGGGGCATCAGAGCGGGCCGCCCCGGTAACTTATCTGTAGGCTGCCTGGACCGCATCCAGCAATGCCCACAGGATATCCAGTTTGAACTGCAGAATGTGCAGAGCCCGCTCCTGCATCTCGCGCGTCGTGAAATAGTCCAGCGTGATAGTCAGTGCGTGTTCGACGTCGCGCCGCGCCTGTGAAATGCGCGAGCGGAAGTACTCCAGTCCTTCTGGCTTGATCCATCTGTAATGATGCGGCCAGGTGGCCAGGCGATCGTTATGCGCTTGCGGTGCGAATAACTCCGTAAGTGACGAACAAGCCGCCTCCTGCCAGGGACGAGTGCGGGCGAAATTTACGTAGGCATCGACCGCGAAACGCACTGCGGGCAGCACCATTTGCAGCGATATTAACTCCGTACGGCTGATGCCGCACGCCTCGCCCAGCCGAATCCACGCTTCGAGACCTCCGGCCTCGCCACTGCTTCCGTCCTGGTCGAGGATACGCTGAATCCAAAGTCGCCGCACCTCCCGGTCGGGGCAGTTAGACAGGACGGCACCATCCTTCATCGGGATGCTGAACTGATAATAAAAGCGATTGGCGACCCATCCACGAATCTGCGCGGCCGTGAGTTTGCCCTCGTTCATCATGAGATGGAATGTATGATGGGTATGATAGCCGGATTCCTTGGCGCGCAAGCGCCGTTCGAATTCAGCCCTGCTCCAGGGTTCAGTCGGCATACTTTATTCTACGCTTTGGAGAACGGCTCAAGAGCCCCCCTACGAGAGCAAGATTTCCATACCATCGTAGGCAACTTCGACACCAGCTCGCTCCACTTCACGTCGTTCCGCGGAGTCTTCGTCGAGAATCGGATTGGTATTGTTAATATGGATCAGCACCTTGCGGACGTCGGGGAGACGGCGCAGATAAGACAACGTTCCGCTTTCGCCCGACAAGGCCAGATGACCCATATCGCGTCCGCGCTTGCGGCCCGCGCCGAGCCGTATCATCTCATCATCTGTCCAAAACGTCCCATCGATCAGCAGACAAGCCGCCCGGCTCATGCACTGCCATAACCTGCTATCCACCGCAGCCAGCCCAGGCGCGTAGAAAGCGGACTGGCCGCTAGCGGCATCCGTGATCATCAGAGCGACATTGTCGTCTTCGCGTGGAGCGTCACGATGCGGGGAATAAGGGGGCGCCTTGCTAGTCACGGGAACCGCAGTGAACTCGATATCTTCAATCCCCGGTATCCGAAAGCCACCACGTTCGAGCTTGATCTCGTGCCAGTTAACGCCGCAGTAGTTCTCGAGGATGCGAAACAGTGGATTACCTGTAATCAGGTCTGCTCGTACGCTGGCGGTGCAATAAACTTCAAGCCGACTACCCTCGCGTAGCATCGCAAGACCCAGCGTATGGTCGAGCTGGCTGTCGACCAGGAGGACTGCGCTTATGCCGGTGTCTCTGAGCTGGCGGGCGGGCTGAAGCTGCGGGAGGGCTTTGAGTTGGGCGAGAATGTCGGGGGACGCGTTGACGAGGACCCAACTCCGTGAATCGGCGCTGACTGCGATAGACGACTGGGTCCGCGCTTTCGCATTGAGTGACCCTTCACGCAGACCCCGGCAGTTGCGGCAATTACAGTTCCACTGTGGAAAGCCACCACCCGCCGCTGCGCCAAGGACGAGAATCCTCATTTGGCGGTTCGTGGATTATCTGAAACGACGGAGGTGAACTCGAGTGTCGGGTTTTGAACGGACTCTAACTTTCGCCCCGGAGGCCGTCTCGGCGTTCGCGGGCAAAGGATGCCGATTCGGCGCTGGCCGTCCGGCATCCTCACCGTATCTCAACGATTCCAGATATACATTGTAACTTCGAAGCCAAAGCGTAGTTCGACGAATGTAGGCTTGCTCCAGACCATTTGCCACCTCCTCGTGCACGATCTTTGCCCGACCGATGGGCAAGAAGAATCGACCATAATTCCTCTCAGCCGTCAACCGGACGATCAGTGTGCGCTCGTCAGAGTGATCGCGCGAACGGGCTCGCCATCGCGGGCCGATTGACCAACATTTACGGCCACCACGTCCTGTTCTGTGACGCCCGCGGTGATTTCAACGTTGACGCCGTCATCATAACCCAGGTTCACGGGCGCTAGTTTGAGATGGCCGTTGCGGACGACAGGGACGAACGGCTTCCCATCGCGGAAAATCAGCGCGTCGTCGGGCACCATTGGCGCCCCTGCCGCCACGTTCACCTGGAACTTTACCGTCGCGTACATCCCCGGATAGAGCGCCTGGTCGTTATTTGGCAAATCAACCTCGACCAGCATCGTGCGAGTTTCGCTGGTCAGCGCATTGGAATGACGCGTAACTGTGCCCGCGAAGACTCGTTGCGGATATTCGGTCACGGTTACAGTCGCTGGGTCACCGTTACGGATAAATGGCGCGGTGCTTTGAGGCACATCTGAGTAAATCCGGAGCGAGGAGAGGGTCGCCATCGAAATTATCGGAGTCACCGTCCCCGTTTGGCTGGTGGCCTGAGGAACGAGCGCACCCGGATCCACATTGCGCGCCGTGACAATTCCGTTGAACGGCGCATGAATCGCTTCATAGGACTGGGTCGCGATCAGTTGATCAAGCGCCGCCTTGGCCTCCTTCATTTGCCCGCGCGCATTATCAGCTTGCTGCTGCGCAACGACTCCAAAGCGGACCAGCGCCTGATTGCGCTGGTCGGTGATGCGGGCGAGCTCATAAGTCGCGCGCGCGTTGGCGACCTGATGATCCAATTCGGGAGACTCGAGCAGGGCAACCAATTGTCCTTGCTTCACCCGATCGCCCTTGTCGACGTAAATCCGTTTCAAATAGCCGGCGATCTTGGCATGGACCGGCGTTTCTATGTAACCGTGAATCGTGCCCGGAACCTCAATCGAGCGCATCGGCGGCGTGTGGAGGACCGGCACCACCAGTACCCGGGGGCCGAGTTCCTGTTGTTGTTCCAACTCGGTGGTTTGTCGGCTGAGCAGCCGGGCACGTGCCATCACCAGCCCCGCGGTCAAGCCGAGCACTACCGCCACCAGCAACACCCAGCCCATAAAGAAGAAGCCGCCCGGCGGCTTCGGCCTGTACTCCCTGGGGTCTTCCTCCATCTAAGTGTTCTCGATGCTCCCGCGGTTTAATCATGCTCCCGGCGACGTCACTGCCTCGATCTCGGCGTCGCGCTCGTGCTTGCCTTTCAGGTTTCGCGCCAAAGTCGAGTACACTGCCGGCACTACGTACAACGTCATCAAGGTGGCGACCAGTAATCCGCCGATGACCGCGCGGCCAAGTGGAGCATTTTGCTCGCTGCCTTGGCCCAGCGCCAGCGCCATCGGCAGCATCCCCAGAATCATCGCGAGTGCGGTCATCAGCACCGGCCGCAGCCGCGTCCGCGCCGCCTCGATCGCCGCCGCACCTGGCGAGTAACCCTGTTCGCGCAGTTCGTTGGCGAAAATTACCACGAGGTTCCCGTTGGCGACGCCGACACCGACCGCCATAATCGCGCCCATCAACGACTCGACGTTAATTGACGTGCCGGTGAGCGCCAGCATCCAGAGTACCCCCGCGAGCGCCCCCGGTACCGCCATCATGATCACCAGCGGCTCCATCCAGGATTGGAAATTCGCCACCATCAGCAGATACACCAGGATGATCGCGAGGATGATCCCGAGTTCGAGCGAGGAAAAGGATTCGTGCATCGCCTGGCTTTGGCCGCGCACGGTAATCCGCATTCCGAGCGGCAATTGTCCAAGCTGGTCGATCGCATGCTGCACTGCAGCGGCGGCGCTGCCGAGGTCACGGCCTTCGACGCCGCTATCCACATCGATCACACGCTGCACGTCATAATGGTTGACGACCGCAGGCTCCACTTCCTGACGGATGGCGGCGACGTTGGAGAGTAGTTGTGGTCTTCCTGTCGCATGGTCCATAGCAGCCGCTGAGAGTGGTGTATTGTTGAGTGCCTGAACCGAGTCGATCAGATGTTGCGGTACCTGTTCGAGCACGCTGTAACTGACGCCATTGACCGGATCTAGCCACCAGTTGGGAGCGAGCAGGGTGTTGGTTGCCAGCGAGGTCAACAGGTCGGACGCGATCTTCCGCTGGTCGATACCGAGTTGCAGCGCCTTGACCCGGTCGACGTTGACCCGAATCGTTGGGTAATCCAGGAGCTGCGGGATGCGCACGTCGGTTAGTCCGGGAATCGCCCGCATCGACTGCTCCAGGCGTTGGGCGATGCCGTAATTCTGGTCGATTTTGATGCCCGAGACCTGCGCGTCGATCGGCGCCGACAAGCCGAAATTCAGGACCTGGCTAACGATGTCGGCGGCCTGGAAAAAAACCTGCACCGCAGGGAAATCACGCGCGACCATTTCGCGGATTTTCCGCTGATATTGCACGGTCGGGCGGTGTTCGGGCTTGAGCGAGATCAGCAGATCGGCGTCCTGCGGGCCGACGCTGTCAGTCTGGTAAAAAGCGAGCACATAAGCGAATGGTGGCAGCCCGATATTGTCACTTATCTGATCGATTTCGTTTCCAGGAATGATGCGCCGAATCGCCCGCTCGACCTGATCGACAATTAGCTCGGTCTCTTCGACCCGTGTTCCGGTCGGCACCCGCAAATGCAGTTTCATCATACCGGCGTCGACCCGCGGGAAAAAATCCTGTCCGACCACCGACGCCAGGAACAAAGACGAGCCCACGAGGATGGCGACGCATAGCAACCCGAACCCGCGCCGCGCGACGAATTTGCCGAGGCTTACACGATAACCTTCGCGGAACCGCTCGAAGCCTGCCTCGAAGCCGCCGGCGAAGCGCGCCCACAGGCCTGCTCGGAGCTGAGCCTCGTGGGTTTCGGGCATCAGGTACCGGCCCATCGCGGGCACCAGCGTGCGCGATAGCAGGTATGACGTCAGCATCGAGTACACCACTGCGAGCGCCAGCGGCGTGAACAGAAACCGTGCTACACCATAAAGTAATACTACCGGGAAAAACACGATGCAGATGGCCAGCGTACCAATCAGCGCCGGCGTTGCGATCTCGCTGGAACCATCCAGAATCGCCACCAGTAACGGCTTGTGCATCGCGTGATGGCGGTGAATATTTTCGATCGCGACGGTCGCGTCATCCACCAGCATTCCAACCGCGAGCGCCAGTCCGCCCAGCGTCATAATGTTGATCGATTGGCCGGAAAGCTTCAGCGCGATGATCGCCGTCAGAATCGACAACGGAATCGACAGGACCACGATCAGCATGCTGCGTGCCGAGCCGAGGAAGATCAGGATCATCAGCGCGACCAGGCCGGCGGCGATGGCCGCTTCGCGCACTACACCCCACAACGCACCGCGCACGAACACCGACTGGTCGAAGCCGAGGTTAATCTTCATCCCCTTGGGCGCAATCTCCCGGATGAGCGGGATCATTTGGCGCACTTTATCGACCACCGTCAGAGTCGACGCCGCCGCATGCTTGTAAATCGGCAGGTCCATCGCACGCTGCCCGTCGATGCGCACAATGTTGGTCTGCACCATGTGCGTGTAAGCCACCGGCGCCACCTCGCCCAGAAAAACCGGCGTGCCGTTGACCACTTTGACCGGCAGGTGATTGAAATTGGTGATTTCGTTGGGGCTACCGTTCAATTCAACCCGGTATTCGCGATTGCCGATCTTGGCCGACCCGGCGGGGATGATGATGTTGCTTGAGGTAAGCGCATTGCCGACATCCTGGGCCGACAATCCGTTCGCGTACATCTGGCTCGGATTGAGGTTGACCATAATCGCCGGGTTGCGTCCGCCGAACGGCGAAGGCACCGAGATGCCCTCGATGCTGTAAAGGCGTACCCGGATGAACTGCAGGCCATAGTCAAAGATCGCTTGCTCCGAGAGGGTCTCGCTCGAAAGGTTGAGTTGCGCCACCGCGACGTTAGCTGCGTTGTAATCAACTATGTTAGGCGCCTGCATCCCAGGGGGAAAGGCTAACAGGAGTGTCTCGGCAAGTGCGTTGAGCTGCGCAATCGCGGTCGCGGTCGTGGTACCCGAGTGGAAATAAAACCGAATCACGCCAGCACCGGCGATCGACTCCGACTCCATATGTTCGATGTCATTAACCACACTACCGGAGGCGCGTTCGTCGATAATCACCACCCGGCGTTCCATTTCCACCGCCGACAATCCTGGATAACTCCACACCACCACCACTACCGGCATATCGATTGCCGGAAAGATATCGGCATTCATCCGGGTGAACGACAGCACCCCGAGCACCAGCATCAGCAACGCCATGACCGCAACCGTCAACGGCCGGCGCAGGGCCAGACTTACAATCCACATATGCGGACGTCTTTACGAATCTCCAGGGCCGGGTGGCCTGCTCGCCTCCCGAGGAGGTCAAGCGAACGGCTTAAAATAGGCCAATACCGATGGCGCTCGCAAGTTCCGATTCTGAATACGTGCCCTTTAGCGAAACCCGCGCCGTTCTTATCCCGGATTTATCCAACAACCACGGCTAAGCTGGTTGTGTAGGTCAACAGGAAGCGATAAAAGAATCATTCACGGTGGGGTCGTAGTTCAGCCCGGTTAGAACGCCGGCCTGTCACGTCGGAAGTCGTGGGTTCAAATCCCATCGGCCCCGCCAATTTTACTGTCTCGATACGTACCGGCGGCGTGTCACGAGTGGCGGAACTTGAAGCTGACTGAACAAACCAGAAGCGTTTCACATGAAGACGCACTGCGCGGCCGGCGATGGCTCCTGATCGACGCGGAAGGACGTTCGCTAGGCCGTGTCGCGTCACGCGCCGCCACCGTGCTGCGTGGCAAACATCGCCCCGATTTCACTCCCCATCAGGATACCGGAGACTTCGTTATCGTCATCAATGCGGCAAAGGTGCGGCTGACCGGCGCCAAGGCTGAGGCCAAACTCTATCATCGTCATACCGGCTATCCTGGCGGGATCCGCACTACTAGCGCAGGAAAAATGCGCCAGGAGAAACCTGAGCGTCTGGTCGAGACGGCGGTGCGCGGAATGCTGCCGAAGAATCGCCTGGGGCGGCGTCTTTTCACCAAACTGAAAGTCTACCGCGGCGCCGAGCACCCACATGCGGCACAAAAGCCCGAAGCGGTTACGCTCTGAGCCTTGCGCGACCTCAGCCGTTGCAGCCTAGCTATTGAGGCGACTACACCACGATGGCAGAAAAGAAAAACGTGATTCGACGCACCGGCCGGCGCAAAACCGCGATCGCCAGTGTACGGCTAACGCCCGGCTCGGGCCAAGTCTCGGTCAATGAGAGAACCCTCGAGAATTATTTCCCCCGGGATACGGCGCGAATGAGGATTCTTGAACCGTTTGAAGTGACTGAAACTGCCGGACAGTTCGACGCTATAATCAGCGTCAACGGTGGCGGCAGTTCGGCGCAGGCCGACGCCGTTCGTCATGGAATCTCGCGGGCTTTGCTAACCAGTTCCGAAGCGCTGCGCGCGACGCTCAGGAAAAACGGGATGCTGACGCGCGACCCGCGCGAAGTCGAACGCAAGAAGTACGGACGGCACAAGGCGCGCAAGCGTCCGCAATACTCCAAACGCTGACGTACCCAGCCTTCGCCCGCCCTATGTAAAAAACGGGCGGTGGACAGACGTGAAAGGCTGTCGGAGTACAGCTTTTATTAGTCCAGCCTCAGTGGCTGGCCGAACAAGTCTTCGGCGCGCTCGATTTTGATTAAAACTGCGAATCCTTTCTGCTCGGGGTCGCGCTCCTTTTCCGGCTGAATCAACCGATTCCAAACCTCCTCGCGCACCGGTCCTGACTTGTGAATCGCGGCGATGCCATAAAACCGCGCAATTCCTCCCAACGGCAGGATACCCTCCGAGCGCAGCGAAGACTTCCTGAAAAAAATCGTCACCTGGCTTCCATTCGAAAGATTCTCGGTGGTTGAACCTCTGC